>JGI25066J35082_100042_pt1 | contig 15115 bp, 14 predicted proteins | sample Antgeofumaro1A2B_FD_35082 | JGI IMG/M metagenome (IMG submission 35082)
GGCGTCTCTGTCCACCCGCCTCCAACCAACCCTTGACAAAGTCCCGAACTGCCTTCATGCGATCCTTAGGGGACAACGAAACATCAGCGCTCCGCGTCAGTCTCGTCGTCCACGCACACACAGGGGTCTGTCGAGGACAGTTTGGTTCTTCAGGGTGTCCAGGATATGTGAAAACCTGTAAGCCAAGCAGCTGTGCATCCAAAGTGAAAGCGTATGCCAGATTGACGTCCTTCTCATAGTAGGTAGTGCCCTGTTCGTCCCTACCGTAAGTACCGCTGTCCCTCCCACCGTGCCCGGCAGTTTGAATACTACGGTACGTGGTGTAAGCGTTGGGTATTGTAGGCTTAACCCATACGGAAGCGGGTTGCGCGATACTGTGGGTACATGGATAGACAGCGAAATGACAGAGTGGGAAGTGCCATCTGTTAGATACTGGGAATGTGAAGATGTCAAGGGCACAGGAAACCATCTTTATATCCTTAGACAGAGATTCCTGCCTGAGGATGAGCGGGTGCGAGCAACGCTTGTGGAACTCGGCTTCATGAGCAACCAAACCGACCTTGCCCAACTGCTCGACTTTTATTATCGCATCCGGGAGTCTCGGGCGATCCATTACGCCTGCGACTGGTATCTCAGATAAGGAGGCTTGAAGATGAAAGGTCTTAGCATCTTCTACGCGACCGCGCTTCTATTGCTGGCGTGTTCATATGCTTCCACAGTACCTGATGACTGGCCAGATGTTGCTGCATATATTGAGCGGGTACGCTGGCATCCCCAAGGGCAATGGATACTGTTCGTCCGTCAAGGGGAGGATGGAAGCGAGAGACGCATCTACAAAGTGCGTCCCGACGGATCGGGGCTGATCGCCCTATCGGTGCCCGGCAGCCACGATGATCTGCCCATCTGGTCACCTGATGGTCAGCAAATTGCGTTCATCAGACGCGGTGCACCCACTGAGGTGTACAAGATGAACGCTGACGGAACCGGCGTCACGTCGTTGGGGCGCCATCCGGGCATCATTGACCTGGTACGCTGGCTCCCCGACGGACGAATAGTGTTCATTGCCCATCGCGGCGACGGTGGTCCAATGCTTGGTACTTTTCGCGCCAGCACGGGAGAGGAAGAGCGTTTTTGGTGCGATGCCAGCGATGCTGATTGGCATCCGTCAGGTAACTATGTCGTGGTGTCCCGCCTGAAAGGGCGCCCCAGCATGCACGCTAACCTGCATGAGATAGATTTAAGCACCAAGCAGGACCGACAGTTAACTTTTGGCGTTGAGCTGGACGATAGTCCCAGATACTCCCCCGATGGTGAGTGGATTGTTTTCAACACTTGTCGGAACAAAGCGGGAGGGAGGCTTATCTGGCTGGTTCGGAGGGACGGCACCAATCTCCATCCTGTGCCTCTACCGGATGGTCCAAACATGGTGGAATCTGATGCCGATTTTTCGCCGGATGGACAATATTTGGCTTTCGCTCGCGGAGAGTACGGTGCAACTGACCTGTATGTTTGCCGCGTAGACGGAACGGACCTGCGTCGTATTACATACTTTGACAGACAGGCAAAGGCGAACAGCCCACTGAAGGTGGTTAAAGATCCCGCCTCTCAGGGCAAAGCCTCCTCAGCGAGCAAGGCGCAGCCAGCCAATAAGCAGAAGCAGAAGAAGTCTTCGGGTGTGCCGCTCAGCAAGCCCTGAGTTGGGTTCTCGTGGAGGACTCAAGGGGCAGGGGGTGAGGGCAAAACGGCTCTCCGTGTCATGCTGAACGGAGTTCTGCATCTCGGTTGGGATTCTTCGCTCCGCTCAGAATGACATATAGAACGTCATGCTGAGCGCCAGCTCTGCATCTCGTTTTTGAGACCCTTCGCTGGCGCTCAGGGTGACAGAAAACCGGAGGGCGAGGCTCCCGCCGGGCCGAAACCCCCTCCCCGCCCGCGCGGCTCACGAGGAGGTTCGCCCTCCAGAGGATGTCATCAGTCAGGCAACGGCAGTTTCACTGGCTCGCCGCGCTTCGCCGACTCGTAGGCAGCGAACGCCACCTCCGCCGCCGCCAACCCGTCCTCGCCGGTAATGGGCACCGGTTTGCCCTCCTGCACGCTCTGCACGAACGCGCTCACCAGACCGAGGTCAATGCTGGAACCCCAGTGCTCTAAGGTGATGCGCATGTTGAGGTCATCGTACAGGGTGGAGTTCTGCGCGAACATGTCCATGTACACCAGCCCCTTCGTGCCCACCACCTGCAAGGTCACATCACCCCAGGTAGGGAACACTTTCGGGCGCGACCACGAGGAATCGAGCGTGGCGAAGACGTCGTTAGCGAAGGTGAGGGTCAACATACCCGTGTCATCGAAGTTTCCATGACAGAAGCCGTTGCCGATCTCGGCGTAGACCTCCACCACCTCACTGCCCAGCAGGTCGCGGCACAGGTCGGTAACGTGCACCGTATGGTCGATCACCGCACCTCCCCCCGACAGCTCTGGCACGATGAACCAGCCGCCCGGGTTGCGTCCGCGGTTGGTGCCGCGAATCGCCAGCACCTCGCCCAGCTCGCTGTCCTGCACCATCTGCTTCAGGCGAATGTACGAGGGGCTGAACCGGCAGGGGAAAGCGGTCATCAACTGCACGCCGTTGGTACGGCAGATCTCAATCATCGCCTTGCCGTCGGCTTTGGTGGTGGCTAAAGGTTTCTCGCACAGCACATGCTTGCCAGCTTTTGCCGCCATCTCCGTCAGAGGTCGGTGCTTGATGTTTTCAGAGCAGATGATAACGGCATCGACGCCTGCGTCCAGCAGTGCCTCGTAGCTGGGGAAGAAGCGGGTTTCGTAGTGCTGTGCCACCTGCTGACCGCGCTGGGCGTCGTCGTCCGCTACGCCTACCAGCACCGCTTTGCCCTGCGCTTCTAACTGCTTCACCCAGTGCGCGTAGGAGTAGGCGTGCATGTGTGCGAAGCTCATCATACCGATTCGTACCGCCATCTCAAGCACCTCCTCCCAGACGGATCACCTTGCCCGTGCGTGCACTTTCAATCGCTGCGAGGGCGATTTCCACCGCCTTCATGCCATCCTCCGCGCTGATGGAGGGCTTTTGTCCCGCCAGCACGCTGTCCACAAAGTGCTGAATCTCCAGCGTGTAGGGGTCTTCGGCTAAGGGGCTTTCGGGCATTGCCACTCCACCACCGCCTCCACCTGCGTCCTGCTTTGCCACCGTCAGCGGCATAGCGAGCCGACTGTCGAAAGCGATCATGCCCGCGTCGCCCGCAATCTCAAAGTCCACTTTGAACCCGCCGGGGTCTGCCCAGTTCGCCTCCACATGCGCGATGGCGCCGCTTTTCAGGCGTAGGGTGATCAGCGCGTAGTCGATGTGGTCCAGCTTTTTGAACGTCAGCGCCTTGGCGAACACGCGCTCCACCTCGCCGAACGTCCAGCGTAGCCAGTCAAAGTCGTGAATGACCATATCCAAGATGGGACCACCGCTCTGTTCAAAGTCGGCGTACCAATCGTTCACGGCGCGGGGATAGGGTCCACCGCGTCGGGTGCGGATTGCGGCGGGTTTGCCCACCGCGCCCGCCAGCACCAGGTCTCGCGCCTGTTTGAACTCGGGGAAGAAGCGCAAAACCTGCGCGGGCATCAGCGTCACGCCCGCTTTACTGGTCGCTTCTATCATCTGCTCGCACTGCTCCAGCGTGCGCCCCAAAGGCTTCTCGCACAGGATGTGCTTGCCTGCGCTCACTGCCTTCAGCACCAGATCCAGGTGGGTGGGGGTGGGAGTACAGAGGTCCACCATGTCCACCTGCTGGAGCAGAGCGTCGTAACTCTCGAAGACCTTCGCACCAAACTGCGGGGCGACGCGCCCGGCAAAAGCCTGGTCCGCATCGTAAAAGCCCACTAGTTGCGCACTGGGCAGTTTCGTGTACGCGGCGGCATGGGTACGTCCCATAGTGCCCGTGCCCACGATTCCCACTTTCAGCATCCCTTCCACCTCCTTCAGCAGATTACTGGAACACCGCTTTCAGGCTCTCGGCAATGTGCTTCAGCCCCAGCTCGGGATAGCTTGGATAGCCCTCTACCTCGGCAGTGATGTAGCCGTCGTAGCCCACCTGTTTCAGCGACTCGTTCACCTTCGCCCAGGGCACATTGCCCTGCAAGGGGTTGCAGAAGCCGCTGATGTTGCCGATGTGCGTCTTGAAGTCCTTCACATGCACCCGATAGATACGCTTGCCGAGAATGCGAATCCACTGGTCAGGGTAGCCCATCACCAGCACGTTGCCTGCGTCGAAGTATGCGCCTGCGTAGGGCGAACCCAGCTCGTCGATAAACTGGCGCATCTCCAGCGGGCTGAGCAGGAACTTGTTCCACACGTTTTCGATGCCGATTCGCACACCCAACCGCTCGGCGTCGGGCAGGAGTTGGCGCAGGGCAGAATGAGCGCGCTCGTACGCCTCGTCGTAGGCGACCTCCTCCGTCACCATGCCGGGCACGACCAGAATGGTATCCACCCCCAGCCAACTGGCGATCTGCAACTGCTTGCGGATGGCGGCCATCCCCTTCTCGCGCACGCTGGGGTCGGGGGCTGGTGAGCGGATAGCGCCAACCGAGCCCGGTGGAGAGACTGGAAAGCTCCACCCCGATGCGTTGCGCCGATTCCGCGATGGCGCGCACTTCCGATTCCCGGGCGTCAAAACCCAGCACGCCATCTTCCGCCATGTTGAACTCGATGCTGTCGAAGCCGGCTGATTTCGCCGCCTTGAGGCACTGCTCGAACGACCAATCGCCAGGCATCGTCCATCGGTTGATGCCGATTTTCATCGGGAATTGCCTCCTTCGTTAGAGATCTCACAAATCTTTTCGCCAGAAGCCTGTTGTTTCCTTTCCAGCCACATGGCGTAGAGCGTGCGTCGGGAAACGCCAAGGCGGCGAGCGGTCTCTTTCAACGCCTCTTTTTCGCTCAGCCCCTGCGCTATCAGCGTCTGCAGGACCTGTATTGGCTCTTCGGAAGGTGGCGAAGGGCTCTGTTCGCTCGGCAAGAGGATGAGCGTGAACTCTCCGCGCGGGGGCGTCTGCTCGAAATGCGCCAGCCATTCGCGGATTCTCGCCTGCCGTGCCTCTTCGAACTGCTTGGTCAGCTCGCGGGCGAGAAACAGATCGCGGTCGCCCAGCACCTCCAGCGCATCCTTCAACAGGGCAGTCAGCCGATGTGGGGCTTCGAACCACACCACCGCCCTGCGCTCGTCTTTCAGCGACTGTAGGTAGGCGCGGCGCTCTTTTGGCTTTCGTGGCGGGAAGCCATCGAAGACAAACCGCCCATCAGTCAGCCCGGCGAGGCTGACCGCTGCCGTCACCGCCGACGCCCCGGGCACACACACCACGGGAACACCCAACTCGCGTGCGTGGCGGATCAGCGCGCTACCGGGGTCGCTGAGTGTGGGAGTGCCGGCGTCGGTCACGACCGCGAGGCTTTCCCCTGCCAGCAGTCGCCCTGCCAGCTCCTCCAATTTGGCGGGAGGCGAATACTCGTGCAGGCTGGTGAGCGGGGTGTGGATGTCGTAATGGCTGAGCAGTTTGCGGGTGACGCGCGTGTCCTCCGCAGCGATGACATGCACCTCCCGCAGGATGCGCAGGGCACGCAGGGTGATGTCCTCCAGGTTACCGATAGGCGTGGCGACCACATACAGCACGCCCATGCGCTTTACCACGGCGTAATCACCTTCACGGCGAAGCGGGTCTGGGTGCTAGAGGTGTTGGGGTCGCCGAATATCAGGAAGATGTCGGTGCCGCGGCGCACTTGCTGGCGGTAGGTGAGATACAGCGTGTTGATCTGCTCGAACTCGCCGAATCGGCTTCCCCTGCCGATGTAGCGTCCACCGATACTGCGCTCGGCGTCGATGTCATAGTTTAAGGTAGCGATCAACTGGTGCAGGTCGCGGTCGGGGGTAGCAGGGTTGTGATAGCGGATGAGGCTCCGCTCATACTCCAGCCTCAGGCGTAAGCGCTGGTTGAAAGGGATGCCCTGACTGAACCGCCAGAACAGGCTATCACCCCCCGCCTCCTTGCCGAAGGAAACGGCGATACCACCGGCGTTGTACAGCCTGCGATAATTCCACGACGTGCCAAGCGAAAGCATACGGTCACGGTATGGCGGACGGTGATAGATGCTGGTGCTCAACCAAAAGCTCATGTCGTTGCGCCAGATGAGCGAGCAGGTGGGGAAGAGGCCCTCATCGAAGATACCGCCGTCTAGGTTCCATCGCTGTTGTGCATAGCCACCGATGCTTATCTCCTGCAGAGGGCGGTCGGTCCAGCGGTTCACGTAAGCGACGGTGAGGTCGTATCCGCGAAAGCCCACCTCCGGCGCATAGCCGAGCGTGGGATGGAACGCCCGCGATATCTGCCAGAGTCGCCCACCGAAGCTGATGCGCCCATCGCCACGCTCCCGCCACAGGCTCAGCTCCATCTTCTCGCCGACGGGTGAGCGGTTGCTTTCGGTGCGGAAGTAGAGCACGCCGATAGCGGCGAAGCCGTCGGGGAAAGCGGGGAAGAACGCCGCGCCTCCGCCCAGCGCGGTGGCGTGTACGCCGGGGCGGTCGTCCCGCACGGCCTGCACCTCCGCGCGTGAGCGTTCAGTAAACTGGTACCCCAGTCGCCCCACGAGGGCTCGCTGGTTACCGCCCGTGCTGGCAAGCGTGCCGTAGCTCCATCTGCCCACGGTGCCGAACGACTTCAGCGCAGCGTCCACCGCCTGCACGTTCCCGCTGTAGAAGAGCGTGGTGTCCGGGAAGTAGGAGTCGCCCTCGATGAAGAAGGGGCGCGTCTCGCGCACGAGGCGCGGTACGTAACTGGAGGCGACGCTATCCACCGCCAGGGCGATGTTCTTGAAGTCGGGATTGAGAGTGAACAGGGTGGTCAAACCGCCAGACGAGGTGAGCTTGACGTCCAGTCCACTGCGCCACTCGGCACGCTGGGAGGTGGTATCCAGCTGGGTGTAGGGCAGGATGATGGGTGGCACCTGCACTTGGGGTATCCGGATGCCTTGCCAGCGCGCGCGCTTCAGGGGGTCATAGGTCACGCCCATGTTGGGGTAGTAATAGGTGGCGTTCAGGCGTGGTACGTGTCGGGCAAGGATGATGCCGAACTCGCGCTGACCGCGGGGGATACGCAGAATGCGGAACGGAATGAAGATCTCCGCGCTCCACCCTTTGCTGTGGCGGGATACCGCCGCCTTCCAGTCGCCCCGCCACTGGATGTTGCTTGCACTGCCGCCGGGAATGGTTTCGTCCTGCGTGCCTCCCGCGCTTACCCGAAAAGCGTAGAGTTCCGTTCCCAGCCCGGTGGTCTCTATCGCCAGCTCCACGTAGTCGTCTTTGGAAAGGTCAGCACCTCGGCGGATTTCCTGTGCCATGATTTTATCCGGCTCAGGGTCCTGGCAGTCAAAGCCGGCGTAGATGCCTTCCTTCGTGTAGGCGAGGTAGCCGACAGTGGGCAGGTCCGACTCACGCTGGTCTTTCAGGAACCAGAACGGGGCGAGGCGTACCGCCTTCTCCCACTCCGCAGGCGACAGCACACCGTCGACAGTGGGCGGTTGCGGCAGAGGATGTGTCGAGACGATAGCCGTCGCAGAGTCCGCACGAACCGAACCTGTGACCGCCAGCCCGTTGATAATGCCCAAGCCCCCTGCCATCAAAAGGCACAAGGAGAGAGAGAACTTCATGCGAACCGGGTTCACCCATCTCTTGTTCATCAGGTCGTTGGCGATAGTATCATACGGGATTTAGCTAGTATTGTCAACCGATTTGAAAGCGGGTGGCCATTTTGCGTTGACCGTTCCGTCACCGCCTGAAGGCTGTTTCAGCAGGTTTGCGGAGTGGATAGGGCGAACACTGCTTTAAATCCGGTGCACGAGGAGGAGATGTTGCTGAGGTCACGCCATCGCGCGCTGTTCGCGGTCTTCGCAAGTTGTCTGCTGTTACTGGTTTTCTCTTCTCTGCACGCTCAGACCGCCATTAAGGTGCTGGGCGAGGGCGTTGTGCTGAAGCAGTATGTTCAGACTTTTAACGGTAGTCCACAAATCGTGCATGTGCTAGAGGTAGACCTGCAGAATCCGGCGGTGCGCGTGGAGTCTGCCTTGGCGGAGGGGANGGTGTATCGGCAGTCTCCCACGCAGGGGCGCGAGACGGTGAGCGCAACCGTCCAGCGGCTGGGCGCGCTGGCAGGCGTGAACGCCGACTTCTTCCCCTTCACGGGTGACCCGTTGGGTATTCACATTCAGGATGGGGAGCTGGTCAGCGAGCCGTCTTCGCGCGTGGCGTTCGGGATGACGGCGCGACGAGAGGTCATCTTCGGCGAGGTGGTGATGCGGGCGGAAGTGGCTCCCGAAGGGGGCGAGCCTGTGCCCCTGAACGGCATCAACCGTCCCGTTCAGGCGAATGAGTGTGTGCTTGTCACGCCGCGCTGGGGTGAGGTCTATCCCCTGCCCAACGGCGCGGTGGTGCTGAGCCTGCGGGAGCTGGACGGGGTACCAGCACTAGGCAGAACCCTGCGGGCAAAGGTAGGCGAACTTGTGAACGCTCAGGCGAGCTGTGCCGTGTCGGCAGACGGCGCCCTGCTGGTAGCTACGGGTGTGGCGGGTGAGCAGGTCAAACAGTGGCAGACCGGCACCGTGTTGACCCTGCGGTTCGAGGTAGACCCTGCCACCCAGCAGGTGGTGCTGGTTCCCTCTACACGGCGCGAGGGCACACGCCTGGTTTCACGAGGAGGTTTTCGCCGCCGGAGTGAAGCCGAGTTCTGGACGCAGGCGGTGATGGCGGTGGGCGGCGGTCCGTGGCTGTTGCGCGAGGGAAAGGTGCTGATTGATGCATCCCGTCAGGGGTTCCAGAGCGGGTTTTCGGACATTCGCCACCCGCGCACTGCGGTGGGCGTGACCGCTGACGGCAGGCTTCTGCTAGTCACGGTGGACGGCAGACAGCCCATGTCCGCGGGAGTGACCTTGTCGGAGCTGGCTCGCCTGATGATTCAGCTGGGCGCGACCGATGCCATCAACTTGGACGGAGGCGGTTCCACCACCCTGGCGGTGCGCGGCGGACTGGTGGTCAACAGTCCTTCCGAAGGCAAGCAGAGACCCGTTGCCAATTCGGTGGTGGTCTACGCGCCGCGTCCGGCGGTAGCGGAATCTCCAACCCTGCAGATAGACCCCCTTACGGTCACCGTGCGCTCGGGGGAGAGCGTTCGGTTTACCGTCCGCTCGCCCGAAAAAGGCGAACCGCTCAATCCCGACAGCCTCCTCTGGGGCACGACGGGCGGCATCGGCTTTGTGGATCAGAACGGACTGTTCACAGGCGTGAAAGCGGGCAAGGGCGCGGTGGCGGCACTCCTGCCGAACGACCAGATTCTGCAGGCGGAGGTCACCGTGTTGCCAGGCGAGCCGGCGCGTCTGGTGCTGGTTGCGCCCGCTACCGTTCCGTCCGGCGGTGAGCGCTTCGAGCTGGTGGTGCGCGTGACTGACCGAGCGGGCAACCCGTGCGTCGGCGTTACCGTGCAGATGCAGGCACAGGGAGGCTATCCAGAGAAAGATAGCGCAGTAACCGGCGCGGACGGCATGGCGCGATTCTTCGTCGTCTGGGACACGACCCTGCCCGCAAAGCAGGGTGTCATCACACTCGGAGTGGTTGAGGGCAAGCAGGTGTCCCCACTGCAAATCAGACGTCGTTGAGAGGAGGAGCCGAGGATGCGTACAGGTGTTATCGGGTTGGGTATCATGGGTAGTGCGATGGCGGAGCGATTGCTCGCCGCGGGACACACCGTGTTTGTGTACAACCGCACCCGCGAAAAGGCGCAACCGCTTCTGGCAAAAGGCGCATACTGGGCGGACTCGCCGGCGGAGGCCGCCCGGCAATGCGAGGTGGTGCTCTCCATCGTCACCGACCCGGCGGCGGTAGAGCAGATCTCCTTCGGCGAGCGAGGCATTCTGCACGCGCTGGATGCGCAGAGCTTACACTGTGACATGAGCACGGTATCGCCCGCGTGGTCTCGCCATATGGCGCAGACCTATCAGCAGGCAGGCAAGCGGTTTGTGCAGGCGCCGGTGCTGGGCGGTAGAAAGCAGATCCTGGAGGGCACTTTACTGGTGTTCGGCGGGGGAGCGGAGGAGGACCTGAACCGCTGTGAGCCGGCCTGGCGTGCCTTCTCCAATAAAATCTGGCGGTTCTCCTCTGCTGAGCAATCTGCCACCACCAAGCTCGCCTGTAACATGATGATCGCGCACATGATGGTGGGGCTGGGGCAGTCTCTGCTTTTCGCGGCGAAGGGTGGCGTCTCGCCAAGCACCCTGCTGGATATTCTCGCCAACTCCAACCTGGGCGCACCGATGTACGCCACCAAAGGCAAGGCGGTACTAGAGCGTAACTTTCAGGCGAACTTCTTTGTGCGCCATCTGCTCAAAGACCTCTCGCTGGCGGAGGATTCGGCGCGTGAGACCAACACCATGCTTCCGCTTAACGCCTTGACTCGCGAGCTGTTCGTGGCTGCCATGCAGAAGGGCTACGCGGACGAGGACTACTCGGCGGTGGTGAAGGTGATGGAGCAGTTAGCGGGCATCGAACTGCACAAGGACATGTAAGGGGGGAGGCAAAGATGGAAGACCTGATCGCACGCACTTTTTCAGCCTATCGGCAACTGCTCGTCGAGATCGAACGGGCACAGTCTGCCAGCATCCGCCAAGCGGCGAAGGTGTGCGCCGATAGCCTTGCACGGCGCGGAGTCCTTCACGTCTACGACACGGGGCATCTCGTCTCGCGCGAGCTGATCAACCGGGTAGGCGGGCTGGCGGCGATGTCGGCGTTCAACTTTTCGTTCTCGGTGGACAACCCCAATCCGCACCGCCAGGCTCAGGGTGAGACCGGCACGGGTGGTTTCGAGACCGATGCCCAGTTGGTGTCGGCGGCGATGAAACGCAGTCACATGCGCGCGGGCGACGTGCTGATCATCGGCACCGTGTCGGGCAAGCAGGTTATCCCGGTGGAGCTGGCGCTACAGGCACGCGACAACGGCATCACTACCATCGGAATCNCCTCCCTACGCTACTCCTCGCAACTGCAGTCTGCGCATCCCTCGGGCAAGCGGCTGTTCGAGGTGGTGGACCTGGTGATCGACAACGGTGCGGACTACGGCGACGCGATGCTGGAGGTAGAGGGGATGGAGCGTAAAATCTGCCCCGCTTCGGGCATTGGTGCGGCGACCATCCTGTGGGCGCTGGTGGCGGGGATTGTGCAGGAGATGCTGGCGCGCGGGCTTCAGCCCACCGTGTTCAAGAGCATCAATCTGCCCGATGGACCCGAAATCTACCGGCAGACCGTAGACGACTACATCCGAAAGGGGTACTGAGCGATGATCAAGGCGTATCTGGACGAAATCCGCCGGCAGCTGCACCTCGTGGAGCAGACGCAGAAGGAGGCGATGGAGCGTGCTGCGCAAGCGATGGCGGGCGCCATCCAGAACGACCACCTCATCTACGTGTTCGGCGCCACGCACGCGGGCATCCTGGCACAGGAGCTGTTCTACCGCGCAGGCGGGCTGGCTTGCGTCTCGCCCATTCTGCCGCCCGGTCTGACCTGCGACGTGCGTCCCATCACTATGACCTCGGTGCTGGAGCGTCATTCGGGCTATGCGCAGATTTTCATGAGCGAAGTTCCCCTGGAGGCGGGCGATGTGCTGATTGTGCACTCGGTGTCGGGGCGCAACGCGGTGGCGGTGGAGGTGGCGCAGTACGGGCGCGAGAAGGGTGCACTGGTGATTGCGTTGACCTCGCTGACCTATTCGAAGTCGGTGGCGCCGCGCGCGGGCACCAAGCGGCTGTTCGAGGTGGCGGACATCGTGCTGGACAACTGCGGGGTGGTCGGCGATGCGGTGGTGGAGATACCGGGCATGCGGCAGAAGGTCGCGCCCACTTCCACCGTCATCGGGGCGGCGATGCTGAACGCGCTGGTGGCACAGACGGTAGCCATCCTGCAGGAGCGCGGTGTGGAGCCCCCGGTGTTCCTGAGCGCAAACCTGGACGGCGGCGATGCCCACAACGCCCGCCTGCTGGAGCGATACCGGGGCAGAGTGTTGTATCTGTAGGCTGGCTCCGTGCACGCAGGAGATGAGGGCTGGCGGGGNGTATTGGCAAGTGAGACCGATAACAAGAGGGTAAGGGCGCATGTCACCGAAGGAGCAGGCTATCTGGGTACTGGAGCGCAAACCGCCACGCCCCAACAGCAAAGTGCCTACCTTTGAACTGGAGTTTCAACTTACTCAGGAACTGCTCGGTAAGGAATACCACCACGCACATGCGTTTCACAACGCCNCCCCCGCCGAGCGCGACCGGTTTCTACATGAGAACGCGGAGCTGTACATCGAGGTTGCCGAACGGCTCGACTACAGCATCATCATGATCGTACACGCACCCGACGATGACGCGCTGGTTCAGACCATCCGCTACATCCGCCAGCTGGTCGGCGACACGTACCTGCTGATCGCGCACGGCGACGCCACCTTCGCCATCCCATCGGGAAGCGATATGGAGGAGGTCGCCGCTGCGTTCTTCGAGAAGCCCGATGAGATGCACGCCATCGCCCGACGCAACGTAGACTGGGCGCTGGAGCGGGGCAAACGCCTGCGCGAGCAGTACGGCATCGACGGCTTCGCCCTGTGCGCCGATTACGCCTTCAACGACGGTCCCTTCCTGTCGCCGCGCATGTTCCGCCAGTTCGTCACGCCCTATCTCAAGGAGCTGGTGGCGGGCTATAAGGCGATGGGGCTGTATGTCATCAAGCACACCGACGGCAACATCATGCCGATTCTGGACCAGATTCTAGAGGCGGAACCGCACGGACTGCATTCCATCGACAGCCAGGCGAAGCAGATGGATATCGCCGTGATCAAGAAGCTTGCGGGGGACAGGCTTTGCTTGCTGGGTGGGGTACAGTGCGGTCTCCTACAAACAATCCAGCCGGTTTACGCCATCTTTTCGGTCGGCGGGTTTACCCCAGCGCTGAGTGCCCTCGCGCAAGAGGAGCCTCACACCTTCTGGCTCATCGGTGGCGAGGACTTGCTCTAGCCGACAGGAGGGCGAAACCGACACGGCGTAACCTGAAACCTGGTAGAGGAGGCAAGCGATGAGACAGAAGCTTTCGTGGAAAAGCGTGGAGGCTCTTCCATCACAGCCAGAACTGCCCGACCCGTTCCTGCGACCCGACGGAACGCGCATCCGTGACCGTCGGCAGTGGAGCTCCCTGCGTAGGCACTGGCTGGCACAGGTGCTCTACTACGAGTACGGGCAGCTGCCCCCCACCCCGCGCGGCATCGAAGCGCAGGAGATGGAGCAGACAGACCTCGCCGACATCCCCGCCCGACGCAGGGAAGTGCGCCTGCGCATCCTGACACCCGTTCCCCTCGAGATGCGCGTGGTGCTGTTTCGCCCGAAGAAGCGGGGCAAACTGCCCGCTGTGCTCAACGGCGACCTGGGCTGGGGCGAGTTCCAGCCGGAAATCGTGCAGGAGGTGGTGCGCCGGGGAGATACGTGCTGGTGGCATTTGACCGCACGCAAATCGCTCCCGACAGGGCCGAACGCAAGGGCATCTACGAGGCTTACCCCGACTACGAGGGCGAAAGGCTCTCTGCGTGGGCATGGGCGTATCATCGGGTGGTCGACTTCCTGCACACCCAGCCCGATGTGGACACGAGGCGCATCGCCATCACGGGACACTCGCGCGGGGGCAAGACCGTTTTGCTGGCTGGCGCCACGGATGAACGCATCGCGCTGACCGCTCCCAACAACTCGGGCTGTGGTTGGGGCAGGGTGCTATCGCCATCAGGGCGCCAACAGCGAGACCATCAAGAACATTCTGGATGTCTTCCCCTACTGGTTCCACCCGCGCTTCCAGCAGTTCGTGGGCAAGGTAGACCGCTTGCCGTTTGACCAGCACATCGTGAAAGCGCTGGTGGCGCCGCGTGCCCTGCTCAGTACCGAGGCGCTAGGTAACCTGTGGGCGAACCCTGAGGGCACGCAGATGACCTACCTCGCCGCGCGGGAGGTGTATCGCTTCCTGAAGGCAGAGGAACGCATCGGCATCTGGTTCCGTGAAGGGGGGTACGCGCATACCCTAGCAGACCGGCAAGCTGTGCTGGATTTCGCCGATTGGCACCTGTTGGGCAAGCCGCGCGCTCGTGCCTTTGACCAGCTGGCGTTCCCAAACCTGAAGCCGATTTACACCTGGCACGCACCATCCTAGAAGGCTCAGGGCAGGAGCTGGTAGAGCACTGATCCGTCGGGTGAATCGCCAATCCAGATAGACTTGTGGTTACCGTGCGCCACGCCCTTGCCTGCGCAGGAATCCCCTGTATGATGCCGTAATTAAGAAATCAAAACGTGGTGTGTGGAAGCAGAAGCGATGACACAGCAAGAGTGGTTTGTGGTTCCCTTCGGCTGGACGGTCGACCCCGGTGGGCGTATCCGGGCAGAGTTTCCCCAGGGCGCACTCCTGCTCAAAGAGAGCTTCTCGCAGGCGGGCGAGTTCGTCGCCACCGTCACCGTTCACCGTGCAGTGCAGAACCCCACCTACTGGAAAACGGTGGGCATCACTCTCTGGCAGGACGAGCGAAACCACTGGCGGCTGAACCTCGTCGAGGCTCCCGATAACCTCCATCGCCAGCATTCGGTGGAACTGCAAGAGATGTACGAGGGCGTATGGCTGGCTGGCCACCAGCCTGACACGCGCCTGAGCGTGAACGAAAGCGTAAGCTTCACCCGACCGGGCTGGACCTGGCAGTTCAACACCCCATACCTCTTGCGCCTGGTGTGGGACGCGCAAACCATCCGCGGCGAGGTATACGACGCCCAGAATACCCTGTGCTGGCGAGTGGAGTGGCGGTTCGATAACCCCAAAGCGGTGCGAACGGGCTATCTCGGCTTGACCTGCAACGCCTTTGACGCCACCTTTGAACGGGTGGAGGTCGTACGCCGGGAGCCTACCCAGCCGCCGGCGGTTTCCCCGCCCGCGCGCCCACGCTATACCGCCGTACATCGGGCAGGAAAGCGCGTGCAGGGCACTGGTTTCTTCCGGGTGGAGCGCATCGACGGGGTGGGGGG
>JGI25066J35082_100048_pt1 | contig 14549 bp, 14 predicted proteins | sample Antgeofumaro1A2B_FD_35082 | JGI IMG/M metagenome (IMG submission 35082)
GGTGGTGACCCCGTTGGTCCATATCTCCATGATCAGGCGATCGTAGTTGCTTTTTTGGCCGACTCGAGCCTCTTCGACCTCGTATTTGACGCGCACCACGGGCGAAAAGCTGGAGTCGAGCGGGATGACACCGATCTCGCGCTCCTTGCCGGCGTTTTCTTCGGCGGTGCGGTAGCCACGCCCGTTCTCCACGGTCATCTCGACGACAAAGGGGACGTCGTCGGTCAAAGTGGCGATGATATGCTCCGGATTGATGATCTGCACCGATTCGTCGGTCTGGATGTCGGCGGCGGTAACGACGCCTTTCTCGTGACGGTCAATGCGGATGACTCTGGGCTGGTCGCTCAGATTTTTGACGACCAGACTTTTGATGTTCAAAACGATGTCGGTCACGTCCTCGACTACGCCGGGCATGGAGCTGATCTCGTGGAGGACGCCCTGGATTTTCACTTTGGTGACGGCAGAGCCTTCGAGACTGGACAGCAAGATGCGTCTCAGGCTGTTGCCGATGGTGATGCCGAAGCCGCGCTCGAACGGCTCGGCGGTGAATCTTCCGTAGGTGTCGGTCAAAGTTGCGCGGTCACAGACCACGCGATGAGGCAATTCCAGGGCACGCCAACGAACGCGCATGTTCCACTCCTTTCTGCAGACTGTGTCGCTTGCCTGGGCCTGACTGTCTGGGATATCGAGGCAAGCCTCTGGTCTGCTCCTGGGCCCACGAGCACCCGCACGTGGGGGGCTCGCCGATCTTTTGTGGTACCTGTCCTTTTGACCGCGTCGGCCGGTGCCGGCGACAAGGCGTATCAGCCATCGGGCACCGACCTGGTTAGCGCGACATAAACTCGATGATCAATTGTTCGCTGATGTCACGGATGCGCTCGTCCACATCGTCGCGTGTAGGCAGCCGCAGTACTTTCCCCTCGGGCGGGTCGGTGCTGACGCGCTCCAGGTAGTCGGGCACCGGCGGCGGATTGTCCTGCAAAAGGGGACGCACCAAGTCCAGAGACCGCGCCCGCTTTTTGACGGTGATGACGTCGCCTGGCTTGACCAGGTAGCTGGGGATGTCCACGCGCCGACCGTTGACCAGCACATGGCCATGGGCGATGAACTGCCGCGCTGCGCGTCGCGACACCATAAAGCCCAGCCGGTGGACCACGTTGTCCAGTCGTCGTTCCATGAGGCTCAGGAGGACCTCACCTGTGTTTTCTGGGGAGCGAGAGGCAATTTCGAACAGACGCCGAAATTGTTTTTCCGAAAGACCATAGAAGCGTTTGAGTTTTTGTTTTTCGCGCAAGCGTCGGCCGTACTCGCTGGGCTTGCCGCGCCGGAAGGTATGCATGCCCGGGGGCGTATTGCGTCGGTCCAAGGCGCATTTCGGCGTAAAGCACCGACTGCCTTTGAGATACAGTTTGATTCCTTCCCGACGGCACAGCCGACAAACGGCATCCACTTCTCGTGCCATAGTTCACCTGCCAGAAGTCCGTGGTCGAAGAGGGCCGGCGAGGTCTTGACCCAGCCGCAGCGTGTCACACCCTCCGTCGTTTCGGCGGCCGGCATCCGTTATGCGGGATCGGCGTCACATCTTCAATCGAGCGGATCATCAAGCCAGCCGCCTGCAGCGCTGTGATCGCTGATTCCCGTCCCGAGCCGGGGCCTTTGACTTTCACTTCGATTTCCTTGATACCGAACTTGGCCGCTTTGTCGGCGGCCTGCTCTGCCGCGCGTTGTGCGGCAAACGGAGTACTTTTGCGGCTCCCTTTGAAGCCGACGGTTCCCGAAGACGCCCAGCACAGGACGTCTCCGTTGGTGTCGGTGATCGTGACGATCGTGTTGTTGAAAGTCGCCTGGATATGGGCGATAGCACGCGTCACGTGCTTGCGCGTTTTCTTTTTTCTGGACTTAGCCATGGCCACCCTTCTATACGATCGGCATCACACCCTGGTAGAGCAGGCACCATACACCGTACGTCTTCGGACGACCAGTCCCGAGTCTGCTTTTTACCAGCTCAGTCGGCGTCCGTGGCTTTTAACGCAGCTCTTTGACGCCCTTCTTACCGGCGACAGTCTTGCGCGGCCCCTTGCGGGTACGGGCGTTGGTGCGCGTACGTTGTCCGCGTACCGGCAACCCGCGGCGATGCCGGATACCGCGGTAGCAGTTGATCTCGCGCAAGCGGGCGATATTCTGTTGCACCTGCCTGCGCAATTGCCCTTCGACCACGTATTCGCGATCCAAGATCGCCGACAGACGACTGATCTCGTCGTCGCTCAGGTCGCGTGCTTTGCGCTGGGGCTCTATGTGCGCTTTTTGGCACAGCTCCAAAGCAGTCGTCGGCCCGATGCCGTAGATATAGCGCAAAGCGATGAAAGTGGGCTTGTCCCCCGGTATGTCCACGCCCAAAACGCGCGGCATAGAATCTCCCCTTATCCCTGACGTTGCTTGTGCCGCGGATTGGTGCAGATGATGTACACACGCCCGCGACGACGGACCACCTTGCAATTCTCGCACATGCGGCGCACACTGGCCCGCACTTTCATAGTGCTGTCTCCGATCTTTGTGCCAACCGTCTTGCGTTCTAGGGTAAACTCATACGATATGTCCAAGAGTGTCCGGCGACAAGAGCAGTCCGCAGCATAAGTAGCCGGACGATGCAATTATATGGGGCGCAGGAGGCATTAGCGACTCCGTACCAGGTTCGGCGGGCTCATTCCAGGCAACTATGATCGAGGTGCATCAGCTTACCAAGGATTACGGTCGGCATCGAGCGCTGGACGAGGTGAGCTTGCATATTGCGCAGGGGGAGGTTTTTGGACTGCTCGGTCCCAATGGATCGGGCAAGTCCACGACGCTGAGGCTGCTGTTGGGTTTCCTGAGGCCGACTGCCGGTTGGGCGCGGGTAGCCGGCTTCGATTGTTGGCATCAAAGTGTAGAAGTACGCAAGCGTGTCGCCTATTTGCCGGGCGATTTGCGCCTGTACGAGAACATGACGGGACGGCAACTGGTCCGCTTTCTGGAAGGACTGCGGCAGGAACGACTGGGACACGAGTGTGATCGGTTGGCGCGCCGACTCGATCTGGAACTGGATCGGCCTATCGCCACGCTTTCTTCGGGCATGAAACGCAAGCTGGCACTGCTGCAAGTCTTGCTGCCGCGTACGCCGGTCCTCGTCCTCGACGAACCGACCAATACCCTCGATCCGACGATGCGCGACGCATTGCTGGACGAGTTGCGTACCGCGCGGGCACGCGGGCAGACGGTCCTTTTCTCTTCGCATGTCTTGAGCGAAGTGGAACAGATTTGTGACCGGGTCGGCATCCTGTCTGGGGGCCGTTTGATGGCGGTACGGCGTATGGACGAGCTACGGCAGCTTTTTCGCGTGGCCGTATGTCTGGCCGATGACTCGACGCAGCCGCCGCCCTTGCCTCCCGGCGCGACCATCGAGAAGCACGAGGGCCGCCGTTGGCTCATCCGCTGGTCCGGCCCACTGACCCCCCTTTTGGCCAGTTTGGCACAGCGCACCGTCACTGATTTACACGTCGAGCGCATCGGCCTGAGTGCTTTGTACCATCGCTATCATGCGCCCTAGGCGGATGGTAGCGCCGATGCCACAGTGCCCATGGAGCGGCTATGAGCGGCGTTTTGTTTGCCAAAATCTTGCGAGATATCCGCTGGCCGTTGACGTTGGTGACATTGCTGCTGGCTGCCTATCAGTTTTTATGGGCCAAAATCACTCAGCGCATCACCGAGGAGTTGTTGCCGGCCTTTACACAGCATCTACCGATCCAGGTGATCAAAGCGCTGCTTTTCCAGGGACCTGGTCGCATCGTACAAACACTGATGGGCGGCGATACCATTGACTTGCAACAGCCTATGGACATGCTGTCGGTGGGCTACATCCATCCCCTGACGCAGACCATCTTGTGCATCTGGGCGATGGGACGGGCCGCCTCGGCTTTAGCCGGTGAGCTGGATCGAGGTACTTTGGAGTTGTTGCTGGCACAGCCGATAGCCCGCAGCCGGGTGATCGGCACGCATCTGTTCGTGGACCTGGCTACCATACCCCTTTTGTGTTCCAGTTTGTACTTGGGGACGGTTCTGGGAGTATCAGTTTTCGGCTTATCAGGGATAGACTTAGCCGCCTTTACACGAGCGCTGGTCAATGTGGCGGCCTTTTTGTTTGCCTTGTCCGGTGGCACCATGGCCCTGAGCGCGATGGGCCGTTTCCGCTGGAAAGTACTGAGCTGGTCTCTGGGGGTAGCTCTGGTGGGATTTTTGGTCAATCTCTTCGGGCAAATGTGGCCGGTGCTGGCACCGTTTCGGCCGCTCACCATGTTCTACTACTATCAGCCGCAGCTGCTCATTTTGAAAGACCGCTGGTGGATACCGATCAGTGGGCCGGATCTGGCACTGGGGACGACCGCTTATCAGGTGCCGTTCGTGGGGGTCCTGGTGTTCGGTGGCCTCCTGGGTTATGCCGTGGCGCTGGGCGTGTTCACGCGGCGCGACCTGCCGGCGCCATTGTAACGGATTTGCCGATCCACTGGCTCGGTCATCTGCGTGGCTTGCGCAGGGTGCTGCCAGGCAGGCTTGCCTTGGGCGCCGCGGGGATGCCCAGCGTGCATCTGTGCACTTATCGCGCGCGCGGTCCCGTTCGCCTGTCGGCTGCGCCATCTATGCGCACCCAGCCTGGCTCTCCCTCTTTTCCTGTAATCTCGATACGGATAGGCAGAAAACTCCGCATGACTTCGGCATTGGTCAGCAAATGGGAGCTGACCTGAGAGACCGGAAAGCAGCTGGCCTCGACGGCGAAACCGAGCGGCACAAGAAGTTGATCGGCAGTCCAAGGGTCTACGGCGCACGGATCGGCTTGCCAGTGCGTTAGGAGCGCATCCACAGCCTCGTCGGCGACGCGTTCCGCTGGTTTACCGCGTGCACCCAGAGCGCTGAACAGAGTGGGCACAGGCGGAGTGTCCAAGACCAAGCCTAGCACGGTCCCCGGGCCGTTGTCCCAGGTGTGCACCGCGATCTCTGCCAACAGCCCTGCGTGACGCAGCCGATTGACAGCGCGGCGTGCCTGTCGTTCGGCAATGGCCACAGGCAAATCGGCTACGGCACTGAAGCCTGCGATATGCGTGTGGCTGGGCGCATCCACGGAGAGCCACATGCGCAAGGGACGCACAATCTGGGCAGGCTCGATATGCGCTTCCAGTGCGCCCCCACCGCGCGGGTAAAATCCGGGCCGACGCAGTTTCAATGCGATGTCCAGGCCCAGGAGTCGCAAATACCCGCGCCAGGTAACATCGAGGAACTCGAAACACGGGCTGCCCGGTACGTGGGTCCCGCCACTGACTACCACCTGCGAAGATGCCGACCCGCCTAGGCATAAGGGCAGGTAGACCGTCTGCAGGACCAAGCCTGTTGCCCCAGCAGTACCTATGGCAAAATGATAAGAGCCGGCGCATATCGGTCCCGGCTCGAACCACGACTCTATGCTGCCGAGTCGGTCGCCTGCTACCTGCGCCCGACAGATCTGAGCGGCCGCGCGTACCGCCTGCACGTGCTGCGGCTGCAGACCTGGCTTAGCCCGCCCGGCTCGGATATGCACCATGTGAAAAGGCTGGCCCGTCAATGCCGACAGAGCCAAACTGGTGCGCAGGATTTGTCCACCTCCTTCGCCGACCGAGCCGTCTATGTGCAGGATCTTGCTGCCCACTGTTGTAACACACCTGTAGCTCGAAGCGTCGCCGGCGGTATTGGGCCCGATAATCGAAGGCACGTGGAGCAGCCCGGAGGTACCGGATCGGGCTGCCCAGCCCTTGGGCCATTATCCGAAGCTAGGGAGGCGACTGGCCACGGCGCACATGCTTGTGCGGAAAGGACTGCAAAGTTTGCCAGGCTAAAGGGGTCGGACCTGGTAATTCGCCCACTGGGGAGGTCGAGCCAGCGCGATTGCCGACTGCGCTCGGCGGCAGGTGCACCGGACGGATAAAAAGCACCGCCAGGCTCGACCGCTCCCAGTCACAAAAGGCAAGGGCACCTACCGAATCGGGGCGCGTCGCATCGCCGGTCATGGCCAGTACGGCCTGCGGCCCTATCGAGATCTGGCAACTGGATGCGGTCACCCTTTCTTCTTGCCGCCCGGGACGCAACATCCATCCGCTTCGATCCTCCAGCGGGCGCGGTAACAAAGCCAGCGGACCATGTTGAACCGCCATCGTCAGTCGGACGCTCAGGAGGTTTTGGTCCAGACCCACAGGCTCTATGAGCAAGAAAAAACGTGGCTGCAAAAGCTCTCCAGGACGCACACGGCTTCCCAAATCGCCTTGGCAAACCACGGTGCCAGCGTGCTCCTTCAAAGGGAGCATACAAGCGCGCCCCAGAGATACTGCCAGGTGTTTTTCCTGTGGCGGCTGCACGAAATCGTTTTTGTCCATACGCGACCAGATCGGCTCCGGCCCGGTCGCCAATCCCACTCGCAACCCCAGCTCGCGCAGCCTGGCTACGTGTTCCAGCGGCAAAAATTGTTCGTCCAACTCGGCGAATAGACGTTCGACGGCAGCTGGATCACTGTTGCGAACATGGAGCTCCGTGACCAGCAACGTGACCGTGCCGGCGTCGTTGTGCAGCGGTCGAAAACGCGGTAGCCATGCCGGTCGCTCCACCCATACCTGTTGGCAACCGACACAACTCAGCCCGACGAGCAACACCATGAGCCGCATCGTTGGCATCCGTGCCTTGCACCTTGCCTGCTTCCGTAAGGCAGCGCACCTTAACACGCTGCATATCGCTGTCAAGAGCAGGCAAGCCCCTTTGTGAACCCCTTGAACTGTATGCTGCTCGGTCGAATGCAGCCCAACTACACAACGCGCAAAAACACCCCCAACCTCACGTTCCCCGACAACCAGTTGCCCTATGCATGCCGGCGCGCCATCCTCTCGCTCCGACGCCGTGGCGCACCCCTGTTAGCTCCTCCGTCCGCAAAAGCCGGCCCCGAACATGCCGAGGCTACACCGACTTTGTTCCGACCAGGCCCGCTACCACCACTCCCTTCCCGTGCGAGCGACACCGGCGCACGCTCGCTCCTATCCCCTTTGAGGCCCTAGCAACGATTCCGCTGAACGCCAGCGAAATACCCATCGGCTGGTTGTAACCCCAGCCCATAGCATACACTAAAACCGTCTCCACCCGCCTGGTGTCGAACGCCTGCTAGGCTACCAGCTAGCTTTGGCGGTACAACGGCTCCTAGCTCTGCTGGCGCGCAAACTACCGCTTGAACGCCTCATAGTGCGCTCCGTCCGGGTGGGCAAAGTGACAATATGGTGGTGCGGAGTCACCCTGTTGCGCAAATCAGTCTCATCCCAGCAAGGAGCGCCCTAGTCAGAACAATGCCAGGATGGGCTCGCCCTGGCTGACGCGATGAGGGCGGCCTTCAGGATCGTAGATTTCGCTTGCGGGCGGGATTCCGAGAGCGTGGTAGATTGTGGCCAGCAAATCGTCAGGGGTTACGGGATTTTGTGTCGGGTAAGCAGCATGAGCATCGCTCGATCCGTAAACCTGGCCGCCGCGAATCCCTCCACCGGCTAATACTGCCGACTGGCACGCGCCCCAGTGATCGCGTCCCCCCGTGCTGTTGATACGTGGGGTGCGTCCAAATTCGCCGAACATCGCTACCAGAGTCTCATCGAGCAGTCCCCGCTGGGCTAGGTCTTCTAGCAATGTCGCATAGGCGCGGTCCAGCGAAGGCAAACAATAGTAATGTTGCAACATCTCATAGCCACTGATCTTGCCCAAAGACGGCGTGCCGCCGTGGTTATCCCACACATTGACGACGTTTCTGTCTGGCGCTACGTAGTACCAAACAATTGTTACCAGCCGCACTCCTGCTTCGATAAGTCGCCTGGCCAAAAGGAAAGCTTCGCCGTATTCATTGCGGCCGTACCGATCCCGTACGCGAGGCGGCTCATGCTCGAGCTGCAGGGCTCGTTTCGCTGCCGGCGATGTCAACAGAGAATAAGCCTGCTGGCGCGCAGCATCCAGGCTCGCAGTACTGGGGTGCTTGTCCAACCAGCGCTGCAACGATTCCAGCTCGGCTAGTAGGCCCCGGCGAAGCAGAACGTCATTCTCGGTCAGCCCGCGAGGCAATGCAGTGCTGTGCAGAGCGGGTGCATCTACTTCTGCAGGCGGTTTTAGTTCGAGGGGATCGTACCGGGGTCCAAGGAAACCGGCATAAGTCCCCGCATAAGTGACCCCATCATGACCGATGGGATTGGGAATGGTAACGGCTGCAGGCAGAGTTCGGGACGGATAAAAGTATGACACGACGCCCCCCGGATGAGGAAAATCGCGGCGGCTCCGGCGGTTGCGCGGGAAAACCATCTCTGCATTCGGCTTGCCGGTCAGCGTCACATAAACGCCCTGACCGTGGTCATTGAACGCGTGCGTCAGCGAACGAATGATCGCCATTTTGTCCGTGTGCTGTGCTGTCAGCGGCAAATGCTCGCACAGATGGATACCGGGCACACGGGTCGGAATCGGCCTGAATAAGCTGCGAATCCCTTCCGGAGCGGCCGGCTTGAGGTCGAACATGTCCTGGTGAGGTGGGCCGCCCCAAAGGTAGATGAGGATGACAGAGCGCGCCGTGGCTTTGGCCGTTTTCTCTTTGGCAGCCGAATGCCTCAGTAATCCTGGTAAACTGAGCAGCCCCAAACCCAGTTTACCGAGCCGCAACATGGCATCCCGACGATGGAGCATGGCATGAACCTCTGGCTTGGGTTGGCCTTTGCAGGTAGGAGCCACAATTATTCTGTCCACTTGGGCGCGTCACGGCAAGCGGGATTTGCTGAATGGGTCAGCCGCCCGATTCGCTTATCGCTATGCTGCGCAGTGTTCAGGTAGCGCTGACCAATTCTCGTTGATTCGGGCTTCGGGCCACTTTGCAAATGGCGTGCAGAGGGACTGACGGGATTCCTCATAAGGGTCGTTGCGCCGAGCGTTGTAGCAACAGATCGGAGACCAATGCCTTTTGGACCTCAGTTGGCTGCCGAGCAGTGCAAGGGGTCGCAGTGGAAAAACAAAGCGTCGCCCGGCTGCATCTCGCAATTAACCAGCTCATAGCGTTGCTTGGCCACTTCCACACCTTTCGGGTCGGCACCGATCGGTGCCCTGCTATTAGGCAGGTGTAGCACATCGGCACCGAGTTACATTTTTCCCGTTGTGTGTACAGAGCTGCGATTTTGTATTGACGCCGGTGGCGGGGATGCTAAATGTGGCTGGCTGAGATAGCATTTACACCGTCCGTTCGAGCGGGGGAAGAGAAACATGCAGGGGCGCGCGGCGTGGATACTGATCGTGTGCTGGGGCATCGGTATGTTCGGGTGTAGCAGCACTGGCTCGGGCCAGGCCTGGCCCTGGCTGAGTGGCAGCCAGCTCAACGAAGAGGTAGTCGTGCCGCCTAGCGATGATTTGCGCTTCACCCAGCCGCAGCAATATCCTAAGGAAGTGCTGACGCCGACGCTCAGAAAGGAGGACGATTGGCAGCGCCCGCCTCCTTTCGGCTCGTCGCGCACTATGCCCGGCGTCTATCCTGGCCCGTTGCGGTAAGTGGTGCTGCCAGTGGCGACACGACGTAAGCCCAATCGGTCCATAGAGCTGTGACTATCCCTGGGGGATGTTTCGCGCCGGCAGTGGTTCTGGGGGCTGGCCGGATCGGTCACGCTGCGATCGCGTACCGACTTGCCACGCGCGTCGGTAATCTGGGGGCCGGACCTGCTGGGCGGATCGGTCACGGCTTGTGGCCGGAGCTCGGGTCGCTTTTCTCGCTGATATGTTCGGGGAAATCGCGGCGATATCTGGTCAACAGCGCCGGCACATCTGCGGGCAGGATATAGATTTTGCCACGGATCTTTTTCGTTTCCCCAGGGGCTAGGCCGCCTAGACGAAAGTCGGCATGGATGCAAACGATCACTCCCTGGAAAAGCTCCTGGTAGGGTTCCCAGGCGGTTGCCAGCAGCATCGTTTCGTCGGCGGAAAAGCAGCCGATCAAGCCGTTGCTGGGGACCAGCGGATTGAGCGGCCGCGGGTTGACATCGTTGCGATCCACGTGGCGCGGGCACCAGACCTGGCCGGGCGTATAGCGTGCCTGGGTGGCCCATACCGGCGTGGGCATGCGCGTGAGCTTGCCATCGAGGAAGACAAAGCACTTCTTCAAATAGGACTGTTGGTCGGCTCCGGTGAAACGATCCACGCGAATACAGGGCTGAGCCCAATGGGCCTGGGACGTTCGACCGGTGGGATTGTGAGCGGTCAGATCGAAAACGACTTCGTCTTTACCGGCGTAGATGACGTGTTCGACGCGCACGCCGTCGCGCAACGTGCAGCGCAGGCGCAGCGATTGGCCTGAGGGGTCGGCGTGAAGCAGTTCGGTGGTGTGGCCGATGACCGTTTCGTGCCAGTCGCGGTTCGTAGATCCCGGACGGCAGTAGGCCTCCAGATAGAGCACGCGCACAAAGCCCCCGGGGATGCTGTCGCCGCGGATGGTGAGGATGTTTTTGTCCCATGCAAGAGAAAGACCTCCGGCGGCATGCGCCACAGGCAAAAACGAGAGTCCTTGGACAACTAGCGTCGCCAGCAGAATGCCTAGTCGCATAGCACTGCTCCTCGCAGCGGACCATAGCCCTGCGCCACGACCGGCGCAAGGGATATGTTAATATGTTAGCCCGGTCAGGCATGCCGGCGAACGATTTCACAAAGTCGAGCCGCTAGCAAAGAGCCGTGGAACACAGCCCGTCTGGCCATCAGGCGCCAGCCGTGGGGTGTCGGAAGACCTACCGGTGCCGACGGGGATACGCCGGCTGTGCCATGCCCTGTTCGCCTTGTATGTCGCAGTGTGCCAAACCAGTATCCCAGCGATGGGATGCCACGTTTTTGCGACTAGGGCCATCAGTTATCGGGTGGTAGGTATCAATAGCGTACGCAAAGCAGATAGAGTCCTCTGGCAGGGGCGGTCGGTCCTGCGCGCCTGCGGTCCCTGGCGGCGACGATACGCGGCACCTCTTCGGCCGGCCAGTAGCCGCGACCGACCTGGAAAAGGGTCCCTGCGATGGCCCGGGCCATGTTGTACAAGAAGCCGTCGGCCTCCAGTTCCAGCCACACGGTGTCGCCGCGACGCGTCAGAACGAGGTCGGTGATGGTGCGCACGCTGCTGACGCGATTGGGCCAGTCGGTCTCGAAGCTGCGGAAATCGTGGGTGCCGAGGAGCACTTGGGCTCCTTGCTGCATGGCGCCGACATCGAGCCGGCACCATACGTGCCACGCGTATCTGCGGAAAAAAACATCCCGCAACGGCCCGTCGTGAAAAATGTAGCGGTAGCGCTTGCTGCGCGCATGACGGCAGGCGTCAAAGTCCTCGGCCACGTCGGCAACATGCCGCACCACGATGTCTTCGGGAAGTCGGGCGTTGAGAGCACGTAAAAGAGTCGTCGTCGGCAACGCCGATCGGGTATGAAAGTTGACCACTTGCCCGATAGCGTGCACGCCGGCATCCGTCCGGCCACTGGCGTTGCAAACGACTTTTTCTCCGGTGACGCTAGCGATCGCCTGCTCCAACGTTTCCTGAACTGTGCGCTTGCCGGGCTGTGTTTGCCAGCCACTGAAATCCGTCCCATCGTAGCTGATCACCAGCTTGACGTTGCGCATGGCTGCACTACCTCAGGCGGCACGATCCACAGATTATAATTGTCTTTGCATTTCCTAAAGCCGCTGCCGGCAACGGAGGCGTGATCGGCAGCTCGAGTACGTTACTTGGACGCCTGGAAGAGCTAGTATAAACTCTGGAGGCCGAACCGAGTCGTGTCCCGCGCTGCCGTCATCGAGATTCGTCGAAGGCACATAGCAGAGAGAAAACCGGCTGAACGGCCCCTGACGCGTCCCAAGGAATCGCAGCGCCGCTTCAGGAAAGGAGTAGGTCATGACCGAGCGCATGTCGGCGAGCGCCATCCACGGAAGACATTACATCGCTGGTACCTGGACCGACGAAGGTACGTCGTTTGCCAGCTACAATCCGGCCCATCGGTCCGAGGTAGTAGGCATCTTCCCGCGAGGCACTGCGGAAACGGTCCAGCGAGCGGTGTCGGCAGCCCAGCAAGCTTACCCCGAGTGGCGCCGCACCAGTCGCATCCGCCGGGCGGAACTGTTCGACAATCTGGCGCAATTGATCAAGCGCGATCTGGAAGCCTTGGCGCAGCTTATGGCGCGCGAATGCGGCAAAGTGCTGACCGAGTGCCGCGCTGAGGTCGTCGAAGGGTTGCACATGGTGCAGTATGTCTTCGGCACGGCCCGCATGGCCCTCGGCGAGGTGCTGGCTTCGGAAATCGCCGACAAAGACGCTTTTATGCGGCGTAAACCATGGGGAGTAGCGGCGGTCATCACTCCCTGGAATTTCCCTTTTGCGGTACCCCTGTGGATGCTGGGACCGAGCTTGCTGGAAGGGAATACGGTCGTTTTCAAGCCGTCCGAAGACACGCCGGCCATCGGCCAGCGACTGGTCGAGCTGTTCGTCGACGCAGGCTTTCCGCCGGGCGTCGTCAATCTGGTTCACGGCGATGCCGAAGCCGGAGAGGCGTTGGTCCGCGATCCACGTGTCAACATCGTCCTTTTTACCGGAAGCTACGAAGTAGGGGCGCATATCCAGCAGGTCTCGGCAGGCTATTTCGATCGTATCGTGGCCTGCGAGATGGGCTCCAAGAGTGCGGTGATCGTGTGCGAGGACGCCCGGCTCGACCTCGCTGTCACCTGCGCCATTCTGAGTGCCTTCAAGACCAGCGGGCAGCGCTGTGTCTCGGCAGGTCGCATCCTAGTCCATCGGCGACGGTTCGAAGCATTTGCCGAACAGTTCGTAGCCACTGCCCAACGGTTGCGCATCGGCGAACCTCTCGATGAGCGCAATTTTACGGGCCCGGTCATCAATCGTGCCGCCGTCGAGAAAATCAGCTTCTACAACGATTTGGCCAAGCGAGAAGGCGCCACGGTACTTCTCGAAGGCGGCCCGATGACCGATCCCGACCATGCCGACGGATATTACATGGCGCCTTTCATTTATCGCATGGAGCATCGCTCCGATAGCCGCTGTTTACGAGAAGAAGTTTTCGGGCCTCATGTCGCGCTTGTCCCGTTCGATTCCAATGAACAGGCTGTGCGCATTTACAACGACACCGACTATGGATTGTCTCTGGCGATCATTACCGAAGATTACCGAGCCATGCGGTATTTTCGCGAGGAGTGCGAGTACGGCATGGGGTATGTCAATTTGCCTTGCATAGGTGCCGAAGTCCATCTACCTTTTGGTGGGGTCAAAAAAAGTGGCAACGGACATCCTTCTGCTGCCGGGCTGATCGAGACCGTGACCCATAAAACTGCCTGGACGGTCAATCACGGTCTGGAAGTCAAGATGGCTCAAGGACTTAAAACTGCACTTGATTGATTGGCGCCGGACGCTCAAGATACCACTGCCGAGGTACGCGTTTGAAGTGCGTTAGGCCAATGCATTGGCCGCCGATAAGCAGGTTCGGCGCACTTGCTCCAAACACGGGTATATAGTTATAACCATTTGATATACAAGGACTTGCTATTATGCCACAGCAGACGGATTGGTCTGGGTGGGTATTGCCTTTGGTTATTTTTTTGGCTGAGGCCAGTGTTGTAACCATCGGCACGACGCGCATTATTCTAGTGGCGCGGGGAGCACGCAAGTTGGCCCCCGCATTGGGGTTAGCAGAGATTTCGCTGTGGCTTTTCGCTATTGGCCAGATCATGCAGAATCTGGGCAGATTGGAGTGTTACCTGGGTTTCGCCGGCGGCTTTGTAACCGGTAACTATCTGGGGATTGTACTCGAGGAAAAACTGGCCTTTGGTATGTCCGTAGTGCGTATCATTACGCGGGATCAGGCCGAGTGGTTAGTGGAAGCTTTGCGTCAGGCCCATTTTGGCGTGACGTGCCTAGATGGTCGAGGTGCCACCGGGCATGTGAACGTGATTTTTACAGTAGTGCCACGTCGTTCGTTGGAGACAGTGGTAAGATTGATCGAGGAGCATTTGCCGGGCGCTTTTTATTCGGTCGAGGATCTGCGGACTACTCAGGCAGGCGTTTTCCCTGTTTCCGATCTGCGCAACGGCAATGGTTTCAAGAGACGGCTGAATTTGATGCGCGTGGGAAAATAATGGACTACACTCTGCGTGACGGCTGTGCTGATGTACCGAGCATTCGTACGGAGCTACCCGGTCCGAGAGCGCGGCGACTCCTAGAGCGGGATGCGCGGGTCATGTCCCCTTCTTACACGCGTATCTACCCGCTGGTGGTGGCGCGAGGGCAAGGTGCCGTCGTCGAGGACGTGGATGGCAATCGCTTTTTAGATTTCACCGCCGGCATCGCAGTCACGGCGACGGGCCACTGCCATCCCCGCGTCGTAACTGCTATCCGCGAACAAGCCGGACAATTGCTGCATATGTCGGGGACCGATTTCTATTACGAGCCGGAAATCGCCCTGGCAGAAAAGCTG
>JGI25066J35082_100052_pt1 | contig 14107 bp, 12 predicted proteins | sample Antgeofumaro1A2B_FD_35082 | JGI IMG/M metagenome (IMG submission 35082)
TGCGCCGGCTGCTCCTTGAGGCAGCCGAAACCCTGAAAGCGTCGCCCCGCCAGGCGAAGCTTTTCAAAGTCCTCTACCATATCTACTTACAACCGGCCGAAGTGCTTTTGGAGACCCCCGGGGGCGGCGGCTACGGCTCACCGGGCCAATCCCGGCCGGCGGCTGCCCCTTTGGCTTCGGAAGTAAGCTCGAAACCTTAAGCCTTTGCCTTTTACCCCGGCCTACACCACTGCCTAACTACCCGCGGCGCCGAAAATTTGGCGCGACTTTGCCCAAAATTCGGCGCGTTTTTGTCTGGTAAGTTGGAGCCTTTGGCTGCAATGATAAAAGTAGCCGAAAGGGGGTGAGAGCCTCTTCGAAGATTACAAAAAACTTTCAAAACAACCCGTAGGTTTAGATTAGGAGGTGAAAACTTTGTCCATCCCGCTGGCCGAAGCCATCTTCAAGAAGTTTCCGGAAAAGTTCAGCTAAGCAAGGAGAGCTGCATCATGCGCGCCGAATATATCCGTTACTTTGCCTACGGTTTCGGGGCCACATACATCCTTGTGGGGCTGCTCGGGCTACTTCTAACCGGGTTTGGTGACCTGATAAGCCCGGCGGCCATCCTCATCGCCTTTCGGGTGAACCCGCTCCACAACCTGATTCACATCCTGGTCGGTGCCCTCTGGGTTATTTCCGGTGCCCGGATATCCACTGCCCGGATGGCAAGTCAGGCTATCGGGGCAGTTTACTTGCTCTTGGGCGTGGTTGGATTCTTCATCATTGGCACAGCCTTGGACCTGCTCGCCCTAAATATCGCCGACAATTTTCTACATTTAGTCACGGCCATCGCCGCCCTGTACGTGGGGTTCTTTTCGCCGGCCGTGGCCCGCAACAACTAGTGAGGAGGAGTTAGCGATGCCTTTGGCCCGTAAGGTAGGGATTTTGCTGTGTGGTGGACGAAAGCCACGGCGGCTGGTGGAAGATTGAGGTCATCGGGGTTACGGATCTGGCTGCGTGGAACCGGATAGCGGCCGCCAAGAGCCTCGAAGCGGTCCGGGCTGAGCAAGCTGCCGGGAAGGCAACACCCGATATCGGCACGAACCTCTTTCTCTTCTTCCAGGTTCAGGCGGGGAGGCCCTAGGGGTGAAGGGGTGGGCCGGCGGTTTTCCAGGGCTGATTGGGGGAATTTTAACGGCCGGCGGAACCTTGTTGCCGTGGCTTTCGGTCTACGCCGGACTATACCGGTACCCGGCCATCGTCGGCACCCATGGGAAGCTGCTGTTTGCGGCCGGACTCCTGACCGCTGCCTTGGGGGCCGTCTTGGTCCTTTGGCCAAGACGGCCCCTTCTCTGGGGGGTGGGCCTGCTCGGTTTTGGGGAGCTGGCCTTGGCGGGCTATCTAACGGCCCAGCTTCTGGCCGCCACCTGGGGCAACCTGTCCCACTATCCCTTTCTGGTCGTATCTTTTGGCCCGGGCCCGGTCGTAAGCCTGGTGGGGGCCGGCCTTAGTTTTTTGACTTTGTTTTTAGCGCCGCCGGCTAGCTCCCTTCCAGCTCCTGGTTCCACAGGAAATCCGCGGCCTGCTCAATGGCCTTCGTGAGCTGATAGCGAAGTGTGCTTAAGGGCAGATTTAAAAGTTCGGCTGCCCGCTCCTGGCTTTCGGCCGGTTGTAAGTAGATATGGTAGAGGACTTTGAAAAGCTTCGCCTGGCGGGGCGACGCTTTCAGGGTTTCGGCTGCCTCAAGGAGCAGCCGGCGCAGTACTTCAACCCGGTCCCGGAGGTTGGTCGGTTCCTCTACCCGGCTCAGAACCAGCCGGGACTTGAGGAGGGGGTTGGTTTTGAGCCGTTCGCCCTGGTGAAAGTCCCTAAAGGCTTGCCGGACCGCCTGCCAAAAATCGGCCTTGGCCAGGACCACTGGCCGCTCGCCGGCCGGCTGGGGTTCGGGAAGGGGCCGAAAGGCTGCTTCCCGCTCGGCCATTAGGCTCAGCCAGGCGGTCAGCGGCCGGGCCCGCCAGTCGTGGCCGTAGACGCCGTAGCGCCGACCCCCGACCTCAAAGTCGGCCTCGGGAAGCCGCTCAAAATCGGTGTAAAGGGCCAGGAGGCCCCAGAAATCGGGGTCGGCACAGACCAGAAAGGAGAAGGCCAGGCCCGGGGTGGTCATGATGTGCCGCACCATCTGAACCCCAACCAGGCTCTGGACCGGGCAGATTCCCTGGTATCGGTCCCGGTCCATCCAGAAGCGGACCATGGTTGCCCCCTCGCCCGGGCGGAGGGGGCAAGTCCCCTCCAGGTAGGCCCAGGCCGTCCGGGTTCCGGGGTCGGCGGCCAGGTCTTCGGGCGACGCCTCGTGCAGGGCGACGAAAAGGATAAAGCCGGCCACCCTGTATCGGCTGTCCCGGAATACGACGACGCCCCGGGGTTGTCGTTCCAACCAGTGGGCAAAGAGCCGGGCCGATTCAGGTCCCTCATGCCGGGCGACCATGGCTTCCAGGTCAGCCCGGTCTTCCGGCCGGTAAACGTCGGCCAGGTAGTCGTAGCTTTCGCCAACGGCATAAAAGGGGCGCACGGCCGGGTTGTTCCGGTGCAGGAACATGTAGTCCAGTAAAAATCGGTCAAAGGCTGGCCCCTTAGTTTGCCGCAGCTTTTGGACGTAGAAGGAGCGGGCCCGGTTGAGCAATTCGGTGTGACGGTCGGGATTGCGCCATTTAAGGTCGGTCGCCAAAACCTCCCGAACCAAGTCGTGCAAGGAGAGGCCGTGGAGTTCGGCTTCGACGAAAGAGCACTGGCGCAGCCAGTCGAATAGTTCCCAAACCTCGTGTTCCGGCANCCCCAGCATTACTGCCAGTAAGGGCTCGGTCAGGGTTCGAACCAAGGACGCCGCCTCGATGACCAACCGGTGGGCTGGCGATGGCACTTCGGCCAAAAACTTTTCCAGCAGGAACCGGACCACGTCCGGGGCCGCCTCCGGCCTGAAGTTGAACTCCGGGTTTTGGCGGAAGAGGTCAGCCACCAGGGCAAGGGCCAGGGGGTGGCCGTGGGTGAAATCGAGCACCACCCCGTGCTGTGCGGGGGGCACGCCCAACCGCTTAAGGTAAAGGCGGGCCTCCGGCCGGCTCAAATTCCGCAGGGCTATTACCCGGATTACCTCCGCCCACCCCGGGTCGGCAAGCCAGGCAAGTGTCGGCCGACGAATGCCGGCGATAACCGTAAGGCAGCGCCTGGGAAGCCCCGGTAAAAACTTTTCCCGGAGCCAGCCGTCGAGGGCGCCAAGGCGCTCATAGTTATCAACAAAAAGGCAGAAGCGGTCGGGCAACTCCTCCGCCCCGAGGGCGGCAAGGAAAGAGTTCGGGGTGGGCTCCACCAGGTGGCCGCTAACGTAAAAGGCGGGAATTTCGTGCTGCCGGCATAGCTCGGCGAACTGTTCAAGCAGGGCGGTTTTTCCCACCCCGCTCGGACCGTATATGAAAATCAGGTTAAAGGGTGGGATCTCGGCGGAGAGGGCAGCTTTAAAAAGGTTTAATTCGGCCTCCCGGCCCAAAAAGCGGGCCCGCCTAGCCTGGGCCAGCTGCTCGCTAAGGGAAGTCATACCGCATTAGCCCGCTAACACCGTTCCTCCCAGGCCCGGTCGCGTCCAAGGTTGGTGTGGTGGGGCCGGAGCGTCCGGCCCCACCACGGGCCTAGCGAATGAGCCTGAGGTTGTAGCGGCGGATGTCGAAGTATTGGTTCTGGTATGGCTTCCACTCCACGTAATTGGCCACCCCATACGACTCGTAGGGCTGGAGCACCGGAATCCAGGGCAGGTGCTCCAAAAAGATCATGACCATCTCCCGGTAATATTGCCGCCGCTTTTCCGGGTCCAGCTCGAAGCGGGCCCGGTTGCCCAGCTCGTCGAACCGGGGGTGCCGCCAGTAGTCCTGGGGTCCGCCCGGGCCCAGCAGCCGCCACATCATTCCGTCGGGGTCGCCCAGGGTGCTGGTCGGGTCCGACCACCAGAGGCCCTTGAAGGTCTTGTCCCGGTTCTTTTGGGCCCGCACCGAGTATTCGATGAGCTCGACTTTGACGTTAACCCCCACGTCCTTCCACATCTGGGCGATGGCCTCGGACATCTGCCGGTCGTTGGCCAGGTAGCCCTGGGTGGTCTCGATGTAGACCTCCTCGTTGTTGTAGCCGGCCTGCCGCAGCCGTTCCCGGGCCTTGGCCGGGTTGTACTCCAGGGGGGGGCAAATCCTCGGNGTAGGCAAAGTCCCCCTTGGCAATGGGGCCGTTGGGGATGATGCCCTGGCCTTTCCACAGCTCGTCGATGATGGCCTTGCGGTCGATGGCCAGGCTGAGGGCCTGCTTCACCAGCGGGTTGTCCAGCGGCTTCACCTTGGAATTTACAGCCAGGACGTACAGGCCGGCGTAGAGGGCGCTTTCCACCCGGTGCCGGCCGCTCTTCTGAACCTGGTCGACCAGGTCTGGCGGAAGCTTGGTGATGATGTCCACCGAGCCGTTTAGCAGGGCCCCGACCCGGGCGGCGGGCTCGGGCAGGGGCCGGAAGATTACCCGGCTCACATCGATCTTACCCCCCCAGTAGTCCGGGAACGCCTCGAAAACGGCCCGGTCATCCTTCACCCACTCCACGAACCGGAGGGGGCCGGCCCCCACCGGCCGCAGGTTGAACTGGTCGGGCCCGACCTGCTTGTAGTACTTTTCCGGGATGATCTGGCCACCGTAGAAGGCCAGCCGAGCCGGGAGAAGGGGGTCCGGTGCCTTCATGATGAAGTTGACGGTGTAGTCGTCGACGATTTCGATGCGGTCGATGGTGGTGAAGACGGTGGCCACCAGGGTCTTTTCGTTGGGGTCGTAGGTGCGCTCGATACTGAACTTGACGTCCCGGGCGGTGAAGGGGTCGCCGTTGTGGAACTTCACCCCCTGCCGAAGCTTGAACTGCCAGGTGGTGTCGTTAACGGGCTTCCATTCGGTGGCCAGCATCGGCTGGAGCTTGTTATTCCGGTCGCGGAGAACCAGGTTGTCGAAAACGTTGAAGGTTACGGTGATGTCGTTGACGGAGGTGCTCATATGGGGGTCAAGCTTGCTNAGGTCACCNCCCTGGGCAACGATGAGGTCATTCTTGCCGGCCGGGGCCTTGACCGCCTCGGGGGCTTGCGCCGGGCCGGTGGTGCCCGGCTGCTGGGCCGGGGCGCAGGCGGCCGCCCAGGCGCCAGCCGCCGCCCCGGCCGCCAGCCTTAGGAAATCCCGGCGGCCGAGTCGATACGGGTAGCTTTCACCCACTGCAACCTCCTCTGCATTTTCAGAGTTAACGAATTATACCACCCCTGTCAAAGCACTTTCCCGGCCCCNAGGTCGGTCTGGTGGGCCTCCTCTAGGTAGCGGGCCAGCAAGTTGATGGCCGCTTCCAGGTCGTTGGGGTGGACCATCTCATTTACGGTGTGGACGTAGCGGGTCGGTACCGAGATGGTCACGGCCGCCACCCCGCCCCGGGCCCGCTGGATGGCCCCGGCGTCGGTGCCGCCGCGTGGCAGGATCTCCAGCTGGTAAGGGATTTTTTCCCGCTCGGCCAGCTGGCGCAGGTGCTGGACCAGTTTCGGGTGGGAGATGTGGGAGCTGTCCATCAGCTTGATGGCCACCCCCTGGCCCAGCCGGGTCACGGCCTCGGCCTCACCCGAGCCCGGGATATCGAGGGCCAAAGTTATGTCCAGGGCGATGCCCACCTGGGGCTCCCACTCGTACGCGGCCGTGAGGGCACCCCGTAGGCCCACCTCCTCCTGGACGGTGGCCACGGCCACGATGTCGACCTCGTGGCTGCGGACGGCCTTAAGGGCCTCCAGCATGACGAAAACCCCAACCCGGTCGTCCATGGCCTTGCCGACGATGCATTCGCCGGCCCGCTCCACCGACCGGTCCAGGGTAACCATGGCCCCGACTTCAACCCGGGCCTTCACCTGGTCGGCCGGAAGTCCCAGGTCGATAAAGTAGTCCTCGATCTTGGGGACCCGGTTTCGCTCCTCCTCGGTGGCCACGTGGATGGGCTTGGCCGCAGGCCACAGCACGCCCCGCAAAAGTTGCCCATCCTTCGCCTCGACTAGCACCCGCTGGGCAAAGAGCACCCGGGGGTCGAAGCCGCCCACCGGCTGGATGCGAAGAAACCCTTTGTCGTCGATATGCCGGACGAGGAAGCCGATCTCATCCATGTGGCCGGCCAGCATCACCCGACGCTGGCCCCTTCCCCGCTTGAACCCGATGACGTTCCCCATGATATCGACGCGGATTTCGTCGACGTAAGGCTTAAGTTCGGAGATGACTATCTCCCGCAGCCGGTCTTCGTGGCCGGGAACGCCCGGCGTCTCCGACAGGCGCTTGAGCAGCTCAAGATTGAGGCCCATCGTTCAACTTTACCTCCTTGCGGCTTCTGGCTATAGTATAGCCGCGCCAAAATTAGTCCCGGGTCCGCCCGGACCCGACGGTCAAATTCGGGCTCCCTGGACAACCGCCCAGTTCGGGCGTACAATTAAGCAAACTTTTCGCCAGGGTCCCCGGGGATGCGCCTAAAACTTTTAAGCTTTCTTTTGGTCGGCCTGATAGCCATCTTGAATGCCGGCCTTCCGGCCGCGGCCGCCTCGACCCTCCAGATTCAGGCGGCGTCGGCCCTCGTGGTCGATGCAACCACCGGCGAGATCCTCTGGGCCAAGGACCCGGACGTTCGGCTGAGCGCCGCCTCCACGTCCAAGCTCATGACGGCCCTCCTGGCCCTGGAGCAGGGGGATTTGGAGGCCCGGATTGTGGTTCGGGAAGGGCACCTGCGGCCCGGCTCAACCATGGGGCTCCAACCCGGGGATGAGGTCGACCTGGAGACGCTGCTTTGGGGTCTGCTTCTGCCCTCGGGGAACGACGCGGCCGTGGCCATCGCCGAGCTGGTGGCCGGGAGTGAAGGGGAGTTCGTGGCCAGGATGAACCGGCGGACCGCCGCCCTGGGGCTGACCGGTTCAGTCTTCACCAATCCCCACGGCCTGGACCACCGCCAGTTCGCCCCGGGCAACATTATGACGACCCAGGACCTGGCCATCCTCGCCCGGGAAGTTCTGCGCTACCCCCTTATCCGCCAGATGGCGGCGACCCCCGAGAAGGTGGTGACCGTGGGAGGCCGGTCGCTCATGCTGCGCAACAGCAACCGGCTGGTCCGGGACGGCTTTCCCGGGGTTGATGGCCTCAAGAACGGTTACACCCGCCGGGCCGGGCAGTGCTACGTGGCCACTGCCACCGTCAACGGCCGGACGGCGGTCGCCGTCGTGCTGAACACCACGACCCACCTGGAGGCCTGGGCCCTCCTCCGGCTCGGCCTCAGCCTGCTATCCCCTGAGCCCCCGCCCCCGGCGGCGGTGGCCGGCGGGCTTGGCCTCGCCCTCCTCTAGCCCTTCCGAATTTGGCCCAGCCAGGCACCCAGTACAAGGGCCACCAGCAGGTGCCCGGGGGCGGCGGTCCAGAGGGGATGGTCCAGCATGGCCAATACCACCAGGCCCAGCAGGGCCCCCGATAGGGCCAGGCCGTCGGCCCCGGCCGTCCGACGCAGCCCCCGGAGGACCCCCAGCCCGGCGGCCAGTCCCAGGCCCAAGCCGAGCGGCCCCAGTTCGGCCAGAAGGAGTACACCCACGTTGTGTGCAGGCTCGGCCCGGTAACCCGGCGGAAGCCGGTCCCTTAAGGCCAGGGGAAAGGTCCCGGCGCCCAGCCCCAGGGGGCCGTGGGTGCGGATGAGGTCGGCCGCCTGGGCCACCAGCCAGCCGCGCTCCAGCACCGACCGCGTCTCGAGGGGCCCCTGAATTCCCAGCCGGACCCCAAGCACCTGGCCGAAGGGGAGGACGGCGGCGAGAAGCCCCATCGCCGCCGTGGCGGCCAGCAGCCCGCGGCCGGGGGCTGGGTTCTGGGGGCCGGCCCCCAGAACCCAGCCCAGGACTATCAGGAAGGCGAGCCAGGCTGCCCGGGAGAAGGTGAGCCCCAAACCCACAGCCGCCAGCCCCACCCCGATAATTCCCCAGGTCCGGCGTCCTCCGCCTTCCAAGGTCCAGGCCATCGGCCCCGCTGCCAGGGCCACCAGGTAGATCCCCAGCAGGTTCGGGTGGGGGAACGTCCCGTAGGCCCGGAGCCATCGACTCCCGTCAGGGAGCTCGACGACGGCCGCCCCCGAAACCGAGGGGTCGAACCGCCCCGGCCACTCCAGGCCGAGGGGGTCCAGAAAGGCGGTGGTCTGAAGCAGAACCTCACCAGCAGCCACCAAGACCTGCAGGCCAATGCCTCCGAGCGAACCTGTCGCCAGCGCTGCCCAGGCCTCGGGACGGTCTGCCAGGAAGAGGGCCATGCTGGCAGTCAAGCCCAGGTGCAGGCCGTGGTAAAGGGAAAGCCGGGGTTCCGGCGACCAGGCCGCACTTGCGGCCGCCCAGGCGGCCAGCAGGAGGAGGGCCGTGGTTGGTGGGGCCGGGCGAGGGGCGAGGGGACGGCCGGTGAGCAGCCGGAGGCCGGCGTCGGCGGCCAGGAGGGTGATGGTCAGGAGGTCGGCCGGAAAGAGCAGCACGCTGGAGTAGGCAAAGTAGACGGGGGGATAGTGCTCGACCAGCAGGGGGTAGTAGGCCCAGAAGCCGAGGGCGACCGGCAGCAGCCCGAGCGCGGCAAAGTACATGGCCGTGAGAAGCCGGATGGCCGTCGGCTTAAACAACCCTTGTCTCCTTTGCGCCAACGTCGTCCCAGGTTCGGCCTCTGCGCCTGACCGGAAGGTGGGCCGGCCCAAAGGTTGTCCCTACGGCGGCGATCAGGCTGAGGGGCGGTAAGATGCCCCAGGAAAGGGCGGTTAAGGGCGAGAAGTGGGGTTTTCCGGGGGGCGGCGGCCCCTGGGCGGTCGGATTTTCCCAGACCTCCACTCCGTTGGGCAGGGTCTCCCGTCGCTCCCAGCCGTGGGCCGCCAGTAAGGCCAAATACGCCGGGTGGTTTACGAAGGCCCAGCGCACCCCGACTTCGGAAAGCCGGCCCAGCACCCGATCCAGCCGTTCCAACCCACCTTCCAGCCAGTAAGCCGAATCCAGCGAGCCGAGGCCACTTGCCCGCAGAAATGGCAGGGTCCGGCCGGTCGGGTAGTTGCCGTCGATGCTTTCCGCCTCGGTCAGCATCGAAAGCCGGGCCAGCTGGTCGCCGAAGCCGAAGGTTACGTACCGCCAGGTCCGGACGTCATCCCGCTGAAGGAATTGAACTATGGGGTCAGGGTCTACCAGGGCCGGCTGGGTCGAGGCTATCAGCCCGTAACTGCCGGCGTAGAGGGCCGAGCCTGCCAGCAGGGTCGCCCCGGTGACGCGGCGGGCCTGGCTGACCCGCCGCCCCAGGCGGACGGCGGCCGCCCCAACCAGGGGTGCCAGAAAGACCGACGCCCAGAGGGTGAACCGGTCATACGTAAGCCATTCCCAGGCCGGGCCGAAAAGCAGGGCGGGCAAGGGCGTGGTTCCCCCCAGTCCCAGGACGAAGCAGACTCCAAAGAGGAGTCCCAGCCCGCGCCGACGACGTCCCAGGGCAACCTTCAGGGCCAGGGGAATGACGAAGACCAGCGGTCCATACATGGGCCAGAAGAAGACGCCGGCGGCCGCCGGGTCGGCGATAAACGAGTGCCGGGAAAGATGGTCAATGGGCTCCTGAAGGGTTTGGCCGAGGGCCCACGCCCAGAAGGGCCAACTGACAAGGCCGACCCCGGCCGCCGTTCCGAGGACCCAGGGCATCAGCCGGCGGGCCAGCGAAGCCGGCCTGCCCACGTGGAGGGCCGCCGCGGCCACCCCCCAGGGCACCAGCAGGAGGGTGCCGTGGTGGGCAGCATCCGCCACCACCAGCCAGAGGCCAGCCCGGACCCCGTCTACCCGCCGGCCGGTTCGGAGAAAGTCGACAAGGAAGCCGAATCCCAGCAGGGCTGCGGTCAAGCCAAAAAGGGTCGGCAGCTGGCCGAAGGTGTGGGCCACCATGGGAACCGCCGGAATAAAAGGGGTCAGCAGCCCGGCATACCGGGAGGCCCGGGAGCCGACGAACCGGCGGGCAAAGGCCGACACCACGAAGGGGAGAAGGACCAGGGTAGTGAGGAGCACGAGGGCCCAGGCCACCTCAACCCCGACCCCGAACGCCAGGAAGGCGATGAGCTGGTGAACCAGGGGTGGGTAAGAGACCACCGGAAAGCCGCCGTACCAGCGATTCTCCCACAGCGCCCACCAGTCCCGGCGGTAGTGGTCGGCGAAGAACATGTGGGTCCAGGCGTCGTACGACTGCCGGTACCGGGCGCCGGCAACGAAAGGCCAGGCCGCCGTCAGGGCCAGGGTGAAAACCAGCCGGCTTACCGCCACTCTGGGACCGTGCAAGGCAATGGCTTCCGGCAAGGACTCTGCAAGAGCCGACCGTAGGCCCCGGCCACCGCCTCCAGGGTCATGGGGCTCATGGCCTGCATGTTCTGCCGGGCCTGCTCGGTCCTAAGCTCGGACCAGGCCAGCAGACCGGCCAGGGTTTCAGCCAGGCTCTCGACGTCGCCCGGCGGGACCCAGTTGACCCGGAGACCGGCGTCGGTGGCGGCCTCTCGGAGGGCGGGTAGGTCGCTGGCCACCACCGGGCGGCCCCAGGCGGCAGCCCGGTAAAGAACACTGGAGGCCCCCAAGGATGCCCGGTAGGGTAGGACGAGCAGGGTGCTTCGGCGGAAGAGTTCCCGGAGGCCGCCTTCGGGCACGGGGCCCGTCCAGCGCAGGCCGGGGACTGCCCCCAACGTCCGGCGCAGACGCGGCCCGTATTCGGAAAAGCGGGGGTGGTCGGCCCCGGCCACCTCGAGGGTGAGGGTGGGATTGGCCGGCCGCAGCTGCTCAAAGGCCCGGACCAGGGTCTGCAGACCCTTGTACGGGGCGATAAAGCCGAAAAAGAGGACGTTTGGGGTGAGGGGTTCCGGCAGGGCTTCGGGCGGGTCGAAGGTCCCGTGGGGCAGGTAGACCACCGTGGCACCGGGAAATCGTCGGTGCAGGCGGTCGGCCGCCGTCCGGAGGGGGACGGCCAGCACCCCCAGCCTGGCCACCCACCCGGCCAGCCGCCTTAGTGCCGCCCGGGACAGGGGGCAGACCCCAAGGTCCGCCGGAAGGGGCACCTCCAAAAGGCCCGGCTCGTGCAGGGTTATAACCATCGACATGCCCCGCAGGGATGCAACCGTTAGGCCTAGCAGTCCCGAAAGCAGGGCTGCCGGCGACGGCCCGAACATGCTGAAGCCGAAGTTGACCCAGACCACTTGGGGACGTGCCCGGGCCAGGGCCGCCAGAAGCCTGATGCCCACGGCGGGGTGGCCGTAGGGCCAGCATCGCTACTCGGTTAGGACGCCGGCTTCCGGCCCGCCGGCCGGCGGGCCGCCTTCGGCGAGGACCACCACCCGGTCAAAGGCCCCCGAGCGGGCCAGGGCCCGGCAAAGGTGGTAGCCGTACTGCCCGATGCCCGTCAGCCGGGGCGGGAAGGGCGTCACAACCCCCAGGTCCACCGCCACCTCCGCCGCAGGGCAAGCCTGACCCGGCGCAGGATATCTCCCGGACTCCCCACCACCCGGAACCGGCCGGCCGCAACGGGCTCGCCCGGCCCATCGCAGACCCGGATTTCACCCTGGGTTCCGGCTGGGAAAGGGGGAAGCAGACCCACCCTGTGCCCCTGGTGGACCACCAGGGGCACAGGGTGCTCGGTCTTTTCCCCCATTCTCCGGTAGAGCAGAACGGCCCGGACAGAAAGGGGGCCGTCGACTTCGGTAAAAACGGGTGTGCTGGGCGGCAGGTCGAGCTGACAGTTGAGCCGGCGGGTCGGCCAGTCCGCTGCCTGAGGTAAAGCCCGGGAAAACTCATTGGGCCGAATCCGGTAGACCCGCCCGTCCCAGGCCGCCACAAGTAGCTCCGATCCGGACCCCACCGCTACCGGCGGAGCAAATATCGGCCCGCCGGCCCGGAAGAAGCCCGTCGGGGAGCCGTCAGGCCGGACCAGCCGCAGAATCCCGTCCCAGCCACCGGCCAGAATTTCCGACCGGCCGTCCCGGTCCAGGTCGGCCACCAGCGGGGTTGCCCACAAGAAAGCGCCCAGGTCGGCGGGAAAGCCCGGCATGGGTTGCCCGATTGCCCGCCAAGCATACAGCCGGTCGGCCGCAGCCACCAGTTCCGGCCAGCCGTCGGCGTCCAGGTCGGCGACGACAGGCGCGGCTACCCCGAAGGACCCGAGGGGCTGGGGCCAGCCTGGCAGGGGCCGGCCATCGGAGCGCCAGACGTAAACCCGGTCGGAGACCGCCGTCACCTCCGGCCGTCCGTCCCCGTCCAGGTCGGCAACGGCCGCTGTGGCCCAGACAAAATGGCCAGTGGGCTGGGGCCAGCCGGGCAGAAGGGAGCCGTCGGGCCGCCAGACGTAGACCCGGCCGTCCCATGACCCCACGATAACCTCGGGCCGCCCGTCGTTATCCAGGTCGGTTACCACCGGGGAGGCGGCTACGAAGCCCCCGGTAACTGCTGGCCAGCCGGGGAGCAGTTTCCCGTCGGCCGTCCAGGCATACACCCGACCGTCGTCCGACCCGACCACCACTTCGAGGCGGCCGTCCCCGTCGAGGTCAACGACGGTTGGCGAACTGTAGACGTCCCCGTCCGTGGGCTGGGGCCAGCCGGGCAGCAACCGGCCTTGGCAGTCGAGGCAGTAGACGCGGTCGTCGTCGCAGCCGATGATGATTTCTGGCCGGCCGTCGCCGTTAAGGTCGGCCACGGCCGGCCGGGAGGCGAAGGCATTGGCCGCAAAGAAGGGAAAGCCCCGGAGGGACCGGCCGTCCTGCCGCCAGGCGTACAGGCCGTCCGAAGGGACGACCAGCTCCGGTTGGCCGTCGCCGTCCAGGTCGGCCAGGACCGGTGGGGCGCTGATGAATCCGCCGGTGCTGAAGAGCGGCTTTGTCGTCATAAGCGGCGCAGGATTACCAGGGTGTGGTCGCCCCAATCCCGCCAGGGCCGGCGGCTCCGCAGCATCCGCTCCAGTCCCAAAAGCTTTTCAAAAAGAGCCCGGTGGCGGCAGAAGACCCCGGTCATGTAGGCCGGGGGCAGCATGAGGGGCAGGGCAAGCCAGGCCTCAGTCCGGAAAGCCGGACCCAGGGCTCGGCCCAGGGCGGCCGCCGAAAGGGGCCGCATGGGCACCGCCGGCGGGCCGTCGCCGACCGAAGGCAGGGTGGCCACCGTCCAGCCAGAGCCCCGGCCTGCGAGGGCCTGCTTGAGCCGGCCGTGGGCCAGGAGCCAGAGGGTCTCAAAAAGACACCGGCGGCTGATAACCGAGGCGACAAAGGCCGCCCCCGGCCGGAGCAGTCGGCCCAGGGCAAAGCCCAGGCTTTCCAGGTCAGGCTCACAGTTGAGGGCCCCGAACCCGGCATAGGCGCCGTCAAAAAGGGGAGCGGGCCCAAGGGCGGCAAGCCTTCCGGCCGGCAGGGCTAGAAACTCGGTCCGCCCGGTCAGGCCGGCGGCGGCCGCCTTCTGCCGGGCCCGCCGAACCATCTCGGGGGCGATGTCCAGGGCCAGCACCCGGTAGCCGGACCGGGCCAGGGCCAGGGTCTCCTCCCCGGTGCCGCAGCCGATTTCCAAAACCCACCCGCCCGCCGGAACAGCCTTCCGGAAGACCCGCAGGCTCTCGGCCCGAAGCCAGCCCATCAGGGAGTTTCTGCGGCTGGCGTACCGGTCGTCGTAGAGGTAAGCCAGGCGGTCGAAGGCCCGGGTTACGGCGGAGTATTTGGTTGCCATCCTTCAGCGCCCTTCGGCCGGGTGAAAACGGATAATGGGCCGGGCCGGCCAGCGGGCTAGAAGGCGGACGACGATGCGGGCTGCGAGGAGGCCGATGCGGATGCGTATTCGGCGTAGGGACGGGACCCACCAGCCGGCCCTTAACCGGGCGTCTTCCCACTCCTTCTGGAACCACCGGACTACCCACCGGTAAAACCTGGTGTCGTACTTGTCCCGGCGGAAAAGGAGTCGGTTCTGGGCGGTACTAAGGCGGCTGGCCGGGTGGGTGGCCAGGCTGGGGGTGCTGGCCGTCCCCCTCCGGACGGCGGCCGACCGCCTGCACCGACGATTTCCCGGTGCCACGG
>JGI25066J35082_100053_pt1 | contig 13652 bp, 9 predicted proteins | sample Antgeofumaro1A2B_FD_35082 | JGI IMG/M metagenome (IMG submission 35082)
TCTCCCGCACCAGACGATCCCCAAGTCACCGGTATCGAAATCCTGCCTGCAGCGTTGAAAGTGTCTCCAGGCACCCAGGTGAGCTTGTTGGTCTTGGCCCGTTACAGCGATGGCCGTGTCCGCGACGTTACGCGTTGGTCCAAGTTCGCTTCTGTTGAGGAATCGGTTGCCGTGGTCAACGAAGAGGGACAAGTTCAAGTGCGCGGGAATGGACAAGGGGCGATCACGGCGTGGTTCGCCAACCACGTAGCAGTGGCTCGAGTGATCAGCCCGATGCCAGGACCGGTGGCTGACTCGGTGTATGCGCAATCGGCTCGCTACAACTACATTGACGACTTGGTCCTAGCGCAGCTCAGAGACCTGCACATCCCGCCTTCGTCTCTGTGCACCGATCGTGAATTCATCCGGCGTGTCTACTTGGATGCTGCCGGTATCCTGCCGACGCCGGAAGAAGTGCAGGCCTTTGTCGCCGACCAGCGACCGGACAAGCGAGCTCGACTGATCGCGCAGCTCCTCGAGCGCAGCGAGTTCGTGGACTACTGGACTTACAAGTGGTGCGATCTATTTCTGGTCTCGACCCGTCGGCTGCCCCAGGCGGCTGTGTGGAGCTTTTACCAGTACCTGCGTCAAAGTGTGGCTGCCAACAAACCTTGGGACCGACTGGCTCGGGAAATCCTGACTGTGCAGGGCAGCAATCTGGAACAAGGGGCGGCCAATTATTTTGCACTGCACAAAGACATCGCCGACCTAACCGAGGCCACCTGTGTGACCTTTTTGGGTATGTCGCTTACTTGCGCCCGCTGCCACAACCACCCGCTGGAAAAGTGGACGCAGGACCAATACTGGAGCCTGGCCAATCTCTTTGCACGGGTGCGCTTCAAGAACGGCGATCGCTTCGGAGAAGTGATCGTCCAGGTGCAGCCCAGCGGGGACGTCCTCCATCCGCGACGCAACACGGCCATGCCGCCTCGTCCCCTCGACGGAGAACCGGCTCCGGATCATATCGGCGATCGCCGCGAACACTTCGTCCGTTGGCTCACAGCGCCGGACAATCCCTATTTTGCTCGGGCTATCGTCAATCGCATCTGGCGGCATTATCTCGGCCGAGGCCTGATCGAACCAGAAGACGATCTTCGGGCCACCAATCCGCCTACCCATCCCGAGTTATTGGCTGCTTTGACACAGGATTTCGTCGCCCACGGTTACGACGTCAAACACTTGATGCGCACCATCATGAACTCGGCCACCTACCAGCGCTCGGCAGTGCCGAAAGCGGGCAACGAAACCGACGATCGCTTTTATTCCCGTTACCTGATTCGACGGCTACCTGCGGAAGTAATTTTGGATGCATATTCCCAGGTTACAGGCGTGCCTACGGCCTTCAAACAGATCCACGTCGGCACTACAGGAGGAATCGCCGAAACCAAACTTTATCCATTGGGAACCCGCGCTTTACAGCTACCCGACTCGTTGCTGGTATCTCAGTTTCTTGACGCCTTCGGCCGCCCGCATCGAGAGCAAGTTTGCTCCTGCGAAAGGCAACAAGATGCTAGTGTGAGTCAGGCCTTGCATCTGCACAATGGACAAACGCTGAACGAAAAACTACGCGACCCGAATAGCCGCGTCTCCGCATGGCTGAAGGAAGGTATCGGCGCTGAGGAAGCCATACGCAGGCTATTTCTCCTGGCCTTGGCTCGGCAGCCGACCGACCAAGAGGTGGCGCAGCTGAAGAAGCTCATGGAGCAATCGGACTTGAAAACCGAGCCCGGCCGCCGCGAGGCTTTTGAGGACCTCTTCTGGGCTGTGTTGACCAGCAACGAGTTTCTGTTCAACCACTGACCCATAGCCCGGCAGCGTCACCTCGATTCTGCTGCAGTCATTAAAGGAGAAAGGAGCCAGTAAGCTATGGCATACGGCAAACCGCCAAGAGAAAGCGGGGCGAAATTGCGGATTGGTCCCCGTCATCTAAAGTGCGGCCAGGTCTTGAGTTTCTGGCAGTCGCTACTGTGGGGCCTTGGCAGTCTGTGGAGCTTGTCCATCGGTCAGGCCTTTGCGGTCGAGCCGCCGAGTTATGCCAGGCAAGTGCGGCCGTTTTTGGCTCGCTATTGTGTCGAGTGCCATAGCGGTGCCCACCCCAAAGGTGGCCTGAACCTCGAAAGCTATGCAGAAATGGTCAAAGGCGGGGACCGCGGCCCATCGCTCGTGCCGCACAAGCCGGACGACAGCTTGTTAGTGCAGATGGTGGAGTCGGGCAAAATGCCGCCTAAAAAGGCACGGCAGCCGCGACCCGAAGAGGCAGCGATCCTGCGTGCTTGGATAGCTTCGGGCGCCCGAGACGATTCCGCAGCGTTGCGCGTGGCTCTGCCTCACATCGCACCTCGCAAAAAAGTGGCGCCGGCCGTAACGGCTTTGTCCTTCGATAGCAAGACTCATATTTTGGCAGCCGGGTCTTACAAAGAGCTGCTTTTCTTCGATGCCCAAGGCGAGCTGATCGCGCGCTGGTCCGGATTGCCCGGACGAGTGACGGCTGCACGCTTCGGCCCACGGGGACAGTTGGCAGTAGCCTGCAGCACGCCAGGCGTGACGACGCAGATCCATTTGTACTCGCTCGCACTTCCCGAGGTCCCATCGGAAACGAGCCCCGATCATGTACTGGTCGGCCATACCGATGCTGTGTACGAGCTATCTTTTTCTGCCGATGGGCGCTATTTGGTTTCCGGGGGTTACGATCGCATCCTGCGGCTTTGGGATTGCCGTACCGGCAAACTGCTGCGCGAGCTGAAAGACCATAGCGATGCTGTCTACTGCGTCGCCTTTGCGCCGACAGGCACCTTGCTGGCTTCTGCGGGTGCCGATCGAGCGGTCAAGGTTTGGGATGCAGAGAGCGGTCGGCGTCTGTATACCTTGGGTGAAAGTACCGACTGGGTGTATGCAGTAGCCTGGCACCCTCAGGGTAGACTGCTGGCTGCAGCCGGCGTGGACAAAAGCATCCGCGTCTGGGAAGCCAATCTGCAAGGAGGCAAACTCGTGCAATCCGTTTTCGCCCACAAGACCCCTGTCTGGCGCCTGGCTTTCAGCGCCGACGGCACGACGTTGTTTTCTCTGGCCGAAGATGGCGAAGTCAAAGCCTGGGACACTGACAAATGGGTCGAAAAACATGTCTACCCTCGACAACCCGATGTTGTACGCGGCTTTGCTTTACGCGCCGACGGCAAATACATAGCACTAGGACGGCATGACGGCGTGTTATTGACGCTAGGAGTGACCGATGCCAAATCGGCCAAGACGTTATGGCCTGCGCCAGCGCGACCTCCGCAGATAACCCAGATCGAGCCTGCAACGATCGAGCGCGGTCGGCAGGCTGTGCTGCACCTCCGGGGCAAAGGACTTGATACGCTCTCCGAGATACGTACTGACATCCCAGGTGCTACTTCTCGGGTTACGCTCGCCGATCCCACGCGTGCGCGCATTGCGATCGTGGCGCCTGGAGACGCGCCGCCGGGACGTTATAGCTTGCAAGTGGTCAACTCCGCAGGCGCTTCTAAGTCAGTGCCGATCTACGTGGATGCGTTCCCCGTTGTTTCAGAAGCGGCGGGCAACGACACCGTCAGAACAGCACAGAGCATCTCTCTTCCGGCGACTATGGTCGGCACGGTGCACCAGGCAGGCCAGGTGGACCATTTTCGTTTCACGGCACAGGCTGGTCAGGAAGTGGCCATACTTTTGACGCTCGGCAGTGAAGCCAAATGGGAGCCTATTTTGCAGTGTTACGACGGCAGGGGCCAATCGTTGGCCGTCAGCGAGCGCCGGCAGCTGGCCTTGCGTATCCCGACGAACGGGGACTTTGTGGTGACCGTACGCGACAAAGAGTATCGCGGGGCGGCTGATTTCAGCTACCGCCTGCATATCGGTCCGTTGCCCATGATCGCTTCCGTATTTCCCGCTGGACTGCAACGTGGCAGCGAGATAGCGGTCGCTTTGGAAGGGGTTCACCTGGGTGACCAGAGATCTGTACGCGTGCGAGCGCCTGCCGATGCGGTACCTGGATCTCGTATCCGGCTGCCGCTGCCCAAGGGTGTGAACCTGGCAGGAGAACTGCCGGAATTGATCGTCAGTCCTTTTGCTGAAGTAGTTCGTCCGCCAGGCACTGATGCCCAGATCCTTTCGCTGCCCGTTCCAGGCGTGGGCAACGGCCTTCTGCAGCGGCCCGGTGAAAGTCATCTGTGGCGCTTCCGTGCCAGGAAAGGNCAAAAGTTGGCGATCGAAGTAGAGTCCAGCCGGCTGGGCTTTCCTATGGACTCGGTGATCGAAGTCCTGGATGCGAGACATCAGCCGATTGCTCGGGCTGTTCTGCGCAGTTTGGCGCGGACCTACGTGACTTTTCGCGATCACGATGCACGCTCTCCAGGGATACGCATCGAGAATTGGAGTGAGTTGGCGGTCAACGACTACATTTTCGTCGGCAACGAATTGTTGCGTATCCGAGCCTTGCCGCGCAACCCGGACGACGACTGCCAGTTTTTCAGCGAGGCGGGGCAGCGTTTGGGGTATTTGGGTACCTCGCCGAGTTTTCACGCCATGGGGGAACCGATGTACAAGGTGGAAATCCATCCGCCGGGTGCCGTTTTTGCCCCCAATGGTTTCCCCAGTTTCACCCTGTACTATCGCAACGACGATGGTGGCCCGGGATTGGGTCGGGATAGCCGATTGTACTTCACGGCACCTGCCGACGGAGATTACCTGGTCCGTGTAAGCGATGCACGTGGCCGAGGGGGCACGGAATTCGTTTATCGTTTGGTCGTCCGCGAGCCCAAGCCCGATTTTACAGTGAGCTTCAGCCCGCAATCGCCTCGTGTTTGGCGTGGCGGGACGGTACCCGTCACCGTGTCCTTGCAGCGCTTGGACGAATTCGACGGTATGGTCGAGGTAAAAGTCGAGCAGTTGCCTCCAGGTTTTTCGGCTCCGGCCAGCAACATCGGACCGCTAGACGACAGCACCACCTTGCCCTTATCGGCTTCCGACAAGGCAGTGACGCCCGACGACAAAGCTCCACCTGGGCGCGTCGTGGCACGGGCGACGATCAACGGCCAAACCGTCGTCCGCGAAGCACTTATCGGCAAGCCGCAGGTTGTCGAACCAGGCGACATCGTAACCCGAACGGACCGAACGGAAGTGGTGATCACCCCAGGCGGGCGTGCCACACTGCGGGCCTCCATCGAGCGCCGGAACGGCTTTAGCGGCCGTGTCCCTTTGGATGTCCGCGGCCTACCTCACGGCGTGCGGGTGCTCGATATTGGCCTCAACGGCATCCTCATCACCGAAAAGGAGTCGGCTCGCACCATGGAGTTGTACTGCGAGCCTTGGGTCGCTCCTGTGGAGCATCCGATCGTGGTGCTGGCTAGACACGAAGGGAAGGGGACGGAACATGCGGCGGCTTCCGTACTTTTGCGCGTAGTGCCCAGCCCGCAAGCGCAGCGCCCGTCGCAGCGGTAATGCAATCCTGTTTTCCATGGGCGAGGGTGATCCTCGATGCCGGCAAGCGAGTTGAGCCAGGCGACGCTCAAGAAATTGGCACAGTACGACACGCCTACCATTTGCAACGTAGTCGAGCTTTTCGACGTGCGCCCACGCACCGCAGGCTATCTGGACAGCCGGGTACGTGCGTGTTTTCCGGACCTACCACCGATGGTGGGTTATGCCTCTACTGCCACTTTTCGTGCTTCCACGCCGCCGCGCAAGGGGGACGTCTATTCCAGCTTATCGGCCCAGATCGAGGCTTTTGCCAGTCTGCCTGGACCGGTCGTGGTCGTGTTCCAGGATCTGGATGTGCCGAGCGTGGCGGCGACGTTCGGGGAAATCATGTGCACCACCTACAAAGCCTTCGGCGCCGTGGGCTTAATTACTAGCGGCGCCGGCAGAGACCTGGACCAGGTCCGAGCTTTGCCATTTCCTTGTTTCACTACGGGAACGATTTGCGCCCATGGCTATTGCCACATCCCCCAGATTCACATCCCCGTCACGGTAGGCGGCGTGACCATTTATCCAGGCGATCTCATCCACGGTGATCGCAACGGCGTCACTACCATTCCTTTGGACATCGCCAGCGAAGTAGCCGATGCCTGTGCCGAATATGTCGCCGCCGAAGCGATCGTTCTCGAAGTCCTCCGACAAAGCTCTTTGACCCCCCAGGCTTTTGCCGAAGCGCGTAAAGCCAGCCAGGCAAAAATCGAAGAGCTGGCCAGCAAGTTGCGCCGACGTGTGTGAATGCACTCGTTCCCGGGTATGACGAAAAGAAAGACGGCCTCGTGCCGAGGCCGTCTTCCACGTGCGATTCCTGCGTATCGTAGCGCCTGGGGTCATTATTTCGGCGTAGGCGCCGCCACTTCCACGGGGTTTTTGTCCAGATAGCGGGCGACCGTGATCTGCTTTTGTTCCAGGTCCACGGGGGACTTCTGGTCGCCGACGCTGATATCGAGCTTACCCGACAGACTGACATCCATGGTCGTTTCCACGATCCGGCCTTTTTCTGCATCGAAATAGATGACGCCCGACGACTTTGCAGTTTTGAGATCGCCGGACTCGATGCGGAAAGGCAAGCCGACGGCTTCCTTGGCGTCTGGGGCTTTGTATTTGAGGTCCGTGGTGATTTCGATCTTGTGGAGCACTAGGTCGCCTTTCTTTTCCGTGCCGGCATACTTGTAGGTGTATTTAGCGTCGTACGAGCCGACGGCTCCCATGGACAAGCGCGAGTCACGCGTCCAGGTTTCGCCGACCTTGATTTTCTTGCCTTTGCCCGGCGTAATACTGAAAACTGGCTCGGCCAAGCTCCTCATCTGGTCTTCGGAAAGGACTTGCCTGAGGAGCGAGCCCAGTTGGGGATTGGCCTGGGCCAGTTTGTTGACGAAGTCTTCGCGCCCCTCCACCTTGGTGATCTTCATCGTGTTCGGATCCAAGGTTAGGGTAAAAGTGGCACCGACAAGAGGCTTGAAAAAACCAGCCAGTGGGTTGTCCGTTGCGTCTTTGGCAGTGGAGTCGTACTTGGTTTCGCTGGCACCCAGTTTGACTAGCGCCCGCACCGCTTCGACCGTTTGCTCGATGACCACTTCTTTGTCACTGGCGCTTTTCACGTTCCAGGAGAAATAGAACGTATGGTCCATCTCTTGCTTGATCTCTTGGTTCATCAGCTTGATCGTCTGCTGCGTGCGGGTGTTGACCTCCTGATAGAATTTTTGTCCGGCAGCAAATTTCCAGCTCAGCTCCACTTCCTGCGCTGCTACAGGCCACAAAACCGACACAGACAGTGCAAGGGCTGCGAGTAGTTTACGAGCCATTTTTCTGTTGCCTCCTTTTTCGGGGTCCTTTGTCTACTCTCATCGTCCACAGGTACGGCTATTTCTTACTACGAGCGCGGTTTGTGAGCAAGTTCAACTGATTTCAAAGGACTGCCCCAACTGCTCAGGCGCCCTGAAAAAAGTTTGCCAAACGACCCGAGACTTTTAGATAATCACTAGCGGGGCAGCTGCGTGGGCTGCATGTGCTATTCACGATAGGTAAAAGGGACGAGGCGTCCAGAGGTGCAGCTATGAATCTGGTGGACACGATCCGCGGGTCGCTGCTGGAAGGTTTTTTCCCAGCCGGATGGGATCTGGCACGTATTGACCAGTTGGCTGCCGGGGGTCCGGAAGCGTTTGTGCGTCGTGAGCCATGGTGGCACCCACGGTTCGAGCCGGTTGCCTGCGAGCAGTACGAGGATTTCGACGTGTGCATGGGGCATGAGATCGCCAGCACCATTTACAAGGCGCGCAAAGCTGGCCGCCCCATCGTCCTCATTCTACCCGTGGGGCCTATGGGAATGTATCGCTGGGCGGTTTACTTCCTCAAAGAGTGGGGTGTTCGCTGCGATCACGTGCACGGTTTCAACATGGACGAGTGGTCGGACGCCCAGGGCAATACCTTGCCGCCGGATCATCCAGGTGCCTTCCAACACGCCATGGAGCAGGCGTTCTACGGCCCCCTAGCAGACTACACGGTACCCGTGCGCCAGCGGCATTTCGCGCTCAAGACGGAATTGCCTACCTATGCCCAGCAGATAGACGACCTGCGACGCCAGGGGGCGCAGGTGACAACGATTTTCGGCATCGGCCGTGTGTGCCACATCGCTTTCTGGGAGCCACATTTTGCTGCCGAGTTCGCCTCCGAGGACGAGTGGAAAAGACAGACGCATCGGCTGGGGGCAAAGCTGCATCCGCTGACCATCGAGCAAAATGCGATTACCAGCTTCAAGAGTCGCACGACGCTTGTGCCCGCCTATGCCAATACCATCGGCCCGGCACTGTTTTTGTCTGCCGATTGGATCATCGGCGGGGCCGATGGTACCCTCGGTCGGGGAATGCAATGGCAAGGATTGTCCATGTGGATGACGCTCCACCATCCGCCTACACCGTGGATACCCAGCTCGTACATGCCGACACAGCCCGGGCGGCTGTTTTACTTGCGCGAACTAGCCGGTCCGTTGGTACCCGAATGCCACTGAGCAGCCCAGGGTCTTGCCAAAAGAGCCGTCAACAGCGGCGGATGACCCCCACGAGCACCCCGACGATCTCGATGTTGCGATCGGGTGTGACATAGATAGGCTGCATGGCCTCGTTGGCCGGTTCCAGACGGATTCTGTTTCTTTCGCAATAAAATCTTTTGAGGGTCACTTCCCCATCCACCACCGCCACCACGCGCTGACCGTTTTGTGCATCCGGCTGCCGACGCACCAGGATGTAATCCCCGTCCTGGATATGATCCTCGATCATCGAAGAGCCCTGGACTTCCAAGGCGATGACCTTTGGGTCGCTGAACAGGTCCCCCAGATCCAGCTCTCCTGGCACTTCCTGAGCGACGATGGGCGCGCCAGCCGCTACGCGACCGTACAACGTCACCGGCCTGAGCAACATACTGTGTCCGCGAGGCCAGATGGCCCGAGCGGCATGAGCACGCCGTTCGATAAATCCTTTCTGCTCGAGAGCCCGCAAATGGCAAACGACTCCGTTGGGCGACCGGATATTGAAGCGTTTGCCGATTTCGCGCACGGTCGGCCCGTACCCCCGTTTGCGGATGGTCTCGCAGATGAACTGGTAAATCGCTTGCTGTCGCGGAGTGAGTGTCGAAGCATCTTGACTCACCTTGGCGCCCTCCTTTTCCCTAGGACGATCTACTCGTTGTCCTGTCTCAGTTCCAGGTGACGCACTTGTACTTTAGTATAGCGCGCACACTTGTTCAAGAGGAGATGGCACGATGGCACCGATCGGCAGTCAGCTGCGGGGCCCCGCGCACACAGCCTGAGCCTCGATAGCCTACGGTCGCTTTGGAATTGACCGGCTGCGGCACAGCCCGATCAGTATGATACCCGTGCTTATGGACCACAGAGTCCACAGAGGAGTTGGGCGGACCGAGATTACCTCGAGGGCAATCTCTGCGTTCTCTGTACCTCTGCGCTCCCTGCGTTCAATAGACCGCGCAGGCACTTTCGCGCCGGTACAAGAGACGCCGTGCCGAAAATGGGCGCCGGTATGTTACAGGAAGCTTTGCGACTGCTCAGCAAAGGGCAAGACCTGCCTGACGCTGTCATGGAAGGAGCCGTGGAGCAGCTGACCAGCGGTCAGGGGGATCCCGTGCAAGCAGCCGGCTTTTTGATGGGCCTGCGTCTCAAGGGGGAGACGGCTGAGGAATTGGCAGCCGCAGTACGCGTCTTGCGCCGGCATATGGTCGTCTTCGATACTGGAACCCGTGCTGTCGCCGATACGTGTGGCACCGGGGGAGACGGATCCAACACATTCAATATCAGCACGGCGGCAGCGTTGGTCGTGGCTGCTTGTGGGCTGCCGGTGGTCAAACATGGCAATCGAGCGGTGTCCAGCAGCAGTGGCAGTGCGGACGTGCTGAGCTATTTGGGTGTCCGCATCGAAGCGCCTTTGGCGACCTGGCGCACGGTCCTCGATGCCTGGGGTTTTGCTTTTTGTTTCGCGCCTCATTTCCACCCGGGCATGCGACACGTGGCAGACGTCCGAAGAATACTCGGAGTGCGGACGGTTTTCAATCTCCTCGGTCCGCTGCTCAATCCAGCACGGCCTGCCTATCAGCTGCTGGGAGTGGCTGGAGAGTCGCTACAAAACTTGCTTGCGGACACTATCGAGCGTGTGGATTTCGGGGACGTAGCCTTGGTGTGCGGTGCACACGGATTGGACGAGGTATCGCTGGCCGGGCCGACGCGGGTGCTGGTCCGCCGCCAGGGCCGCTGGCACCAGGAAACGTGGACGCCAGAAGGTCTGGGACTGCCCGAACTCCCTACCGATGCCATCCGCGTGCATCGAGTCGAGCAAAGCGCGGCCCTTATGGAAGCCGTACTGCGAGGCCAGGACGGGCCGTCGCGCTATTGGGTACTGGCCAATGCTGGCGCCACCTTATGGCTTGCCGGGCGTGCGGAGTCGGTCCGAGAGGGCATCGAACAAGCTGCCCGTGTCCTCGACGACGGCTTCGCCTGGCATGTGCTCGAGCGCATCGTGCGGGCAACGCAATAGGATTACCGGCATATGGCACGGAAAGTAGCCATAGTGAGCGATTCGGGGATAGACGGCGCCTTGGCTCTGGCGACGGCCATGTTCGACCGCCGTCTCGATGTGGTGGGAGTCGTAGCCAGTGCGGGTAACGTGTCGGCAACGCAGGCAACGCGCAATGTGCAAACACTGGTATCGTATTTGGACCCGCCTAAGTGGCCTCGCTTGGGGGCTGCGTTGCCGGTGGAGTACGATCTCGATGGCCGGCAGCTGCACGGACCGAGCGGTCTAGGTGCCCTGGAAGTGCAGCCTGTCGAGCTCCATCACAGCCATCCAGGGGACAAACTCCTGGCCGACACCATTCGCAGCTTCGGCGGAGAACTGACCCTCCTCAATCTCGGCCCACTCACGTTGTTGGCCACGCTTTTCGAACGGGAACCGGAACTGGCCCGCTTGGTTCGCGACATCGTGGTCGTGGGGGGCTCGTGGCGCGAACCAGGCGACGTGTCGGCGGTTGCCGAATTCCATATGTACTGCGACCCGGCTGCCGCCCGCCGCATACTCCATCTCGGTGCCCCGGTAACGCTTCTGCCCCTGGATGTCACGCGCCGTCTCCTGGTGGCTCCTGCCGAACTGTTCCAGTGGACCGATAAAGATTGCCATCGGCACCGACTGCTGCGGCGCATCGCCTCTTACGGGTTCTGCGCCTGCGCGCAATATTATGGCATCGAAGGTATCTACTTGCAGGACTTACTCGGCGTGTGCTACTTGTCGCGCTTCGCTCTATTCAAAGCCCAGCCCATGAGCGTGGATGTGGAAACACGCGGCGAGTTGACGCGCGGCATGACCGTTTTCGATCTGCGGCCCCGGGTGAGCCGGCCGCACAATGTGAACGTGGCGCTCGAAGCCGACATCCAAGGAGTGCGCGACTACTTGCGTCAGGTTCTGTCGAGTATGGACTAGTCATGGCCTACAGTGCCGGCTCTGCTGCCGCACCGCGTACGTCCCCGCGCATCAGCACAGCTGCCAGCCTGCGGGCGTGCTCATCGTAGGCGCTTTCGAAACTTTGCTGAGCAACCGGCTCTCCCACGAGCACAGCACTGGTCAAGACCGGCGGCATGACGCCCGCCGCTATTAAGCGCTGGGCAATTTCTACCTTGAGGCAATTGACGATCAGGCACCCCCCTATGGTCGAGCCAGGGGCAACGGGAACCGCAAGGCCGGGCAAGGCCACCATAGCATCGCCGGGGGGCGCACCCGTATCCAAGGCCATGTCGCACACCTCGTGCAGTTTGCCGCCCGTCGGATGCTGTGAGCGACTGCGCAGGGCATGCTGGAAACTGACGACTGCGATCGTGCGCACGCCGTGCTCCCGAAAGATGTGCGCCATCTCGATAGGTACTACGTTGCATCCGCTGTTGGAAACGATCACCGCAGTGTCGCGGCGGTCCAAATGAAAGTTGCGCAGTATGCGGGCAGCCAGACCGGGGACATTTTCTAGGAACATCGCTTGACGTTGGCCGTTACAGCCGACCACCAAGTTGTGATAGGTCAACGACAGCTCGACGATGGGATTGAAGCCAGGAAAGCTACCGTAGCGCGGCCACATTTCCTCAACCATAATGCGGCTGTGGCCCGATCCGAACAGATGGACTACCCGACCGGAAGCTATGGACTCGGCGCACCAGTCGGCGGCTCGAGCGATAGCAGCCGCTTGCTGGCCAATGCGCTGGAGCAGGTCCTGGCATTTTTCCAAATACCTATGCATGGCGCTTGCCGAAGCCACGTGGGGTCTCCTCATGCCGTTGTCGTGCCGGGCAGATGTCGCGGTCGCCTGGTGCGCCGCACAGTTGCCGCTTGAATATATACCTTGCAGACGCTACCTTTTAGACCACAAGGTGGTCAGAGTCCACACCTACGGAGATGGGGCGGGCGCGAAAAGAGCGGCCGCTGACTGGTTTTATCGCGGGCTTCCAGGAGGCGACCAGCTATGAGCAGTGGGCTGGCAGAGCGACGCGGCGCCCACGGGCCGCGCATCCGACTGTCGGTGATGATGTTCATCGAGTTTTTCATCTGGGGGGCGTGGCTGCCGCTCATCTTTGGCTACCTGCCCCAATTGGGCTTCAACGCCGAATGGCAGCAGCCGCTGATTCTGGGGGCTTTCAATCTGGCCGCCTTTACTGCCATGTTCTTCAGCACCCAGTTCGCGGACCGGCACTTTGCCGCGGAGCGCTTCTTGGCCTTCAGTCACCTGATAGGGGGCGCGGCCATGCTAGCGCTGGCTTGGGTGACCGATTTTTGGCTCTTTTTCACATTGATGGAGATCGCAACCCAGGGAATGGGAAACCAGGCAAAAACCAGAAACCGAGCGGCGTGCCCAAGGACTCCGATGATCATCGTATACTTCCATCCGAGCCGGCTCAACACCAGCCCCAACAAAGCCATAGTCAGGATCTCGGCGATCTGGCCCACGCTCATAACGGGCATGACCCAGTTGGCGGGAATTTGTACTCCCGAGGTCAAATAACGCTCCGCCCAAAAGAAGTAGCACTGGTGCACAGCCGCATCTATGAAGGTAACTATGAACAGCACCAAAATGTACGGAACGCGCAGAAGTTTCATGGCCTCCAACCAGGCGAATCGTTCCACGCCTTCCTCGGCTCGGCGCGGGGGCGTGTGCGGCAGGAAGAGACTGAAACCGGCCAGCAACAAAGAGGCCAACCCAGCCACCACGAAGGTATACTTGGTCGCTTCCCGAAAAGCCGCGTCTTGCTTGGAGTTTCCCAGTATCGCTAGCAGCCAGTCTCCGAAACCCGCTTGGGCGAACGGCGGTACTTTGTCCCAGTCTGCTAGCACAAAAACAAACGGCCAGCTCGCCGCTATCCAGCCGATCGTCCCCCACAGCCGGATATAGCCGAAGTCCCTTTGTGGATCTTTCAGGTTGGCAAACGCAATGGAATTGGTGATGGAAATGGTGGGCACATAAAAAAGCGAATGCACAAGCATCAACGTGAAAAAGAGCCAAAAATCGGTCACCCAAGCCAGCGCTAGCATGGCCGCGCCCCCTATCAGGTGACTGAAGGCCAAGAAGCGCTCCGCGGCAAAGTGCCG
>JGI25066J35082_100060_pt1 | contig 12841 bp, 14 predicted proteins | sample Antgeofumaro1A2B_FD_35082 | JGI IMG/M metagenome (IMG submission 35082)
TGGCGCGAGCATGCACGGGCGATCCTAGCTGTTGCGCTTAAAGATTCCAGCGCACGGAGCCAAGCGGAAAGCCTGATTCAATATCTTGGAAGGCGCGGTCAGTAGTCGATCCCGCTGCCCGCCGTCCAGTAGCGTCACCGGATGCCAGCCGATCTCCTTCGCCGGGCCGGGCGTCACCCGGCTTCCGAGTGCAGCGGCGAGCAACTGGCTCCCCAAGCACACGCCCATCACCGGGATGTCGTGCTTGAGGGCGGACTCGATCAAGGTCATCTCGGCCCGCAGATGGGGAAGCCGCCCCACGTCGGCCACCCCCATCGGCCCGCCCATCACGACCAACCCCCGGAAGCCGGTGGCGTCGGTCGGCACCGGCTCGGCGGCAAACACCCTGACCGTGCGGGCGGTCATCCCGGCGGCAACCACGGCCTCTTCGATCAGGCCGGGCGGCTCGGCGGCGACGTGCTGGACAATCAGGCACTCGGCTGTCATGTACGACCTTCGTCGTTCGGTATAGGTACTCATCGCCTGCCTCCATCGTACTACAATAATAGACGCGGGAGTTGAGATCTTTCAACTCACGCCGCCCAACGCTCCAGTTCAGCGGCAGGCCACGCCGCGGACGGTCCGCTGCATGCCGTTGTTAGGCGGCTTGCCAATTGCAATCTTGTGCTCCCACTTCTCCGGCCTTTCATCGGGACTCTCTCATCAGGGTCCGGATACCGTCAATTAACGGACGGCGGTCGCCCTGGGCGAAAGTATGTCCCAAACCGTCAAGTTCGTGGGGTTCTGCGCGCGGGATGCGTTTGTGGTAGACCGCCATATGCGAAAAAGGCACGATCGAGTCGTCGCGACTATGATAAAGCAAGCCCCACCAGGCGCAGCGCCTCGTCCAGTTTCTTCTCAGCGTCGAAAGGTACCCGGGATCGTCCGGCTGGGCGTACAGATGCAGCACGGGTACGGGAGGGTCCAGGGTCGCCAGCGCCCTAAGGGGGCTGCCAGCCTCAGTGTAGGCCGCGACAATTTCGCATCCCGCCCGTGCCCACATCGCAAAGGGGTACGAGCCCATATCCTCGCAAATGAACCGGGTCAACTCGGCACTGTCCACTCCCTCGAGCCACATACCAAAGAGTTGCTCGCGCGTGTGTTGCCACTGCGTCGAGTCTTGCAGTGACTGGAGCGCTCCAAGGAAAGGTGGAGGCGCATCCAAGATGATCCAGTCCAGCAACACCAGTTTGGGAATACGTGCACCTAAACGACGGCGAAGTTCGATGGCTACCCAACCCGCGTGGGACAGCGCCACCGGGACCACGTTTTGCGCTCCACTCGCTGCGATGACGGCGAGTGCGTCCTCCACCAGGTCGCTCGCTCCAAAATCACCGGCTGGCGTCTCCGATCGCCCATGGCCACGCCAGTCGAGGGCCATCTGCTCCAGAGATTTGCCGGACTGAGCAGCTTCTTTCTGCAGCGCTTGATAGACGTCATCGGGGATTTCTAAAATCAAGGTCTGCTTCATTGCGAATCACCTCGCCTTTCTTAGTTTATCACCCACTCCTCGCCTTCTCTAGCCGCGCGCGGACCAGCTCCACCACCGCCTCCCGCTCGCCCGCCGTCAAGCCCAAGGCGTCGAACACCGCCTCGTCCAAGGCACGGCGGTCGGGTTAGTGGATTTTTATTTCCAAAGGCATTGTCGGATGCACACTCAACGAATCGAAAGCACGCTGAAGCCGGCGAATGTGCGATGCCCAAAAAAGCAGCCGCTTGTAACAAGTAAAAACAACAAATGTCTATGTCTTCTGTCTTTAGTGCTCCCTCGCCAAGATTTGACCGCCCGAAAAGCTCGCGGATTAAAAGCTGCGGAGTAGTCGCTGAAGGCGGCGCGGGTGTTGCGGTCAGCGAGCTCCAGCGCTATGCCGGTAAAGGCGATGAAGGAGGCGTTGGGGAGCGCGTCGGACGCGACGGCGATATTCTCACTGAAGAAGGTCGCGAAAATCGAGATGACCGCGCCTTCCAAGATATTGAATCAGGCTTTCCGCTTGGCTCCGTGCGCTGGAATCTTTAAGCGCAACAGCTAGGATCGCCCGTGCATGCTCGCGCCAAGTGTGAATACCCCAGCCTTTCTGGTCCCCCTCAACGATCATCTTGAGACACTGCACCGCCTCTGGAGGATGTTGTTTTGCGATCTCCGCCAGTTTTTCGACCACGATATAGTCCGGCTCTACTTTTCCAGCAATACTCAGGGCTTCGCCCAAATGCTTGATCGCCCAGGCTGGATCGAACTTGCCCGAAACGAACCACCATCCAAAAGCGGCCACCTCCTGCTGGTGTGCCGTAGGAGCCTTCTTGGCCTCTGCCAGCCGACGATCCCAGAGCGTTTTCAATCGTTCCAACACGTCAATCGGGATTGGATCCGACGTGTTGTGCAAGGAGCGTCCAACGAAGTCGAGCGCATGGGCGCGCAAGTCATCGGGCGTGTTTTTCCAAAGAGCATCGAGGAGTGGATCGTCGAGGCCCAATGTGCCACGCCAGTAGAGCTCCATGAAGTGCTCCGCAAGATTCTCGTCCGGGTCAGCGATCCCCCGGGTATCGGCACGACGAGAGCCGATCCGCCCCACTGCATGGCGGTATTGCTCGCGGATCACATCAAAGACATTGTCATACGGCCTGCAGAACGTCACATAGGTGGTCCAAGCAGCGTCAAAGAAGGCTTGCTGCTGTTCATCGAGAGGAAATATCCGGGCAGCATTGTTCCGAGCCCATTCGGGGTCAAGCAGCACGAGCCAAGGGAACCACTGGCCATAAACAGCCCGAATGGCCAGCGATGGCTCATTTCGTACATCGAGGTGGGCGTCCAGTACCTCACGCACCTCTGGCATATCCTCAAAACCACGCTGAAGGCGCTCTGGCGCGGATTCTCCCTTTTCGAGATGGCGCCTAATCCAAAGTGCATACCGGATGACAGCATGCATGGCCTCGCCACGTGTAGTATTGATCGAGAGGGTAGCCGGGTCCATGTTGGTGCCGCCGTACTTTTCCTCGTATTCCGGCGTCGGGTCAGGATCGTCTGTCAGCGGCTTCAGGATGCTCCAGACCTTGTCTCGCAGATCGAAGGGAATTGTACCCTCGCCGCCTTCGAATCCTGCAGAGAGAAGATCCGCTATCGCCTTGCGTGTCCAGCCCCAATCCGGATCAGCGTCGAACTTGCTCACCTGCCGATTGGGAATCTCGCGGGGTTATTCCACTACCCATTGGCAAAGCTGGAGGATGGGCGACCATTTAAAAGCCGTTTGTTTTTGCTTAAGGCTCTCACGAAGGCCCGACAGCAGCGCACGCACCTAGGTCGGATCCAGCTCCCGGTAGCTTACTGCCGCCGAGGCGAAACGAGTTGGATCTTCAGCTACAACCGACGCCAGCACACGCCCCAAGCCTTCCGGAGACGGTTCCCCAAAGCTGCCTTTAGAAGGCGTCCACCTTTTCAGAAACTCCACGATGTCTTGAACGGACATCGCTGTGAGTTCCTCTTTCGTTTTCGGGGAAGACGGGCCGACCCAAACGCCTTCGCTGTAAACGGGAAATTCCGGATGTTCCGGCTCACCGAACTTCTCGACCAGCGTCCGATACCGCTCCCGCCACGTTGTTGGGAGTGACTCGTGCCCGATCCATGCGAGACGGTCGCGCTGCCAGGTCTCGCGGTAGTATGTAACGTCTTCTTCGGAAAGTGGCGACTCTGTATCCTGCTCCCTCCACTTGCTGAACTCGTCCACATCCGGTCCTGCCTCGATCCAGCCCAGTATGGTTCGTTTGTCTTGCTCCACAAGCTTACTGAAGCATGTGCGCAGGAGCAGAACGTACTCATGTTGGATGTGGATGTCGTCAAATGAGTCCTTGTTGACGAGGCGCTCTCGAACCAAGTGCATCGCTTGGTCGGCATTGATCCTGAGAAGGTGTAGAGTAATGCGGTGGAAGATCTTCCAGCGCCGACTCTCTAATTCACGAACGCCCTCCTCGATGGAAACCTTGCCAGACCGAACAAGAAGCTCAGCAACATCGCGAACCCCGACTACCAATGCATGCTTTACAGTATGCCCTAGGTTCTGAGCATGGTCCTCGATCGCAGGGCGCCAGATGTAGGAGTAATCTACCGCGCTTTCGTTGACACCCCGTATTTGTGACAGAGCAATTGCCTTCTCTAGAAGTCCGCACACGAGTTGAAGCGCCGGAAGCCCGGCTGCACGAGCAAGTTCAGGATAGTGCTTCTTGAGAATCTGCTCGTAGTGCCACACATCGAATCGCGCGCGTGGCTCTGGTGGCAGCCGATATGGATCATCAGCAATCTCTTCTGAACTGCGTACTTCTGGCAATACATCGAGCAGGACTTGCGCAATTTCAAAAGCCCTATCGCCCTTCCCACCCCTCGACAGATGGGCGATGAGCTGCCCCAGCTTTTCAGGCAGGAGCCAGGAAGGCGATTCCGCCCACTTCTTGGCCTTGTCTCCAAGTTGTACTGAGACATCTGCTGGCATTTGAAGCATCGCCTCAACGAGATCGTCTTGCACAGAGATATTCTCGGTGTCGTCCATGTCTTGGATAATCTGTGCGACCAGGTCCGGCTTATGCTTGGCCATCCGCGCCAAGTAGCGCGCCTCGGGCCACGGCGGGAAACGGATCGTGCCCTGTTCTTCGTCCCGTACCGGCGCCGGCGGGTGGCGGAAGAAATCCTTCTTCCACAATGGTTCTAGCCATTCGGGATTATCGAGACCATCGAAGAAATAACTCCGCGTCACGGCATTATTGGGGACCTCGTTTGTGAGCTTCTATAGGTCATTCGCCGATGGTGGCGATTTCCGGGATGACTCAAGCAATTCGTCAAGAAGCTTTACCCACTCCAGAAAGCGACTACGCATTCTATCAAGAAGGACGGGCAACAACGTCTGTGCCAACTCCCAAAGCTCTTGAGCTTCAGTCGGCGCTCTTGGTCCTTCAAGCCCGCGGCGGTGCGCAACGCCATGCAACTTATCTGCAAGTTCGAACCAGGCCCGCGCCTCTGCGCTGTCCCTCGCGACACCCAAGGCGTTGCAGCTGGCCTCGATTTCTGCCTTCTGTGATGTTGGTTGCTCATCCTTGTTGGACACACCTATTGGCTTGAGAACCCCGCGAACGGCGCTTTCGATTTCACGGAGGAGGNGCGCAACAAGGTGTGACGTGCTATGCAGGACAGCTTTATTCTCCATTAGCCAGCAGACGTCCCGAAAGAACGCGGCAGGACCCGGACCTACGAGTTCCATGAGTTCCTCATAGATCCTCTGCTGGCGCGGATCTGTAAAACGAAATTCGTAACGGCTACAGTCTCGATTCACCATCACAACTGCCCTGCTTGAAAGCGCGGTGGTGCGTCACAATGGTGGCGAAATACGCCCCCGCCTGGGCGTAATCGTATCCCTTCAAACGGATGGAACGGCGATGATGACGTTGGGGTTCGCTCATCGCGCACACTCCTCGCCTTCTCCAGCCGCGCGCGGACCAGATTCACCACCGCCTCATAGACCTCCTGTAGGGCCTTCAAGGTTCAGGGAATGCTGCTCCGCTATCCTTTCGGCAGGTCGCCCACACTAGAAAAAACTCATCTGCCCGTCGTCAACTCGCAAAGCAAGGGGCACACGATTGTAGGGCTTGCCCTCTTTGTCAGGGAATGCCCATAGGTTAAATTTCCGGTGCAATTTGAACTCCTGCTCCCACGGCGGGCGCCGAAGATCCTGACACCAGCGGACGACCATCCTCCCCAGCTCCACCTTAGTGGGCCTGCGTGAGCCTGCAACGAGTGCCATTTGGGTTGCGCCAAGCAGGAGGTCGCAGAGTTGTAAGAGTTGCTCACTGGCAGAGTCCTTAAGTTCGAGTGTTAGGTCCAAGGAGGGATAGGCACGGTTGTCTTGTTGACTCAAGAAGGCGTCTAACTCGGCACGATAGGGCAGGTAGCTCTCAAAGTTATCTCTCCATCCCTCGTCCGGACGGCTGGTTCGGTCCTTCGCGTCGGACACGAAGTGTATGGTCAGGTAATCCAGTTGTTGAGGCCCAAGATGCCAGCGGATACCCGCCCTGAGGGCCATTGCTGTGAAGCGGTTGTAAGCGTGAAAATCTTTGGTAAAGCGCTTGCGCTCGTACTTTGGGCTATGCCTATGCACCGCCAGTGCGGAAAAGAACGCGCGGTCACACAAGCCGTTCTGATAGCTCCGCAGCCACTACCGTGCCACCTCTGCTTTTGCACCTCCCAGTCCGCCGAAACTCTTGGGTAGATCCGCGAAATGGATCTCTCTGTGATAGCCACACTCCATTCGTACTTTTTGGAGAGCATCTCGTACCTCAGCTAAGTGTTCTTTGCGAACAAAAAGGAGGCCGATGAGGAGCCACCGCTTATTGGGTATGCTTTCGTCATGAAAGACGTAATATTCGGCGCTGCGCGGCATTACACGATCGCCCCAGAGGTCCCGCACGTTCGGGTTTGTCCACGGTTCGGTAATCGGCATGACTTTATTGTAACACGCTCCTCGCCTTCTCCAGCCGGGCGCGGACCAGATACACCACTGCCTCATAGACCGCCTCGCGCTCGCCCGCCGTCAGGCCATGGCTCGACGCCGTCGGTACCGGCGCGGCCGAACCACTTTGTCTTCGGTGTCCGCCCGCATGAGGGCCAGGCATAATTCTTTCGCTTGGGCGTCGTTCATGTCGGTTTCTCCTGGTGGTTATTCCCCTGGCAGCAGCTTCCAGCGTTCTTCCACGGCATCCGCGAGGTTGATGTCCGGCCGCAGCGAATAACCTTGCCGGCCGTGCTGCACGACTAGGTTCTCCTTTCGTAGCCAGGCCAGGGCCAAATACGCCTGGTAGCTGGGGACTTCCGATTTCGTTTGCGGATCGCGGATCGGCAACAGCTCCTCGAAGGTGAATTGTTCACCGCCCGTGCCGCGCGCTTGCAAGGCCCGTGCCACAAGCCGCACAACCGCGCTGGGGGCTTTGTGACGGTATTCGGCTTTCCGTTTCTTGGACCAGCCAATCTTCACCAGCTCGTCGCGGCTTCGGAAGAAGCGCGGGTAATCGGCGCTTGGAGGCTTGCCTGTCGGTGCGGTGCGGTGCGAGCGCGACCGTGGCTGTGCCGACGCGTTGGCCAGCGCGCCTGGGTTGGCTGGGTCTATCGGCGGCCCGTTCGGCGAGGCGGCATGCTCGACGAGGCGGCGTAGCTGCCGTGCCAAGTCGGCCAGCAAGGCCACTTCCTCATAAGCCCCCTCCCGGGCGCAGTCCAGGAGCAGTTGCCGGATTTCCGTTTCCGCCCGACCAATAACCTCGGCAGCCTGGAATAATCGTGTCATACGCGTCACACGAACCATTACTGCGGCTCCTTTCTTCAAGCTGCGAATAACCACAGCAGCCTGGAGCAATCCTCTCATGTTCGTATAATACGGATAAAATACGGAAATGTCAATGGAGCGATTATGTTTTCGCTGTAGATTATGGGAGATTGGCCAACGATGCTACTTGTAACTCCCGCCACAGCCGCCGCTGTTTTCGCCAATCAGGCGCAGCCGCAATCGGCTGTAGCTCGTGCACGTGGATCGGGTCGCGCCCGCGTTCCGTCCGAGGCAGCAATAGGATGGCCTCCTGGATGTTCATCAGCAGCTTGTGCAAGCTGGTCTTGGTAAACGGCTTGCCGCCGCGCTCGTGGCCCTTGCGGGTCGTCCACCGCTTGTTGTGCCAGCCACGCCGCTCGAGTTCCTTGATGACCGGGATCATTGCCTGGTGTTCCAGGTACAGATCGAAGATGGCCCGAACCCGGAACGCCTCGTCCTCGTTGACGACCAGCTTGAAGCCCTGCGGGGCGATGTCGTAGGCCAGCAATGGATGGCCGCCGGCCCACTTCCCCTTGTGGCGGGCCAGGGTGAGATCGCCGGATGTGCTTGCGGGTAAGCCGGAGAACGCAAAACGCCGAGAGGCGATGCTCTCAGCGTTCCCTGGTGACAAGTGTGGCGAACAAGTTCGTGGAAAAAGTCAAAGCTCCCCGAGCAGGACTCGAACCTGCAACCCGCCGGTTAACAGCCGGCTGCTCTACCGATTGAGCTATCGGGGAACAGTATCCGGCAGCATGCCAAGTGCCTGATTTCTCTGGCCAATTTTAGATCGCCGCCGGTGTCGGTCAAGATCGGTACCAGGCGCGTGCGGGAAGCTGAAACGCCCTGAAGGGAGCGAGCGGCTTCGAGGAAGTACCTGGTGCCGGTTCGTCCGGGAAGGCTCAGCCAGCAGGTGCTTGTCAGCAGTACCGAACCTTATCGCTGTCGTGATGGCGACAAGGGCTGTGTGCAGCGCGGTGGCCTATGCGTCAATCGTCCAAGTGGTGGAAGACGAAAGCGGCATGCACGGGCGCGGGCATAAGGGACTGGGCCCCTTTTACGGATCGCCGGATGACCTCGTTGAGCAAGATATCGTCGGCGGCATCTTCTTTGGCGAAGCCGAAGCGCTCGGACAGGTCGGCACCCCATGCGCCGGGTTTGTTGCGCTCTTCTAGATCCACCTGGGGCCGCAGGTATCGGTAGGGTGTCAAGTCGGGCTTAGCCGTAAAGCAGTGGTACATAGGCCGGGCGGCCCCTGAGGGTGGCTGATGCTGTTGGACGAGTACACGCGGGAGTACCTGGCTTTGGGATGACCACAAAGGCAGTGACCGAGATGCTGGCGGCATTGGTGCGGCAGCGCGGGGGACATCCACAGTGACAAAAGCCCGGACTTCATAGCGAAGTCAATCCAGCCGTAAATGTCCGGAGGCCTGGGGATAGCAGGGGTTCGTCCAAGGTCGCAGATGCGCATCGCAGTTATTTCCCTTCCCAGAACCGGAACACGTCCGGCGCAGCTTCGCGAACGATCATCATATGTTCGACATGCGCATATTCCTTCAACTCCATCCGTACAACATTCGCTTTCTTTAGTTCGTTGGCCAAGCGTCGTACTGACCCAACTGCGAAGTCATGCTCGCCAACGCCGAGAAAAAATGGCAAAGACTTTACCGACTCGGGTTTTCGCAAAGCTCCGCCGCCACCCAAAACCGCGACACCGGCGAATCGCTCGGGGCTCTGCTGCGCGATTGCCACAGCATGCCCCGCTCCCATTGAATGACCCATCAGGTAGATGCGCTTGGCATCAATGGGATAACGCTTGGCGAGTTGGTCTAGAATGCCGACAACATTGGGAGCTCCACCGAAACCGAGAGGGCCGCCAGCACGCGGCGCGACCATGATCCAGCCGCGCTCCTGGCAAAGTTTCATGGTGATTCCGTTGCCATAGGCATCGAAAAACAGATTCTCGCTCCCGCCGGCACCATGCAGCGCCACCACGAGAGGAACTTGGGTCGCCCGGTCGAGGCGCTCGGGGNTGAAGACGCGGACTGTCTCCAGCGACCTGCCGGTTGGAATCCGCAGCCAGAATTGGCCGGCTCGATTGGACAGGTAATATTGCTTGCCTTCGAGAATCGCATCGGCGACTTCCTCGGCCTCACGGAGCAGTCGAGCAGCAGGGATGTCTGTTTCCATCACACTCCCGGAAGCGAGGTCCGTGGTGATTTTGAGGAGGTGACGCAAAGTCGCCTGTTCGATGGTCGCATTTGCTTCGATCTTGTCCGAGATGTTCTTGAGCTTTTCCAGACGCGAGGCAAGATCATTGGCACATGAAACCATGATCTGACGACTGGCCAGGCGCTTTCCACCCACCAGCGTCTCGATCGTCAGAGCATGGTCACCTGGTCCGATACCCGTCAGCCACAGCCTGCAAGTCTGCGGTAAGTGGGCGATGCTGACTTCGGTCGGTTTTTGATCGCAGAGTGTGATGGAGATGGACGCCCCCTTGGGAACTTCGTCAGCGACCATGTAAAGGGGTTTGATCTCAATGTCGAGGTGCTTAGAATTCGTGTCCAAGAATCGGCGTTCCGGCCGAAACGTGAGCGAGTCGCTCCACAGGACCGCGGAAGAAGGTGGATCGCTCGACGTCAGAGCGTGTCGTGCCTTGTCGAGTTGTTTTGCGACCGCCGCGAAATCGAAGGAGAAGAACGATCGTACTGCCTGATTCAGCGGCGCCACAGCTCGCTGCTTTGCATCTCCGTCCTTTGTCACGTCCCAGGCCTGTTCACATTTACGCAATCGTTGTCCCAGTTCATATCGGTCTGCTTGAGCGAACACAGTTGCTGGGAGAAGTAAGGCGATCACAAGGGAAACGTAGCGGAGCATGGAGCATCTCCAGTCTTTTTCGTCTCATAACACTGGGATCATTTTGGGACGTTCTGCCAGGTATAGACAGACAACGCATTCAGTTCGCGCATGTAAAGTTCGTCATTGACTTGTCCCATTGTATGGTCCAAGCGCTGTGAGGGTTGGATCAACTGTTACAGATGTGTCCCAAAACCGCGGCAGCGCAGTTGGCCCGAGGGCACATCTTCCCGAACTCCGCCAGCGTTCGGTACCCCCTGCGAGCTGTGGCACCGGACAGGGTTGTTGTCATGCTTCCACTGCTAGCGCAACACCGCGCCTCCAACTCGTTGCCGGTGGCGTCGTAGGCGCTTTCGATCCGGCTGTCCACGCCTGTGCAGGAGACGACGATCCGGTACATTTTCCGTCCTTTCTTAAGCCTGGATCGAGAGCAGCAAAGACCAGGCGCCATAGGCGCTGGTGTCGTGATAGAAGTCGGGCGCCGCAGAAGCAAGCGGTTCGCTAGACTGTGGGATCAGCTGCCAGCAGAGGTGGACCACGGCGCCGGGTAAGCGCCAGCGGCGTAACGTTGAGCCAATTCCAGGTAAAAGGCGTTGGTCTTGCGGATGTGCGCCAGCTCGTCTTCGCTGACCTGACGCACCACCCGTCCGGGTATGCCCATCACCACGCTGCGGGCCGGGATGATGCTGTTTTCTACCACAACAGCGCCGGCAGCGACGATACATTGGCTGCCGATCTCGCTGCCGGCGAGCAAGCGTGCGCCGATGCCGATCAAGCTGTCTCGTCCGACGCGGCGGCCGTGCAGGATGGCACCGTGACCTATGACCACTCCTTCCTCGATGACCAGCGGTGCATCGTAATCGGCATGGACAATGCACCCGTCCTGCACATTGACTCGCGGCTCGAGATGGATGGCGGCGACATCACCGCGGATAATGCATCCATACCAAATATTCACGTGTTCGCCGATGTGTACCTCGCCCGTGACCACGGCGTCCGGAGCGATATAAAAGTTGTGGATGCGACGCATAACAGGACCTCCTGCGCACGTTGCACACACGCGGCCGTCACCGGTCATGATAGCAAGGGCACAAAAAGCAACGCGAGGATCTCATGACGATCAACTGGCAGCCGTGGCAACAATGGGTCGCCCGGCATCGTCACTTTATGCTGACCACGCATGTCCGTCCGGACGGCGACGGTCTGGGCTCGATGAAAGCGCTCGCTCGGGCGCTGGAAGTCCTGGGCCGGCAGACCTCTTTGGTCCTGCCCAGCTCTCTACCGGATCGCTATCGGTTTTTGTTTGCAGACTGTCGCGTGCTACGCTACGAGCCAGGACAAGCACAGTGGGCAGCTTGCGACGGAGTCGTCATCCTCGATACCGGCACGTGGAACCAGCTGGGCGAACTCGGTGCCTGGCTGCGCGACACACCGGTCGAACGCGTAGTCATTGATCATCACCGCACCCAGGACGATCTGGGGGCCCAATGCTTCGTAGACCCTGCTGCCGAAGCGACCGGCAGACTGACCCGCGAGGCGATCGCCGCCTTGGGAGTCGCTCTGGATGCGGTCATGGCCGAGGCCCTGTTCGTGGCTGTCGCCATGGATACCGGGTGGTTTCGGCATAGCAACGTGCGACCGGAAACCTTCGCGCTGGCAGCCGAACTGGCACGCCACGGCGTTTGTCCGGAGCGCCTGTACAACCAGCTGTTCGAACAAAACTCGCTAGCGCGCATGCGACTGATGGCAGAGGTGCTCGACCGTCTGACGCTCACTGCCCAGGGACAAGTGGCGTACAGTTATATCCTTCTGGACGATTATGCACGTCTCGGTGCTACTCCCCAGGACAGCGAAGACCTGGTGAATGTGACGCTGGCTGTCGCCGGCGTGCATGTGGGCCTTCTTTTCATGGAGCAGCCGCGTGGCGGGACCAAAGTCAGTCTGCGCTCGCGCGACCGTGTGGATGTCGGCCGCTTGGCCGAGTCTTTCGGAGGCGGGGGCCACAAGCAGGCAGCCGGCGTATTGCTCCCCACTTCTCTGGAGCAAGCACGGGCGACGCTCTTGAGCGCCGTGGAGAAATGCTTCCCGCCTGGCTAGACGGCCAGGCACTCGCGCAGGCAACTCGGCAGGCCCTGGTATGCCTCTTATCCACTGAGCAGCTTGCAAAAGCGACGGTACGGCTCTGTCCAAGCCTCGGGTTGTTGTGGCTCGAAGCGCTTCGGCGAGCACGAGCGGGCGACTACATCGCGTGCCTGTGCCAGCGAGCTGAAGTACCCCAGTCCTATGCCTTGCACCAGGATGTTGCCCAGCGCCGTGGCTTCGGCAGGACCGGCCAATACGAGACGGTCGCAGGCATCGGCCGTCAATTGATTGAGCAACCGATTGTTACTGCCCCCGCCGACAATGTGGATGACTTCCACACGGCGTCCGCGCATCGCTTCTAGCTTGTCCAGCACCCAGCGATAGCGCAAAGCCAGGCTGTCGAGGCAACAGCGGATATAGTCGCCGGGCTGTTGCGGCACCGGCTGCCCAGTGCGCTCGCAATAGCGTGCGATCGCTTGGGGCATGTCTTCGGGCAGCAAAAAATCGGGGTGATCGGGATCTATCAAACTGCG
>JGI25066J35082_100062_pt1 | contig 12533 bp, 8 predicted proteins | sample Antgeofumaro1A2B_FD_35082 | JGI IMG/M metagenome (IMG submission 35082)
ATGAAGGTGCCGGGTGTTTGCCCGCAGGACGCGTTTCTGGTACCTTGGAATCGTGCGGCAGCCTGCAGGCAAAGGGTCTGGGTTTTTCTGAGCGTCGCCGAAGCGGGTGACGACGTGCGCCGGCGCAAGCGTAGGCCCGACGGCGCCCGCTGCGAACAAGAGCACGCGTGCGATCGTTGTGCAAAGGAGCGAGCCATATGAGCACAGTGCATCCGGAGGCGTTGAAAAATCGCGTGGTGGGAATCGCCCAACGGCTGAAAAAGGGGGACGTGCGTATCGTGGTCCTCGGCGACATGATTCTGGATCACTCCATCGAGGGCGTGCCCGGAGGCTACCATCCGGAAACCCGGGTCCCTGTCCTCAAGGAAGCTACTGAACAAGAAAGCGTGGGCGGCGCCGCCAACATTGCCCTGGCCCTGGCCCGCTTGGGCGTACAAGTGACCCTCTTCGGTATCATCGGCTCCGACCTGCCGGGACGGCAAATGGAAAGCATGCTGGAGCGGCAAGCGTTCCCCAGCTATTTGGTCACTCCCCGCGGATGGCCCACGCCGCGCAAGGATTGGATCTACCGTCGCGAGGGATCCACAGTCCAACTGATGCAACGCATAGACTACGATCGGCCGCTGAGCAGCGAAGCGCGGCAAGAGCTGGTGGGCGAATTTCGCGCTCGCTGCCCTAGCGACGCGCAAGTCCTCATCCTGGCCGATCACGGTTTGGGCAGTATGGGCCAGGAGTCGCTGCCTATCATTGGGCTGGCCCGCCAGCGGGGCATGACCATCGTCGCCATCCCGCGGACCTTGGTGTTGCGCGGTCAACCTCTGGATGCTCTGGTATTGGATGCCCCCGAGGTGCGCCGGCTGCTGGATGCGCCTGCCGATGCCGAACCCAAGGCACTGGCCATGCGCTGGGCCAGAGAGACTGGACAGCATGTATACCTGTCGCTCCTCGAAGAGGGACTGTATGTCTGTCCTGGCGGCTTGCGCAGCGGCGCCGGCACGCTCGTGCCCGGCTATCCTTTGGACAATCCCCAGTGGATGGGGGCACGCGACATCACCACGGCTTTGGTAGGTATCGGGCTCGCCCTCGGCCTCGAGCCGGTAGAAACTGGGCGCGTAGCCAACGTGTTTCGTCACCTGGTGGCTTGCCAGCGGGGAAATGGGCGCGTCCTTTGGCAAGATGTCTTCCAGTTCTTGGGCATCGTAACACCAGTGTAATGGCAACGCATGGGCGAACTTCACGCATAGCCAGTCGAGGGCTTGCCTGATACCGTTGACTAACGAGCGCGCACGGCGATGACGGTCAGCCCAGAGGGATTTTCGCTTCCAGGATTCGTGACGCAGGCACCGCTGCAGGCACAACTTGGCGCAAGACAAACGTGCCAATTTCCGAGGGGAGGGTGCTCATGGAATTACGCCCAGGCCTAGAAGGGGTACCGGTAGCCGAGTCGGCGATCAGCTACATTGACGGCCAACGTGCCATCCTCGCTTATCGCGGTATCCCGGTCGAAGTGTTGGCACGCGAAAGCTGTTACGAGGAAACGGCTTGGCTGCTCCTCAAGGGCGACTTGCCCACACAGCGGCAACTGGCCGATTTCGACGAGCAGCTGCGCCACCATCGGCGGCTCAAGTACAAAATCAAAGACCTCATCAAATGCCTCCCCGAGACGGGCCACCCGATGAAGGCTTTACAAGCGGCCGTAGCTGCGCTGGGTATGTTTTACCCCGCTAAAGACGTGAGCAATGCGCAAACCAACTGGGAGTCGGCTATCCGCTTGATCGCCAAGATACCGACGATCGTCGCTGCCTTCCACCGGCTGCGCCACGGCGACGACGCCATAGACCCGCGCGACGACCTCGATCACGCGGCCAATTTCTACTACATGCTTTTCGAAAAGGAGCCCACACCGGCGGTACGCAAGGTACTCGATGCCTGCCTGATCCTGCATGCCGAGCACACGATGAATGCCTCGACTTTCAGCGGGCGTGTCACAGCCTCGACCCTGGCCGATCCGTACACCGTGGTCAGCTCGGCCGTGGGGACTCTGACCGGCCCGCTGCACGGCGGGGCCAACGAAGAAGTCCTGGACATGCTCGACGAAATCGGCTCGGTGAGCAATGTAGGTCCGTGGCTGGACAGGGCGCTGGCACAAAAACGCAAGATCATGGGCTTCGGCCATCGCGTTTACAAGGTCAAGGATCCGCGGGCCACCGTCTTGCAGGAACTTGCCGAGCACGTTTTCGCCGAATCGGGTAAGCCACTGCGTTATCAGATCGCCGTGGAGCTGGAGCGGATAGCCACCGCGTTCCTCGGCCCCAAAGGCATCTATCCGAACGTGGATTTTTACTCGGGGATCGTTTATGCGGCGCTAGGCATACCCAAGGACCTGTTCACGTGCATTTTTGCTGTCTCGCGCGTAGCCGGATGGCTCGCCCACTGGCTGGAGCAGCTGCAGAACAACCGCATTTATCGCCCCGAGCAAATCTATATCGGCAAAAAGGATGTCCCGTACATCCCTCTGGACCAGCGGCCGTGACCGATCCATGTGCGCCAGGGTGGTTCTATGCTCGATGCACAGTTTGTCGTGGATCATTTGGAAGAAGTGAAGGCCAACTGTCGGCGACGCAATATCCAAGCCGATGTGGACCGAGTCCCAGAGCTGGTCGCACAACGCAAGCGTCTGGTGCACGCGATCCAGACCCTGCACCAGCAGCAGAACGAACACCAAAAGACGGTGGCCCGCGAAAAGGACTCAGCGCGCCGTCAGGAATTGGTCGAGCAAGGCCGGCGGCTGCGCGACGACGTCGCCCAGCGCGAGGTCGAACTGCGTCGCGTCGAGCAGGAATTGCGCGCCGTTTTGTACACGATACCCAACATGACCCATCCGGATGCACCGGTGGGCACGACCGCCCAGGACAATCGCGTCCTCAAGCGCTGGGGCCAGATCCCGCGCTTTCCTTTTCGGCCGCGCGATCACATCACTCTGTGCGAATACCTCGATCTGGCCGATTTCGCGGCGGGATCGTCGGTAGCCGGCCCCAAGTTCTATTTCCTGAAAAACGAGGCCGTGCTGCTCGAATGGGCCTTGGTACGCTATGCGTTCGACAAGCTGGCACACGAGGGTTTTACTCTGTGGATCACTCCGGATGTAGCGCGCGCCGAGATCGTCGAAGGGATCGGTTTTTTGCCGCGGGGGCCGGAGACACAAATCTATTCGATTGCCGATACGGATTTGTGTCTGATCGCCACGGCGGAGATCACCTTGGGCGGGCTGCACCGCGAGCACATCCTGGACGAAAAGCAATTGCCGTTGCGCTATGGAGGCTTGTCCCACTGTTTCCGCACCGAGGCCGGTGCTCCGGGACGCGAAACCCGCGGCCTGTTCCGCGTCCACCAGTTCACCAAAGTCGAAATGTTCGTGTATTGTACGCCGGAACAAAGCGACGCTCTGCACGGGGAGCTGCTGCGGATCGAAGAAGAGCTTTTCCAAGGTCTGGGCATCCCGTACCAAGTGGTGGACACCTGCACCGGCGATTTGGGGGCGCCGGCGTACAGGAAATTCGATATCGAAGCCTGGATGCCCGGTCGCGGCGAACAGGGAGAGTACGCCGAGGTCACCAGCACTTCCAACTGTACCGACTACCAGGCACGGCGTCTCAACATCCGCTACAAAAGTCCGCAGCACAAGGGCACGCGCTTCGTCCACACGCTCAATGGCACGGCCATCGCCGTCAGTCGCGCACTGGTAGCCATTTTGGAGAATTACCAACAGGAGGACGGCTCGGTCCTCGTACCTGAAGTGCTACAGCCTTGGGTCGGGCGCGACCGGATCGAGCCACGTACAGGCACGTGAACGAGCACCTACGAGGCACAGGCTCGATGTTTGCCCACACGCCACCGGAAACCGCACCTGTCTCGCACCACGATGGGGGTGCGCAGCAGCAAGCTGCTCCCGCAAGATCCGGTCTGGTCTGGCATGCCAGGTCGCGACCGCTGCCTGCTTTTCCGCGTCGGCTCGTGCTGCTCGGAGCCACGGGCTCCATCGGCACCAGTTCCTTGCAAGTCGCCGAGGCCCTTCCGGACCGATTGCACGTAGTAGGCTTGAGCGCACATCAGCACTGGCATGAGCTTTTCTGCCTGGCGGAGCGGTTCCGGCCCCGCTGGCTCGTGGTCACCGATCCGGACGCTTGGCAGGCCGCGCGCGGCCACGCGGTCCCGCCGGGGTGCCAACTGCTCTTCGGCCAAGAGGGGATCCGCCAAATGGTGACCGCTCCGGAGGTAGATATGGTCGTGGCGGGCATCGTCGGCGCCGCTGGCTTGCCAGGCACCCTGGCCGCGCTCGAAGCCGGCAAAGTGGTGGCACTGGCCAACAAAGAGACATTGGTCGTAGCCGGAGAACTGGTGGCCCGTATCTTGCAATGCACCCAGGCCGTACTTTTGCCCATAGACAGCGAGCATAGCGCTCTTTTTCAGTTGCTTCAGAGGGAAGATCCGTGCCATGTGCGGCGCGTGATCCTCACAGCCAGTGGCGGCCCTTTTCGCAACTATCAGGCCGACCAATTGGTGCACGTCACCTCGGACCAGGCCCTAGCCCACCCCACCTGGCGCATGGGGCGTAAAATCAGCGTGGATTCGGCCACCTTGATGAACAAGGCCCTCGAAGTCATCGAAGCCCACTGGCTTTTTGGCGTTTCCCTCGAACAAATCCAGGTGTTGATCCACCCCGAGTCTATCGTGCACGCGCTGGTCGAGATGCAAGACGGCACCCTGCTGGCGCATCTGTCTTGCCCGGACATGCGGTTGCCGATCCAATATGCACTCACCTACCCTGAACGATTACCAGGACCGGCCCGCGGGCTGAATGTGGCAGACATGACGGCGCTGCATTTCGAGCCGCCCGATACCGAGCGTTTTCCCGCCTTAGAATTAGGCTATACGGCGGCACGCAAAGGGGGCACCGCCGGTGCCGTCCTCAACGCCGCCAACGAGGTCGCGGTGAGTCGCTTTTTGTCCGGCTCTCTGCGCTTTGTGGACATCGCCAGAGTATGTGGCGAAGTCCTCGGCAAACATCGAGTGAAGTATGCGCCGAGCTTGGGCGATCTGCTGGCCGCAGATCGCTGGGCCCGGCAGGAGGTAGCCCAGTGGCACAGTTCTTCGGACAGCGGACCCGAGCCCGTTTAGGCAGCTTGTTGACTTGGGGCCTGGGGCTAGCTCTGCTGGCCTGGTTTCTCAGTGGCACCGTGCTGCTCGTCATCCTAGGGCTGGGCTTGGTCATCTTCGTCCACGAGCTGGGACACTTTCTTGCGTGCAAAGCTACCGGCGTAAAAGTAGAGGTGTTCAGTATCGGTTTCGGTCCTGCTCTTCCCGGGCTCACGTGGCGCTGGGGAGAAACGGAGTTCAAGGTGGCCGCTATCCCCCTAGGGGGATACGTGAAAATGCTCGGGGAAAACCCGGACGAAGCAGCCGACGAGTCAGTGCGCGACGATCCCCGTGCCTATCCCAATCGCCCGGTAGGCCAGCGCATGTGGATCATTTCCGGCGGGGTCCTCATGAACGTGCTTTTCGGGCTGGTCTGCTTCGTGGTGGTGTACCTGTGTGGTAAGGTCGAAGTGGCTCCCCGGTTCGGCGTGATTGTACCCGGCTCCCCTGCCGACATGGCGGGACTGGAGACTGGCTCGCTGTTGCTCCAGGTCAATGACAACTCGCAGCCTACGTATGAGGACCTGTTTTACGCGGCGGCACTGGCACAGCCGGACCGGACGGCCATTTATTTGCGCTGGCAAACCCCAGCACACGACGGCGAGTCGGGAGTGGTCAAAGAGGCCTGGGTCGTACCGCGCCGCCGGGGGAACGAGCTCAAGCCAACGCTCGGCGTGGGATTTCCGGAAGGCCTGTCTCTGGCTCTGCCCTACCCGCTTCCTGACGGCACAACCATGCAGCCTGGCGACCGTTTCCTGGCGCTGCGGCCCAAAGGCAGCGACCGCTCCCAAGCGCTGCACACCCACCGCGACCTGCTCGACGCCCAGTTCCGCTGGCGGCAGACCGAACTAGAAGTCACAATCCAACGGGACGGTCAGGAACATGTGTACTTAGTTCCGCCGCGCTATTTCCACACCTTCGGCGTCGAGTTCGTCATAGGGCCGATCGTATCCGTCGGCGACGACGCACCGGAGCCGATCCGCCGGCAGGTGAAACCAGGCGATATCCTGGTTGCCGTCAACGATCGGTCCGATTTCGACCCTCTGCGCTTACCCGACGAGCTAGCCGAGGCCGGGCAACGTCGGCAAGAAGTGCGTTTGGCATTCCGCCGGCACGGGCAATCGGCACCCATCGAACTCGCCGTCGTGCCGCTTCCAGGACGAGGCAGTTGGAATGAAGAATATCCGGTGACTTCCTTTGCCCCGGTGAGCATCCCAGCGCTAGGTATCACGTACGATGTATCGCCGCGTATCGGGCGAGTGCATCCCGACGGCCCTGCACATGGAAAACTGAAGCCTGGCGACGAAATCGTAGCGGTGACCGTCCAAACGGATGGTAGCAAGTCCTGGCGCCTGGATGATACCGTGCGCTTGCCCTATGTCTTCTGGCGGCTTCAAGAAATAGCTCGTGACTCCCAAATCAGCGAGGCCACCGTCACGGTGCGCAGACCGGAAGGCACCGAAGAGACGGTGACCGTATCGTTGCGCGAAGATCGCACCTGGCCGCTGCCGGATCGTGGCTGGGTCATGGAGCGAGACACGTTCGTATTTCGTACGGCCAATCCGTTTCAGGCCATGTACCTGGGCACGCGGGATACTTTCCGGACCGTGGCGCGCATTTACATCCAGATCAAAGCGCTGGTCGTCGGCCAGATCTCATGGAAACTGATGAGCGGGCCGCCGGAAATCGCGCGCATGACCTATCACATGGCGCGGCGCGGATTGGTCGAGCTGCTGATGTTTCTGGGCATGATCAGCATCAACCTAGCCGTCATCAACTTCCTGCCTATCCCCTTGCTGGACGGGGGCCATATGGTCTTTTTGATCATCGAAAAGCTGCGTCGGCGCCCAGTACGCTGGCAAATCCAGGCGGCGGCCAACATCATCGGCCTCGTACTGCTGATCGGCCTTATGGTTTTTCTGACGCTGTGGGACATCAGCAAGTACCTGCCTGTCGGCCCCGGCAAGGACTGAGAGGCGGACGCGGGCGGGCTGCCCAAGGGTAGTTGCGGCCTGCGTGGCAGGGAAGGAACAGGCCAAGATGCAGTCGGTAGCGAACATGTTTGCGGGACGAAAAACGTGCGCCAAGGCACTTGGGACCTGACGCCTGTCCGACGCATTTGGGGACATGCAACAGCAGTCTTGCATGGCGTGCGTGGCTGGGGCTGGATAGACCTGACGATCCTGGCTGCGTTGGGCGGCTCGGTATATGCACTATCTCTGTTGTTCAGCGACTGGCGCGCAGCTCCCAGCGCCGCCGTAGAAATAGACCTGGACGACTACGCAGCACTGTTTCGATACACCCTCATGTCATTGGCCCGTGGGGCTCTGGCCTATGCGATTTCCTTGCTTTTCACTTTGGGATACGGCTACTGGGCAGCCAAAGACGACGCCGCCGAGCGGATTTTGGTGCCGTTGCTGGACATTTTGCAGAGCATCCCCGTCTTGAGCTTTTTGCCAGGTGTGGTTTTGGCACTGGTGGCCGCGTGGCCGACCAGTAACGCAGGATTGGAACTGGCTTGCGTCTTGATGATTTTCACCGGTCAAGTCTGGAATATGACCTTCAGCTATTATCATGCGCTGCGCTCGGTGCCCAACGATCTGCGCGAAGCAGCGCAGGCCTTTCGTTTCACTGCCTGGCAGCAATGGAAGTGGCTGGAACTGCCTTATGCCACCCCGGGACTGATATGGAACAGCATGATGAGCGTCGCCGGGGGGTGGTTTTTTCTCATGGTCACCGAGTCCTTTCAGCTAGGCGACCGGGACTTTCGGCTGCCTGGCCTCGGAGCCTATATGAGCGTGGCGGTGGAAGCAGGGCGACTGGATGCCATGGCGCTGGCCGTCGGAGCGATGGTGCTTATGATCGTGCTATTGGATCAACTGCTCTGGCGCCCTCTGGTGGTTTGGTCGCAAAAATTTCGTGTCGAGAGCCAACCGGAAGCGTACGTGCCAGGCTCATGGTTCTTGGACTACTGGCGTCGTTCGCGTATTGTACGCGGGCTGCGGCCGTGGCTGAGACGATTACCATCCTGGCATCAGCGCAGGACCGGCACGGCGATACGCTTGTCGGCACCGACGCGCTGGAGTCGGCTTGCGTCGCGACTCGGCCTGACCAGTTTGGGCTTGGTCCTTGTGTGGCTGGCGTCTGGATTGGTCGTACTCTTGCTCCGCGTTCCCCTGCTGGTATGGGGTCAGACGCTGATAGCGGCCATTCTGACCCTTGTCCGCGTACTGGTCGCGACGCTGGCGAGCACTCTGTGGACGTTGCCGCTAGGACTGGCTATCGGGCGCTCGCCGCGTTTGGCTGGGGTGTTGCAGCCAGCCGTGCAGATCTTGGCCTCTTTTCCGGCCCCAATGCTTTTCCCTCTGGTGATCGCCGTCTTACGAAGCACCGGCGTGCCTTTAGGTTGGGGAAGCATCGCGCTCATGATGCTGGGTGCGCAATGGTATATTTTGTTCAACGTCATTGCAGGAGCAGCCTCCGTGCCCGGCGACTTGGTGGAAGCCGCTGACAGCTATCGCATCTGGGGGTGGCAGCGCTTTCGTGTGTTGTACTTTCCGGCCCTATTCCCTTACCTGGTAACCGGCTGGGTAACTGCAGCCGGCGGGGCCTGGAACGCCAGTATCGTGTCCGAATATGTCACGTTTCGCGGAGAGATTTGGCAGACGGCCGGACTAGGAGCACAGATCAGCGAAGCCACGTACCGAGCCGACTACCCGTGCCTGGCAGCCAGTACACTGGTGATGGCCAGCATGGTGGTGGTTTTCAATCGGATGGTATGGCGGCGACTGTATCGTTGGGCCGAGACACGGTTCGCCTCGACGCGATGAGCACCGGTCAGAGCAATGAGCACCCTAGCGACCAAGACTGCGTTGTGCGAAGCACGGGGCATCCGGCATGCATTCGCCTTGCCGCAGGGACAAAAGCTTGTGGTCTTGGACGGAGTGGACTTGGCTGTTTATCCCGAAGAGGTGGTGGCGCTGCTCGGTCCGTCCGGATGCGGCAAATCCACTCTGTTGCGGATTTTGGCCGGCTTGATCGAGCCGACGCAAGGAGAAGTGCGCTATCATGGCAAGCCCTTGGCCGGCCTCAACCCCGGTATGGCTATGGTTTTCCAAAGCTTTGCGCTTTACCCGTGGATGACGGTAGCAGAAAACGTGCGCATCGTTTTGGAGGCAGCCGGACTGCCGACGGCGGCGATCGCCGAACGGGCCGAGCGTGCCATCGCCCGAGTCGGACTGAGCGGCTTCGAGGAAGCCTATCCGCGCGAATTGTCCGGCGGCATGAAGCAGCGCGTAGGACTGGCACGCGCCCTAGCTACCGACCCGGAACTGCTTTTCCTGGACGAGCCGTTCAGTCAAGTGGACGCGCTCACCGCCGAAAGCTTGCGTGCCGAGCTCATGGACTTGTGGGCCAGCAAGACCCAGCATCCGGTGTCCATCCTCCTGGTGAGCCACGATATTCGCGAAGTGGTATACATGGCGGATCGCATCGTGATCTTGAGCAGCCGGCCGGCGCGCGTGCGTGCGGTACGCGACAACCCCCTGCCCCGTCCGCGCAACCCGCGCTCGGCCTCGTTTGTCCAGTTGATGGAAGATGTGCACGAACTCATCACCGGCCACGAAATGCCCGATATCCCTGCCGCGGAACACCCGGGCATCTTGCCCATTGAAGCTCTTCCCGATGCCGAGGTCAGCGCTATCGTCGGCTTGTTAGAGTATTTGGACGCCCGCGGCGGCCGCGAGGATATCTTCCGCATCGCGCAGGATACTCAGTGCGAATTCGGCCACATGATCAGCATCGTGGAGGCAGCTGAGTTGCTCGAACTGGTGGATACGCCACGCCGGTTAGTGGTGCTCGAACCGATCGGGGAGCGGTTCGTGCGCGCCGGCCCCGAGGAGCGCAAAACGATCTGGCGCCAGCAATTGTTGCAGTTGCGACTTTTCCGTATTGTCCACGAAGCCCTTATGCGGCAGCCGGACCATACTTTGGAGCGCGATTTCGTTCTGGAAACGCTGGTCTTGCACTTGCCTCAGGAGAACTACGAGAAGCAATTCGAAACCCTCGTGCGCTGGGCGCGCTATGGAAACCTCTTCGCCTACGACGAGTCCAGCAACACGCTCAGCCTGCAACGAATTGCCTCACCTTGAAAACGCGCGCGCCTTGGCCACATCCAACGTGTTGCCTGCTGTGAGCAGGCAGGCATTGCCAGACTCGTCGCGCTGACCGTTGGCTCTCACCGGAATGGCCACCAGCGGGTGCCCGCCGGTTTGACCGGCTGGGTGGGTTGGTTGGTGGTCAAATAGGCCTCCCATTTATCGGCGTCGGTGCCGAAGGATTGCCCGGTAGCCGCCGCCAGTGCATTGGCTGCCGCGTCGCGCAGGGCAACGTCTTTTTCCTGCCGCAAGACAGTCAACAGCGCCTGGAGCGCGGGCGGATCGCCGTAGGCGGCCAAGGCTTGGATGGCGGCAGCACGGACGTGCCGCGAAGGGTCTCGCAACGCTGCTTGGGTCAAAGTTTCCAAAGCTTCGGCAGAACGATGACGAGCCAGCGCCTCGATGACGGCGACGCGCACCGCAGGATTGGTATCCCCGAAATTGCTCGGAGCATAGAAAGCATCCAGAAGCCCCTGAACTGCCCGTGGGTCTTGGAACTCTCCGAGTTTTTCCACTGCCGCTAACCGACACAGTGTTTGCTTTTCACTGCGTGCGGCGACGGCCAAGAGGTGGAGCATCTTGTGCTGTTCCTCTTCGCTCCCGCCGTGGGTCCGCGGCTCGCGCAAGCGCCGATAGGCACGTGCCCGCACATCCCCGTCCTGGCTCTTAGCCAAGACTTCTAGCGGATCCCCGGGAAAAAGATACGCCTTGCGCGCTTCCCCAGATGCCGTCAAGTCGTCCCACAGCCTCATGCACGAGGCCGTGAGCAAGCAGCAGGCACAGGTTACGATCCAACCTATCCGGCGACTCGCTCCGCGCGACAGGCGCTTGTGACCACGCCACGATGGACCAGCCATGGTCGAGTCCTTACACATGTCGGGCTGCCCTCGGGCTGCATGGCGTACCTTCTGCCAGTCGCTAAGCCACCCGTGCAGGCGCACGCCGATGCGCACAACCGTTAGGTCGGTGTGCGTGCCGATGGCCCAGGACTGCCGCTCCGGCGCAAGCGCCGGATCCGATGCCCGGCAGCCGTGCGCGGGTCTATAGCCATCGGGCATAAACGGTGCAAGCCCGATCCTCCGTGGATTCGCCACACTTTTTCTGGGCTGCGCAATTGTCATGGCCGATAAAAGAGGAGGAGCTGGACTCCTCGTATCGAGGGGAGCGAGTAGCCTTGGGCAAAATAGGGGAGATAGGGCCTATGCAACGCATGAGTTGGGCAATAATTACCCTGCTAGGGGTATGGTGGCTGGGGGAACTGTGTGCAGCTCCGCCTCTGGAGCAGCGTATCGGCAAAACGATCACGGTGACCGAAGCAGGGCGCGCCCCGGAGAAATGTATGGTCCTGCAGGTCTGGCGCCTGCCCGATGGCTCTCCCGCAATGAAAGCCCAGTCGCTGCAAACGGGAGAGCTGATGACTATCGTGGAATCGGAATCGGCGGTCGGTGCCGAACGCTTTCGTGTATTTCGCTGGGGCAAGAGCGTGGAGCCGCCTGCCGGCGTGCCAGCGCCCCCGAAGACTACGGTCTATGTCCCGTCCCAGCCGAATGCGTCGCCCAGCCCGACTGCGGGTCGGCCTAGAAGCGTTGTGCCGCCGTCGTCCACTTCTAATTCCAGCTCGGTAGCGACAGCCCAGCGGAGTGCAGCAGATGCCTCGACCTCCACTGATCGTAAGTCGGCTCCCAATTCGGCGCAGCCTGTCATGCCAGCAGGTCTAGTCCGTCCCGGCAGCGCCGCAGATCCACGACTGGCATTGCCCCCTGTCGTCCCCTCGACCGGTCCGGATACGGCTCGGACCGCAGGACAACCCAGGGGAACTGGGACGCCCTCGATTGCCACCACTGCCAAGCCGATGCCCACTGCCAGCGACAGGCCCGAAAAAATCCTCAGCATGCCTGTAGAAAAGCGCACCGGCCAGATGCCGCCACTGTCGTCGTCACAACTGGGGGCAGACCTCCCGACCCAGCCCATGCCAGGCCAGGTCGGTCAAGCGCTCGGCAGCTCTCGCAGCAGCGAGCCATCCCGACCCGCCGCACTGCCACCCTCTTCTGCAGTAACCGTAAGGCCGGAGAAAATCAAAAGTATGCCTGTGGAAAAGCGCACGTCTGCCATGACAACGACGCAGTCCCAGCCGGCTGCCGTGGCCCAGACCTCGGCTAGCAGACCAGAAAAGATCCTGCA
>JGI25066J35082_100065_pt1 | contig 12375 bp, 6 predicted proteins | sample Antgeofumaro1A2B_FD_35082 | JGI IMG/M metagenome (IMG submission 35082)
TCCGTGGCGCTCGGCTTGCGCGACGACCTGGAAGAAACAGACTACGCACTGGATGCAACGACCATGAAATACGACTTCATCCTCGACGAGTTGGAGGCTGGCGAACGGCTCCTATTCGGCGGGGTGCAGCCGGAGGATATCCCCGACTGGCTCCGGTTGAGCGTAACAGCGCTCGGCGAAGCTCACGAGCGTACCGTGGTTCCCAGCGGCTTTTTACCTGCTCACCCACGAACTGCACTTGCCGCTGTGATGATTGCCGCCGACATCTCGGCTCCAGAGCGTTTCTTTACCTGGCGCTCACCTGGCGGGGAATACGAGGCTCGCCTTCTGGTTCTCGATACCTGGACACTGCGGCTCTACACCCGGGAAGGGGACAGGGCTTTGGACTTCGCGGGCAAGACGGTGTACCTGTGCGATGTGCCCATCCAGCTGGACGACCAGGCCCGAGCCGAAGTGCCCAGCTCAGAAGTGCTCAGGACAGGAAAGGATCTCGAGCTACGAGTGGGACCGCGGCGCCAACTTTGGTACGCCGTCCCAGAGTCGCCTGGGCCCGAGGGTGGTACCTTGCAAGCTGGCTAACCGGGCTCGGCATTGCCAACGTGGAGGCACCGTTCTAAAGGGGCTTTCCCATGCCAGAGGTCGGCGACCGTGGAGGATTGTTGCACGTCGTAAAAAACACCTGTTCAAAGCCGCCCAACGAGATCAAGCCCAAGGAGCTTTTTGAATTGTATTTTCGGTTGCGGTATCTCGTGCACTACTGGCTGCGGCCGGAATTGGCAAAAAAGGTGGAGGACGAAGTCGGAGGACGCATCGAAAAAAAGGACTTTGCCGGCGTCATCGGCTCGTGCTGGATCGTCTTTGCCCTGAAGTCGCCGCAAGAGTATCCCTCTCTCCGGCCAGCGTTTTTGCTCCCATTGTGCTGGCAGCGCGACCGCCCACATGACCATCGGTTGCCGCCGAACTTACGAGCTCTCGCCGATAACGTGATGGCCGACTTGAGGAGGGAAGGAGAGATCAACGCCGCACAGAAGTGGGGGTTATGGCTCCATCCTCACTTCGTCATCAACGACAGCGAGCCCGATTTTTCGAATTTCGACAACAAAGTCTCGTTCAATTCTGGCTGGGGAGCGCTCTTTGGAGGACTGTACCTAGCCAACAAGGGGCAGAGGCCCAACGAAAAGGTGTGGATATCAGCGGCCTATGATCCCCGAAGGGGGATCGTAGCTGTCGGCCACGTGCGCGAGAAGCTCGAGCTGGCCAGCGAATATGACATAAAGAAATTTTTCCTTCCCCGGGAGAACGTAAACGAGCAAAACGACGCTGCGGGCGTCCATCTGGTCCCCTTGGCCCAGGAGGTGAACAAAAGTCCGCTCGCGTGTTTGGGCGACTACCTGCGTGCTCACGATGTGGAGCCACCGACGCCACAAACTGAGGACGACTTCAAAAGATACTGCGAGTGGTACAACCGCCAGCATTTTACCGACCATAGCGAGGCGTTGGCGCGGTACTTGCAGAATATTCTGCCTTGGGTTGCCGACAAACAGCGCCGGCACATCAGAAAAAGCTGGCCCAATTGCAAACCACAGACGCTGGTAACCGTACTCAGTGGCAGCCCGGAACTGGTGGCGCTCACAGCCAAAACCCTGGAAGCCAAGAAGCTCATCGTCCTGTGCGACCGCGACTTGGCCGCACGCGTACAGAACCAATGGAACCGCGTCAAAGCCTACTTGCAACAGGCTGGATTTTCGCTGGATGAAAAGGAATTCGAGATCGTCTCTCTGGAGAGCTGTTTTGACCGGGTCAGGAATCTGTTACCGTGGTCGGAATTAGCAGAAGATGGCTTGGCAGTGGACCTGACACCAGGAACCAAGATCCATTCGCTCGCGTTGGACCGAGCCGCTCCCCCAACTGCCTGGCGTATCTACGTGCAGACCGAAATGCAGCAACCGCAACGACGACCAAGCGCAGGATCCGAACAATTCATAGTCTGGAGCCCCGACAGCCATCGGCCCACCGAGCGTCCCATCGAGTCCGTGGTTATAGGTTCAGGAGATGTTGATTAGATCGTTTCCGGTCCGCGCTCGCCTGTGCGCATGTGGATGCAATCTTCCAGAAGCAAAATGAAGATTTTATCGTCGCGATCATGCCTTCCGGTCCGGAGCGACCGGCTTCCATGATGGCGTTGTGTCGTCAGCCGACGGGACAAATCGCTCGGCGGCAACATTCTGGAATTGCACTTCGCGCAACGAACTCCGAAGAACAAGTTCAACCATCGCTGCCCTATAGCTAGCCAAACTGTGGGTAGGCTCGCCGAGGTTGTGGCCCATGTGCGGGGCGCGTGCAGCTCGACTCCGGCAGCCTGGCTACAAAGAAGCGAATGGCAACTGGTCCAGGCCAGAGACCCTGAAACCTGACTGGGATACTCGCTCATGTCGCGTCTCGAAGCACTTGGTCAGCGCTTTGGCCTAGGAAACCATGTTTCACACAGGAGTCAGCGCGTAAAGCAGCCGGGATACCGCCGATGTGGTCTGGGTAAGGTACAGCTAGCGCGGGCAGACGATCGCACGGCGACGACGCGAGCACGGTCCAGGTGCGCAGTTCACGGGAGAAACACCTGGATGCGAGCTTTTTGCCGCTCCTGCAGAAGGATCCGGTGGCGCAACTCTTCCGCCGCCAAGAGGCGTGCATCTTCTCGCGCCTGCTCCAGCGTAACGGACTTACCCGGCTTGCGCTCGGTAACTTGGATCAGGTGAAACCCGAAATCGGTTTGCACGATGTCGCTGATTTGGCCAACTGCCAAGCGAGAAGCGGCGCGCACGAAGGGGTCGGCGTCATTGGCACGGGGCGGAAAATAACCGAGATCACCGCCACGCTCGGCAGAACTATCCTCCGAATACTTGCGGGCAGCTTCGGCGAAATCCAGGCCCTTTTCAATTTCCTCACGGATTTTTGTCAGCCGCGCACGGATTTTGGCCTCTGCTCCAGGCTGAGCGCGCACAGCGATATGGCGGGCGCGGATGAGCGTCCCCGCCAACAATTCCTGGTTTTCCTGAAAAGCTCGTTCGATGTCCTGATCCGTCAGCTTGCGTTTCACATAAGCGTTCCAGCGGATGACCGTGACGATGTCGCGTCGGATTTGTTCTGGCGTTTGACCAGTATCCTGGCAGTATTCCTCCAGTGTGCGGCCGGCAGCTCTGAGGCTAGCCTCCAATTCGGCAAAGCGCTTTTCGACAACGGCCCGGTCCGGCTCCGGTACCTGACGCGCCAGAAACTGTCGAAAAAGAACTTCGTCAATCATGAGTGCCAATACGTCGCGCTCCAGCAAACGTTGCCGTTCCGGCGTCCATTTTTCATTCGGAGGCGGCGGCAGACGTTTGAGCGCCTGGTCCAGCTCGGCGCGTCCGATCTCCTCGCCATTGACCACGGCTACTACTTTCGCCGCGCCTGCGGTTGTTTGCGCCAACGCTTCATGAGGACACCATGCACCTACAAGGCCTATCAATAGGCCCCAACGCCAGTTATGCAGTCGCGCAAACTTGCCCATGCTCTGTCCTCCGCCCACCGACATAGCTCCCACTCGTCTGCCTCAAAGAGCGAGCATTTGCAGTTTGGTAGTCGCACGGAGGCGGCATATATCACAGGGCGTCGAGCGCTTCCAGAGGAAAACGTGTCCTTGGCCTCTCGCCGAGGGCAAGCGTGGCGTGCATAGAATATGAACATGAGGGACATGCATTCGACCGTGCCACTCGAACAGATTCGGCCATATCAAGAGCATCGGCTGAGCATCCTCAAAGACAAGCCGCCGGGGATGCTGCTCGTGCACGAGATTTATCGGAGCATCCAGGGCGAATCTACGTACGCTGGGTTGCCCTGCGTCTTTGTGCGCTTGACGGGATGTCATTTGCGTTGTGTGTGGTGCGATACGCCTCACGCATTTCGGGAAGGCCAACTCCTGGGCCTGGCCGAGGTAATAGATCGTGTGCTAGCTTTAGGGTGTCCGCTGGTAGAGCTGACTGGGGGCGAACCGCTCGTGCAGCCGGAAGCGCTGGAGTTGATGCAGCGGCTGGCTGACGCGGGATTGACTGTTTTGTTGGAGACGAGCGGCGCCCTCAGCGTCCGGGAAGTTGATCCGCGAGTCGTTATCATTATGGACCTGAAATGTCCCGATAGCGGCGAGTGTGCGCACAACTATTGGCCCAATCTTGATTGGCTCAAGCCTCAGGATCAGATCAAATTTGTGGTGGCTTCGCGCCGGGATTTCGATTGGGCTGTGGAAACTGTTGTCCGGCACAAACTCGACGAGCGGTTTTCCGTTCTTTTCAGTCCGGCATTCGGCCTGGTGCTCCCCCGCGACTTGGCGCAGTGGATCCTGGAGAGCGGCCTACAGGTGCGCATGCAATTGCAAATGCACAAGTATATATGGGATCCCGAGACGCGGGGGGTGTGAGACAGTTCTAAGCCGGGCGTTTGCATACACAGCGCCGACCCGATCGGAGACAAAAAAGCACCCGAGCCCGAACGAGCCTGGGCTGCGGGTGCCTCCTCAGCATGGCGTCAATAAGGGCCTGACTATCTGGTGAAGTCAGCTTTTCCTCCGTTCTTCTGGTCTTTGCCGGGTTCGCGGCTTTCGACATCCTTGAACCATTTATCCCAGCGCTCGGAACGATCGCGACGATCCTTGTCGTTACGATCGTTGATGTACGAGCGCGCGCGAAGCTTGCCCTGGTCATCAATATAGAGGATCTCCAAAGGAGCTGACTGCTCGCGGAAAGTCTGTCCGCCGCGGTCGCGGTAGACCAGATCGCGACCGCCTTGGAAGTCCACGAGGATACTCGCCGTGCCCAGTGCGCCGGTGAGGAGCTCCAAAAGCCGATCTGCCCCGATTTTGCCTTCGTTGGGACCCGGGGTGGTATTGAGCATGGTGGAGATCCAAACGGGTAGGCGCGTTTTGTGAGTACGGCCAATGTAATCGCCACGAGCGACTGGCATTTTTTCTACGACCCAATCACCGACCGGATACATCTTATTGGGGTCGTCTGCCCGCTCGGCAAAGGCGACCCACTTGTGGATTTCCAGAAGAGCTTGATGCTCAGGTAAACGTCCTTTTTCCGGCTTGTCCGCCGTGTACACCTCGACCATACGAGGAACGGTGACAAACTCGCTGGGCTGACTCCAGGCGCCATAGATCAGCTCTTCATATGCGAAAGCCGGGTCGGAAACTTCGCTGGACCGACCGTAGTTCTCGTTGACCATGACGATGCGCACACGGTATTGANAGGTGGCGCCAGGCACGAGTGCACCAGGCTCTATGTCCAAGGTCCGGAAGAAGATGTACTCCGGATAATCGAAAGAAGCTGGCTCGGAAGGAGCGGTACCGGTAGATGATCCTTCTCCCTGGGTTGTCCCGGCGCCCAGGCCGAGATTGGGGTCGAAAGGATCGAATCCTTCACGCGGCAGTCGCGGATCGGGCGGCGGCTTAGGTATGCGCTTTCGGCCTTCTTCTCTCATTTTGCTCAACGTTTCCCGGACCTTGACCAGTCGGTCTAGATACTCCGGGTACTCTCCACGCGCCAGCCGGGGCAAATTGATCACCAATCGGCCAGCCAGATCGCGCAAATCCCGCACGCTTTGGTCGGATTCTTCTACGAATTCTTCCAGAGGCACACGATTCATGACAAAGGTGACATAGCCCATACGCACGTCCACCCAGCCGATTTCCTGGGTCGTGGCTTCTTTACTGTTCAAAGGCACCAGTTTGCCTTCAGGCGTCAGGATGCTATCCTCTGGGATGAGTGTGCCATCCGGCAGACGCGTGTTTTTGCGTAATATTTCACGCCGCTGGACTTCCACTCCGAAATAGGCATTGGTGACTTGGGAGAGATCCTTTTTGTAGGCGCGTGCCACTTCCTCGATCTGGCGTTTGTAGGGGACGCTACCGACGAGCAGCACGCCGAATTCTGGGCGCAGATTTTGGGCGATAATGTGGGAGCTTTGCAACTTATCTGCGTCAATCCATTTACCGCGGGTAATACCAGGGGCTTCTGGCTCGAATCCGCCGGTTCCTGCTGGCCCCCCTGGGAAAGGTGGGATACCTCCTGGGCCAGCGCCGCGGCCGGGGGCACCCTCGTCAGGCGAGCCCGTATCACCTGGGAAACCACCGCGACGGCCCGCGCCACCCCCTGCACCTGGCATACCGGGGACTTCCCCTCCGCCGCCGGCGCCTGGATAACCAGGATACCCTCCCATGCGGCCGCGACCACCGCCTGGACTCGGCATGCCTGGACCGGGAAAGCCTGGATAACCACCGCGCTGTCTGCCGCCCCTCTTCAGTCGCTCGTTCTCCTGCTTTTGCCTTTTGGATTTGGCAGGCTTGACCTTCAGTTCACTTTCGTCCACCACATAAACTCTGCGGGTACCTTCCTTACCCTCTTCGATCTCCAACACGCGAAAGGAAAAGGCCATAGGGATACCTACCACTTCCTCCGGAGCGAATACTTCTGGATTGCTTCTCCAGGTTTGTTCAAAGCTCAGTCGAGGAGCAAATGGGTAGAGGAGCTGGTAGCCCTGCGAGTGGATAGGCGTATGAAATGCCGTTTCCAAATGCCGGATTTTATCCTCGGTGGGGGCGTCCTGCGGGTGGATCTTATCTTCTTGGACCTGGGATTGCTGAATAGCCTGGCGTGCAGAGGCAGCATTTTTCTTGATGGCATCGTCGGACGTAGGGCCAGAGCCGCGACCGAGGCCCCACCAGACGAACAAAATCATGATCAGCAGGGAGACGCCGATACCTATTTTTTCCCCGTGTTGCAGCAAGAACTGTTTGACGTCGAAGTCCTTCATGGTCTTGCCCTCGCAGAGATTTCAGCATCGGTCAAGGGCCAGCGCCCTGGGTTACCTGGCCGGCTGTTTTCTTTTGAATTCGCTCCCTTGCTTCGGGGTTTTCGTAGATCGTTGCCCAGCCGTATATCTGCAATTCAACGGGCGTGGTATCTTCGTCGAGCGGCCCGGCGAATAGCTCGGCTTCTTTGGGCAACTTGGGCTTTTCTTTAGGAGCGCTGGGACCCAGGGGCGAACGCGGTGCGCCGGTACCGGGAGGGGCCCCAGGAGGCACAAGGCCTCCGGGTGCACCCGGAGCGCCCGCACCTGGACCGGACAGAGTTCCTGTGCCGCCAGTCTGTGGAGTTCCCGGACGGGGCAATTCCGGCACGCGCGTAAACACCACCTGGGTGATTTGGATGCGCAGTCGCGAGTTGTTGACGGCGGTCAGCACGTTGTTTATGTAGCGCTGATCCACGATAACCACCATGGCGATCGGGATCCGGCGCACTTCGATATCGAGCTTGCCTTCGTCGTTAGCGACATAACGTTCGGTAGGCAATCTGTGGATAGGGGTAAACTTTTCCTGAGAGCGGCTGTAACCGCCAGCAAGTCCAGCTCCTGCGGCGGCACCTGCGGCGCCCATACCGGCTCCGCCTTCCGGCATGCCAGATACTCCGGTGCTCCCGCCGGGCCCCGGCGCAGTTGCCGGCACAGCTGGCGAAGCCGCTTGACCCCCTTTGCGCGCAAAATCGTACTCCACCAGTTGCGCCAGGTAAGTCCGGTCGGACTGAGAATGCGCCACACGCCCCATCTCGATGCGATCTATGCGCTTGATAGGTACGGTACGCCAGTCCAAGGTCATGCGCATTGCGATCAACTCCCGAGGCGTACCTACCTGAACCGTACTGCGCGGCAGCGGCCTGCTCTCGCCAGCCACCAGACCGCGCAACTCTTTGCCTTCGAAACGGATCTGGGCACTGAATTGTACCTTGCGGGCATCTTGGACAACTGCCTCGAAGCCACTGGGCAAAAGCCTGCGCCCGCTGATGTTGTAAAAGGTGCCCTCGACGATCCCCTGACCACCGGGCCCTTCCAGCAACCGTGCGTCTACTAGCCACAGGCCGTTTTGGAATCTGCGCCGATCCAGCTCCGGTGCTTGTGGTTTGCGCTGAACAGCCACGATTTTGTTGGCTTGTTCCGGTACGACGATCGGCTTCCAGACACGGTTCGACTGCTGCTCGGTCTGCTGTTTCGTTTTCGGATCCACCGTTGTCCGCGAAGGGGGCAAGTCGCCGGCTTGTTTCAAATCTACGGTCCAGCGCTGTCCGGACGCTTCGTGTTCCACGATGACAACCAGCGGCGTCGGGGGTATACGATGGACATGGCTGAGATTGCTTTCAGTGATGCGTAATTCCACCTGCTTGGGGCCGACGCGGACCAGGTCCATATCGAGAAGCCAACCGTCCCACCAATTCAAACTCGGGCCGGTGCCTTTTTCCTGGTCATACGGAACCACGCCCACCTGCCAGGTGGTATTGAGGTACCGCTTATGGTCGAGGAACACGGTGCGCGGTTTGGCTACGGATTCTTTGGCTTCAGCAGCCGACGCCCCCTGTGATGTAGATTCGCTCTCACCCTCGGCAGGAGTCTTGGTGTCCTCAGAAACCGTCGAGGCAGGCAAAGGTGGCGGTATTTTTTCTTCCCACTCGTCGCGCATCTGACCGACATCGTCGTTGGCGGCGGCAACGATCTTCAGCAGTTCCCGCTTGATCGCCACTTCTTCTTGAGCGAGCCAGAATTCTTCCCAGGTGGCTTGTTTGTCGCCCCAAACGATGGGACGGAGGATCTGTCGCGCATTATCGCGGGGCGCTCCCGAGCCGTAAAAGCGGACTGCGCCGGTACCGGTTTTTTCGTCCAGAGGCCGGACCAAAACGATCATCTCTTCGTATTGTCGCAGGTACACATTGGGTTCCTTGTATTCGTTGGGGACGACACCGGCGGCGGAGGTGTACGGCTCACCGAAATCGAGCACATCGCCGGGACCGCGAAAACCGGTTTGCGGGGAAAACGTCAAGGGCAAAGGGGGCAATTGCGTGATTTGCGGCCAGGTAATCAGTGGATTCCAGCGAACAGCCGGAGGGCGCCCGATCTGGTCGCTANCATTCGAGCCGGCAGGCTCGCTTGTAGCCGGCCGAGGTAATGTGCGCGCAGCCCGGACGACTTCATTTTGCCTTTCCCAAGCGTCCCACCAGATTTCGTCCTTTTGCTTTTTGGCTTTCTCCGTCTCTTCGCGAATACGGGCAATCCATTGGTCGTTATAAAGCAGCCCGCCATGGATCGCTTTGAGCTGGTCGTCGGTGGATTTGGCGGTATTCCAATCCTGCTCCGCCATGCTTTTCAGGCCGCTGATACTGAAGATGCTTATGAGCCACAATAGGCAGGCCGTCCCGAGGATGATCCAAAAACGGTGCTTGATGAGGGTCTGCACGTCTATTTTGGTCGCCATCTATGAGCTCCGTCGCTATGGTTCATGCAGGGTGCACATGTACCCTGGGTCCCATGTGGAACTCGTACCGATACCGATTGTGTGAGCGTAATCCTTTGCACTAAGGGATCCAAGCTGCATTCACGACCCCGACGATCCCGGCGCGCCAGGATACCCGGCGGGCGGCCCGCTGACTCCCCCTGGAGCGCCTGGATAGCCAGGCGGAGCAAACGTCCCACCGCCGGCACCGGGACCCGCTGGCTTGATGTCGCCACTAGGCAAAGGCTCTTCCCAATACAGGACGATCACGAACTCGGTCCGGGTGTAATTGGTGCGGCCCGAGTCGGCGCTGCGCTGCTGCGAAGCGCCGGGAGCACCTCCACGCTGACCGGGCAGATTGATTCCAGGACCGGAGTCAGGCGACCCCGTTTCACTGCCACCGGGCATACCTGGAACGTCGGGCAAGCCGAGTCCCGAGCCGCCCGACGCACCTGTGCTACCGAATCCGGCGCCTGCGCCCGCAGCCGAGCGAGTACCTGTGCCGAGTCCGGNCCAGTCACGGCCGGCACTTGCGAAACCGCCGCCACCTTCGAGCGTGCCGGTGGCTCCGCTTCCCCCTTGGCCTGGGATCGCTCCGGCGGCACCTTGCGCTCCCAAGGTTCCCATACCCGCGGAACCTCCGGCGGCTCCTCGCCCTGTACTCCTTATCAGACTGTTGACAAAAGCCGCAGGTGTTGCCGAAACCAGCCGAAACGCAGGCGGGTGCGTCGAGGAGATATTCGGCTCGGTATGGTAGCGGAGCATGCCCACATGGCTGACGGCAACAGGCACCGGACGCATACTCGGGTCGCCCAGCGGGCTGTAAATCTGCTTTCTGTGCCGCAGATTTTGCAAGAAAGTGTCCATCACGAACCGTTGTTTGCCGCTGTGATAGGTGTAACCCCGCACCTCGATGACCCAGCCGGGCTTTTCAGGAGGCTTTGCCCAGTCGGTCGGATCGAAACTTTCCTTTTCGTTGCTGCTCTCGCGGGCATTGGCATAGAAAGCCATCCTGGCCGATTCGTCCCGGCAATAACGACCGTACACCGCCTGGACAACGATCTGCAGCAGGGCGTTGAGATCGGTTTCGTCACGGACGCCTTTTTCATCCCGCTCACGCTTATTGCGGGCGGCCCGCTGTGCAGCCTCGTTCCAATACCTCTGATAAGCGGTCAAGTTGTCCGGTGGCAAGGGCCGCGAGTTGTCCAGACCGCTGCCGTTGGGTTGCGGCAGGCACTCGTTGATGTACCGCAGCAGCAAGGGCCAGTTTTGCCGTTCTTCTCCGCCGCGCAAGACTGCCTGAGCCGCAATCCGGGCTGCCTTGAGATCGTTTTGAGCAGAACGAAACTCGCTATCGTAACGGGCTTTTTGATCCAGGACCGGCTTACCGTCTTTTTGCGCCGCCTGGGCTGCAGCATTGGCGCGTTGATAATCACCGCTGAAGAAATAAGTGGTAACTGCCGTACCGACCACCAGGCAGGCGGCTGCCAGCGCGGCCCATGGTTTCTTGGAGCGGACCATGCGCTCCAGCTGGATCTCCTGGGGCAAAAGATTGGTGTGGATGCGTGCCAGTCCCAGACCCTGTAAGGCCAAGCCATAGGCGACCCCGAAACTGAGCAGGTTCTCACGAAACACCGGCGCACGCACGACCTCGTCGCCGGTGAGACGTTGGAACGCACCCAGTCGCTCCACCTCGATATTGAGCGACTGAGCTATGAATTTGCCCAGACCAGGCAAGCGAAAACCGTTGCCCAAGCCCACCAGTCGCTGGATGTCGGCGTCGCGATGGGTGTTCGTGAAAAACCCCAGGGAGCGCTGAATTTCTCCGACGAAATCGGCGAACACCGGACGCATCGCCTGGAAGATGGCTTTGGGGTCCTCTGCCTTGGTGGCGTTGCGCTTCAGATGTTCCGCTTTGGCGAAGGTCAACTTCAGCTCTTTGGTCAGGATACGGGTGAAATGGTTGCCCCCGATAGGGATCGGACGCTGCCAGATGATGCGTGCCCCATCGGTAACGACCAAATTGGTGTTATCAGCACCCATGTCCACAACCACCGTGCAGGCCTTCCGACCTTGCTCGGCCTCGCCCTCGTATTCGCCAGGATTGCGTCCTAACAAATCGAACGTGGCAAAATTACACAAAGCGAGGGGCGTCATCTGCACATAGTGCACCTCGAGCTTGACTTCTCGGAGGGCTTGCAAATAGCGGGCTACCAAATCCCGCTTCATGGCGAACAGTCCGATTTCGTTTTCGACGAAACCATCGGTGGGAGTGCCGCCGCTGATGGTTTGATAATCCCACACGACTTCATCCAACGGGAAAGGAATCTGCTGTTTTGCCTCGAAGCGCACTATATCGGGGATTTTCTTGGCCTCGACAGGCGGCAATTTGACGAATCGTGCCAGACCGGTTTGGCCAGGAACGGCCAGTGCGATTTCATCGCCGCGCACATCGTTGCGCGACAGGAATTGTTCCAACGCGGCCCGAGTCAGCTCATCGGGATCTGCATCGGGCTGGCTGAGGATTTTGGGGTGCTCGATGTAGTCGAAAGCGGTGGCTACAAGCTCACCATCGGCCACTTCCAGCCGCAACGCCTTCAAAGCACACTGGCCGATATCTAGGCCCCACACGCCGACATTTTCACTGCTGGCCATAATGCTCCTGCTCCCCTACCCGGCGACTCGCTACCCGGACTGAACAGTCTTCCTCGCCACAGGCCCACCGACAGGCATTCATGCATTATTCTAGCTCGTCGCGTCTTTTTGCCCATAATATTTTTTTGCCCATAATATTGAAAGTACCACGGCAGGCGGGGCGCTGTCAACTGTCGGATGAAGCGATTGTGCCGAAATTGCGCTGCGGCGACAGCGTTGCCCGAACGCACCCCCTTGGACAAGCCCCTGCCGGTTCAGCCGCAGCCGACAGCGACCGGGGCGGCTCACGACTGGCACGCATCCACACCAATCTTTTGCCCCAGGAGATCCAGCTGGAGCGCATGGTCCGCTCCAAGAAACCATGGGCCGCGCTGGCA
>JGI25066J35082_100067_pt1 | contig 12327 bp, 9 predicted proteins | sample Antgeofumaro1A2B_FD_35082 | JGI IMG/M metagenome (IMG submission 35082)
GTTGGTCGGTTTCCGTGGCGGTATGTGCCCGCTTACTGGCTTGCTCAATTTGCGGGGGCGTTGGTCGGCGGTTTGTTCCTTTGGGGATTTCCGGAGGGCGTGAATGTCAATTTCGGTGCGACTGTCGTGTCCCTTGAGTTCTCCTTTCCCCTTGCCTTCCTTCTTGAGGCGGTTTTGACTTTTCTGCTGATGCTTCGGTTGCCGCAGCCGCTGCCACAGGAGGTCGCCCGCGCTGTTTACTCGGTGGAAGCGGCGCGCACCATCTTGGTGCCCATCCTTGACTTGTTTTACTCCGAACGGGGGGTGGAATTGGCATGTCGGTTGGGACGGCACCAAAACGCCACCCTTGTGCTCGCTTACATCGTGGAAGTGCCCCGCTTGCTCACTCTGGATGCACCATTGCCCTCTGAAGTGGAAGGGCAGGCACAGAAGGCTCTGGCTCATGCCCAACGCATCGTAGAAAGACACGGCTTGAGAGCCGTCACAGACATCATTCGGACGCGGGAGGCAGATGAAGGCATCCGCAAAGCGGTACGCGCCTATCAAGCCGACTTGGTGGTGCTGGGCACGAAGTTTGCGGAACGACGCGTCCCCACTGTTTTCACCCGCACCGCCGAGTCTCTCTTGCGGCATCCACCGTGCGAGGTCATCATTGACAGTGTGCCAGTATGATCGGCGGAGGTGATTGAAGGATGAAGGTCATCATCTTGGGCTGCGGGCGGGTTGGCTCCACTTTGGCACTGATGCTGGATGCCGAGGGCTTTGAGGTTGCGGTCATAGACAAAGACCCCGACGCCTTCCGACGATTGGGTGAGCACTTTCGCGGGAGAACGGTTAAGGGATTGGGCATTGATGTGGAAGTGCTCAAAGAGGCGGGTGTTGAAGGGGCAGACGCTTTTCTGGCAGTGACCAACGGTGACAACAGCAACCTTATGGCGTCCCAAATTGCCAAGCACATCTTTGGTGTCCCGAAAGTCTTAGCGCGCGTTTACGACCCCTTGCGGGCGCAAGTTTACCGCGAGTTGGGCATTGAAACAGTGAGCGCGACGGTGTTGGCAGCAGGGTTGTTGTTTGACCGGCTCTTTGAGCGCCCCTTCCGCAGCGTCACCGAATATTTGGACTTGACCCGACAGATGTGCCACATTTATGCGGCCAACTTGCCGACACCAGAGCAAGTTGCCACCCGTCCCATGAGCGCCGAAGGGCGTCGCCCCAGTTACATCATCGTTGCGGGCGGAGGCAAGGTCGGCTATCAACTGACCCGCGCCCTTCTGCAGGAAGGCTACGAAGTGCTGTTGGTGGAAAAGCGCTTGCAGCGTTATTATGCCCTTCGGGAAGAATTGGGCGATGCCGTTTTCTATGGGGATGCGTGCGAAATTCGGACGATGGTGCGGATGGGGATGGAACGGGCAGATTTGGTGGTCGCCGTCACGGGCGACGATGAAGATAACCTGATTATCTGTCAAGTCACCAAGCGGTGGTTTGGCGTCCCGCGCACTATCGCCCGCGTCAACAACCCGCGCAACGAGGAAATCTTCCGCCGGCTGGGCATTGACGAAACCATCAGCGCCACCACCCTGCTTTTCAACCTGATTGAGCAAGAAGTGGTTACCAGTAACTTGGTGCCATTGGCGTTGCTGCAGCATGGCGGGTTAGAAATTGTGGAAATAAAGTTGCACCCAAAGGCACATGGCATCGGGAAACCCGTTCGGGAACTTTCCCTTCCCAATGGTTGCTTGCTGACCGCTTTTATCCGAAATGGACAGGCGCAAGTGGTGACGGGTGACACGGTTTTGGAAGTCGGCGACACAGTGGTCGCCCTCGCTCCCCCTGAGAAAGTTACTGCCTTGCGGGAAGCCCTGTTGGGATGACTTTCAGCCAGTCTCTAAAGAAGGCGCAGGGACAAGAAGGTCTTCAGGGGCACTTTTTGCAAACTCAGCAGGTCGCAAAAACTCGTAAAGGAAAGCCCCAGCCACCGCCCCAATGGCAGGAGCCAGCAAGTAAAGCCACACTTGCCGCAATGCCTCGGAAGCAACCTGATGAGCCACCACTGCCGTCGCCAAGGACCGAGCAGGATTCAAACTGGCGCCAGTATATGTCCCCGCGAAAAGGAAAGAGATGACAAGCACCATCCCGATGGCTATCCCAGAAGCACCAGCCGGAAAGCGGATATCAGTGGCAACCGCCATGAACGCCAGCATCAGCAGAAAAGTCAAAACCGCCTCAAGAAGGAAGGCAAGGGGAAAGGAGAACTCAAGGGACACGACAGTCGCACCGAAATTGACATTCACGCCCTCCGGAAATCCCCAAAGGAACAAACCGCCGACCAACGCCCCCGCAAATTGAGCAAGCCAGTAAGCGGGCACATACCGCCACGGAAACCGACCAACGCAGGCTAAGCCCAAAGTCACAGCAGGGTTAAAGTGGAAAGAGACGAAGCGGAAAGCGTAAATCGCTACCGCAACGCTTAGACCGAAGGCTAAGGCAACGGACAAGAGCGCTGCAGGCTGATAACTCAACCCCATCCCCTTCACTTGCTCCCCGCCCAGCGGCTTCATCTCCACGCCTCCTAAAACCCCTTGGACAACTATCGCCCCACATCCAACGAACACCCACACGAACGCACCAATAAACTCCGCCGTCAACTTCCGCACCAACATGACGACCCCCTCCTTGCCGATGACGGTTCGCATCAACAATTTTAGCTCACTCGCTTGCTTTTGTGTGGAAACCTGCTCCCTTCCGCAAGCAGAGTTTTTGCCTCTCTTGACGGGGGGGTGAGTGCGCTAAAATTAGAAACGCCGCCAGTCAGGCGGCAGAAAAAATCTCTGCAAGGAGGCGAGGCACAATGAAGGCAAAGCGCGGCGTTGCGGTGAAGCAAACCTTGGCACCGCGTAGTCTTACCCGGCGATGGCGCGGTCGCGGCTTCACGCTTATTGAGTTGTTGGTCGTGATCGCGATTATCGCCATTCTGGCGGCGATTTTGTTCCCNGTGTTCAGTCAAGCTAGAGAAAAAGCGCGCCAAGCCAACTGCATCAACAACTCGCGGCAAATCGGCCTTGCCTTCCAACAGTATTCCCAAGACTACGACGAACGCTTCCCGTGGTTCTATTCCTTCCTTTACGCGATGGGCTTTCGGCAAGTTTATAACCAACCTGAACCTAACTCGTGGATCACGATGGGTTACTGGTTCAACCTGCTCCATCCTTACACCCGCAACTGGCAGATGTTCATGTGCCCGTCTAAGACGGGGGTGCAGATGTCAGAGTGGGCAAAGAGTCGAACTCACCCCCTTGCCGGACCTGAGTTGACACCTTTTTACCGTTATCGCGGTTACGGCTTCAACTGGGGTCACGCAGCGGGCTGTCAAGGGGCGACGCGGGCGCTCCCTGAATTTGGTGCCCCTGCTTCCACGATTTTGGTGGGAGACAGCAAACCTAATCCACCTTTTTGCGCTCCATGGACAGATCCAGAGACTAGATGCCCGCAAGGAAGCGATCATGCTGCTTGGCAAGACTTACAGTGCGGGGTCAGTAAGCACCCAACGGGCGGCTTGTTAGACTTGTTTACGACCGCCTGCTTAGAAGCGACCCAATGGCATGTGAGCCGAGTTCATTTGCGCGGAGCCGTGATGACCTTCGCTGATGGGCACGCCAAATGGTATCCCGTCATGTGGGATTGTCGGACGGCAAGGAATGTGCCACGGGATCCTGATGCCAGCATCCCCGGCGGCGGTCCGCTGTATGACAAGACGCCGGGGCGAGAATTGTGGGGGCACTACACGACCCCACCGACACAAACGGGCGGAAAGGGTGTCGGCTGTCCGTAAACGGGGGTGATCGTGATGTTGCAACGAGAAATTCCTACGTGGGTGGCAATTGTAGCGGTAGTTGTGGTTGTTCTGGTCGTGATAGGCGTCTACTTCTGGTTGTGGCGACCGCGAGTTCGGGAAGGGGCACAACCGCCACCAACTGCCCCCATCTTCAAAGCACCAGGTCCTGGCGTCAGCCCGATAATGGAGAAACCTTCACCAGAGCAACCCGCACCTTCGCGATAGTGCGAGATTTTGGTTTCAACTTCCCATGTAACCCGCCGTCACCGCTCTTGCATTTTATCTTAGGCGGTGACGGCGGGTTACTGACGAGTGACAGGTGCCATCAGGCGGAGAAGGGAGCGCCCCGTGATCAGTTCCCACCACCGTACCACTGAGGCTACAACGATGACAGCCGTCAGCACCAACATGCAAGCGGTCAAAGTTGTGTTGATAAAGTTAGCGGGGGAAGGCAAGCCTGTGGAAAAGCGAGGTATGCTGATGATGCCAGCAGCCATCGTCGTCACAAAGATCCAGCAAAGGGGTATAAAAGTCCATAACGCGTAAACCCGCTTGGGGGCATGAACGAGGAGATAAGTTGTCCCGAAGGCTAACCCGATCGCCGCCAATAGTTGGTTAGCGATACCAAACATCGGCCAAATTGTGCTGATGTCATTGGTGAACAGCAAATATCCCCAAGTAAGGCAGCACAGGGCGCTGGCGAGAATGTTCAGCCCCCACCTTACGCCGTTATCGGGAAAGAACCGTTCCAGCATAGGGCGCAGGAGAGGGGATAAGTTTTCTTGAAAGATGAAGCGAGCCACCCTTGTGCCCGTTTCCACGAGGGTCAAGATAAAAAGGGCTTCAAACATGATGGCAAAGTGATACCAGTAAGCTGCCAGGGTTTGCATGCTTGGCAGGAGGCGAAAGATGTAGGTCATGCCGACCGCTAACGAAACAGCCCCGCCAGTGCGTCCGACCAAGGTCCTTTCGCCGACCTCTTTCGTCAGGGTCACCAAATCGGGCGAGCGGGCAGCAAACTCTTGAGCCAAAGGCATTTTGGCATTGATGGCAAAGTAAGTGTCAGGATGTAAAGCGCATGCTGCGATCAAGGCGACAACGGCGACAAAGCCTTCCAACAACATTGCCCCATAGGCGATAGGTTTGATGTCTGATTCACGGTAAATCATCTTAGGGGTCGTGCCCGAGGCGATTAGAGAGTGAAAGCCAGAAATCGCCCCACACATGATGGTGATGCAAACGAAAGGCCAAACAGGTTGTCCTGGAAGGACAGGGCCGCTGCCGTCAATGAATTGAGTGACCGCCGGCATTTGCAAGGGTGGGTGCGCCAAAAGGACGCCGACCCCCAAAACGATGGCGACGCCTGCCTTCATGTAGGAACTCAAGTAATCTCGGGGGCACATCAGCACCCAAACCGGTAACACTGAAGCGATGAAGGCATAAGTGGGTAGGAGCACTTTAAGGGTGTCCTTGCTCCAAGTCAGGTAAGCAGGGTCAATGCCCAGTTTGCCTTCCTGAAACGGATGCCCCAGCAAGACGCCTAAAAGGACAATGGCGATGCCAAGGAGGGAGGCTTCCGCAACTTTGCCAGGTCGGATGCGATACATCCAAAGCCCCGTGAGCAAGGCGGCAGGGATAGTGAAAAGGATGGTAAAAACGCCCCATGCACTTTCACTAAGGGCATTGACAACCGCAATGCTCACGCCAGCTAGTGCTGTGACGACGATGAAAAGAGTTGCCAAAGAAGTAGCAACACCGGCAACTCGTCCCATGTAAGTGCGGGACAGGTTCGCAAGGGACAGTCCATCGTGGCGGACAGAGGCAACGAGGACGATGAAATCGTGGACCGCCCCAGCAAGGGCTGCTCCGATAATGATCCATAGCGCTCCGGGCAAGTAGCCATACTGCGCCGCCAATACAGGACCGATCAAAGGTCCTGGACCGGCGATGGCAGCGAAGTGATGGCCAAACAGCACCCATTTGTTAGTCGGCACATAATCCACACCGTCTTTAAGTCGGTGAGCAGGAGACAGGTTAAGGTCGTTAAGCATAGCTACCTTGGCTGCCAAGAAATTGGCGTAAAAACGATACGCTAATGCAAAAACAGCCAACGCCATAATGATCAACCAGACCGAGTCCATCTTGCTATGCACCTCCGCGTGGGATGATTGTCATGCTGCGTGGCGAGCCAGCTCCCTTTTTACTTTCTCCCTCAAACTGGGGTGGACGATGATGTCCTTGACAGAACGCCCCGACGGAATCATCGGGTAGACGTGCTCATCAGGGTCAACCCAGCAATCCACCACGACGGGGCGATCGTTAATCTCCATCGCTCGCATCAGCACCTTTTCTACATCATCGTCCTCCGTGATGCGGAAGCCGAGAGCGCCGAAGGCTTCGGCAATTTTCACGAAATCGGGGTTGCCCGTCAATTCCACGCCACTGTAACGACCGCCGAAGAACAAGTCTTGCCACTGCTTGACCATGCCCAAGAAAAAGTTGTTGATGATAACGACCTTGACAGGAATGTTGTAGACGACTGCTGTCGCCAGTTCATACATGGTCATTTGAAAGCCGCCATCGCCGACAATGGCGACGACCAACTCGTTGGGGCACGCCAACTTGGCACCCAAAGCGGCGGGGAAGCCAAAGCCCATCGTGCCCAAGCCACCCGTGGTGATGAACTGGCGGGGGCGATGGCACGGATAATACTGAGCCGCCCACATTTGATGCTGCCCCACATCAGCGGTCACAATGGCATCGCCCTTCGTGACTTTTGCCAGCACCTCAATGACATACTGTGGCTTCAATCGCCCGTTGTGGTCGTAGACCAACGGGAACTCTCGTTTCCACTCGTCAATTTGCCGCAGCCACTCATCGTGGCGTTTCGGAGGCAACAATTCCAGCAATTGCTGCAACACCACTTTGGCATCGCCCACAATGGGGACATCAGGCTTGACATTTTTTCCAATTTCGGCAGGGTCAATGTCAATGTGGATTTTCTTGGCGAACTTGGCGAACTCCTTTAAGTCCCCTGTCACTCGGTCATCAAAGCGAGCCCCCACACAAATCACCAAGTCCGCAAAGTTGAGGGAAAAATTCGCCGTCACTGTTCCATGCATTCCCGGCATTCCCACGCACAAGGGATGATGGTCGGGAAACGCCCCTTTTGCCATCAGGGTGTATGTGACGGGGATGTGGCACCGTTCGGCTAATTCCCGAACTTCCTCGTGCGCTTCCGCTTTGATAACCCCTCCCCCGATGTAGAGGATGGGCTTTCGTGCCTGCATGATGAGTTCAGCGGCTTGCCGCACCATCAGGGGATGACCACGAATGGTCGGTTTGTAGCCTCGGATGCTGACTTCTTCGGGAAACTCCACTTTGCTCAAATCTGCTGGTGCCCGAGAGATGTCGCGGGGGATGTCAATGTGCACAGGACCAGGGCGTCCTGTGCGGGCAATGTGAAAGGCTTCCCGAACAATGCGGGGAATTTCGTAAAGGTCTCGCACCATGTAGTTGTGCTTAACGATTGGCATCATGATGCCGAAGGCGTCCGTCTCTTGGAAGGCATCTCGCCCGATATTGTAACTGGGCACTTGCCCCGTAATAGCGATAATGGGCGACGAGTCCATCTGGGCAGTGGCAACCCCCGTCACTAAATTCGTCGCCCCTGGACCGCTGGTGCCCATGCACACGCCTACCTTTCCAGACGCACGAGCGTATCCGTCTGCCATGTGGGCAGCCCCTTGCTCGTGGCGGTTCAAAATGAACTTGATGCGGTCGCGGTAATGATACAGCGCATCGCAAATCTCAATGACCGCTCCTCCAGAGATCCCGAAGATGTATTCCACGCCTTCCTTAGCCAAGCATTCCACCAACAACTCCGCACCCCGAACCGTCTGCAATTCCACAGAGAGTGTCATCGCCATCGTTCCTTCGCCTCCTTGCTTTGTTCACTCGTTGTCACTCCAGAACAGGCACATTGCCAGTTACTCAATCACCTGTCGCTCCACAGGGTTGACTTCCACACCGACTTGGCGGAGCCAAGCGAGAGCGCGGTCCATTTCGTCCTCCTCACCTTCCAGCTCCAAGTCAATCCAGCCGCACTCGGCATCCACATTGGCGCGGCGGATGTTGGTGATGACTTTGAACTGCTGTGCCAATTGCCACAGGATGGGCTTGTCCACCAAGTGCTTCGGATAAACCAATTGCACCCGGCGTTTGGTCGTTGCCATTTTGAGTCGCCTCCCTTGCTGTAGTGGCACCCCATTCATCGCCCGCCTGCAATGGCGGGGATAATGGACACCTCGTCCCCTTCCTTTAACTCCGTGTCCAGCCCTTGCAGGAATCGGATGTCCTCATCATTGACAAAGATGTTAACGAAGCGCCGAACCTCCCCGTTCTCATCGCACAGGCGGGCTTTCATCCCAGCGTATCGGCGCTCCAAGTCGTCAATGAGTTCCCGAACTGTCTTCCCCTCTGCCTCCACTTCAGCAGCACCTCCCGTTAGGCTTTGCAGTGGTGTCGGAATGCGCACTTTGATTGGCATACTCATCCCTCCTTGTCAGTATTTGCTTCCCACAGCAATTCCGCTGCCGTCCTGCCCCACCTTATCCCACCAAACTGGCGAACCTTGCTTGGAAGGCTTTCAGGCTCGGCTCAATGACGATGGGTTCGGCGAGATGTTCTGTCAGCACTTCTTGAGTCTTCAGCCCGCAGCCTGTGATGAGTGCCACGACCGTTTCGTCACTGCTGATAATGCCCTGCTCCACCAATTTTTTGAGCACAGCGACGGTGACGCCGCCCGCTGTTTCCGTGAAGATGCCTTCCGTCTCCGCCAGCAACTTGATGCCCTCAATGACTTCTTCGTCTGTAGCGGATTCGGCGACGCCACCGCTTTCTCGGATGGCTTGAAGGGCGTAGAGGCCGTCGGCAGGGTTGCCAATTGCCAACGACTTGACAATCGTGTTCGGTTTGATGGGTCGGACGAATTCGGTATTTTCCTTGAAGGCGCGTACGATGGGCGAGCAACCTTCCGGCTGCGCCCCGTGCACTTTCGTCGGCACTTCGTCAATTAAGCCTAATCGGTGCAACTCCTTTAGCGCTTTCCAAACCTTCGTCAGCAGCGAGCCCGACGCCATCGGGACGATGATATGGTCAGGGGCGCGCCATCCCAGTTGCTCCACCACCTCAAAGCCCAGCGTTTTGGAGCCTTCCGAGTAGTAAGGGCGCAAGTTAATGTTGACGAAGCCCCAACGCAGGGTGGAAGCGATTTCCGCACACAAGCGGTTCACTTCGTCGTAATTGCCCTTGACAGCAACCAAAGTTGGGTTGTAGATGAGCGACCCGACGATTTTGCCCAACTCCAAATCGGCAGGGATGAAGATGAAGCACCGCAAGCCTGTGCGAGCGGCATGAGCAGCCACAGAGTTGCCCAAGTTGCCCGTTGATGCGCATGCCACCGTGTCAAACCCAAACTCCAATGCCTTCGTGATGGCAGCGGAAACCACGCGGTCTTTGAAGGACCAAGTGGGATTGGCGGTGTCGTTCTTGATGTAAAGGTGGCGCAAACTTAATTGCTCTCCCAACCGCTCCGCCTTCAGCAAGGGCGTAAAACCTGCCCCTGACTCCACCACTTCCTCGCTCGTGATGGGCAAAAGGTCGCGATAGCGCCAAAGGGTTGGCGGACCGCTTTCAATGCGCTCGCGGGAGACAATGGTGCGGAGGTAGTCGTAGTCGTAATCCACTTCAAGGGGACCAAAGCAAAGGTCGCACACATGAAGCGGCTCTAAAGGGTAGTAGGTGCCGCACTCGCGGCATTTGAGCCCACGCATCTTTTTTTGACAATCGCCATTGATGCAACCCATCGTGACCCCTCCTTTGCATAGCGTCGGTGTGGCAGTGTAGAAGGAAATCACCGGTGCCCCGAACAAAACAGCCACCTCGCCTAGGTCCGATGGGTTGCATCATGGGCATCCCGCACCTTCCGCTCAGCCATCCAAATCGCCCCCCCTTCTGAAAATGTGTTGTCACTCACAATTGTGGCGTCGCAACGGGGCGAGGGGAGGGGAATCACCATTGCTGGCTCAGGCTGAAACTGGCGAGCCATCGGTCATTGCGAAAGTTGGGGCGAGTAAGGTTGGGGTTCTCCAACCAGCGAACGCTAAAGGTGAGGAAGCGGGCATCGCTGAGGCGATAGTTGTAACTGACGCTGAACAAGTCAGTGCGCACGGGCTTGGGCGTGTCGTTCTTTAACTTCGCCCACTCAAATCGCCACTGAACGGTCTTGGAAGGCGCCCACTCCAATCCCAAGCGCCAATCGTGGGTGATAGGTATGTTGGGCACGCCAATTTGCTCTTCCCAACCGCCCACTAACTTCCACTCCTTGCCCAGCCGAAAGGTCAAGTTGGCTTGATGGAGTTTAAAGAGCGCCAGTTGCTGGCGGGCAAAGGACAATTGAGGCGACAAGGCAAACCCGCCCGTGAACTTCATCCAGTCCTGCTGTTGCCATTGCTTTTCCCACCCTTGCGGCATGTTAGTCAAGTTGGTGATGGTAAGCTGCGAGCCATGTTTGTCAAGGGGCAACACCATCGCGAACTCGCGCATCGGCAACTCACCGTGTTGGTCACAGAAAGTGGCAGCGCCCCAGACCAATTTGCCCTTGCCGATGGGGAGGGATAACCGCCAGACGGGAACTTCTCGCTCCTTGCCATCCCAGCGCTCCAGTTTCCAGTAGGAGAAGCGCACTGCCAACGGGCGCGACTTCGTGGCGGGCAACTCCAAGTAGAAGCGCTGATCGCTGGCTTCCTTCTCACCCCCTTCCGCCTGAGCCAACTGAGCGCCGATGTGCAAATCGGGCTTGCTGGCAATAACCCAAACTGTGCGGTAACTGTCCGCTTGCGGGGAGACAATTGTCAACGGCGGCGTGCCCGCTTGAGGGAGAGGTTGAGAAGCGGCTTGCACCAATTGCTTGGCAGTCTGTTGCTGCTGGAAGTTGTCCAGCAAACTCATGCGCCAGAAACCGAACTGCCACGACAGCCCGTCCTTCTTTCGGCTGAGCAACTGGATGACCAATTTCTCTTCACTGCTGTCCCGTTCGTCTTCGCGGTTCACGCGCCCCAATTGCACCGTCAAATTCAGCTGATCTTGCACAATCAAACTCCAACCCAGTCGCCAACCCTTGACATCTGTTTTTGCGGGCGAGTCGGTAGTGAAGCGGGTAAGTTGCCATTCCTGCTTGCCCTTCTTATCGTCGCCCAACTTAACGGTCAAGTCCGTTTGCTCCTGCTCGCCGTTAGGGGCTTCCGTGCGGGTCAGCTGGGTTGTGACAGCGAAATCGGGGCGAGGTTGATAGGCGAGGGTGTGTTGGCGCATTTCCACGCTCCCGTCGCCTTGCGGTTGCTTGCTTAGCTGCGTGACTAAGCGCCATTCCGAAGATAAACGCATGCTCATGCGGGCGTTGACAGTTTCTCGCTGCTCTTTGCCTGTTTCGGCGTAAACGCTGCGGTCAACGAGAAAAGTTACCGGCTTTTTGTCGGGCGTTTGGATGACGGTGCGAGAGTAGCGGGTATCGCGCTCTTTGTCGCCTTGCTTCGTCTCGGTGAAGTGGCGTTGCATGACTAACTGGATACCGCCCAAAAGGGGGAGTTGCTGCGCCGTATCCCAGCGCAAGTGGTGTTCGGTTACTGGCGGTTGGTTAGCGTCCTTGGGTTGTAGCGTCCAGCCACCGAAAGCAATGGTCATAGGAGGCGTCCTGCGCTTCGGGTCGGCATTGACGGTCAAGACTGTTTCATGGCTTTGCTTTTCGCGGAAGGGTTGAGGCGCATCGGGCAAGGCGTCGGCGCTACTGCGGGTGTGGACGAGGTTCATGTTCGGAGCAAGTTGCCATGCGAAGCGGTCTTGCCGCTCTCGCCAACCAATTCGGCTCAACATGTCGTTCAAACCGAGGGCTTTCAACTGCTCGGCGTTCAATGTCGGTGTCGCTTCGTCTTCTGTGCGCTGAAGGCTCATCCGCCCGCCGGCGAGACTGAGGGCGAAAGTCTTGCGTTCAATGGCGGTGCCACCGCTCTCGTGGCGAGAGCGGGAAAAGGTAATCCGCTCTTTGGGCGTCAGTTGCCAGCGGAACTGCTGCCACAAAGAAGACCAGCCTAAGCGTGGGGCGACCTGTTCCCACCCGATGGCTTTCAGGAATTCCTTGTCAACGCTGCTAGACAATTGCTCCCGTTGCTCTTCCCATTGCAAACGACCGCTTAGCAAAGTCAGTTGCGTGCTCGCTCGCTCCAATACTGTCTTGCCGCTCTCGTAACGGTAGCGGGTCAAAGCGAGTCTATCTTTCGCACTCCATTGCCAGCGCAATTCTCGGTCGCGGTATGCCCAACCCAGTTTCGGCAAGTCCTTCTCCAACCCAACCGCTTTGAGGAAACTGGGATCAACGCGGGCAGTATTTTCGCTGCGCTCGCTGAAGGTGAGTTTCCCGTCAAGGAGCGAAAGGCGGG
>JGI25066J35082_100068_pt1 | contig 12188 bp, 12 predicted proteins | sample Antgeofumaro1A2B_FD_35082 | JGI IMG/M metagenome (IMG submission 35082)
AGGGTTTTCCCATCGCCACCAACCGCAACGGTGGAGGAAGGGGGCAAAGCGACAGGGACGGATGCTCGTTGGCAGGAAACCCTCCTTGATGAGCGGGAGGGAGTGTTTGCGGAGTTGAGTTGGTCACCTAATGGGGAGTGGCTCGCCTACACCTACCGAGCCAAAGGGAGTGACCTGCCGCAACTTTGGTTGGCGCATGTTCCGAGCAAGCAACTGTGGCGCATTGCCCTCAATGCCCGCATGCCCGTTTTTGCGGGGCGGTAAGGTTCCGTCAAGTCGGCAAGGCGATGCCTTCACCCCGCACATCGGCACAACCACACCAACTTTCCCGCAGCCGCTCAACACCATGAGCGACCCCAAAGCCAAAAAGGGACGGATACGGGAGAACTTCCACTTGCCATCCCCACTGCTGCAACTTTTCCGGGTCACCCGCACCCCGCTCTATGTGCACGCGCCGTTCACCCTGCCACAAAACGCGAGGCATCTCCATGGCTTCTTGCAAAGTCTGATTGCGGTAAAGCCAGTGAACAAGCATCCACGCCTGTAAAGTGGGGCGGTAATCCCCCGCCACTGGTGCCGAGGGCTCCCTTCACCATCTCATCTTCCAACACGATGAGGGCGGAGAGGGTGTGCCGGGGGCGTTTGCAAGGCCCCAACTCATTGGGATGCCCTGCCTTCAAGGTGAAGTTAGCGCCCCGATTGTGGAAAAGGACGCCTGTCAATGGGTCTACAATGCCCACCCCAAAGTGGTGAAAGACGCTTTGGATGGCGGATGCCACATTGCCATCGTCGTCCACCACCACGAAGTTGGTGGTGTCGCCCGATTGGGGGAAAGGGGACGAATTGGGAGCAAAAAGGCGACACCGCAATGTGTCAAGGTGGGAGGGGTTCAAAAGAGCGGCAGGCGGAAGGGACATAAAGCGCGGGTCAGCCAAATAGGCATCCCGCTCCTGCGCAACTACTTGAGCCACAGCGGAAACCAAGTGGGCCAATTCGGTCAACTCCATGTTCTCCAATGGGAAGGAGCGCAACAGCGCCAGACTTTGCAAAGTGGCAATGCCCAAAGAGTTGGGCGGCATTTCCAGCACCGTGTATTTTCTATCCCGCCAAACGAGAGGTTCGTCCCATTGGCTTTTCTGAGCGGCAAAATCGTCAAAGGTGATCGGGGTGCCTTGCCGTTGAAGGCACGCTACCATCCTTTTCGTCAAGTCACTCTCGTAGAAAGCATCGCGACCTTCAGCAGCGATGCGCGCCATCGTGTTAGCGAGGGCGGGGTGGCGGAGGGTTTGTCCGACCATGAGAGGCTTTCCCGCACGGAAGAAAAGTTGGCGGGCTCCCTCGTCCTTCACCAACCGGCGAGCACTCGCCACTAAGGAAGTGGCTAACTTGACGGAGACGGGAAATCCTTCCCGTGCTACTTCTATAGCGGGCTTCCACAATTCCTGCCATGCCAAGCGCCCAAATTGGCGATGCAGTTGCCAAAGGGCATCCACCAATCCGGGCACAGTCACCGTGAGAGGCGAATAGGCAGGCAAAGCCGTTTTGTAGCGGCGCCTCAGTTCCTTTGCCGTTAACTTTTGGGGAGCCTGTCCGCTCCCATTGAGGGAGACAGAACGCTTCTCTCCCGCCAGCCAAAAGAGCCCAAAGAAATCGCCCCCCAACCCGCAAAGGTGAGGCGCTACAACGGAGAGCATGGCACTGACGGCGACGACGGCGTCGGCGAAATTGCCCTTGTGCCTTAAAACTTCCCACCCTGCAAGGGCAGCGAGGGGATGCTCAGCAACCACCAACCCACGCCCCGACCACGCCGGCAATTTGAGCATTACAACCACACCCTTTCCGTTCGGCGGTTTCCCCTACACCCGCTCAAGCCATTCCTGCACCCACTTCAAAGAGAGAATTGGCGAAGGGCTGAACCAACGCTTGTAAAGGTGCGCTTGCTTTCGGAATTGCTTCCAAAGGCGCTTTGCTTCTTTCACCCTCCCTCGTGACGGCTCTTCCCCCGCATAAAGGACAGCGACTACCAAGTCCGCAAGGCGTTGAAAGGCTTCCTTGCCCGCGAGGGGGAAGCGAGGGGTCTTGACACATGCTTGAGCGTTCTCCCAAGGGGTGGCGTTAAAAAGGAGCGGCAAACCAACCTTTCGTCCCAAACGGACGGCGTTCAAGTAGCAGTGGACAATAAGTTGCCAACGGGGGCGAGGGCGATATTGCTCTAAAGCCCTAAGGCTGACTTGCCACACAGCGGGAAGCGCCCCTAAGACCCACAAAACCGCAATGAACCACCAAACGATTTGCGGGTTGGAATAAGTGGCGCGGTGGCGGCGAGAAAGCCACCGCTGGAGAAGTTCCCACAAGTTAGAGCGTCGCTCCCCGTCGCCGGGCGTGGCATCCAAAATAATCCAACCAAAGCCGTCAATGTACGCCTCCACCCACGCATGGGCGTCATTGGCGCGGATGATAAGTGAACCGCTCTCGTCCACCTCGTCGCTGTAAAAGCCCGTCACCACCCGCGTGGGGATGCCGACGGCACGGCACATTAAGGCTAAGGCGGAAGCGAACCAGTCGCAAGCGCCTTCCCGTGCCTCAAACAGGAAGAAACTCACCACATCCACATTTCGCCCCAACAAAAGGGGGGGGCGCTTCGGAGTAACGGTAGTGGGTGCGCAAGAAAGTTTCCAATGCCTTCGCCCGCTCAAAAGGCGAGCGGGCATCTCGCACCACCTGCCACGCTAACTCCCGAACCCGATACAAGTAAGGCGGGAAATAGGAAAGGGCGCGCCGTTCTTCCAAGGAAAGGGGCTCAGAGCGTCTCCGCCCCTCTGGCGTTTCTGGGATGGGGATAGCGACGACGGTATAAACCTGAGCCTGAACCGGCGTCAGCGCCTGAAGACAACCACTGTTCGTCCGCAGCACAACCCCGCTCCCTTCCGCAGGGAGAAAAAGCCGCACCACTTCCCCTGGAGCAGGCAAAACCGTCATCCGGTAGAAACTACTGGCGACCATCGCCGTGATAGGCGACCCTAAAGAGCGGGGCGGTGTCCACGATAACTCTACCGCCTGCCTTGTCCGCCGAATGAAGGGCAACTCTGGAGCGTCCAATTCTTGACTGATGCGCCAACCAGAGCCGATGTAGTAGGTGTAGGTACGCACCCGCCACCGAGGGTAAGTGGTGCCTCTCACCCGAAACAGTTCCGTATCTGGCAAGTTGACAGGACCGCCGGGCATCATGAACAAGTCGGGAAACTCCACGGTCCCGTGAGCGTAACGGGCGAAAGGCAACGGAGGCAGTCGCATCAATTGCTGGCTCAACGGTCCATGCAGGAAAGTGGCAGGCGGCACCAAGAGCAAGCCAACGGTTAACACCAATGCGCTCCCCGTCACTGCCAACCGCCAGCAGTAACTCAGCAGGAAACGCGGGTTAATGCGCCCCAACTGTCCCTTCTGCCATCGGATGAGCAAACTCTCCGTCGCTACCAAGAAAAGCCCTACCACCATCGCGGCTATGAACGCCAGTGCGATTTCCAAACCTGCTATCATGGGGATGGCAAGTCCGAAGATAGAGAGCACGGGCACCACAAGGAAGGAAAGGGCAGCGTAAAATTCGCCCCACCATCGCCCTACTAAGTAGGAAACCAAAACGGCAACCACTGCTATCACCATCAACCACGCCCAATCGCCTGTTACCCCTGCCGCTGCTGCGACTTGCCATGCGGAATTTAGATGCGTCAAGACACCCACCAAGCCCCCTAACCAAAGGAGCGTCCCCGCTCCTTTACCCCACGCGGAAGCAGTATGGGTTTGGAAGAACCCCGACGCCAATCCGACAAGTGTCCAAAGGGCGCAAGCGGTGGCGAAAGGGCGACTCTCCGTCGCCATCTCCACGACCCAGAAAGCAATGAGCATCAAACCGTAAGCGACGGCATAAACGACCCAGAAAGGTTGCCGCATCCCTACCACCGTCCCTTTGAGAGCGTGAAAGGCTCTCGCAGCCCCGTTGGGGCAAGTTCATCGGCAGGCATCACCCAGACCTGCCATCCGGGCGACCGAAAGTAAAGGGAGAGCATGGGGGAGTAGGGAGTTGTCAAGACAACGCCTTGCCCGGCTTGACGAAGGTCGGAAAGGGAGAACAGGGCAGGTTCAAGGAGCGCCAGTTGGCGCCACACAGGATACCAGTCTCCCTCCACGCGGAGGGGCGGGTCTGGGGGTGCCCAAAAGATGACTTGCCAATGATGGCGAACCCACTCCCGCACCAGATAAGCCGCATACCGAACTAACTCGTCCAAAGTCGTCTCCCCATCGGCGCTGAGGGGACGGTGGGCGGCAGGGTGGCGGTCCAGCAAAATGACGCCTCCCTCCCTCAAGAAGGGCATCGTTTGCACAATGCTCAACTGACCTTGATGGGCGGTGATTTTCCAATGGATGCGGCGCAGCGGGTCTCCTGACTGATACGGGCGCACACCCCAAAATTCTTCGCCATTCACGGAAGGAATGGGCGATTGCGCTCCCCTTGACTCCCAATGCATTTGTTGGGAAGTCCCCTCTGGCTCCATCGGCATCGGTTTAGGGAAGGGGTAAACGAGGACTTGGTTTTGCGCTTCCACTAAGCGGGTGACGACGAACAACCCCAGCGGGTCTTGCGCCCACAAAAGGGCTTTTCCGAGGGAGTGAAGCCCGCGTCGCTTAAAATGCACCCGCAAAGTCGCCTCCTCCTGCGCATGGGGCATCAACTGCCCAAACACCAGATGGGGCGGGTCTATGGCTTCCACCCCTGAGGGAAAATTCAGCCGCACTTCCACCAAGTAGCGCGGCAGTATCCCTTGGTTGACCAAGCGGAAAGTCACCAAGGCTTCCTGCCCCTCCACCGCTTCGGGAGTCCCGCTCACTTCCAACTTCAATCCTCGCAAAGTCCAATGAGCGAACCCCTTCGCCAGCACTAAAAGGAGCGCAAGGCTAAAAGTGACCAGGAAAAGCAACTCATTTCCCAGCACCAAACTCACAGCAGAGAAGGCAGAAATGGCGGTGATGACCGCTACCCGTCGCAAGCGGGGCGTCAAAAGGGTCATCGGCTCTTCTGACAACTCCTGCTCTATCGGGTTCTTCGGGAAGGTGTCTTCCTTCCCCATAAAGCCTCACCGTTCCAGTGGGACAGGCACGCTGGCAAGAATTTCTTGAACGATTTGCTCCGAAGAAAAGCCGCGAGCCTGCGCCTCGGCTTTCAAAATCAACCGATGAGCCAGCACAGCGACCGCAACGGCTTTGATGTCGTCGGGCGTCACAAACTCGCGCCCGTGCAATAGTGCCCACGCTTGTCCCGCCCGCATTAACCCCAACGAACCTCGCGGGCTGGCTCCTAAAGCCACTGCCGAATGGTTTCGGGTGGCATTGACAATTTGCACGATATAGCGGCGAAGGGCAGGGGTGATCCGAACGAGCCGAACCTGTCGTTGAATCTGCAGGACGGTTTCGCTGTCCAAGATGGGGTGGAGTTGCTCCAACGGGTGTGTGATGAGTTGTTGCTGCAAGATGGTGGCTTCCTCTTCCGGTTGCGGGTAGCCCAGCCGAACTTGCATCAAAAAGCGATCTAACTGGGCTTCGGGGAGCGGGTATGTGCCGTGCCGTTCAATCGGGTTCTGGGTGGCGATGACGAAGAAGGGCTGGGGAAGGGCATAAGTCACGCCGTCTACGCTCACTTGCCCCTCCTCCATCGCTTCCAGCAGTGCTGCTTGCGTGCGGGGCGGGGAGCGGTTGATTTCGTCGGCTAACACAATGTTGGCGAAAATTGCCCCCGCACGGAAAGTGAACTCGCCCGTCTTTTGGTTGTAGACCGTCGTGCCCGTGATGTCGGAAGGGAGCAGGTCGGGAGTGAACTGGATGCGTTTGAAGGTGCCGCCAATGCAGCGCGCCAAGGCTTTGGCAAGGGTTGTCTTGCCGACGCCAGGGATGTCTTCAATGAGCAAGTGCCCTCCCGCAAACAACGCTGTTACGGCTAACCGCACGGAGTGGGTCTTGCCCAAGATGACGCGCTCAATTACCTCCGCTACCTGTTGCATTTTACGGGTGGCTTCTGGGAAAGGCATCATCACTGCGACAACCCCTCAAAGCCCAATTATGGCACTCCTGTCAAGGTCCATCGGCGCCCTTGCACAGTTACCTTTAGGCTGCCCTGTTCCCCCGTTAACCAAACAATGGCGCCTATGCGCCGTAAAGTCTCCACCGTCTTAGGGTCAGGATGACCAAAAGGATTTTGACGCCCCACACTGATGACCGCTACTTCTGGACGAACGGCGAAAAGGAAAGTTTCCAAGTTGTGCTGCGAGCCATGATGCGGCACATCCAAAATCGTCGCCTGAATGTCTGCCCCCGACTGCAACAGCCATCGCTGCCCTGTTTCGCCGATGTCGCCTGTTAAAAGAACACTCACTTCCCCCAAGCGCACTTTAAAAACAGTGGACGCATCGTTGGGCGCAATTTCCGAAACGCGCACTGCTTTCGCTTTCGGCGGTCCTAAAACCTCGGCAACAACTCCGCGCTTTGCGTCCAACCACAACCGCTGCCCCACTTGTGCGGTGACCGTCCTTACGCAAAGTTGGTGCATCGTCGCTTTTACTGCCAACCAATCTCCTTCGTTGCTTTCCCTTGCTGGCGCTAAGAAAAGTCTTGGTGGCAACTCCTTCGTCAATATCGGCACGGCGTTGCAGTGGTCTGCATCAGGGTGCGTGACAGCAATCACGGATAAGCGGCGAATGCCCATGCGGGCGAGAAGGGGCAAAATGCGCGAAGTGGCGACTTGCTCCCCCACCCCGTCCCGACCGTACGCTTGCGTGCCCGCATCCACTAAAAGCGTGTTCCCGTTCGGCGCTATCACGACGGCACCCTTGCCCTGCCCCACATCCATGAAAAGGACAGAAGCGGAGGAACGAAGTTCGGCTTCTGTCAACCAACCACAATAACCTGCTAACAAAACCAGCCCAAGGAGCCCGAAACGCCTCAGCCCTTGAAGAAAGGCTTCTCGCATCCTCCCTCACCCTTTCAACTTCGTTTTGCTTGTTTGCCCCTCTCGCCTGCAGCCTCGCGGGAGCAAAAGGATTTGGGATGCGGGTCGCTTTCTGGGGAAAGCACTGCTGCCCGTCGTTGCGAAATCATCCCGACCCACTGCAGCCGAAGATAATGCCAAAAGACTTTCAGCAGCGCCCCCGACAAGCGCAATAGAATGCCCAAACCGATGAGCGGGAAAAGCACCAGTGGGTAGCGATGGCGGTAGTTCTTCAAGTAGAAGCGCCACATGCTCTTGTGATGCTGGATGAGGGACGGGACAAGCCGTTGGTCGCTACTGCGACCAATTTTGTGCACGATGACCGCATGGGGGCAGAAAAGCACTTTGAACCCTGCCTGCCATGCTCGCCAGCATAAATCCACATCCTCGCAATAAGCCCAAAACCGCTCGTCCAGCAACCCAATGCGCTCAAACACTTCCCGCCGCACCAACATCGCCGCTCCCGACACCCAATCCACTTCCCGCACCTCGTCGTAGTTGAAGTCGGTCAGCAGGTAGCGACACACGAACGGGTTGTTGGGAAATAAGCGCCCTAAAAGCGTGTTGCGAAATAGTCCCGCACCGATGTCAGGGAAAGAGCGCGCCGAGCGCTGAAGGCTTCCGTCAGGATTGAGCAACTTCGGTCCGATGATGCCCGCTTCGGGGTGCGCTTGCGCACATACCACCAATGCTTTAAGCGTCCCCGGAAGCACTACTGTGTCTGGGTTCAGTAGCAGGATGAACTTGCCCTGACTGGCGCGGATGCCTTGGTTGTTCGCTTTCGTGTAGCCGAGATTGCGGTCGTTGATGAGCAGCCGAACTTGCGGAAACTCCCGACGCACCATCTCTGCTGTCCCGTCTGTTGAGCCGTTGTCCACAACGATGATTTCCACTGCTCCCATGCCTTCCGCCTCCAACGACTTCAGGCACTCTCGCAAGTCCTCACGGACATTCCAAGTCACGATGACGATAGACAGAAGAGGCGATGCCTTCATGACGCTCCCTCACTTGGGGAACTCCCTTCAAAGGCTTCCGATGCTGGTGGCAATTCAGCCTCCTCAATTAGCATCACGGGGATGCCGTCGCGGATAGGGTAGCGCCGCCCACACTTCTTGCACACCAACCGAAGGATGTCCGCCCGCAACTTGAGATCGCCCCGACATTCAGGCACCGGACAGCACATGATTTCCAGCAGCCATTGCGGGATAAGTTCCTGTTGCGGCTCCGCCATCTCTCAGCACCTCCGTCGTTTGAAAAATCTTGTCCAACCGCTCAGCCCCAATTGTGCCTTGACAAGAAACCAAACACCGCACCCGCCAGTCAACTCCCTGACGGCGTGTAAATGATAATGCCATCCACCCGCAGGAAGTCAAGGTCGTTAACGGGCTTTATTCGGCTTTGGGGCTTAACCGTCGTTTGGTGTGCAGCATTTGCGAAAGGGCAGCGAGGAGGCGGAGGGCGCTTCCGAAGGCAAGGCTACTTTTCAGCAGGGCATAAAGGGGGAAGGGGAGTAGGGGGCGGAAGTGCTTGTCGTAAAACCGCAACAACCCTCGGTGGCTTTCTAAGGCTTTGCCGATGCCCAAAAGACGGGTGCTGGCGCCATGGTGATGAATGACAACAGCATCAGGCAGGAAGTAGATGCGCCAACCCGCTTTCTTGAGCCGCCAGCAAAAGTCCACATCATTGAAGAAGACAGGCATCGCTTCATCCATCCCACCTGCTTGCTCCCATGCCTCCCGCCGAACCAGCAAAGCCGACGCCATCGGTTGGTCTACTTCCGCTACTCGGTCGTAGGTGAACCAAGTCATCCGATAGCGCCCTATCCATCGGGAGTGGGGAAAAATTCTATCAAGCCCCAAAGCCGCAAAGAGCAAAGCAAGGGGTGTGGGGAAGGAGCGAAGGGACAATTGGATGCGCCCATCGGGATAGACGAGTTTGGGAGCAACAGCACCCGCCTTCGGGTGTGACTGGGCGAATGCTAGTAAGCGCTCCACGCTGTTCGGCAACACACGGGTGTCCGAGTTGAGTAGGAGGAAGTAACACCCTTGCGCCGTTTGGGCGGCTTGGTTGTTCGCTGCCGCATAACCTCTGTTTTCAGAATTGACAATCAACCGCACTTGTGGGAACTCCTGCCGAACCATCTCCCCACTTCCGTCTACCGAGCCGTTGTCCACGACGATGATTTCCCACAACGGCTGCTCTGAAACCGTCCGCAGCGACTTCAAGCACTCCCGCAGCAACTCGCGCGTGTTCCAGTTGACAATGAGCACGGAAAGGATGGGGGCTTCCATGACAGTCACGCTCCGTCAGAAACAGGCGAAATCCGTCAAGGGGTGAGTCCAGTTCAAATCTTGCCGAAGGCGACGGCTTCTGCATAGGCGTGCAATGTCTCTTCGGCGGTGCGTCGCCACGAGAACCGAAAGGTGCGCTCCCGTCCCCTTCGGCTCAATTCTTCGCGCAAAAGGGCATCCTGCAACAGTTGCTTCAATCCCGCTGCTATCTCTTCTGTCCGCATTGGGTCAACCAATATAGCAGCCCCTTCGGCAATTTCCCGCAATGACGAAGTGTTGGAAGTGAGCACAGGCACACCGCTTGCCATCGCCTCCAACACAGGCAACCCGAAACCCTCCCACAGCGCTGGATAAGCGAACACCGCTGCACTTTGGTAAAGGGCAGGCAAATCCTCGTCGGGCACATAACCCGTAAAGTGCACGAATTCTGTCAAGCCCAAAGCCGACACCAATTGCCGCAGCCCTTTCATTCGCCACCCCAACTTTCCAACGACTACCAACTTCGTCCGTTCCATTGGCTCCGTCCCGTGCCCCGTCTCCCTTGCCTCTCGCCTCACAACGCTGAAGGCGTGTAACAGCCGAACCAAATTTTTGCGCGGTTGGAGCACTCCCACGAAAAGCACATAGCCTTCTGTCAAGCCGTAACGCTGCAGGACAACATGCCGTTCCTTTTCCCTCAGCGGGACGAAAAACCGTTCTTCCGCCGCAAGGGGGATGATGCGGATTTTCTCCGTGGGGATGCGAAAGAACTGAACCACATCGTCCCGCGATGCCTGCGAGTCCGTGATGACGAGGGCGGCTCGGCGGAAGGTCAGGGACAGGAAGATGTCCATTAGCCAACGGTCTTTGACGGGGAAAGTTTTAGGGAAGCGTTTCCAGTGGACATCGTGAACCGTTGTGATGACGGGACACGGCGCAACAAGGGGGGCAATGTATTGCACATGGAGCAGGTCAATTTTCAAGGTGGCACAGGCTCGCGGGAGCAGCCAACCTGTGTAGAGCCATCGGCTCAAGCGGGGCAAGACGAGAAGGCGAAAGTTAGGGGGCAAGGGGAAAGGCAAGTCGCCCTTTCGGTCGGTGAACAAGACGAACTGGTGCGGTTCGCCCATAGAAACGAACTGCCGCACCAAGTTCAGCAAGTAAGTTCGGTCGCCTGTGTGTGGTCCGAAGAGAACTCGTGCATCCAGCCCAATTCGCATGGCAATTGACAGTTTGCCACAGTAAAACAGGGATGGCAAAAGAAAAAGCCGCCACCTCTTGAAACGGGCGGCGGCGCGGTGTGGCTTGACCTTCTGTCAGGCAAGGGACTTGTGCTCTCAGAACTTCAGTTGGCTTTGGAAAGTCCAAATGGTGGCGTTGGGGCGCTTTTGCTTCTCCCAAGTCAAGTTGAAGCGAGTTTGGGCGTTCAGGTCATACTGGATGCCCAACGCATTGCGGCGGAAAGTGTTGTCGGCGATATCGCGGTTGGGGTCGTATTGGTCGTGCTTGGCGTAAAGGGTGATAGGTTGGTCGGGCAGTTTGTAACCCAACAAGGCATACCAACCTCTCACCTTCGCGGTCGGATTGGTGACAGTTCCCGCATCTTTGCCATCCACCCACTCTCCCCGCAATGTCAGCCCTCTGACAGGATGCAAGAGCAATCCCGCCACTGTCCGTTCACGATTAAAGTTAAGGAGAGTGGGGGAAGTGTCACGGACAAATTTGTGCCGTCCAATGCCATCCATTCGCCCGACCCAAATCCGACCCAATTTTCCTCCCTTGTCAAGGGGTTGGACGATGCGCACCAGCCAACTTTTGCGAGAAGTCAGGCTGTCTTGCGTTTCGGTGCTGCGGGTTCCGCTGAACAAGCCCAAAGTGATTTCGGGCAGCCCTTGCTTCCGCCAAGTGTAAGCGATGCCTCGGTCGCGCTCACCAGGGAAGAGGGCGGTGGAAACGCGGGCTCGTTCGGGTGTCCAGCGGACGGACGATGACTCCAGCACTTCCTCCAGCAGCGGGACTTTAAAGTGCCCGAAGGTGAGCGTCCCGTTGCCCAGCGGCAACTCCAAGTAAGCGTCTTTTAACGCCACATTCGTTTCCGCAGCATCCACTTGCAATCGGAACAAGCCGCCCTTGAAAGGGGTTGCTCGCAAATCAAACCGAACTCGGCGCAAGCGGAAGTTCTCTTTGGCACGCCCACGAGCAAAGTCGGTGGCGTCCGTCGGTTGAGAAGTGTCCCGTTCGTAGCGCATTTGAATGTAGCCAGTCAGGCGAATGGGCTCAAAGCGTCGGGCGACGGCTTCGGTAGCCTTTTGCTGCTTTTGCATCTCCGCTAACTGTTTCTCCAACTTCGCCAGTTGCTCTTTGAGTTTCTCCAGTTCCGCTACTTGTTGCCGCAGGCGGGCAATCTCTGCCTGTAACGCCTCCAGTGAGGTCTTCTCCCCACTCTCCGCCATCGCCCAACCCCCAAACAGCATGGACACTCCCAGCGACACCATGACCAACCAACGAATCACACCCATCCCTCCACTAAAATGAATGGCGGGCCCGACGGGATTTGAACCCGCGACCTCCGGCTTGACAGGCCGACGTGCTAACCAGGCTGCACCACGGGCCCGCTGCGTTGATAAGTTTAGGGCAATTGCCCGTCAGCGTCAACAGGGCATCACTGACGCCGCCATTGGTCAAAGAGGACTGCCAAAACCACCAATGCTCCCAAAATCACTTGCTGCCACTCATACGGGATGTTCAGCAAGTTGCTCCCGTTTCGGATAACTGCCATCAACAGCGCATCCCTCCTTTCATTGCCACTTTGGGCATGATGGGCGTGGCACGGGGACTGGCGTTAGTGCTTAGCAAAGGGCAAAACATTTTCATCCCGCAAGAGC
>JGI25066J35082_100069_pt1 | contig 12019 bp, 9 predicted proteins | sample Antgeofumaro1A2B_FD_35082 | JGI IMG/M metagenome (IMG submission 35082)
GAAAGTAACACGGCACACAGACGTTCCCTCTGATGAAACTGTTTCCCCCATCCGATAATTTCACTCGAATAACAGACAGGATGCCTTTCATGAGATCGCTGGCCGGCTGGCTGAGCAGTCCCCCCGTTACCACCCCCGTGGTGGTCCTAGCGGTGCTTGTCATAACTGTCGCCAGCGGGGCGCTACTGCAGAGACAGGCAGAGAAAGCTTTGCACCACGAGGTGCGTCAGAATCTGGTGCGCCTCGCCCGCGTTGCCGCACTTCATGTGAACGGCGACCAACATCTCCGATGGAAACCCGGCGACGAGACCTCCCCCGCCTACCAGCGTGCTATCGCCCCGTTCCGCCGCATCATGCGCGCCGTGCGGGAGATCGACGACATCTACACCTGCCAACTGAAAGATGGTAAGGTGCAATTTGTGCTGGACGCCATGGATCCCGGCGATGCCGACGGGGACGGTATAGACGACAAAGCCTACATTGGGGAGGTCTCCGACTCTGTTACCCCGGAGATGCTCTACGCCCTGCGCCATGGCGTCGCTATCGCCGAGAACCGCCTGTACACCGATCGCTGGGGCACTTACATCAGCGGCTATGCGCCCATCCGCGACTCCAGCGGACAAGCGGTAGGCATTGTAGGGGTGGACCTGCACGTCAACCAGTATCAACAGCACATGTCAGCCATTCGGCAATCCGCCCGCCTCATCTACGGGTTCGTGCTTCTGGTAGACGCGCTGATAGGCGTCGTCGTCTGGATGCTCTCGCGAAGGGCCTGGCATGCCCGCGAACAACTGCGCCTCTACGTGCGGGCGATGGAGATGGCGGGAAACGCCATCGTCATCACCGACCGCAACGGAACCATCCAGTGGGTCAATCCCGCCTTCACCGACATCACAGGCTACTCGCGTGAGGAAGCCATCGGCAAGAACCCGCGTATCCTCAAGTCAGGCAAGCAAGACCGGTTTTTTTATCAGCAGATGTGGGACACCCTCCTTTCGGGGCGAGTGTGGCAAGGGGAACTGGTCAACCGGCGTAAGGACGGCAGTCTGTACACGGAAGAGATGACCATCGCGCCCGTGTGGGACGAAAGCGGGCACATCACGCACTTCATCGCCATCAAGCAGGATATCACCGAGCGCAAGCGGGCGCAGGAGCAGTTGGAACAGGCGCTCGAGCAAGCCCGGACGGCGAGCCGCATCAAGTCCGAGTTTCTGGCGAACATAAGCCACGAGATCCGCACTCCGATGAACGGCATCCTGGGCATGGCTCAACTGCTGATGCATACCCCGCTGAAGGACGAACAGCGGGATTACGTGGCGACCCTGAAAAGCAGTGCGGAAAGCCTGCTGGCACTGCTGGGCGATATTCTGGACATCTCGCAGATAGAGGCAGGCAAGATGACGCTGTCCTACAAGCCTTTTGACCTGAAGCAGATGGTGCAGGAAGTTGCCCGGCTGTTTGTGGCGCGTGCGAAGCAAAAAGGGCTAGCGCTGGACGTCCAATCGCCGCCGATCTACCGGCGCAGGTCATCGGCGATGACCTGCGTCTGCGGCAGATACTCTCCAATTTCGTGGGCAACGCGGTGAAGTTCACTGAACTGGGCAATATTGCCATCCGCGTCGTTATGGGCGAGCCCGGCGAACCGCAACGCGAAACCGCCATCCGCCAGCAGTTCAACATCCCGCCAGACCACCGCACCACCTGGGTCAGACTGGAGGTCAGCGATACAGGTATCGGCATCCCCGCCGACAAGCAGGAAGCCATTTTCGAGAGCTTCACCCAGGCAGACAACTCCGCGACGCGCCAGTACGGCGGCAGCGGGCTCGGTCTGGCGATCAACCGCAAGCTGACCGAGTTAATGGGCGGAACCATCGGGGTGCACAGTGAGGTAGGCAAAGGGAGCACGTTCTGGGTGATATTGCCGCTTTTCGCGCCGGATATGGAACAATCGTTGGGGGTGACCAGCGATGGTCTGCCCCAAACCATTCGCCATGCCGATAGCAGTTCTTCCCCCGCCTTCGCGGGCACAACAGGGCCTGTACTGCTGGTGGAGGATAACGAGGTCAACCGCAAAGTAGCCATCCGTCTTCTGCAGAAGCTGGGCTATGAGGTGGACGTAGTGGTAGACGTCATGGAGGCGGTGGATAAAACCGCCACCCGGCAGTACGATGCCGTGCTGATGGACATCCACATGCCGCGCATGGATGGTCTGGAAGCCACCCAGCGCATCCGGCAAAGGGAACAGCTTGCCGGCGGGCATCAGGTGATCATCGCCATGACCGCTAGCGTGATGAAAGAAGACGTGGAGCGGTGCCTCATGGCGGGCATGGACGACTACTTGAGCAAACCGGTTAGATTGGAGGCCTTGCAAGCGATGCTTGAGAAATACCGAAACCCGGCTTCAGCTGAAGCGACGAGCCAGCCGCCGGTGGACAGTGATTTCTTGATGGAGATGACGGGCGGAGACGAAGCATTTCTGCAGGAGATCCTGGAAGAGTTTCTGAAGACGATCCCTCCTCTACTAGAGGAGGTGGAACGAGCTGTAATAGTAGGAGACAGTCGTTTGCTGGCGCGATCGGCTCATACCATCAAGGGTAGCGCGCGAGCCGTCGGCGCCCAGCGGTTTGCCGACATCGCCTTCGATCTGGAACAGGCAGGGAAGGCGCAGAACCTTCAGCACGCCCCCGACGCTCTGCGTGCCTTGCAGGAGGAGTGGCACAGGCTTCAGGAGCATATTCGCCAGCAGTTCCTCCAGCGGGCAGCGATCTCATGAAAGGCATCCTGTCTGTTATTCGAGTGAAATTATCGGATGGGGGAAACAGTTTCATCAGAGGGAACGTCTGTGTGCCGTGTTACTTTCCGCCCGTAGCCAGGTGCATCACTCGTTCCTGAGTAGCTTCTTCGCGCGACAGTTCGCCCACGATGCGTCCCTGGTGCATGACCAGAATGCGGTCGCTCATGCCCAACACTTCGGGCAGTTCGCTGGAGATCATTAGGATGGCGACGCCCTCCTCTGCCAGGCGGTTCATCAATTGATAGATCTCCGCCTTTGCGCCCACGTCGATGCCGCGCGTGGGTTCATCGAAGAGGAGCACCTTCGAGCGCGTGAACAGCCACTTTGCCAGCACCACTTTTTGCTGGTTCCCGCCGGAGAGGTTTTTCACCGCCTGCTCGATGGAGGGTGTACGTATCATCAGGTCGCGCACGTACTGCTCGGCGACCTGTCGCTCCTTGCGCAGTTGCACGAACCCCAGTCGGGTCAACGCCTTCAGGTTTGCCAGGGTATTGTTCTCGCGCACGCTCATGCTCAGGATCAGTCCGAGAGCCTTGCGGTCTTCCGTCACCAGCCCGATGCCCAATCGGATGGCGTCCTGTGGCGAGCGGATGCGCACGGGCTTGCCCTCCAGCAGGATTTCTCCGCTGTCGATGGGGTCGGCTCCGAAGATGGCGCGTGCCAGTTCGGTGCGTCCTGCACCTACCAGCCCCGCTAGCCCCACGATTTCTCCTTTGTGCACTTTCAGGTGAATATCGTGCAGGACACCTTTGCGGCTGAGCCCGCGCACTTCCAGCGCAACCGCTCCGCGCTGGGTTTGTCGGACGGGGAACTGTTCGGTGATTTCGCGCCCCACCATCATGCGAATCAGCTCGTCGCGGCTGGTTTCGCCGACCTGACGCACGCCTACCAGCTTGCCGTCGCGCAGAACGGTTACCCGGTCGGCGATTTCGAAGATCTCCTCCAAGCGGTGCGAGATGTAGATGATGCCCACTCCTTGCTCCTTCAGGCGACGGATGAGGCGGAAGAGGTTTCCGAGCTCATGCTCAGTCAGGGTAGCGGAGGGTTCGTCCATCGCCAGCACGCGCGCGTTTTGGGAGATGGCTTTGGCGATTTCCACCATCTGCTGTTGGGCGACAGAGAGGTACTGCACCGGGGTGTGCACATCTATCTGCACGCCCAGCTGGTCGATTAACTGTTGGGCGCGAGTGTACATGGTTCGGAAGTCCACGAATCCGGGTATTCTGGCTCGGGGTTCGCGCCCCAGGAAGATATTTTCCGCCGCACTGAGGTAGGGGACGAGGTTGAACTCCTGATAGATGATTCGGATACCCAGGTCCATTGCCTCGTGGGGAGTGGTGATGTGTACGGGCTTACCGTCTAGCAGGATTTCGCCTTTGTCGCGCGTCTCCGCGCCTGCGAGGATTTTCATTAGCGTGGACTTGCCCGCGCCGTTCTCCCCGACCAGCGCCATCACTTCCCCGGCGCGCACTTCGAAGTCCACGTTGTCCAGTGCTTGCACGCCCGGGTACTGCTTACTGATCCCTCGCATCTCCAGCACCGGTGGTGCTGATACCGCCGTTTCCACCATACCGCTTCCTCGTGGTGCCAAACAGGTTGTGTTTGTTTACCGTTTCGGTGCAAGTGGGGTAGATTCCTACTCTGCGGATCTTACTGGTTCGCTGGCTGACTTATCTTTTGAAGAAGTCGCGCCATTGCTTGACAGGTATACCAAGCAGGAGCATCTCGTTGAACGAGCGTATCCACTCGTCCATGACACCGATCCGTGCGATGCGCCCGAAATTGTTTGCCGGGTCAGACTCAGGTACATCGGTACATCGTTGATTTTCGCTCTGCTGGCAGGGTAGGGGGTTACATCCTTTGGCGGCTTAATCACTGAAGTGGTTTGGGATTTTCTCTGGTTTGCCACCAGAAGTTTCGAAGCCTTGCAATATATCTAGCTGAGGCGATATATGGCTCATAGACCACAGGCACACCTCCGGCGGAGGAAAATACCAGCGGTGGTCGCGGGTGAGGTATTTGCGCGTTGCCGCGTTCGCTACGCCACAGGCCTCGTTTGCCTTCGAGATGGGCAGTCCGGTGCGTTCCCATTCGCGCCTGAGCCAATCCTTTAGAGTGGGCCCATCGATGTAAGGCTCTTTCACGTATTGCACGCAGACTTCTGTCACCACCGGCAGTTCGCGCAGTATCTGCGTGTTGGAGTTGCCCGCAACGTGAGCGATCCCTTTGTCCCAGATATTGCAACGCACGTATCTCCAGCCATACTTGACCAGCAAAGGGTGCACGGTTGCCCAGCCGATCTCCGTGTTCCAGAACCAGAGGGTCGTTTGGGGGGTTGCTTTCGCCGACCACTGGACGATATGAGGCTCGTACCATTCAGCGAGGTGGTCACAAGTTGGCAGGTCGCCCGGGAAGCCTCCGACGCCATAAGGTCCGTCCGAGATAATGGCTACAGGCACTTCCCATTCCTGGTACCTGGTACAAGGATAACACGTCCGCGTGGTAGATGCACACTTCCCCGTGCTGATAAACACGTGTTGATTCCTCAACTCCATCCAGATGGAGCTGCCTTGCAACGCGCCCTCCTCTATGTCGCGAGGCAACTGCTTTGCTCACCTATCAGGCTCCCAAAGGGTTTACTGACTTTCGAGCATCATTAGAAGCTGTGGCGCAAGGCCATGGCGGAGGTCAAGGGAAGCAGGCGGACGACGGTACGCGGAACGGTTGGGACGGGATGCTGGGCATGACTGTGGGATAAGCGACGCTGAACGCGGTGAGCCATCAATTGACGTGGAGATACGGGCTCTTACCACCCGATCAAAACTATTTGCGCAACAGGCTCATTATAGCGTAAACACAAAGTTGTCTCAATCGGCTTGTTGCTTATGTCCCTTTGGGCGCATTTGGGGGAAGAAGATGACGTCCTGAATCGATTCCGCGCCCAGAATCACCATCGCCAGGCGGTCCATGCCGATGCCCAGTCCACCCGTCGGAGGCATCCCGTACTCCAGCGCGATCACGAAATCTTCATCGTACGGGTGCGCTTCCTCGTCGCCTTTGGCACGGAGGCGCACCTGTGCCTCAAACCGTTCGCGCTGGTCGTCGGGGTCGTTCAACTCGGAGAAGGCGTTGGCGATCTCCTGACAGGCGACGTAACCCTCGAAGCGGCGGGTGAAGCGCGGGTCCTGCGGGTGCTTCTTCGCCAACGGAGAGGTCTCGATGGGGTAGTCGGTGACGAAAGTGGGCGCTATCAGGTTAGGCTGGACAAACCGCTCCAGCAGTTTCTCGATCACGCCGCCGACGGTATATTCCTGTTCGGAGGGCAAGCCCTTGCGTTCCATTGCCGCCCGTGCGCTCTCCAGCGTGGCGAACGCTTCGGGGCTAACCCCCGCGTAGTGCTCGATCAGGTCGAGCAGTCGTGCTCGTCGCCATGGGGGGGTGACGTCCACTTTCTGCCCGCTGTATTCGATAAAGGGTTCGCCGCGCACCTCGACGCAGACATGATAGAACAGTCGCTCTACCAGGTCCATCATGTCTTCGAGGTTCGCATAGGCCTGATAGAGTTCTAGCAGGGTGTACTCGGGGTTGTGGCGGCGGTCCATGCCTTCGTTGCGGAACACCCGCCCGATTTCGTACACCTTCTCGACGTTGCCCACGATGAGGCGCTTCAGGTAGAGTTCCAGCGAGATGCGCAGGTGGAAATCCACATCCAGCGCGTTGTGGTGGGTGATGAACGGACGCGCTGCCGCACCGCCTGCAAGCGGCTGGAGCACTGGCGTCTCCACTTCCAGAAACCCTTCGTTGTCCAGAAAGCGGCGTGTCGCCTGTACGACCCGACAGCGGTCAAGCAGAATCTGGCGCGATTCGCGGTTCACCAGCAGGTCCAGATACCGACGTCGGTATCGCAGTTCGATATCCTGCAAGCCGTACCAGTGGTGCTCGCCCTTTTCTTTGCCGAAGGGGATAGGGCGCAGGGCTTTGGAGAGGATGGTGAACGCGCGCACGTGCACGGTGATTTCGCCCGTTCGGGTGCGGAACACCTCGCCCTGCACCCCCAGGAAGTCGCCCAAGTCCAGCAGTTTCAGCAGTCCATAGCGCTCCTCGCCCAGGTCATCCGCGCGGAGGTAGATTTGGATCTTCTCGGAGCCGTCCTGCAGGTGCATAAAAGAGGCTTTGCCCATCAGGCGCATCGCCACGATGCGCCCAGCGATACGCACCGTCTTGCCTTCCAGTGCATCGTAGTTTTGCAGGATTTGGGCGGCGAGGTGGGTTCGCTCATAGCGTTCCTCGCGGTAGGGGTCGACGCCCATGGCGCGCAGGGTCTGCAGTTTCTCTCGCCGCCGGATAACTTGGTCGTTCTCCTCGTACGTCAGTTCCATCGTGCTTCGCTACTTTCGGATGTCCAGGATCTGGTATCGCACTTTACCAGCGGGTATATTCGCCTCCACCACGTCGCCTACCTTGTGTCCAAGCAGTGCCTCACCGATAGGCGATTCGTTGGAGAGGCGGTCCTCGTCGGGGTCGGCTTCAAAGGGGCTAACCATGCGGAACTTCCATTCTTCCCCCGTATCCAGGTCGCGCACGCGAACGTAGGAGCCGATGCTGACGTGCTCGGTAGAGATGTCCTCTTCCTTGAGGATGACCGCCTGGCTCAGGATCTGGCGCAGTTCGAGGATGCGCCCTTCGATAATCGCTTGCTCGCTCTTGGCATCCTCATACTCGGCGTTTTCCGTCAGCTCGCCGAAATCCTTCGCTTCGCGGATGCGGTCTGCCACCGCTTTGCGTTCTACCTTGCTGAGGTGCTCCAGCTCCTTTTCGAGGCGGGCATAGCCCTCTGCCGTCAGTATGATCTCTTGTCCGTTCAAGGCAGTGGATTTCATCACTGTCTGATGCTCCTTTATCGTCGGCTCGTGTCGTTTCCGACATACAGCCCGTCGTGATATGATATACGTAAAAACGGACGCCCGTTGCGCCCGCGTCTGAAACGGTTCGGCTGTTTATCCCTGTGTTATTGTGCCATATTATACCCGTATTCCTGCTTGTTTCTCTCCCGGCACAGGCAAATTATCTTGACGCCACAGTAGCACCGAAGGTTCCCTCGTTTTTACCCTTTCAACGCGCCTGCTACCATGGTTTCGTGGATGCGGTCGCGGAACACCCAGTACACCAGCAGAACGGGTAGCATCACGATCACCAGCCCGGCAAACAGCGCACCCCAGTCGCTTTGATACTGCTCCACCATCAGCAGGTTGGCGATGCCTAGCGGCAGGGTGCGTCGTTCGTCACTGGTCATGATGACCAGTGCCAACGGGTATTCGTTCCACAAGCCGATAGCGTTGAACACCCCCACCACGATCAGCCCCGGCTTCGCCAACGGTAGCATCACTTTCCAGAACGCCCGCGCGTGCCCACAGCCGTCAATCATCGCCGCCTCCAGCATCTCCTGCGGAAGAGTCTGGAAGAAGCCTGTGAGCACGAACACGGTGAAGGGCAGGGAGTAGGCTACGTACACCAGCGTGAGACCGTGTAGGGTGTCCAGCATCTCCAATCGCGCCAGCAGGAAAAAGAGGGGCACGATGGTCAGGAACAGAGGGAACATCATTCCACCCAGGAAGGCTCCAAACAGCCACTTGGCGCCGCGGAACGGATAGCGGGCAAACACATATGCCGACATCGCACCGATGGGAAGCAGTATCACCAGCGTTGCCAGCGTGACGAGGAGGCTGTTGAAGAAGTAGCGTGCGATGCCCGCCTCCTGCCATGCCCGCACGAAGTTCTGCCATTGCGGGGTGTGCGGTAGTCCCCAAGGCGCGGTGAAGATCTCGGCTCCCGTTTTGAGTGCGGTCATCAGCACCCACAGCAGAGGCACAATCACCGACAGCGCAAATAGCATCAGTGCCAAGTTGATCAGGGTATGTAAGAGAAGCCTCCTCATCGTTTGTTACCTCTTTGGGCAGGACGCGCCCTCAACCGATATAGCATAGCGTCAGCGAATCGTCGTTCCAGACGCATCGGAAACCTCTGCCGTAACTGTGGGGGAGAATACAGATAGGGCGTTGGCTCGGTAGTGAACCATAGGATAAGCACCTCGCCATACTCTTGCACCTCCTCTTGAAAAGTCCGGATGTCTTCCAGAACGGGCAAATGCGTGGCGTAATAGAACCTGCGTGGGAGTAACTTACTATGCCTGCCGGTATGCAGGTAGATGGCTTCCGGACAGTTGGTATAAAGCGGTTCATTTCCAGGCGCTGCACGCAAAAACTTAAGCGCAGAGGACTGCCACCAGCGAGCAGAGGTGAAATCTACCCCTTCTTCATGTACGGCTATCAGACTTTGCGGGGTGCAGGTAATAGGAGCGGATAATAGAACAACCAGTGGCATCAGTACCAGCCAGCGGCGTACGGCGGTGCGGGCAACGTGCAGTGCCACCGCTTCGTAACTACCTAGCAGAGCAAGCACCAGAGGGACATATGCAGGAGAGAGAAGACGGTTATCCAGCGCATCATAAGCCACGCGCGAAGCGGAGATGACTAGCAGTCCTACATAGAGCACTGCATACACAGCCAGCAGAACCAGTAAAGGCGCAGGAACAAGAACACGACGGACCCATCCCCAGCCGATGGCAACTACCGGGCATAGCACCAGCAGGCCGAGCAAATCGTGTCCCATACGCTGAACGACGTCCCCTGGAAAAAACCAATTTCCAATAACCTTACTGGCCAGCTTAGTGTTAAACATCAGCGACCTGGCGCTGGGCACCCGTTCGCCCAACAGGGTACCTGAGACCATTACATTGTGTATCCCCCAAAGTATGGGCAAGGCAAGCGCCAGGAGCAGAAAGATGAGAGAGTGCTTGCCTCTTGTTCTGAGAGGCAGACCCCGTACAGTGATGATTACCAGTATTCCCAACAGTACCGAGAGCACACCGATGTACCGCGTCAGCACGCGCAGCTGTGCCGTAGCCGCCATCAGCGCGACATGTCGGAGAGAGGGGTCCAGCATATAGCGCTCAGACGCCAGTATCCAGACCAGTGTGCAAACGATAAAAAGAGGCTCACTCCATCCCATGACGAATACACTCCACAAGGGAACCCCTAGCCATAGCAAAACCACTGCAGTGGCATAGGTGAGAGGATGACAGAGCAGGCGCTGGGCGATATAAAGGGATACACCCGCCGAAAGACCGCTAAGCAGTGCGGTAAGAAACCGCAAGGAATCCAGGGCATGGTGGGGAAAGAGCCGAAGGGTTAGTGCGATCACGATGGGATACAAAGGCGGAAACTCTACCATCGCTTGCCCATCTGCTGCTACGAACCCCTTTCCACGGTCCAGGCTCTGTGCGACGCTGAGATATGTGACGGTATCCGGTGAGGCGCCGATACCGTAGCGATTGGTAACGTACAGGACTGTTACTGCCACCGTCATCCCACCTAGCCAGGTGATCCCTTTGCCCCAGCGGATGCTCATCCTCGTCCCTCCTGGGGGTCATGGCGGAACAGCGCCAGGATGGCTCCGCTTAGCGCCATCACCAGCACGAAGTTCACTACCGCCAGCGCGGTGGCATAGCCAAACTCGCTGTGCTTGAACGCCTGTTCGTACAGATAGGTCAACATGACTTCGGTAGCACGGTCAGGACCGCCTTGCGTCATCAGGAAGACCAGCGAGAAGATGTTCATCGTGCCGATAGCCATGTACACCAGCGCGATGCGTAGAACCGCCCACAGCATAGGCAGAGTCACCATGCGCAGACGGGTAAGCCCCACCGCCCCATCGAGAGTAGCGGCTTCCATCACGTCGGGTGGGATGATGCGTAGGGCGGCAGCGAAGAGCATGATGTAGAACCCCAGCGCGTGCCACGCGTGTGCCACACCAATAGACGCCAGCGTGGTGGAGCGGTTGCCCAGCCAGGTAATCGCCCATTCCTCTAGACCGACCGCTTTCAAGGTGGCGTTCAGGATGCCGAACGAGGGGTTGAGGATGAACATCCACAGAATCGCCACCACCACCAGCGAAATGACCTGCGGGAACAGATAGACCGCGCGCAGAAACCGTGCCAAGGGGCTTTCTGCTCCGACCGCGTGTGCCAGCGCTAACGACAGCGCAAGAATCACCACGCTGGTACCTACGAACAGAAGCAGATTGTGCGACAGGGCACGCCAGACAAGCGGGTCGTGCAAGAGTTGGCGGAAGTTCTCCAGACCGATGAAGGTACGATTGGCAGAGATGCCCCGCCACCGGTAGAGCGAGAAGGCGAACGCTTGCACCACGGGTATCACCACGAAGAGGGCGTACAGGGTGGTGGCAGGCAATAGAAAGAGCGTGATAAAGCCGGCGCGCGCACGCGAGGTCATCGGGCTTGTCCGCGGGTGTAGGTGTGCTTGGGGATCGTCTTGTCCTGGCGGGTGGCTTCGGCGGCGCGCTCCAGTCGCTCTACAAACTGCTGGGGCGTGAGGTTACCCGCCAGCAGTGCCTGCGTCGCATCTTCCACTTCCTTACCCAGCTTGGGATACCACTGCCGGTATTCCACCGACCAGACGGTCTTTGCCCTGCGGAAGACGTCCACCGGCTCCTTCAGATACTCTGGGAAGTTCGCCTGGTCGCTGCCGCGGATAGACATCAGGGTGCCCTTCTGCTCCACGAACTGCTTTGCCTTTTCCAGCGAGGTCATATACTTGTAGAAGTCTATCGCCAGTTCGCGGTTCTTGCCCTTTGTGGGCACCATCCACGGCTCGATGCCGATCCCGACGGCGGTGGGGTCGCCTTTGCCGTCATCCAGCACGGGAGGTAGGAAGAAGCCCATGCGGAAGTTGGACGGTAGCACGTTGCGCATCTCGGAGTGCAGCCAGGTGCCGCAGGGGATCATCGCCGCACGCCCGGAGATAAACTCCATCTGTGCGCCCGTGTGGTCCATGCCGTTTGCACCCTCCTGGAAATAGCCCCGCCGGCGCAGTTCGTCTATCATCTGCGCCGCCTTGAGGAAAGCGGGCGACTTCCACGCGCCGGGCACCAGATTTTGGGCGTTATCGAACGCCTCGATGCCGCCCGCGCTGATGACCCACGGGATCAGGAACCCGCTGACCGCGTAAGCCGGGTAGATGCCCTGATAGGTGATCGGAGCGATGCCCTTGGCTTTGATCTTCTCGCACAGCGCCAGCAGTTCGCTCCAGGTTCGCGGGGGCTTCCAGCCGTTCTTCTCAAACAGATCCTTGTTGTACCACCAGCCTA
>JGI25066J35082_100070_pt1 | contig 12016 bp, 5 predicted proteins | sample Antgeofumaro1A2B_FD_35082 | JGI IMG/M metagenome (IMG submission 35082)
TACACGTAGGGACATGTCGTCGTCGGTACGGCGCACGCCGCCGCCCGGTCCGACTGTCCCGCTGCGCACCGTTGCCAGCCCGCTGCGCACCGATTTTACGACCACCAGGGGATGACTCTCTTCGCCTTCGGAAAGAGACGACACGTCCTGGACACCGATTCCCCACCATTTGAGCCGTTGGAGCAAGCGTTCGATTTCCTGTTTGTCGCCGCGACGTCGGGCATACTGCAAGTTTTGGACAGTCACGCCGTATTCGACGTTGTAGACCAATGCCAACGGCTCTCCAGCACGTACCGGCTGACCTGTGACGTTGACCAGCAAGCGCTCGATGCGGCTGCGGCCTGGCAAGCGATTGCTCAGGCGCGCCAGCTTGGTCTCGTCGAATTCCACGAAACCGGCGAACTGCATCTGGCGCTGCAACGATCGCCAAGCGACCGGCTCGGTAGTGATGCCGGCGAGGGTCACGCGATACGGTGTCAATTGCACACGGCTCAATACGCCTGGAGGGAGCGCCTCGAGCGGGCCCTCGACTTTTTTGCGCGGGGACAGTTCCATGCCGCACAAAGGACACTTGTCAGGCCGATCGCGCACGATATTGGGATGCATCGGGCAAAAATACTCTTCCCCTGTGGCAGCCACGGCCACCCGCGGACGTGTCCACTTTTCGTAAAGATTGGTGAGGGTGTCCCACCATACCAAAACCAAGCCCACGCCGACGAGCACCAAGATAAAGCGCATACGCACCCACAACACGTTGAGCGCTAAGCGGATACGCGAAGGAGAACGGCCAGCCGTAGCGGCAACAGCTCCCCCCGACGCACCGGTTTCCTTGGGCCTGGCAGATCCATGGTCCACTTGCGTCATCGTCCGACCTCCTGACAGTAACGGCGACCAGTTTTAGGTGAGGAATAGACAGAGCCTGGCGCAGCCTAGAGCGGCTCCTGACTCAGAGCAATGAATGGAAACCACTCGACTTCAGCTACGCACAGCCAAGGCACAAACGGAGCATTTGCCTTGGCTCCATTGATGTGTCGCTAATGTCACAAATTGAGGCGCACGGACTGACTTAGGGGACTATGATGGATGTCGCACCGAAGTGTAGCGCCTGCTTCCAGGCGAACCGAGTTCCGATCCAGACAAGCAGCTAGTACCGGCAAGTATTCCAACGTTGCTCCGAGTAGCGGTATGGAGACGTTGGCCGCGTGAGGAAGCGCTAAGACGTGGCGGAGCTGAAGGTCTTTGCGGCACTTTTCGATAGGCGCCGTCTTGTCGTTCGTGGGGCAGCCTCCGCAGCACGATCGCTCTCCCGATCGGCATCCAGCACATGTGCAGGTCTCGGCTGGCTGCCCGATCACGAGGCGAACCTCGACAGCGCTGGGCCGGCTGGTCGGTTGGCCGCATATGCACTCCAGCCGTGGCGTGCTAGCTGCCAGCACCGCCAAAATGCACATCAGATGTGTAGGTCCGGGCCAGCCCTGCATTTTGTCCACCCTAATTATTATTGTACCCCTTATCGAAGCACAATACAAGCTAGCTTAGGCCTGCCGATCGCGATCCACGCGCCGACTCACTTTCGGTTGAACGCTTCCGTTCGACTGACGCAGGGCCTTTGGCAATGCGCGGCCGCCGATGGCAGCCAACTTGGGGCTTGCTTTGTGCGTAGAAAATGCACATGCTAAGGGCGACGCTCGCTCGTTACGCCCTGGAATGCCAATGGCAGGCTGCCCTTTTTGGGAAGACCGAGAGGGCACGGATGATCGGGCGCGACACAGGCGTTTTCCGGTGGGCTATAACAACCGGCGCGAGGCGGCTCACGGACGCCTGTGAGCCTTTAGGCGCGATCCCGGATGGGTACGCAGTTCGCTGGATGAAAGGAGCCGATAAAGCATGGCCACGCCTCTTGTAGAACCCGCTCGAAGCCAGGTAGCTCATAAGCCATTCGTTCCCGACGAGCAGAGGCTGCCCGAGTTCACGCTCGGGGCGCTGGTGACCGGTACAGCACTGGGATTGATTTTTGCTGCCTCGTCGCTGTATTTGGTGCTCAAAGTCGGCATGACGGTGTCGGCATCCATTCCAGTCGCGGTGCTGGCGATCACTCTGTTCCGCTGGCTATCGCGGGCGTTCGGTCTACGACGCGCCACCATTCTGGAGAACAACATTGTCGTGACCAGCGGTTCGGCAGGCGAATCCATTGCCTTTGGCGTGGGTGTCACCATGCCGGCGCTTCTTTTTTTGGGTTTCGACATGGATTTGGCGCGGGTCATGGTGGTGTCGGTACTAGGCGGCCTTTTGGGCATCCTGGCCATGATTCCCCTGCGGCGGGCGTTTATCGTGCGGCTCCATGGCCGACCGGGGCAGCCTGGCACTTTGCTTTATCCCGAAGGAGTTGCCGCGGCGCAGGTGCTCATCTCGGGAGAGAAAGGAGGGATGACCGGGGCTACGGTTTTCATCGGCTTCGCCATTGCCTTCGTGCACAAATTTGCCACCATCGGGGTCCAAATGCTCAAGGAAACCGTGCAGATCCCCATCGCCTGGATCAATCGGGCGGCAGTTTTAGCCGGAGACATGGCTTCGGAGCTTCTGGGCGTCGGCTACATCATTGGCTTGCGTACCGCCGGCATCATGATGGCGGGTGCGGTACTGGGCTACCTAGTTATAATCCCGACGATCTACTTCGTCGGCCAATACGCCCCCACGGTCATCCCGCCCAGTAGCGAAAAGAAGATCGGGGAGATGAGCATCTCCGAGTTGCGCAACAATTATTTGCTGTATATGGGTGCCGGGTGTGTGGCTGCCGCCGGGATCATCAGCATGGGCCGGACTTTGCCGTTGATCGTAAAATCGGTGCGCAGCGGGCTGGCAACGGTGCGCAGCGGGACAGTCGGACCGGGCGGCGGCGTGCGCCGTACCGACGACGACATGTCCCTACGTGTAGCGCTCTGGGGCAGCCTGGGGCTGCTCGGGCTGCTGGCAGCTTTTCTGGTCCCGGAGGTGGGACCGATCAGCGCTATTCTGGGCGCGTTACTCGTGCTCTTTTTCGGATTTTTGTTCGTCACCGTTTCGGCGCGTCTGACCGGGGAAATCGGCTCCACCTCCAATCCCATTTCCGGCATGACCACTGCCACCCTGATGATTACCTGCCTCATCTTTTTGGCCCTGGGGATGACCAGCCCGAAGGAACGGGTGTTGGCCCTTTCGGTGGCGGCGGTGGTGTGCATCGCCGCCTCCAATGGGGGAACGGTCGCGCAAGCTCTCAAAACCGGTTTCCTGGTAGGGGGCACGCCGCGCTCGATGCAATATGCCATCCTCATAGGCGCCCTGGTCTCGGCTTTGGTCATAGGCAGCACGCTCTTGCTCTTCAATGCTGCCGGCACCGTGTATACGGACGACCCGCAGTATTTGCTCAAAGATGCCCGAGGGGACGTGCTGGTCTTGACCCCCGAGGAACTGGAGCGTCTGCGCACAGCCATCGGCGAAACCGAGCGCTACGGGAACAAAGAGTATCTGGTTTTCGATACGCGTCGGGAGGCGTTCAGCGTCGCCCGCGGCGATCGTCGCGAACTGGTCAAAGTGCCCGAAGGACTAGCGCCCGAAGGTCGTTTCCTCATTGACCCGGAAACGCGCCGCGTGAGTTATCTCAAAGATCCGGTCATCGGCGGCAAGCTGAAAACTCTGCCCGCCGCGCCGAGCCCGGACGCACCCACGCGCGAACTGACGCGTTTCGATGCGCCCAAAACCCAAGTGATGAAGATCATTATTGACGGCGTCCTGACACAAAAACTGAACTGGACCCTGGTGCTCATCGGCGCCATGATCGCCATTACCCTGGAACTGTGTGGTGTGGCCTCGCTCCCCTTTGCCGTGGGGGTCTATGTACCGATCCAATTCTCGGTGCCGATATTCATCGGTGGCTTGCTCCGCTGGGGCGTGGACCGCTATCTGGAAAAACAAACGGCTGCCGAGTTGGCCGCCGCCGGCGACGATCCCGAAGCGCGCGCACGCGCCGAGATCGAAGCCATCCAGCGCACCGAAACCAGTCCCGGCGTGCTTTTGGCTTCCGGATATGTCGCCGGCGGGTCCATGGCCGGTGTCGTCGTCGCTTTTTTGGAGTTCTTGCCCGAGGCTGCCAAAAGGAGCCTGGATTGGTCCGCTTGGTCCCAGCATCTAGCCGAAGGGCTAGGCAGTTTGGTCATCGGCTTGTTGCGCCTCTTGGGGATGGCACCGGCCCTTTCGAGTGCCGATTTGGGCAAGGACCTTCTGGCTGTGCTTTTGTTCGCGGTCCTGATCGTCGTCGTGCTGTTGACGGGCATGGGCAAGCTCTTCAAAGGCTCGGACAACAGTGCGGCAGCCGACCGATCGCCCACCGGAAACAATGCAGGCTAGGTGCTTGGAATACACTATGAAAACAGCTAGGTTAACAGCACGTTGGCCAGCCAGCGCGCGCCGGTTTTGGGCACGAGCCCGACACAACTGCAAGGCAGCAACGCATCTGCGTGGCGCCGGAGCGCGTGCGCGTGGCCCACGCAAGACAGGAGGCCAGACCTATGCGAGCCGGACGTGGAATACACATCGTCGCTTGGGCCCTTGTGTGCATCGGGCCGGTAGGAGCTGACGAAGGCATGTGGCTGTTCAACCATCCACCGCGCAAGTTGCTCAAAGAGCGGTACGGCTTCGAGCCGAGCGCCGACTGGTTGACCCATCTGCAGCGGGCCAGTGTGCGCTTCAACAGCGGAGGGTCCGGCTCGTTCGTCTCGGCAGACGGCCTGGTCATGACCAATCACCACGTCGGCGCCGACATGCTGCAAAAGATCAGCACCCCCGAACGCAACTATCTGGTCGAAGGATTCTACGCCCGCACCCTGGAGCAGGAAATCAAAGCGCCCGATTTGGAACTCAACGTGCTCATGGACATCGAGGACGTCACAGACAGAGTCAATGCGGCGGTCAAACCCGACATGTCCCCAGCCGAGGCCCAGCGCGCGCGCCGCGCCGTCATGAACACCATCGAGAAGGAGTCTTTGGAAAAAACAGGACTGCGCAGCGATGTCGTCACGTTGTACAACGGCGGGCAATACCATCTGTATCGTTTCAAGAAGTACACCGACGTGCGGCTGGTCTTTGCCCCCGAAAAAGACATCGCCTTTTTCGGAGGCGACCCGGACAATTTCGAATACCCGCGCTATTGCCTCGACGTCTGCTTTTTCCGTGTCTACGAGAACGGCAAGCCGGCACGCATCCCGCAGTACCTCAAATGGAACGAGCAGGGACCGCAGGAAGGCGAGTTGGTGTTCGTGTCCGGCCACCCAGGCCGCACCGATCGGCTGCGGACCATGGCCCACTTGCAGTTTCTGCGCGATTTGGACATGCCGCTACGCTTGCAGCTGATTCGCCGCCGGGAAGTCTTGTTGCGCACGTACAGCGAGCGCAGTTTGGAAAACGCCCGGCGCGCGCAAGACGAACTGTTCGGGTATCAAAACAGTCGCAAGGCCCGGCTGGGGATGCTCGCCGGGCTCATGGACCCGCAGATCATGAGTAAGAAGCAGGCCGAAGAAGAGGCCCTGCGCCGGGCTGTGGCCGCTCGGCCCGAAAGGCAGGCGCGCTATGGCAACGCTTGGACACGCATTGCCTCCACCCTGGAAACGTACCGCTCGTTCCAGCGCGACTATTATCTCCTGGAGGTCGGCGCCGCTTTCAACAGCGAGCTCTTCGGCATCGCCCGCACACTCATCCGTCTGGCGGAGGAAACGACCAAGCCCAATCCCGAACGTTTGCGCGAATACAACGAGGCCGCTTTGGACTCGCTCAAACAGCAACTCTTTTCCGAAGCCCCCATCTACGAAGACCTGGAAATCATCAAGCTGGCCGACTCGTTGAGCATGTTTCTGGAGATGGCGCGCGAGCGCTATGAAACCATCCGCGTCGCTGCCGGGGAAGGCAGCCAGGCGGCGCAAGCCCGCCGCTTGGTGCACCTGGCCGAAAAGGTTCTGGCAGGCCAGTCGCCGCAGGCCCGAGCTGCCCAATTGGTCCAGGGGACCAAACTGCGCGACGTGGCGGTACGCAAACAACTAGCCGAGGCCGGGGTCCAGGCACTGCGCGAGAGCACCGACCCCATGATCCAACTGGCTTGGCTCGTAGATGACCCAGCACGCCAAGTGCGCAAGCAATACGAGGAACAGGTAGACGAGCCCTTGCGACAGGCTTATGCCCAACTGGCTCAGGCACGCTTCGACGTCTATGGACAGGATGTGTATCCCGATGCCACGTTCACCCTGCGACTGGCTTTCGGCGTGGTCAAGGGATACGAAGAAAACGGGAAAAAGATCCCGGCCTGGACCACCCTGGGAGGCGTCTACGAGCATGCGCGCGCCCACGGCTACCGCGAGCCGTTCGTCCTTCCTAAATCCTGGATGGAGCGCAAAGAGCGGCTCAATCTGCACACGCCGTTCAACTTCGTCAGCACCTGCGACATCATCGGCGGCAATTCTGGCTCGCCGGTGGTCAATCGCAAAGGCGAAGTGGTCGGACTCATCTTCGACGGCAACATCTATTCCCTGGTGCTCGACTTCATCTACACCGAAGAACAAGCGCGCGCCATTTCCGTGCACACGGCGGCGATCACGGAAGCATTGCGCAAAGTGTACGATGCCCAGGCGCTGGCCGAAGAACTGCTGGCTGGCCATCGCTGACCCGGTGTGCGTTTTGGCCGACGCTGGTCGCTCGGTGCATGCGCTGAACGGTGCTGGCGCCCACGGACCCGATGGCCGATCCGGCGCACTTCATCGGGCTGCCGACTTGACACCCGGCGCCGCAATGAACGACCGGACTAAAGTGCCATCCGTCATGTGCCAAATACGGACTTCGCCGTCGTAGCTGCCGCTCGCCAGCAAACTAGCGTCGGGGCTGATCGCAAGAGCAAAAACCCAGTCTCGATGCCCGGCGAGCGTACGCAGCGTCTGGCCTTTTTCCGCGTCCCAAATACGGACGGTCTTGTCGGCACCGGCCGATATCAGCCACGGCTTGGACGGGTGGTGCATCAGTCTGAGGATGGCTTTGCTATGGCCCGAGAGATTGCGCACCGTTTTGCCCTCGTTGTTCAGGGTCCAGAGTCGGATCTGATTGTCTTCGCCGGCAGAGGCGGCAATCTTGCCGTCCGGTCGCGCCAGCACCGTATAGACGGCAGCTTGGTGGGCCGGCATGGTCAAGAGTGCCTCGTTGGCCGTCAAGTCCCACACCTTAGCCGTCTTGTCGCGACTGGCGCTGAGCAAGTATTTGCCATCGGGCGAAAAAGCCAGGCCGAGAACCCAGTCGGCATGGTTTTCGATGGTGCCTAGCAATTTGCCGTCGGCGTCCATATCCCACACGCGGATCGAGCGATCGCATCCGCCGGCGGCGAGACGACGGCCGTCCGCAGACAGAGCTAGGCACAAGACTTCATCGGCAGTTTCCAAAAGTTCGCGGACCAGCACACCGGCTTGGGCGCGTGTGCCATCCCATGTCTGGGGCGCCGTACCCCTGCGCAGCCAGTCGAAGCGATAAAGCCGGACATCTCCCTCCTGGCCCGGGCGGCCTCCGGCGACGGCCAGCGTTTTACCGTCCCGCAGCCACACCATGGCATTGGTACGCTCGGCACGGGTGCGCACCCGTGCCTCCAATGTACCCGTACCCGGATCCCACACGAGCAGCTCGTGGTAGCCGCCGACGATGAGCTTTTTTCCGTCGGGGGTAAAGACCAGAGAACGAATAGCCTGTGGCAGCCGATAAGCCGCCGGGAGGATAGGCGGTTGCCAGCGACGCCGCAATGCCGTGACCAAATCTTCGGTCGGCGATTGACCGTCGTATTTGGCCCCCTGCCGGATCCAGCGTTCGATCAATGCCACTTTGTCTTTGGGAAGGAGCCCGCCGGCCTCCTTAGGCGGCATGGCCGGAGACTCGGTCCCCGAAGTCAGAGTCCACAAAAAACTTTCTTCCGGCTTGCCGGGCACGACGGCTGCGCCGCGGTCGCCGCCTTTCATCAGCCCCTCGAAAGTCGTCAGGTCCAGTTTTCCTTTGCGTTTTTTGGCGTCATGGCATGCGAAGCAATTCTCCTTCAGTAGCGGGGCTATGTGATCCATAAAACTGACCGGCTTGTCTGCGCTCCGGTCTTGTGCCAGTGCCCGGTCGGCAGCCAGTCGGGCGTAGCTCAGCCCTATGCAAGAAAACCCGACGAACAAAACCAGCATCGTCAGGGCACGTATCCGACCCGGCAGTCGTCGCCGATTGAACGATCCGTACATGGCAGGTCTCCTCGCGATCCAGTAGTCGGTAGGCCGCAGCAGTTCGGAGAGTGCGCACGCCTCCAAGGAAAGTAAAACTAAGCTCCGCGCGCGGAGCCCAAAGCACTCAGCCGACGCGCGCAAGAGGCAGGGAGCAGTCAAGCCTAACTATTAGACACCTCTTTTCCGCGTGCGGTTTCGCACGTACTTAGGTTCGGATCCCTTTGTGCACCTGGGGCGTATCGGATGGGGACGCCGCCTGCTGGCGGAATTCCTTGCCGATGGTCGGCGCGATCCACGATCACTCCAAGGCCACGACAATCTGCACCCGCTGCCCCTGGCGCAAGACGGTCAGGGGGATTTTGTCGCCGCGACGGTAATTGGCGACGAGCGACATATAAGCGGTCAAGTTTTTGACCGGCTTGCCGGCGATCTCGACGATACGGTCACCTTGGCGCAAACCAGCTTTATGGGCGGGGGTGTTTTCGATGACGCCGTCAATGAGCACGCCATCCTCTTCGTCGCTGTAGCTCGGTCGGATGCCCAGCCGCGGGCCGCGGGGACCGCCTACTTGTGCGACGCCAGGCACCTTGACGTACTCCGGCCTGTGCGGCTGCGTGGCCAACTCCCGCAGCAATTCCTCGATCATATCCGTGATGCGTCTCATGCCCTCGAAATTGATGGTCTCCGGCTTGTCTTGGGGACGGTGGTATTCGTTGTGCATGCCCGTGAAGAAATGGAACACGGGAATGTTGCGGCCGTAAAAAGCAGAGTGGTCGCTCGGGCCAAAGCCGGTGGCTACCTTGCTGATCTTGAATTGATAACGCTGGTTGAGCCGATCTATCAGTTCTGCAAATCCTTTGGCAGTACCCGTGCCATAAACGGTCAAGCGGTCCTCGCGCAGGCGGCCCACCATGTCCATGTTGACCATGGCCACCGTTCGATCGAGCGGGAAAAGAGGATGGCGGCAGTAATGTTCGGAGCCGAGCAATCCCCGTTCTTCTCCGGAGAAAGCGATGAACACCAGTCGGCGGCGGGGCGTGGCCTCCCAGGCAGCACAACGTCGCGCCAGCTCCAACAAGACAGCCGTCCCGGAAGCATTGTCGTCGGCACCATAGTGGATCGCGCGCACGCCCAGTGCCAGACTGCCAGGGCCGCCGTAACCCAAATGGTCATAGTGGGCGCCGACGACCACCGTTTCGTCGGCCAGGGGACCCGTTCCCTCGATCACTCCGATAACGTTTTTGGCCGTCAGCTTTTGCCTCTCTACGTCGGTGCGGATCTCGGCGCTCCAGCCTGCCAGAAGCGTACTGCGCGGCGCGAACGTGCGGTCCATGCTCCGCTCGATGTCCACCAGGTCCTCGCCCAGGGTGGATTGCATCATCTGCCGTACGAAGGAGCGCTTGATATGTACGGCGGGCAGGTCCACGGTGTTGCCGCTGCGGGCCGTATAGTTGAAATCCATGAGTTGGTCCCGGTTTTGCGCGGCCGTGATATAGTCGTTGACGAACACGATGGCGGCGGCTTTGCGCAGCGCCGCCTGCACGGCCTTTTCTTGCAAACTGCGCAGGCGATTGCCCAACTGCGCGTCGAAGTTGTTCGCTTCGGGATTGTTGTGGCGCGGCAGCTGCCGCAACACGATCACCACCTTGCCGCTGACATCTACCTGCTGGTAATCGTCGTAGCCGGCATCTTTGGCACTGATGCCGTAGCCGGCGAATACCACCGGCGCATGGACTCGGCCTTTGCCGCCCAAAGCGACGACCGAATAGTCTTGTCCCAGTTTCAACTCGATGCGCTGTCCTAGAGGCCCGCGCAGCACGACGGCATTGTCAGTCCCCAGACGGGCGCCCCCGGTAATGGCGAAGTGCTGGTAATAGTCCGGCCCCGAGGCAGCACGCAGACCGGCTCTTTTGAACTCGTCGGCGATGTATTGAGCCGCCACATGGATGCCTTTGGTGTCTAAGCCGCGGCCTTCGCAAGCGTCGCTGGCGAGATAACCGACGTCGGCGCGCAAGCGTGCTTCGACGGCTGCGGCCTCGCGCGCCAGTTTGGCACTGTCGGCCAGCGCTAGAGGCACCAGCAGCAAAAGCGCCGCGATCATGCCGGCCAGCCGTTGCCGTGCGCACAATCCATACAACCCATACCGTCGTCGCCACCGGACCGTGCAGACCGTTTCTGGATTCAGCATGCGCATAACTCCTGGTGTTTGCGGCTTGCGAGCCACGGGCCCCTACGCACGACGACCACAACTCGCAACGCATTATAGCGTTAGATCTAGCACCGCCTGCGGGTCACAGCAAGCTTTTGTCCAGCGCAGGCCGCGACGTACCCGATGCCGCTCTGCTTTCCTATACGTCCGTGCTCGTTATGCCGCCCAGGATGTGTGCTACACTTTTTGCGGAACTTGAGCGGTTTACATCCAGCGCCGCCTTTGTCAGGCGGACCTGCCTTGTCGGTCGGGAGGGACGGAAACGCCTTAGCGAACGTACGCGAGGTGGCAACGCTATGATTTCGATCGTCGGTATTGTCGTCGTCTTGGGGGCGGTCCTTACTGGCTTTACCATGGCCGGGGGACACGTCGGTGCTTTGATCCACCCGTCGGAGTTAGTAACCATCGGCGGTGCGGCTCTGGGGGCGCTCATCGTCATGTCTCCCAAGCGGGTCTTGGTAGACCTGATTCGGGGCGTTTTGCTGGCTATCAAAGGCAGTCCGTATACGCGCGAGTGCTGCAACGAGCTTTTAGGCCTGTTGTTCCAACTAGCGCGGATGGCACGCCGCGACGGTCTTTTGGCTTTGGAAAAACACGTCTCCGACCCAGCGAACAGCGAGGTATTCCGGCAATTCTCGCGCGTCAGTGGCAATCATCATCTGACCGAGTTCGTGTGTCGTGCCCTGGGACGCGCCGCCGAAGGAAGCATCGAAGCCGGGCAACTGGAAAAAGAACTGGAAGAGGAAATCGCCGTCATGGAGCGCGAGCACCATCAGGCGGTGAGCGCCTTGATACGGGTTGCCGACAGTTTGCCCGGATTCGGCATCGTCGCCGCGGTCCTGGGTATCGTCATCACCATGAAAGCCATTGACGGCCCTGTGGAAGAGATCGGTCACAAAGTTGGGGCGGCCTTGGTGGGCACGTTTTTGGGGATCCTTTTGTCGTACGGCTTGGTGGCACCTCTGGCGGCCAAGCTGGAGCTTCTGGGGGAGCAAGAGATCGCCGTGCTGCGCTCGGTAGCCGGAGCGGCAGCAGAATTGGTGCGCGAGTCCGGTCCTCGCGATGTCGTCAATCGTGCTCTCCGTGGTTTGCCCAGCGATTGCCGTCCTGGCCACGATCAGCTGCGCGAACTGCTCGCCAGCGGCGGCTCATAGCCGGAGCTCTTCGGAGGAGGCTGGCAACATGGCTGGAAAAGGTGGCGGTGCCTGGAAAGTGGCCTATGCCGATTTTGTCACCGCTATGATGGCCTTCTTTTTGGTCATGTGGATCACGGCCCAGGACCAGAAAATCAAGCAAGCGATCGCCCGCTATTTCAACAACCCGTTCAATTTCGATTCCACCGGCACCTCGACCAAACCGGACCGCGCCGGATCGGTCTTTCCCCTTCCCAGCTCCGGCGAAGTGCCCATGAGCGATCACATAGCCACCGGCCAGGGCCGCCGCTCCTACACCGAGCCGGGCCCGCGCAGCCGGACGACCAAGGCGGTCAGCGACTGGGTCCTCGGCGACCCGCAGAACTTGCAGCGCTGGCGACGTATCGCCGCCGATATCC
>JGI25066J35082_100072_pt1 | contig 11897 bp, 9 predicted proteins | sample Antgeofumaro1A2B_FD_35082 | JGI IMG/M metagenome (IMG submission 35082)
AGCCGCAACAGAATTGTCTCCCGAAGACCGTCTGATGATCGCCATCTTCGGAAAGAAGGCGGAGGACATGAGAGACTCCTCCCTGCGCGTCCCACCCGGCGAATGGGGGACTGTCATTGGAACGCTCGTCCTTTCCCGCTACAAGTATCGGTGCCGCAAGTGCGGGGAAATCATCCGTCATTGGAAGAAGTTGGAGCGAATGGAACATAGTCGCTGCGGGGGTCGGTTGGAGCAATTGTCCGGCGATGAGTTGAAGGCAGGTGTCAATATGCTCGTGCGGGTTTATGTCGCTCAGCGGCGCAAAATTAGTGTCGGAGACAAACTGGCAGGGCGACACGGAAACAAAGGCGTCATCGCCAAAATCCTGCCTGAATCCGATATGCCCTATCTCCCCGATGGAACACCCGTAGACATCCTCCTGAGCCCCTTGGGCGTGCCGTCCCGCATGAACATTGGACAACTGCTGGAGACGCATCTGGGTTGGTTGGCGAAATTCTATGGAACTTCCTTTGAAGTTCCGCCTTTCCTGGGAATCGTGAAAGAACGGGACATCGTGGAAGGGCTCCGAGAAGCCGTCAACGAGTTGCACAAGGAGCAGTTGTATAAAATGGCGACGACGGAATGGCATTTGCGTTGGCGAAAGCCTCAGTGGGGGGAGCCGGCAGAAGGTTATGCGGAAGAATTGGCACAACTGATTCTCTCCCGACCAAAGTCAGAGCGAGAGGCAATCTTGGCAACTCTGAACCTCCCTCCGGAAGTGGACGAGACTTCGGTGAAAGAGCGGTTGATAGAGCGAGCCCGCCATCGGGTCGGGTTTGACCCAGAAACAGGCAAGTCCATCCTCTACGACGGGCGAACGGGGGAACCTTTTGACCAACCGGTCACGGTGGGCTGGATGTTCATCATGAAACTCATCCACTTGGTAGAGGACAAAGCGCACGCCCGTGCCGTCGGTCCTTACTCGCTGGTCACACAACAACCGTTGGGCGGAAAAGCCCAATTTGGCGGTCAGCGGTTAGGTGAGATGGAAGTTTGGGCTCTGGAAGCCTATGGTGCCGCCTACAACTTGCAGGAGATGTTGACCGTCAAGTCAGATGATGTCTACGGGCGAGTGAAGACTTTTGAAGACATCGCCCACGGTCGCAATGTCTTGGAGCCAGGCATCCCCGAATCCTTCAAGATCCTTGTCAAGGAACTGCAGAGCCTCTGCTTGCAGGTGACGGTGGAAACGAAGGACGGGCAAGTGGTGGAACTGAAGGACGAAGAGGAAACACCAAAGTAGCATAAGCGTCTCACTGGCATCACAAGTTAAAGTGGCATCAATAGCGAAAGGGTCTCTCTTGAGTCTCGCTTTCGGTTTACTGATTTGGGCAACTGAGACAGTTGCCCTACCAAAGGCGCGTGGGAAAAAACTTTGTCGGAGGTGACAAACCTTGGAGGCGAAGCAAAAGCCGCCAACGATTTATTTTGATGTCGTGCGAATTGGTTTGGCATCGCCGCAGGATATTCGCTCGTGGTCTTACGGAGAGGTCAAGCGCCCCGAAACCATTAATTACCGCAATTTCCGCCCAGAAAAAGACGGATTGTTTGACGAGCGCATTTTCGGTCCGACAAAAGACTACGAATGCGCTTGTGGGCGCTACAAGAAACGCAAGTTTGCCGGAATCGTTTGCGAGCGCTGCGGGGTGGAAGTGACAACTTCCCGGGTTCGGCGGCGCCGCATGGGGCATATTGAATTAGCATCGCCCGTCGCTCACATCTGGTTCTTCCGCAACACTCCGTCCATCATCGCCTTGCTCTTGGACCTCTCGCCCAAGTTGGTGGAACGGGTGATCTACTTGACCACTTACATCGTCACCCAAGTAGACCCACGCGCCATCCGACAGGAGCGGGACAATTTGCAGAAAGCCGTTGAGTTGGAGAAAGAGGAAATGGAGGCGGGCACAAAAGAAAGTGTTGCCCGATTGCGCCGAGAGCAAGAGACATGGCGAGAACGCGCTGAGCAAGGTCTCCTCCCTGCGGACGAAGCGGAAGAGACCATCCGCCAGTTGGAGAAGGACATCCAAAACATCCTCCAGCAAGCCGAGGAGCAAAAGCAAGAATTAGACAAGGCATTGGAGTTGTTATCGTCCCTTCAGAGAAAGCAAGCCTTGACGCCAGAGGAACTGTTCTCCTTGCGGCGTTTGTTGGAAACGGCTCAAAGAAAACTCGGGCGTTCCTACGACCACTTGTTCAAGGTGGGAACGGGCGCTCAGGCCATCAAAGAATTGTTGGAGGAATTGGACTTGGAACGAATGGCACGGGAGTTGCGCAAAGCCATTCAAGAGACCACCGGTGCCAAGAGAGCCCGAGCCATTAAGCGGTTGGAAATTGTGGAAGCCTTCCGCAAATCCCGCAATCGCCCTGAGTGGATGATTTTGGAAGTACTCCCCGTTCTTCCGCCCGAGTTGCGCCCAATGGTGCAATTGGACGGGGGACGGTTTGCCACCAGTGACTTGAATGACCTTTACCGACGCGTCATCAATCGCAATAACCGATTGAGAAAAATGCGGGAAATTCGGGCGCCAGAGAGCATTTTGAACCACGAGAAGCGGTTGTTGCAGGAAGCGGTGGACGGGTTGCTGGATAATTCGCGGAAGGCGCATCCGGTGTTGGGGACGAATGGGCGCCCGCTGAAGTCGCTATCGGATATCCTGCGGGGGGAAGGAAGGACGGTTTCGGCGGAATCTGTTGGGCAAGCGGGTGGATTATTCGGGACGGTCGGTGATTGTGGTGGGACCGCATCTAAAGTTGCACCAGTGCGGGTTGCCGAGAGTGATGGCAAAGGAGTTGTTCCGACCGTTCTTAATGCATTGGCTGGAAAAGCATGCGGATGTGACGGGGGTGTATACCCTTCGGAGCGCTCGGCGATTGTTGGAGGAAGAGGAGAATGAGTTGGTGCAGGAAGCCTTGGAACAGGTGACAAAAGACCACCCCGTGCTGCTCAACCGAGCCCCAACCCTGCATCGGTTAGGCATCCAAGCCTTTGAGCCTGTCTTAGTGGACGGAAAGGCAATTCACATCCACCCATTGGTCTGCCCGCCCTACAATGCGGACTTTGACGGAGACCAGATGGCGGTCCATGTGCCCTTGTCGGTCGCCGCCCAAGCAGAGGCGCGATTGTTAATGATGTCGGTGAACAACATCTTCTCGCCGGCAAATGGGCAACCGTTGATGGCACCAGGCTACGATATCGCCTTAGGGTGCTACTACTTGACTTTGAATGAGCCACTGGGCGAGGAAGGCATTGGGGACGAGGGACGGGGGAAGAGGGAATTTTCGTCGGAAGTGGCGTTGCTTTTGTCCGCCCGCAAAGGATGGGTGGCATTGACGGAGAAGGTGAAAGTGGGCGGGAAAGAGAGCGAGGTGTGGCGTCACCTTGTTCGGTTTTTGGCACCGAAGGGACGAGTGTTTGGGAGTAAAGAAGAAGCGTTGCGGTGGCTCTTTACGAAGCGAATCCATTGGCAGGCAGATATTCTGGTGCGGGATTTGTCCACAGAAAGCGGCTTGATGGAGAGGAGTTGCTGCGGGGACAACTGGTCTTTCGGGAGGGTTGCCATTCGTTCCTTCAACGCCCGCTCCATTCGCAAGAAGGCGGCTCTCAATTGCGATTGCAGTAACTCTCCCACACTTCGAACTCGCTTGTTCTTCAAGTGGTCTACATCGTCCACCAACAGGACCATCCAGTCTGGGTTCATTAAGAGGTCGGGGAAAGACGCAGAAGTGCCGTTCGTTGGTTCTTGAAAGAGACCCCAGAAGGGGCGTCCCATCTTCTCATCCAAACTCTCCATCTTCTCACGAAAGAGGATGATGGCTCTCAGAGTTCCAACGAGGTCTTCCAAAGTCAAAGTCACTTTGTTCTCCTCGGGTTCTCTACCCAGCCAATCCTTGAAGCGGAGTTTGCGGTTGATCAAGTAGCGCCCGACGCGCCCCAAATCGTATCGGCGAGGGTCAAGGAAGAGGCTAACGAGGAGGTCTTTAGCGGCTTCAAAAGTGGCTGGCTCAGAAGGACGGAGGACTCGGTGAACGGTCAAAAGAGCCGTCCGCTCATCGGGGGCGGGATCAATCTCCAAAGTATCGCTGATGTAAGGGTCGCATCGGTAAAGGGTGACTTCTGTCAAGCCCGATTCCAGCACCCGGTTGATGCGCTCTAAGATTTCGGGGGTGACTTTGACAGGACCTTTGACAAAGGGGCGCTTCGTTTTCGGGTCAAGGAGGTCCTCAAGGAGCCAGAGGCGGCGCTCCTCCAGTTCATCGGGGGAGAGGGAAAGCGGCTGAGAATAGCGCTCCGGGACAGAAAAAAGGCGGACAATGTCTGCGGTTGTGCCGCAGGGGAGGAGTTCTTCAAAGATAGCGATTTTGTCCACCGCCGCTGTTTGCCAACGCTCAAAGAGGTCAGAGGAGATGAGGATGTTTTCGGGGGCGAGGAGGTCGCCCGTCTTTTGGTCAATGACAGGTTCAGCGAGCCGCTTTCCGATCAATCGTCGGTCTGATTTGGGGAGTCGGACAATGGTGGGTGGCACTCCCCGTGTCTCCTTCAAAGTGCTGAAGGCTTTAAGGAGCAAAGTCGCCGGCATCGCCTTAGAGCCACCGATACGAACGCGGATGCTCACGCGGTCTTTGGCGCGTTCTTCCTGCTTTGTTTCCACCACCGTCTCAAATTCCACCCAGTTGCCGTTGCGAGCAACAATTTGCACCAAGAACATCTCGCGCCCCGTCAATTCATGGAGGTGAGAGGAGAAGTAGACCCCCGAGGAGCGGTTCAATTGGGAGACGACGACCCGCTCTGTTCCATTGACGATGAAAGTGCCTCGTGGTGTCATCAAAGGCAATTCACCCAAGTAAACATCCGTCCACTCTTTGACCTCACCGGCTTCCTTGTCAATTAGCCGAACCTTCGCTCGCAAGGAGGCTTCGTAGGTCAACCCTCGCTCCTTGCAAGCCTCAGGGGAGAAGTATTTGTGCTTGTGACACGCTCCTTGACGGCACTCTTCGCAGCCTGGTTGCGGTTGAGGGACTTCCAATTCGTAATCCAGGAACTCCAGCACGAGGGTGCCAGTGTAGTCCTCAATGGGTGAAAAGGAGCGGAGCAATTCCCGCAACCCTTCCTTCAAGAACCACTCGTAGGATTGGCGCTGCACTTCTAAGAAGTGAGGTGGCTCAACGGGAGGCAACAATTTTTGATAGTGTGCGAGGCGCTCCTGCAGACGGCGGATGAAACGACTGTGAGCCGCCGTTGGGCGGAGCATCGTCATCATACTTCAATGCGCCTCCTTGCCCGACACAAGGTTTCGCTCATCCTTCATCATTGAATTTCTACCGTCGCTCCCACCGCTTCCAGTTTCTCCTTGATCTTCTGCGCCTCTTCTTTGCTCACGCCCTCCCGTAAGACAGAGGGAGCGCTTTCCACCAAGTCTTTGGCTTCCTTCAAGCCCAATCCAGGCACGACCTCGCGGACGATCTTAATGACCTGCAGTTTTTGGTCGCCTACCGCTTTCAGGACGACCTTAAACTCCGTCTTTTCCTCTGCAGCCTTAGCGGCTTCAGCGGCGGTAGGGGCAGCCATTGGTGCCGCCACTGCTACCGGCGCCGCTGCCGTCACCCCGAATTCTTCCTTGAAGAGGTCGGTCAGTTGCTTCAATTCCAAGAGTGTCAAGCCCTTCAGGGCTTCAAACAACTCTTGCACTTTCGTTGTGGCAGCCATTGGAGACCCTCCTTCGGCGATTCCGCCTTGTTTTTCTATGACGGCGTCAAGTACTGCCGAAAATTCCCAAAGAACGGCATTGATAGCACCCAGAAGCCCATAAAGAGGCGCCAAAAGGTAACTTAGAGCCTGTGCCAGCAATTCCTCGCGAGGCGGCAGAGTGGCAATGGCTTCCAACTGCGGACCTTCGTAAAGTTGCCCCTCTATGATGCCCCACAACAGCGAGAGGACTTCGTAATCCTTCCGTAGGAGATGGACAACTTTCGGTGCAACAACCGAGTCTGTGTAACCAAAGACGACCGCCAGAGGTCCTCGGAGCCGTTGGACCAAATCGCCATTGTAGCCTGCTCGCTCAAGAGCGCGAGCAAACAACGTATTCTTGATCACCTTCAATTCGGCGCCTTCCTTTCGGATGCGGCGCCGTAACTCCGTCATTTGTTGGGCATCCAGTCCCATATAGGTGGTCACGACGAAACCTCTCGCTCGCTGCAACCTCTCCACAAACTCGTTAACAATTTTCACTTTCTCTGGTTTCGGCATCTTCGTTTGTCCTCCCCGTTACCGCACTAATTGTAAGGCTCGCTGGACATCAACCTTCACGCCGGGTCCCATCGTGGGGGAGAGGGTGATGCTCTTGATGTATTGTCCCCGTTGTGTGGCGGGGCGGGCTTTCAGAATAGCGTCCAACAGTGCCTTGAAGTTTTCCAACAAGTGCTCGGGCGGGAAGGAAACTTTCCCAATGACCGCATGCACCACTCCTTGTGGATCGGTACGAAAGTCAAGGCGACCAGATTTCAACTGCCGCACAACTTCGCCAACCTCATTTGTGACGGTGCCGTTGCGAGGACTGGGCATTAGTGGTCCTAACTTCCGCCCCAACCGAGATAGAGACCGCATCATGTCTGGCGTAGCAACAAGGTAATCAAAGTCTTTCCAACCCTTGTCAATGCGGTCAATCAAATCCTCTGCCCCCACATAATCAGCGCCCGCTTCTTCTGCCTCGCGGGCTTTTTCTCCTTTAGCGATAACGGCAACCACCGGTTGCTTTCCCGTCCCGTAAGGGAGTTGCACAACCCCACGCACCCGTTGGTCACTCTTGCGTGGGTCAACACCCAACACGATTGCCACATCTACACTCTCGTCAAACTTTGCCGTTGCTAACTTCTTGACCAACTCAATGGCTTCCGGGACCGAGTAAAGTTGATGCTTGTCGTAAAGTTCCAACAACTGTCGGTATCGCTTACCATGCTTTGCCATGCTTCTCCCTCCAGCCTTGTGGAAAAGTGAAAGTGGCTGTCCGAACGGGAGCGGTGCTTTCGCTCACGGGACGATCTCAATCCCCATATTTCGGGCTGTCCCTTCCACGATGCGCATAGCGGCTTCCAAATCGTCGGTGTTCAAGTCAGGCAACTTCATAACGGCAATCTCGCGGATTTNCTCTCGGGTCACCTTCCCCACTTTAATTTTGTTGGGCATAGGCGACCCCTTTTCAATGCCAGCGGCTTTCTTCAACAATTCGGACACCGGTGGGCGGCGCAGCACGAAAGTAAAAGAACGGTCGGAATAGATAGTGACATCTACGGGCACGATAGTGCCTACCATGTCCCGTGTCGCTTCATTATACGCTTTGATGAACTCCATCAAGTTGATGCCATATGGTGCCAGTGTGGGACCAACAGGCGGTCCCGCAGCGGCTTTTCCTGCCGGCAAATTCAACCGAACTGTTGCGACGACCTTCTTCGCCACACTGCAACCCTCCTAAGTCCGCAAAAGCCAAGCGTCTTATTTTAGCGAGCATGAAAGCGAAAGGCAAGGGGGGAGGCGTGAATGGGCGAAACCGGCAATTCACGCTCGTTCCACTTGGGCGAAGTCCACCTCCACCGGGGTTTCTCGTCCTAGCAAGTTAACCATGACGATGAGGGTTTGGCGTTGGGAATTCACCTCTTCAATGCGTCCAATTGTGTCCACAAAGGGACCAGACTTGATGCGCACCATCTCACCCTTATGCCAAATGGGACGAGGGCGGGTAATTTCCTCGCCCATCATCCGCAGGATACTTTCCACCTCCGAATCCCTTAAGGGCTGGATGAGAGGCACCCCACTCTTGTCCATTTTTCCCTCTTGGATGCCAACGAACCCTGTGACTCCAGGCGTTCGGCAGACTAAGTACCAAGTCTCCTCGTCTAACACCATTTCCACCAAGATGTAGCCCGGAAAAATGCGCCGCTCGGGAGCACCCCGGCGGGATTGCTGCTCCCGCTCCTTCGGGATAACGATGCGCCCGATTTTATCTTGCAACCCTGAGGCTTTCGCTCGTCGTTCCAGCAATTGTTTTACTTTTTCTTCTTGCCCCGTCATTACATGGACGGCATACCAACGCTTTCTCACCATCACTTGCTGAAGTTGAGTCATAAGTCGCTCCACCTACCTGGTAAACAATGCGAACAACTTCGCAAAAAGGTAGTCCAAGATTGCCAAGTAAGCGGCAGAAGCGAGAATAACCACTAAGACAGCCATACTGTAACTGATGACTTCCTGTTTCGTCGGGCGTTGTGCTACCTTCAGTTCTGCCCAACACTCTTGCAGAAATTGACGAATTCGGGCAACGATATTACCTTCCCCTTGGAGAATGACACGCCGACGAACAAGCGTTTCAGGCGATTTTGTGCGTAACACGCTGTGCTCACCTTCTTTTGGTGCACAAAAGATAACTCCCCAACGTCCTTTGATGACCGCCTCAATTATAACTCATGCCATCGCCAAAATCAACACCCTTCAGGGTGTGGCTTGGCGGATTGAGCCAACAAGCCCTAAAATAGGAAAGGAACAGCGAAAGGCATCAAAGGGGGAAAGTGGGATGCGCCTCTTGCATTTTTCGGACGCGCACTTTGGGGCGGAAATCTATGGAAGGCGCGATCCTCAAACAGGAATGCACACCCACTTGCAGGACTTCCTCCGCTGTCTTGACTTCTTAGTAGAGGAAGCCGCTAGCAAGGGTGTGGATGCTGTCCTGTTTACGGGGGACGCTTACCACCATCCCCGTCCAAAACCTTTGCCCCAACGAGAATTTCTGAAACGCATCCTTGTCCTCTCAGAGCGCAACATCCCTGTGCTTTTGTTGGCTGGCAATCACGACCTTCCCCCCGAATTTGGCGAAGCCTCCCCTTTGGACATCCTTACTGTCTTCAAGTTGCCCGGCGTCCATTTTGTTCGGCACCCCAAAGTTGCCTCGCTGCCCACTAAGCGGGGCGAGTTGCAAGTAGTGTGCTTTCCCTATCTGTCTCGCACTACCCTCATTTCGGTGGACGAAGAGCAAGTTTTGGGAGATGAGGAGAAGGTGCGGCGGGAGATGGAGAAGCGTGTAAGTCAGAGTCTCCAAAAGATGCTCCGCCAAGTTCCCGAAGGCAATGGACCGACGGTTTTGATGGGACACATTTGGGTGTATGGGGCGCAATTTGCCGGTTCGGAGAAAGTGCTTTCCCCTCTCCGTGAACCCCTCGTTGCGCCGAGCGCCCTGCGCCACCAACGCTTCACCTACATTGCTTTAGGACACATTCACCGCCATCAAATTCTGGAGGAATTTTCGTCCCCCATTGTCTATGCGGGCAGTTTGGGGCGTTTGGACTTCGGAGAGGAAAACGAGGAGAAAGGCTTTTACTTGGTGGACTTGGAGCAAACGCCGAAGGGGCAATGGGGCGTCAAGGATTTGCAGTTCATCCCCACCCCAACTCGCTCCTTTGTGACCGTTGACTTGGACTTGCGCAATGAGCCGAACCCAACGCAGGTAGCGGAGCAAAGGCTGAGGGAGGATCCGCGATTGAACGGAGCGGTTGTTCGGGTTTTCTTGCGAATTAAGGAAGAGCAGCGACCGCTCCTTCACTTGCCGCGCCTTCGCGAACTCTTAGAGAAGCGAGCAGACCATCTTGCTGCCCTTCGGGACGAATTGGATACTCCCCCTGCAACGCCCCTTCCTGTAGACCCTCGCAACCCTCACGAGGTTGAGCGGCTTTTCTGCCAAAACCCAGTTGAATTGCTTCGGCAATGGTTAGACGAACGGGCGAAGGAGGACAAAGAGTTGGTGGAGCGCAAAGAACGGCTATTAAGTGCAGCGCAAAAGTTGTGGAGGGAAATGCAAAAAGCAGCCCATTAGTTGCGGACTTGAATGGCTTAAAGTTGGGGTGAAGGGAAATGGTGCCGCGCAAACTGGTATTGCGCAACTTTCTCAGTTACGGCGACCAACCACAAGTGCTGGACTTACAAGGCATCCATGTTGCCGCTTTGGTGGGCAACAATGGGGTGGGAAAGTCCGCCCTTTTGGACGCCGTCACTTTTGCGCTGTTTGGAAAAGCCCGTTCCAAAAACGAACAACTAATGCGCAAAGGGGCAAGAGAAACCTCCGTCCAGTTGGAGTTTGAAGTGAACGGACAGTTGTTTCGCATCCTTCGCCGCCTTCAACGGAAAGGGGAATCTGTCTCCCAAACTGTCACTTTTGAGGAGTGGACAGGCAGAAACTGGCGACCTCTCGTGAGAGATGGGGTGCGAGCCGCAGAGGAAACCATCTTACGCTTACTCCGTATGGACTACGACACTTTTGTCAATACCGTCTTCACGCCCCAAGGAGAGTCTGGCGCCTTCATGAACCTAAACCCCACCGAACGGCGAGAAATGTTAGCGAGGGCTTTGGGATTGGAGGTCTACGAGGAGCTTTCGGAAAAAGCCAGAGAAAAAACAAAAACCTTGAGCGGGCAGATAGAAGCGAGCAAGCAGCGATTGACAGAAATTGAAGACGAGTTGAAGCAACGACCAGCAGCAGAGCAAGCCTTCCGCAAAGTCCAACAAGAGCGTGAGCGCGCTTTTCAAGCCTTTCAGTTGCTGGAAGAAGAAATTGCCCAAATCCAAAAGCGGCGGGAAAGTTTGTTGCAAGACAAAGTCCGCTTGGAGGAGTTGCAAGCGAAAAAGCAAGCCCTGCAACGCCAGTTAGCCAATACTCGCCATGACCTGCAAGAGAGGGAGAGAGAAATGGAACGATGGCAGGAAGTCTTGAGGGAGAAGGAAAGAATAGTAGAAGCGTGGCAGAAGTTCCAGAAAGTTCAGAAAGCCGAAGCCGCTTTGGGAGAGAAAGCCCGACAACTTCAGGAGTCGCAACAGCAACGCCACCAACTAGAGCAAGCCCTTTTAAAGGCGAAAGGGGATTTAGAAGCGACCCTGCGGGGAAAGAAAAGCGACCTTGCTAATAGGCGTCAACGACTCCAACAATTGCAAACCCTCCTGAGCCGACGGGAGGAAGTGGAACGGCAGTTACAGGAATTAGAGAAAGCGCGAGGGATCCTAAAAGAGTGGGATGAGAAGCAGCGGCAATGGCAAGCCCTGCAGCAAGAGCGCGCTCAGTGGGAACAAGTCATCGCTTCCGAACGGGCAAAATGGGAGGCATGGGAGAAGCATTGGCAACAAACGCAAAACAAACTTCGCCTTTTGTTGGAGGCTCGCCCGAAGGTGGAAGCTGCCATTCGTGAGCGGGAAGAGGTGCGAAAGCGACTGACGGAACATTTGCGTCGCTTGGAAGAATGGCGCACCCGTCGCGAACAGTTAGGGAAACACATCGCTGCACTGGAAACACAGCGAGAGCAGTTGCAAAAGATCTTGCAGGAAACCTCGGAGAAGTTGCAGTTGCTCCAAACGCATGAAGGCGAACCCAAATGCCCTCTTTGCGAAACAACCCTGANACCCCAGAAGGTCACAGCGCTAAGGCGCCGTTTCGCTAAAGAATTGGAGCAACACACCGCTTCCCTTCAAAAAAGGGAGCAGCAAATCGCCCAAGCGAGGGAGCAAGTGACGAAACTGGAGGAGTACTTAAAGGCGGAGCCTAAATTGAGGGAGCAACTGTCAAGGGTCGAGCAGCAACTGGGAGAACTACGAGGGCAGTTGGCGGAAATTGAGCGGGCGGAAGGGGAATTGCAGCGTCNGGAGGAAGAGTGGGAAGCCATGAACAAGGAACGAGCGAAAATGGAAGGGAATTGGGAGCGAGAGTACCTTGCCTTTACGGAGCGAGAGAAGGCTATCGGCTATGACCCGCAAGTTCATCAGCAGTGGCGCAAAAAAGTGGAAACCTTTGCTAAAGCCTGATGGGTTCGCTGTTTGGAGTGGAAACGATGAA
>JGI25066J35082_100073_pt1 | contig 11895 bp, 9 predicted proteins | sample Antgeofumaro1A2B_FD_35082 | JGI IMG/M metagenome (IMG submission 35082)
CCGCCCCGATAACGGCGGCCCCGAGCCGCAAGTTTTCGGCCCGGGCCAGGCCGACCGAAGTTAGCCCGAGGCCCAGATCGCCTAGGATGATAAATCCGGCCCCTCGCCCACTCGGGAACCGACCACCGGTCCCGCCGCAGGATTTGACGGCCATCTCGCGGGGAAATCGGCGGGAAGGGGCTTGTGAACGGCAAGGTTAGGGCTGTAGATGGCGGCGGCCCAGCGGGCGAGCAGGCCAAGCCGAACAGCCCGGTCAGGGCGATGGTGGGTGCGGTTTTAATCGCCTTCGCCGTAGTAGGCCTGGAGGGCGCGGTCCAGTTTAACGCCCGTGAGCACTGTGCCCAGGATGCGGGCATTGACCTTCTCCAGGGCAGCCTTAGCCCGGCGGGCAAACTCCCGCCGGGTCTTCCCCGCCTGGAGAACCAGCAGCACCCCGTCGACACGGCTGGCCAGGATGAGGGCATCGGTGACGGCCAGAACGGGGGGTGAATCGTAAAGGACATAATCGGCCGTCTCGGCCAGCCGCGCCATCACCTCTGCCATCCGGCGGGAAGCCAGAAGCTCGGCAGGGTTGGGGGGAAGGGGGCCGCTGGGCAGGAGCCAGAGGTTCTCAACGCCCGTCTCGAAGAGGGGCAGCTCCTGGTCGGGCTCGCCAATGACCAAGCTGGTAAGCCCCACCTGATTTTTAAGGCCGAAAAGCTTGTGGAGGCCAGGGCGCCGGAGGTCAGCGTCGACGGCAATGACCCGACTCCCGGCCTGGGCAAAGGCGATGGCCAGGTTGGCCAAGGTCGTAGTCTTGCCCTCTTCCGGGCCCGTCGACGTAATCAGGATAGTCCGGACCGGCCGGTCCGGACTGGCAAACTGGATGCTGATGCGAAGCTGGCGGAAGGCTTCGGCCACTGGCGAGCGGGGGTCGAGCTTGCTGATTAGGGCTTTTTGCATATCCAAGGAATACCCTCCGGAAATGCGACCGGCCGGGGCGGGGAGTCTGGGGACGACCCCGAGGACCGCCTGGCCCAGCAACCTTTCGGATTCCTCGGCCGACTTGACGGTGTCATCCAGAAACTCCAAAAGAAACGCCGCCAACACCCCGATTACCAGCCCCAGCACCGCCCCGGCCAGGACGTTGGACCGGGTTCGGGGCCAGGCCAACACCGGCGGTGACGGGTCGTCGTAGCGCTCCACGTCGACCCGGTCCCGCTTGTCCACATCCTTCATCCGGAGCTGTTGCTGCTCCCGGAAGGCCTCGGCCAGGGCCATGACGATCCGCCGGGCCATCTCCGGGTTCGGGTCGTCAGCCTCGACCAGAATCGCCTGGGCGTCTGCGGCCTCGCTTACCCGGACCCTTCGGCGAAACTCCTCCGGCGAAAGGTCGAGCTGGAGCTGGCTATTTACCCGCTTGATGATAGCATCGGTTGTCAGGAGCTGGCTGTACTGGCGGATGGTCTCCCGCACTACCAGGGTAACGCCGTAATCCGGACGCCACGGGATGACGAAGAGCCTAATGGAGGACCGATAGAAGGGCTGTTGAAGCTTGCTGTAAACGTAGGCCGAACCAGCAGCCAGCACCACCAGGATCGCAATCAACCACCACCTTCGGCCCAGGACCCGCCAGTAATCTTTCAGCCCCATCAACGGCCATTTTATAGCTTATTCACCCAGCCTTGTCAACGGCCGGCTGTGACGCTAGACTTTTGGGGGTATGGGCGTTAACAGGATCCCGGTTATCGGCGCGGCCAAGGCCCTGCGGAACGCGGCCCGGCTCCTGCGCCTGGGCGGGGGTACGGCCTTCCCCGGCCTGGTCGTCGAGGCTGTTGCGCCTGATTACCTGGATGAGTGGACCCAGCAGCTTACCGGGGGGGTCATCCTCGTAAGCGGCACTAACGGCAAGACCACCACCGTCCGGATGACGGCTGAGATTCTGCTGCGGGCCGGCTACGAGCCCGTCTCCAACCGGGCCGGGTCGAACCTGCTCCGGGGCATCCTGAGCGCCCTGGTGGAGCGCTCCGACTGGCAGGGCCGCCTCGTCTTAGGGGGGCGTGGGGTGGGCCTTTTTGAGGTGGATGAGGGGACCCTTCCCCAGATGCTGGACCGGCTCCGGCCCCACGTGGTGGTTTTGACCAACCTTTTCCGGGACCAGCTCGACCGCTACGGGGAGGTCGAGGCCCTGGCCCGGGCCTGGCGGCGGGTGCTGGCCGAAACCCCGCCGGAGGTCCTCATCGTAAACGCCGATGACCCGAACCTTGCCGCCCTGGCCGAGGAGTTTCCCAAAGATGTGTTCCTTTTCGGCCTGGAAGGCTCGCCCTTTACCCGGGACCAGCTTCCCCACGCCGCCGACGCCCGCTTCTGTCCCCGGTGCAACGGCCCCCTTAAATACGACTTAGTCTATTACAGCCACCTGGGCAAGTACCGGTGTCCCGACTGCGGCTGGACAAGGCCGGTCCCTGACATTGCCGGCGAAATCGTCCGGACCCAGGGGGTTGAAAACTTGGGTTTGCTGATTCAGTTTGGGGGCGAGCCCTTCGAGGTTGACCTGCCGATTGGGGGAACGTATAATGCCTATAACGCCCTGGCCGCCACCGCCGTGGCCTACGCCTACCGGGTGCCAGTTAGGCTAGTCCGGCAGGGGCTGGGGGCCTTCCAGCCGGCCTTCGGCCGCCAGCAGGTCGTAGTCTTTAACCGCCGCCGGCTTGTAACCATTTTGGTCAAAAACCCGGCCGGCTTTAACGAGGCCATAAACCTGATCCTTTCAGACGGCCGGGATGAGCCAAAAAACCTGTTAATCATCCTCAACGACCGGGTAAACGACGGAAGGGATATCTCCTGGATCTGGGATGTGGATTTCGACCTACTCCGAGGTTGGGTCGGCTTGGTAGTCGCCTCGGGCCTTCGGGCCGCCGAGATGGCCCTCCGGCTCAAATACGCTGAAGTTGCCGGCACCGTTGACTCCCCCGAGCCCATCGTCGAACCCGATATCCGCCGGGCCATAGATATCGCCGTCGAGAAGACCCGTCCCGGCTCGACCCTTTACATCTTGCCGACCTATACGGCCCTGCTTGACCTGCAGCGAATCCTGGCCCGGCGGGGGCTTACCCGGCCTTACTGGGAAGCTTGATGGAGCTGCGCATCGGCTATTTTTACCCCGACGAGCTCAACCTCTACGCCGACCGGGGCAACGTCATCTGCCTGGTCCAGCGCTGCCGGTGGCGGGGAATTGACGTCCGGGTGGTGCCGGTGGAGCTTAGGGAACGGTTCAACCCCGACGACTTCGACATCCTTATCCTAGGTGGCGGTCAGGACCGGGACCAGCGGATCGTTGCCGACGACCTGGTGGAGGTGAAGGGTGAGGCTCTGCGGTCGGCGGTGGAGTCGGGGGTGGTGGTGCTGGCGGCCTGCGCCGCCTACCAGCTTTTGGGCCACTATTACCAGCCGGCCGAGGGGGAGCGGATCCGGGGCCTGGGCATCTTCGACGCCTACACCATCCACCCAGGCCCGAGCGAGCCGCGGTGCATCGGCAACATCGTCGTCGAGTGGCAGGGCCGGACCCTAGTGGGGTTTGAAAACCACGGCGGCCGGACGGTCCTCGGCCCGGGGGCCACACCCCTGGGGCGGGTGGTCGTCGGCTTCGGGAATAACGGCCAGGACGGCACGGAAGGGGCAGTTTATAAAGCTGCCTTCGGCACCTACATGCACGGGTCCCTCCTGCCCAAAAACCCCCACTTCGCCGACCACCTCATCTGGCTCGCTCTAAAACGCCGCTACACCGACGTGACCCTGGCCCCCCTGGACGACCGGCTAGAGCTGGCGGCCCATCAGGCGGCGGTTCAGCGGGCCAAGGCCGGAGGTTAGGGCGGTGCCAGCCCTGACCGCGGCTGTCGTTGCCCTAGGCGTCTTCTTCGGGGGTTTTGTCAAAGCCACCCTCGGCCTCGGCTTTGGGGTAGCCTCGACCCCGATCTTAAGCCTGGTTCTGAATCCCCGACTGGCCATCACCATCCTGAGCATTCCCAGCTTCGTCTCCAGTCTCTGGGTAGCGGCCCAGGCCACCCGGAACTGGCAGGCCCTGCGGCCCCTGGGGCCCTTGATAATAGGAATTTTGCCCGGCGTGATCCTGGGGGCCTGGGCCCTCAAGGTCCTGCCCATCCGATGGGTCCAGTTGATGGTTGGCATTCTGGTGGTCTCTTACGTGGCGACCACCCTTTTTAACCCCGAGTTTCAACTGCCGGCTGGCCTGGTAAAGCCCGTGGGGTTCATTGTGGGGATAGTCACCGGGGTTCTGGTTTCTTTGGGCAACATTGCCGGGCCCATCCTGGCCATCTACCTCCGGAGCATCGGCTACGTGAAATTAGACTTCGTCTTCGGGGTAGGAGCCATCCTGACCATCTCCACGGGCGGCCAGGTGCTGAGCTACGCCGTTACGGGTCTACTTGGGCCCACCGAGGCCCTTTACGGCCTGCTTGCCTGCATTCCCCTGGCAATCGGAATGATGCTGGGCTTCGCCTTCCAGGCCCGGCTTTCGGTTCAGGCATACAACCGGGTCTTGCTGACAGCCCTTTTTCTGCTCGGCCTGAACCTGATCGTTACGGGCCTTGTCGGCTAGGCCGAATTCGCCCGAAAAGTTGTTTTACGAAGGGCCTGACCAGGGGCGTCGGGTTGGACGCCGCCGGAACCAGGCCTGAGGCCTGACGACGAACCGACGCCCGTCGGTGCAGCGCAGAACCGCAGGCCGGCGCTGCCCCTTCAGCCACCGGTAAACCACCGACATCCGGCCGGGGGCTACGATGACGGTAAGCCAGGCCTTCCGAGCAACCAGGCAATTGCGGCGCAGGCGGCTCGAGCCCCGGGCCCACCGCGCCGCCCGGCGGCCCGACTTCAACACTCGCTGTAGCCGCACGAAAGGCATTTGGCACATCCTTCCTCATAAACCAATGTTGCCTGGCCGCACTCGGGACAAAGGTCGGCGGTCTTACTGGCTGGGCCGGTCTCCACGACGGCGGTCTGGTCGGTGGAACCGGCTGTGCCGGCCGCCGAGGCTTCCCGGGCTACCTGTGGCCGGGCCTCGCCGACCTCTTCGGCCAGTACGTGGGCGATGGCGTCGGGCAGAGACCTTACCCGGCTCGGGCCGAAACCTAAAGGCCGGGCGCCCCCAATGTCCTTGAGCTGTTCCACCACCTGCCGGACCCGCTCCGTCGGGGTCATTGGGGAGGGCAGCCTCAAGACCAGAGATATCAGCCGGCCGATGGCCTCGGCCACGGCCTGGACGTCAGACCCCGCCTTGCCCACGTTGATAAAGACCTCGAAGGGTTCGCCCGTCCCGTTCCGGTTAACGGTGATGAAGGCGGTGCCCAGCGGCGTCTCCTGCCGGTAGGTTCGGCCCTCCACCACATGGGGCCTCGGTTTAACCTGAAGGGTCGGGGGTGCCGAAGGCCCTTCGGCCGCCGCGGCGGGCCGAACCTGAAGGTTCAGCTTCGGCTTTGCGCCCAGATGGAGCACCTGCTGGCCTTTAGAGCCGTGTCGGAAGACGGTAATCCCCAGGCAGCCTAGCTCCCAGGCAAGCATATACGCCCGGGAAACGTCCTCACGGGTGGCCTCGTGGCGCAGGTTTATCGTCTTGGACACCCCGTTGTCGGTGTGCTTCTGGAAGGCCGCCTGCATCCGGACGTGCCACTCCGGGTCGACCTCGTGGGCGGTGACGAACACCCGCCGGATATCCGCCGGTATGGACTCGATGTCCTGTAGGGTACCCTGCTCGATGACCCGCTCCATTATCTCCGGTTGGTAGATCCCCCGCCGGCGGGCCACCTCCTCGAAGATGGGATTTATAAACGTCAGGTGCCGCTCGCCGACGATGTGGGAGTAGGCGATGGCAAATAAAGGCTCGATACCCGAGGAGCAGCCAGCGATGATGGAGATGGTCCCGGTTGGGGCGATGGTAGTGACGGTGGCGTTTCTTAAGGGCCGCCCGTCCCGGTAGATGCTGTGGGGCCAGTTGGGGAAGGGTCCCCGCTCGACGGCCAGGCGGGCCGACTCATCGTGGCCGACCTCCCGGATGAATCCCATCACCCTTTCAGCCAGCGTTACCGCCTCTTCGGAGTCGTAGGGGATACCCAGCAGAAGGAGCATGTCCGCCCAGCCCATCACCCCCAGGCCGATCCGGCGGTTCGCCTTGACCTGGGCGTCGATCTCCTTCAACGGGTACGGGTTCACCTCGATAACGTCATCGAGGAATTGGACGGCCAGCCGGGTCGTCCGCTCCAGCCCCGCCCAGTCGATGCGGGCCTCGGCCGCCTTAAGGTCCTGGACCAATTCGCCGGGCTTTACGAATTTGGCCAGGTTAATCGACCCGAGGTTGCAGGCATCGTTGGGCGCCAGGGGCTGCTCGCCACAGTTGTGGACCACAAACCCGCCGGCATCGAAGGCGTTTACTCCCGGAACCTGGACGTCGTAGACGGGTTCTTCACCGTCGGGTAAAATCGCGGCCACCCGGGCAACGAATCGATCCGGTTCCACCGGCTTCGCCGGTCGGCGTCGATAGCGCCCGAGCAGGGCTTCGAGACGTCTGCGTTTGGCCGGGTCGGCAAAGCCGACGGCCTTGGCAAAGCGAAACACATCTTCCCCGGAAATCACCAGCTCGTACCGGGCTTTGGTCCGGCCCCGACCGTCGGGGACGATGGCCGCCACTTCCGCCTGGCGTAGGTAGAGCCGACTGAAGATGCCAAGGCGCAAAAGCATCCGCTGGACACCCCGCAGAAACTCGGGGTCACCCTGGGAAAGCCGGATGTTTGCCCCCTTAACCTGGGTGCCCTGGACGGAGCCGTGGGTATCAAAAAGGCCCCTTAAAAACCCCCGGTAGAAGTCGGAGGAGGTCCGTTCCAGGGCCGGGGTTATCGCCTTCCGGCCAGGCCTAAGCCCCAGGGAGGCGGCCACGGACCTTGCAGCCCCCAGGGCCAGCCACCGCCCACCAGGACGGGCCTGGGCCCAGCCGCAAAAATCCGGGCGCGTGACCTCAAGGGCCGCGCCCGCGGAGGCACCCATGAAGGTGCTTATAGCACCCTCGGCACCGGCAGACTGCTTCAAAGCGGTGACTACCGCCTTGTCCACCTTGAGGATGCCGTCCCCCAGTAGCAGGCCAACCAGGTAGCCTTCTGCCTCGCTATAGGCCCCCGGCCAGCCCCTGAGCTCCCGGTGGTCGTTAAGGACGACGAGGTCGCCGGGCTTAAGGCTGCCGGCCGGTACCCATTCTTCCTCCCGGGTGGAGCGGGTGAGGCGCTTTACCCGGCGCACTGGATGGTTGGGGGTTAGCCTCAAGGCGTAGCCTTCCCGGGTCTCGACCCGGACCAGCTTCCGGACGCCGGTGAAGAAGAACCCATCGGGGGTGGTCGGGTGAGCCCGGCCGTTAAGCACCAGGTTTACCCGCCGGCCGATCAGTTCCCCCACCTGCCTAGGGCCCCGGTCGGTCATCACCCAGGCATCGGCCGGAAGGCACGGGTTCGTGGCCTCGATGGTTTCCAGGTCGGGGACGGGGTTAGCCCGGGAGCGGTTTATCCGGTCGATGAAGACCAGGCCCGGGTCCCCGGTGCGCCAGGCGGCGTCCACAATCTTGTCCCAGACCTCCCGGGCCCGGAGCCGGCCGGTCACCTCCCCGGTGTGGGGCGCGATGAGCTCATATTCTTCGTCCTTTTGCAAGGCTTCCATAAACCGGTCGGTAATGGCCACCGAGATGTTGAAGTTGGTTATCCCGCCGTCCAGCTTGCAGGTTATGAACTCTAAGATGTCAGGGTGGTCCACCCGAAGGATACCCATGTTGGCCCCCCGGCGGGTTCCCCCCTGCTTTACGGCCTCGGTGGCGGCGTCAAAAACCCTTAAGAAGCTTACGGGGCCGGAGGCCCTGCCACCGGTGGAACGCACGATACTGTCCTTGGGCCTGAGCCTCGAGAAGGCGAAGCCGGTGCCACCGCCCGACTTGTGGACGATGGCGGCCCGCTTTATCGCCTCGAAAATCCCCTCCAGGGAGTCCTCCACTGGAAGAACATAGCAGGCCGAGTACTGCAGGCCGTTCTCCTTGCCGGCATTCATTAAGGTTGGGGAGTTGGGCAGAAAGTAATGGTCCACCATCAGGTCGTAAAAGCTCTGGGCGATGGCCCGGACCTCGGCCTCGGACTTGCCCCAGCGGCGCTCGGCCTGGGCGATTGCCCAGGCGACCCGCCAGCACATCCCCTCGGGCGTCTCCCCAGGGGCGAGGTAGCGCTCCTTAAGGACCCTTAAGGCCGCATCCGTCCAGACGCCTTGCCTGAGACCAGGAGCAGCCTCAACCATCTCGGCACCTCCCACCTGAAATTGAGGCTCACCACAATATCTTGTGGTTTCATTAGGAAGCTAGCACAATATACGGGAGACGTCAAGGCATCCTGCCCGAAGCTTCTCCACATCCTATAAATTCTTGTTGAAGAGTCCTGGAAAACTTTTAAGCTGCCTACTTGGGGCCTCGGCCGGCCGGTTCGGAGGCCCCCAAGGGCAGGCTGCGCAGAAACTCCCGGAGTTCTGGGCCGATTTCGGGGTCTTTAAGGCCGAGGCTTACGGTGGCCTTGATGAGGCCCAGGGGGGTGCCGGCGTCGTGGCGGATGCCCTCGAACTCGTAGCCATAGATGGCCTGCCGCTCCAAAAGAAGCTTAAGGCCGTCGGTGAGCTGAATCTCGCCGCCCCGGCCAGGTGGGGTCCGCTCAAGATATTCAAAGATTTCGGGGGTCAAGATATACCGGCCGACGATGGCCAGGTTTGAGGGGGCCTCGGCGGGGTCGGGCTTTTCTACCAGGTCTTGCACCTGGTAGACCCGGTGGGCGATGGGCTTGGGGGAGATGATGCCGTAGCGGGAGGTGGCCTCCGGGTCGACCCGCTCGATGGCGATGATACTGCACTTGTAGCGCTCGAAGACCTGCAGCATCTGCTTCATGGCCGGCACCGGGGCGTCGATGATATCGTCTGGCAGAAAGACCGCAAAAGGCTCGTCGCCCACCAGGTCTTTGGCCACCAAGATGGCGTGGCCGAGGCCCAGCTGCTCCTTCTGGCGCAGGTAGGCGATAGAGGCCAGGTCGGTGATCCGGCGGATCTCCTCCAACATTTTCGTATCGCCCTTGCGGGCGAGCACGTACTCCAGCTCAAAGGAGCGGTCAAAGTGGTCCTCCATCGGCCGCTTCAGGCTGTTGGTGATGATAATGACCTGGTGGATGCCCGAGGCCACCGCCTCCTCAACCACCCACTGAATAATGGGCTTGTTAACCAGGGGCAGGGACTCTTTCGGGAGGGCCTTAGTGGCCGGTAGCAGCCGGGTTCCCCACCCCAAGGCGGCTCAGGTAAATGGGTAAAACCAGCCCGGAAAAGCCGTAGGGGAGGCCGACCAGGAAGCCGGCACCCACCAGGATGAGGACCTCCCGGCTCACCCCCTGAAATGGATAAAGAAGGGCCCCGCGCAGTCCCAACGGCCCGGTCTGGGGGCGAACAGCCGGCGCGCTGCCCCGCTCAGCTTCCCCTGGCCAGCTCCACCAGCCGGCCGATGTCCAGGTGCTCGGTCATGAGGCGGGCGAAGGGGGTTACCTTGGCCGGCTGGGCAAATTTGCCCAGGCCGTAGGCCGCCTCGAGGGCCTCCACCGTAGCCAGGGTTCCCGAAGGCACCAGCACAATGGGGACGCCATCCTCCTCAGCCCGGGCAACGACGATAGGGTCAGGTACCCAGTTGCCCGTTAGGATCAAAGCCTTGGTGGGGCTTTCCAGGGCGGCCAGATGGATATCCGGCCGGTCCGCCGCGGCGATAACGGCCTTGTTGGGCTTGCGGCCGAAGTAGTACTGGCTGGCGTCGGGGGTTACGGTGGCCATCATCAGGTTCTCCACCAGCTCTTCGCCCTTCTCCGGGGCCGTTATTATACGACCGCCAAGGATTTTGGCGATCTCGTTGACGGTGAGGGCCAGCATGAACCGGGCCTGGGGAATCCAGCCGAGCCAGGGCAAGCCCCGCTCCCGAACGGCTGGCCCCAGCTTGGCGTCGATAAACTCAGCCCGCTCCGGTGGCACCGCATTAAAAACCACCCCCTTAAGCCGGTCGCCGAAATGGCGGCCGAAAACCACCGCCTGGTCCACCGACGGAACCCCCTGGTAACGGAGGATAAGAATGACGGCGGCATCGGCCTCGGCAGCAAGCTCGGCCGCCGAAAGGCCCAGACTCCCGCCGGTGGCCAGGTCCTCGGGGGCCTCGATGAGTAGGACGTCCTTCCCAACCCCAACTTGGCCCAAAGCCTCCCGGACCCGGCCCGCCACCTGCCCGGGGTCCGCCACGTAGTCCTCCCAGTCGGGGGTTTGATAGGCCACCGGCGCCAGCTGAGCTTCGGATTCCGCCAGGCTCAGGGCGGCCCGGATGAAGATGGGGTCGGTGTCCAGGGTCTGGCCGTCGGCCCGCTTTTTGGGGACGGCAACGGGCTTAAAATAGCCCACCTGAAGGCCGACCTTGCGCAGGTGGAGGCCCAGGCCGGCGATGAAGGCCGTCTTGCCGGAGAGGGGCGCGGGCGACGCTACCAGCAGCCTCGTCATCGGTGTCTCCTGCCAGGTCCGTGTGAATCCCAAGATTATACCATGGCTGGCCCGGTGCTATAATTGGGGGGCGGTTATGCTTGACCCGCTTACCCTGCGCATCCTCCGTATCTTCTTGATCCTAGGAACGGTCGCCCTGAGCATTTACCTGGCCGGCGTCTTCATCCGCATCGTTTTCCTGCTTTTCGACGTGCTCCTTTTATTTTTGCTCGCCTGGATACTTGCTTACATCCTTAACCCGCTCGTTCGGGGTCTTGTTGTGGATCTGCGGGTGAGTCGCGCCCTTGGGGTTTTTATAGTTTACTTCGGCCTCCTGGGCATCCTGGTGGTCGTCGGGTTTGTGGTCATCCCGGCGGCCGCTGCGCAGGTGGAACAGCTAGCCCTGGCCCTCCCCGAGCTGATAAGGCCCATCCCGGGCCTGCTTCAAAGTTGGGAACGGTTGGCCCGGGAGCTGGGGATTCCGGCGGAGGCCACCGCCTTGACCGACCCGGCCGCCCTCGGCCAGCGCCTGGGGGCCTCCGGCGAGCTTATTACCAACAGCATCCTGGCGGTTCTCCAGGGGATTGCCACCGGCCTCACCTCGCTGCTGCTGGTCATTGTGCTTTCGTATTTTATAAGCGCCGACTGGGACCGGCTGAATGCGGCCATCAACCTGGTGGTACCCGTTGGGGTTCGCAAGGAGGTGAATTTTTTCTTTGCGACCGTTGACCGGACCGTCGGCGGATTCTTGCGGGTTACGGCCGTCCAGATGGTGGCCCTCGGGGTGGGTACCGGCCTGGTGGCCTGGGTAAGTGGCACCGGCTACGCCCTGCCCCTCGGCATCATCAATGGCCTAGCGGTGCTTGTGCCCCTCATCGGGCCGCTCATAGGGATGATCCCGGTGGTGGCGTTGGCCGGGATAACCGGGTCTTGGCTCAAGGCCGCGGCCGTGGCGGCGGCCCTGCTGGCCCTGCAGTTCGCTATATTTAACGTTGTGGTGCCCCGGATAATGGGCTCGTCGGTGGGCCTTCACCCACTGCTGGTGTTCTTTGCCCTGCTAGCCGGCATTAAGATTGCCGGGGTTTGGGGTGCCCTTTTCGGGGTGCCTGCTGCCGGAATCTTATACTCGATGGGACTTTATCTATACAAACGAACTTTACCCGAAGAGGACCGCTCTAAGATAACTTTACCGGGCGAGGAGACGGAAGATGAAGATTCGCAAGGCGGTGGTACCGGCCGGGGGGTGGGGAACCCGGCTGCTACCGGCCACTAAGGCCCTCCCGAAAGAGTCCCTGCCCCTGGTTAACAAGCCCATTATTCAGTGGGTGGTTGAGGAGGCGG
>JGI25066J35082_100083_pt1 | contig 11529 bp, 10 predicted proteins | sample Antgeofumaro1A2B_FD_35082 | JGI IMG/M metagenome (IMG submission 35082)
TGAGCCGACGCTATGAGGAGTTGATTGCCTTCCTGCGCCGCGACAACCCTGTGCCCATTGGGACGGTCTTGACAACAGGCACAGGCATCATGCCCCCGCCTCAATCCGCCTTGAAAGATGGGGATGTGGTGGAGATTGAGAGCCCCCCTTCTAGGCAAGTTGGTCAACCTTGTCCGAAAGGGGCGAAGCGGCTGAAGGGTTGGTGGCGTGCGTCAAAATGAAAAGGGAGCAGGGGGAACGAAACGGGTGATGGGTGATGGTGATTTTACGGGATGTCACAGTGCGCTACGAGAACGGGGTGACGGCTCTAAAGCAGGTCAACTTGACGGTGGAAAAGAGCGAGTTCGTGTTTTTGGTTGGACCGACGGGAGCGGGGAAAAGCACTTTGCTGAAGTTGCTCACCCGCGAGATTGTCCCGACGGAAGGGAAAGTGTTCGTGGTGGGGCAGGAAGTGAGCCGCCTTAAACCGTCCAAAGTGCCTTACCTGCGGCGACTGATGGGGGTGGTGTTTCAAGACATCCTGCTGCTTCCCGACCGAACTGTTTGGGAGAATGTCGCGTTCGCCCTTCGGGTCACGGGCGCTTCCTCGGCAGAGATTGCCCGCGAGGTGCCCAAAGCCTTGGAGACCGTAGGAATGTTACACCGCGCCAAGTCGTTCCCCGCTGAACTGTCTGGCGGGGAGAAGCAAAAGGTGGCTTTAGCGCGGGCATTAGTTGTCAAGCCCCTTCTCTTGCTCGCCGACGAACCGACAGGCAACTTAGACCCCCTTTCGTCGTTGGAGATTGTGGACTTGCTGTTGCGCATCAATCGTCAGGGCACGACAGTCATCGTGGCAACCCACGACCGAGCCATCGTGGATACCTACCGCAAGCGGGTCGTGGAACTTTCTGGTGGGCGAATTGTGCGAGACGAATGGCGCGGGGTGTTTCGGCGTGAGTTGGCTTAGTTTGCTCGTCTTCTTCCTACACGAGGCGCTCATCAACCTGTGGCGCCACCGATTGGTCACCGCCGCCACTGTGACCACTGTTGCCGTGACCGTTGGGGTTTGGGTCTTCTTCGCATTGGAAGCAAAAGCGTGGGAGCGATTGCTGATTTGGGAGGGGCGCAAATTAGACCAACTTTGCGTCTTCTTGAAGCCCGAAGCGGACGAACAAACGGTAAAGCGATTGGGGGAGCAAATAAGCCGCTTGCCCCAAGTCACTCATGTTCGGTTTGTTCACAAGCGAGAGGGCTTGGAGAAATTGCAGCGGTTGTTTGGCAATGCTGTCCCGCTGGAAGACTTGGTGGGGCACAACCCCTTGCCGCACGCTTTGGAGGTAACTTGTCAATCCCCTCAAGCCGCTTTTGAATGTGCCCAACAAATTCGGCGCCTCCCTGAAGTGGACGAAGTGACTTTCCCCGCTGTGGCAGTGCGCCGCTACGAACAGTTGGTGCGCAGCCTCCGCTGGCGCAACCATGCCCTTTCCCTCCTGCTCGCCATCATCGCCTTCGTGCTCCTTTACAACGCTTTGCGGGTCAGCGTTTACGGGCGTCGCCATGAAATCCGCATCATGCAGTTAGTCGGGGCGACTATTTGGACGGTGCGAGGTCCCCTGTTGATGGAGGGGTTGCTTTACGGTGTTTTGGGGGCAATGGGCACTTTGGGGTTGACCAAACTTTTACTGACCCTCAATGCGGCGTTCCCGCCACCGGCAACTTACTGGACAGGTTTGTGGGGCGATGGGAGTGGATGGCGAATGCTCCTGAGGGAAGTGCAAGTAGACAGCCTTTTCATCAGCAAAGTCCTGCTACTGGGCATGGGATTGAGTTTTCTGAGCGCTCTCTTTGCAGCAGTGCGGTTGGTTAAAGCGGTGTGATGGCTTTGGTGGCAAAATTGCCATGAGTTTCAGAGCGCCGAGGTGAGGCAGGTGCGCCCGCTTGGTCTCGGTCTTGCCCTGTTGGTTCTGGTATCTTCCGTTGGGCATGGGTGGGAATGGCGCTCGTTGCTCTCGCGGGGCAAGACGCCCAGCCTTTCCCTTTTGCGCAAGAGGCAGGCGGAACTGGAACAGCGAAAGCGCATCGTTCGCCTTAAGATGCGGGAGATGCGCCGAAAGGAGCAGTCTCTTTCCGAACAGTTGCAGGCGACCCGCACCCGAATTGCCCGTGCCAAAAGCCGGCTCGCTGCCCTCAGTGCGGAATATGCTCGCATCTCCCGACAATTGAATCACACCCGCGTGCGTGTCCGTCAATTGCGCGCTCGTCTTTCACGCCATCGCTCCCTTCTGGCGGAACGGCTCCGCCAACTTTACAAGCATCCCCCCAGCGATTATGTGGCGTTCGTTCTGGACGCCCGCGACATAGAGGATGCTGCTATCCGAACTTACGCCTTCCAGCGTATCCTTCACCACGACGAGACGGTCATTGAGCGCACGCAGCAGGTGAAAGAGGAACTGGAAGCGCAGGAAGCCCGCCTGCTAAGGCAACAAGCCCGCTTAGCCGCCCTCCGCCAAGCCATCGCCGCCGAAACGCAGGAATTGCAAGCGGCGGAAGCCGAACAACGCCAGTTGTTGCGACAGGTGCAATTGGAGCGGGAGACCTATGAGCGCTGGTTGCAGGAGTGGGAAGAAGAATCACGCGCCATTGCGGCTTTACTGCGGCGTTTGCAGCAAGCACAACGGGGGCGTCCCCGCCCTATCCCCGCATGGACAGGTCCTTTCCTTCGTCCCGTTGATGGTCCCATCGTCTCCGGCTTTGGCTACCGCGTTCATCCCGTCTTTCGCCGAGTCAAGTTCCACTATGGCGTGGACATTGCCGCCCCTTACGGCACACCCATTCGGGCAGCAGCAAATGGCGTCGTGGTGTTTGCGGGTTGGCGACGGGCTTACGGCAACACTGTCATCCTTGACCACGGCAACGGTCTCGCCACCCTCTACGCCCACTGTTCCCAAATCCTCGTCAGCGAAGGCGAAGTGGTGCGACAGGGGCAAATTATTGCCCGAGTGGGGAGCACCGGCTTGTCCACTGGACCGCACCTTCACTTTGAGGTCCGCCAATACGGCGAACCTGTCAACCCGTTAGCGGTGCGTTAAAATGAATGGCAGTCGTGACACGAAAACGGAGGCGAGCAACCGATGGAACAGATGACACAGCAGCAAATTGCCCCTCAACCCCGAAAGCGTGGGGTTGGCAGCCTGTTCGCCGCTTTGCTGGTCATTCTGTCCTTCGCAGCGGGTTACCAAGTTGGTCACCGTCGGAGCGATGAATTTCGTCTTCGCATTTCGGCAGGTCCTGGTTTAGTGCCCTTCGTCCAAGAGCATGCCCCTGCTGCCCAGCCTTCCCAACCTTCGCTGCGACCGATAGAGCGGTTGGCGGAAGTCTACTTCCGCTTGCAGCAATACTTCTACGCTCCCGACAAGTTGAACGAGGAGCAACTCACCTACGGCGCCATTGCCGGGCTGCTTCGGGCGACCGGTGACCAATACACCCGCTACCTGAAGCCAGAAGACTTGGAGCAATTCACCACACGCAGTCACGGCGAGTATGAGGGCATCGGAGCGGAACTGACCGTTGCCGTTGACCCCCTCACAGGCGAAGAGCGAATCACCATCATGAGCGTCTTCCCAGAGCAACCTGCCGACAAAGCGGGCTTGCGCCCTTTAGATCGCATCTTGAAAATTGACGGCAAGCCGACAGACAAGATGACCTTAGAGCAAGCCGTCAGCCTCATTCGCGGTCCGCGGGGGACGAAAGTCACTTTGACCATTCAGCGCGACGGCATCCCCGAACCTTTTGATGTGACCCTCACCCGCGAGCGTATTCAAATCCCCGTTTTGCAAAAGCGAATGTTGGAAGGGCAAATCGGCTACATTCGGCTGTTGGAGTTCAACGAGAAGACCACTTCGGAGCTGAGCAAAGCGCTGGATGAGTTGAAGCAACAAGGGGCACGCGCCCTCATCTTAGACTTACGGGGAAACCCTGGCGGTTTGCTGGATGCTGCTGTTGAAGTCGCTAGCCTCTTCATCCACAAAGGTCCCGTCGTGACGGTCAAAAGCCGAATGGAAGGCGAGCAAGTCTTTGAAGCCATCCCGTCCCTTTACAAGGGCTGGAAAGTCCCGATGGTGGTGCTGGTGGACAACCGAAGCGCTTCCGCCAGCGAAATCGTAGCAGGAGCGTTAAAAGACCACAAGGTAGCGGAAGTGGTCGGCGAGAAAACTTTCGGGAAGGCGTCGGTGCAAACGGTGGTGAACTTGCGGGGTGGCGGCGCTTTGATTGTGACGACGGGAAGTTACCTGACCCCCAGCGGTTACGACATCCACGCCAACAAAGGATTGGAGCCCGATCGCAAATTGGAGCCAAGTCCCGAGGAACAACTGCACAATGCCCAACTGGTTGCTACGTGGGTGGAGCGGGGGAAAGCCCACCTGAAAGCCAACGAGTTGGAAGACGCCCTTATCTGCTTCGGACGCGCCCGCCAATTAGATCGCACCCACAAGGAAGCGGCGAAGTTGTATAACGAGACCGTTGCCCGCTTAGTGGAACAAGAGCGCAACCGCACAAGAGACGCGCAATTGGAGCAGGTGCGAAAATTGCTCCTTCAAAGATTGGAACCACAAAAACCCGCTCGGGCAAGCACCCACTGAAACTGACCGCCTCGCTAAAAAGCCCTCCAGCGGGAGGGTACGGTTTGTTTGTCAAGGGGTGTTCCCCCCGATGCTTCGGACAGGGTTGAGCTCAGGTGAGCGGGTTGTCTACTGGCTCATCATCTTGGGCTTAGGGTTTGCTTTTCTCCTTCAACAGCGAGCCAGACTACCTGTTGCTATTTTTGTCAACGGCAAACCGGTGGCGTGGCTGGGCAGTGTTCGGTTGGCTCAACGGGCGGTTAACTTGGCGTTGGAAGAATTGCGAAAACGGCACGGTCCTCAGGCGGAATTTGCCGAAACCATTGACATTGGTTCGCTCCCCTTGCGGGGAGAGACTTCGTTGGTAAGTCCAGCAGAAGCGGCTCAACAATTGCTGGCACACATAACCTCCGCCCAACGAGCATGGCTCATCACTGTTAACGAGCAGCCGGTGGTGGCACTCACACGAAAGGCGGATGCAGAGGAGGCGTTGGAAGCCGTCAAGGCGCACTTTACGCCACCCTCTGTGACGCTGGTTCGGGAACCTCGGTTCAAGGAGCGGGTGACGGTGCGAGAGGGAAAGGTTCCCGTCAGTCAAGTCCTTCCCGATGCGAAGGCGGCGGTGCAGAAACTTATCGGTGGGTTGGAGCCGCCTCACTACCACATTGTCCGAGCGGGGGAAGTGGGGATGCGCATCGCCCGTCGCTACGGCTTGACCCTTGCCCAACTTCAGCAACTCAACCCCGACAAAAACTTGGACCGCTTGAAAGTTGGCGACAAGTTGTTGGTCAAACGGGGGAAGCCGCTGGTAACCGTTGTGGTGACCTATCAGGTGCTTCAGCGAGAACCCGTGCCTTACAAAGTGGAGCGGCGGTTCGCTTCCCGCTTGCCGGGGGGTGCCCTCGTCACCCAACAGAAGGGGCGGGAAGGGCTCAAAGAAGTGGTGCTGGAAGTGACCTGTGAAAACGGCGTGGAAGTGAGCCGGAAAGTTGTCAAGGAGCGAATTGTCAAAGAACCTGTCACAGAAGTGATTTTGGTGGGAGGAGGGTTGCGCCGATGAGAGAAACGACATTGTGGGCGGTTCCCTTCCCGCCTATCGTCTTTAACCCCGCTTTCGGGGATTTGAGCGATTTTCTTGCGCCCCCTTACGATGTCATTGACGCCGAACGGTGCCGACAACTTCTGACACGCCATCCTTACAATGTCGTGCGCCTTGTGCTGCCTCCCTCCCTGGAGCCGGACAACCCTTCCCGCTACGAAGAAGCCGCCAACTTGTGGCGACAGTGGTTAAAGGAGCACGTGCTGGTGGCGTTGGAGGAGCCATCCCTTTTCGTCTATGTCCAACGGTTCCGCTTTCGCGGCACTTTCCGAGAGCACTGGGCGTTGGTCGCTGCCCTTCCCCTTACCGACTACGAGGTAGGCTTGGTCCGCCCGCACGAATACACCTTACCAAAGCCCAAAAGCGACCGGCTGAAGTTATTGCAAACGATAGGTGTTGAGTTGGGCCAAGTGCACGGGCTTGTGAGCGATGAGAGCGGCAAATGGCAAGAGTTGCTGCAAAGCGGTGCACAGGGACTTCCTTGGCTGAAAGGGACAGTGGACGGCGTGGAGCACCTCGTTTGGCGCGTGACGGATGCGGAGTTCGCCGAAGAAGTGAATTGCTTGCTGGCCCCTCAGTGGTTGGTCATTGCAGACGGTCACCACCGCTACGAGACCGCTTTGAGTTTTCGTTCGGAACTTCCCGAAGCCCTTTCCAACCCATCCCACCCTGCCAACTTTGTCAGTTTCGCCCTTGCGGACTACCAGCGCAACACCACCGTCTTGCCCACCCACCGACTTTTGACCTTCACCGAACCGGAAAACGCGGAGCGGTTTCTGCGTGAAGTGTCTCGGCGCTTCTTTTCCCAAGAAGTGGAGTGGGACGGGAGGGAGGAAGAGTTAGAGCGATTGTTCGCTCACCCTGATGGCATCCCTTTCCTTTTCGCGGCTCAAGGGCGGGCATGGCTGGTGAGTGTCAAGGGGATTGAAAGCGGTGTGGCGGAAGCCCTTGCTCAACTTCCTGCCCCTTTGCGTCAGGTAGACACAGTGGTGCTCCACCAAGTCATCTTCCCCTTTGCCCTTGCCGGCGCCGGCGTCTCGCCTAAGGGCGTGAAGTGGGACTATACCCACGATGCCTATCATGCTTGGCAATTCGCTCAACGGGAAGGGTGCGTGGCAGTGTTGGTGCGGGCAATGTCCCCCGAGGTCGTCCGAGCCGTCGCCGCGCAAGGGTATCGGCTCCCCCCAAAAACGACCTACTTCGTGCCCAAAGTGCCCTCTGGTCTCCTCATGCGCCAAATTCTTCCTGTGCGCTGACCTACTTAATCCTTTCCGAAAAGGAGGTCGCACCGATGGCAGAGCCAAAGTTTCTGGACGAATTGAAGTTTGATGGAAGCGGGCTTATCCCCGTCGTCATCCAAGATGCCCACACAGGCGAAGTGTTGACAGTGGCTTACATGAACCGCGATGCCGTTCGGTTGACCTTTGAGACGGGCAAGACATGGTTCTGGCGCCGACGGCACCAGAAGTTGATGATGAAAGGCGAGCACTCCGGGCGCGTCCAACGGGTGCGGGAGATTTTGGTAGATTGCGATGCCGACGCGTTGGTGGTCAAAGTGGAGCAAATCGGGGGCGCTGCTTGCCACGAAGGTTTCCCCAGTTGCTTCTTCCGCCGAGTGACGAAGGAAGGCGAATTGGAAGTCTTCCAACAACGCCTCTTTGACCCGCAGGAAGTTTATGGCTCGTAATTTCCTGACAGCGTTGCGGTGTTCCGTTGCTAAAATGTGTCCTTTGAGAACATCGTCGCGATGCTGGAAGCAGCGCAGGAGTTCGGAACTTACCCGCTTGCTTGGCTATCGGATTGACAATTTTCACAGTCGCTTTTTTGCCAGTAAGTAGTGCTCCAGCAAGGCTTCAAAGAGGTCTTCGGGGGCTGTATCCAACACCATGATCCCGCTTCCCCGCAGTTGGGCGATGGCACGGCGCCGCTCGTTCCAAACAGCGATGGCAGCGGCTTGTCGGTAAAGGTCAGCCGCCTCTTCGGGCGGTTTTGTCAACAGAGTTCTCAATTCGTAGTCGCTTAACGCCACGACCACAACTAAGTGCTTCTCCGCTAAAAGTTGAGCGTGAGCGATAAGGGCTTCTGAGGTGTCGGGGTCAATTAGGTCGGTAAAGAGCAGCAGAAGGGAGCGGCGGGGCAAGTTGCGGAGCAAATGGGTGAAAGCCCCCGCATAATCGGCTTCCACCAAATTTGGTTCCGCTTGCCGAAGGGTCTCCAAAATGGCTTCCCACTGCCTCACCCCTTTGGCAGGCGGAAGCCATTGAAGGACTCGCTGGGCAAACACCATCAACCCTACGCGGTCATCCATGCGGTAGGCAAGAAAAAGAACGAAAGCAGCAGCGTTGACCGCATAGTCCAACTTCGTCAAGGTATCCAATCGGGTTGCCATCACCCGTCCAACATCCACGACCGCAACGATGTTTTGACCTCGCTCCAGTTCAAACTCCTTGCTCACCAATTTTCCCCGCCGCGCCGTAGCGTTCCAGTCAATCCACCGAGGGTCATCGTCGGGCAGGTAATCGCGTAACGAAGCAAACTCGGTGCCGGCACCCCGCAAAGGCACGGGACGGAAACCGAATTCCCGCAACCGCATTTTGCGTAGCAGTAACAAATACTTGCGCGCCTGTGAGAGGTTGGGAAGCACCCTCACTGTTTGGGGCAAATCCCATCGTTGCGGGAGCCAGCAAAACTGTAAAGGGGTGCTCAAACGAGCGTGGACGGCACCGAACCGAAACGCCCCCCGCCGCAAGGGACGGACGATGTAGGTCACTTGGGAGCGGGAACGAGGGGGAAGGAGGGTGGCTAAGAGGGGGCGTTGTTGTCCCCAATACCGAAGGGGCGATCGCCACTCAAAATCTGTCGGGACTTCGTCCTTGACAAACACAACGAGCGGCATGTTCGTGGGATTGGAGAGGAGGAGGGCAACGGAAGTTTCCGCTGCCAACTCCAAAGCGGCTTCCACTTCCCGCTCGCAACGAACTTGCCGTTTGACCCACCAAAGAACTCCCCACTCCCACACTGCTAAAGCGAGGAGGAGCGCATTATATGCCCACGCGACCAGTTCCCACCCAAGTCCCCAGAAGAGGACACCAAGTGCGACCGCCAGTGCGAACCGAACCGTCGGCATCCTTTTCTTCCCCTTTCTCCGCTGACAATTGTAGCAGGGCATGCGTGGCTTTCGCGCCGCTGAAAGGGAAATGTCGTCGGTGTGCTCTTTTGATGCCCGTCAAGCGCGAAGGCAGGGGAAGTGTGTTATGCTATGGAACGCCGTTGTCAGGCATTTGTCAGGAAGCGCCGAAGGGACAACCCTAACGGGCTTGTCCCGCAAGGAGGCGAAGGACGATGGAGCGTGACCGAACACCCATTTGGGTTCCAGAGATACCAGGACAGCCGACCTTGCCGCCTAAGTTGCGGCAACAGAAATTGGAAATCGTGCTCACCCGCTTTGATTGGCTCAAGGAAATCGCCAACCGCGTGCTGGACAGCACACCGGGGATTGGGGCACTCAAGGACAAGGTATTCCGTTGGGCACGCAAGAGTTCGCTTTGGTATATGACCTTTGGGCTGGCGTGTTGCGCCATTGAGATGATGGCGACGGCAGGACCTCGTTACGACTTTGACCGCTTCGGCATGATTCCCCGTGCCACGCCCCGTCAAGCCGATTTGATGATTGTGGCAGGCACCGTCACTTACAAGATGGCGCCGCGAGTCCGACTCCTTTACGAGCAAATGGCAGAGCCCAAGTATGTCATTGCGATGGGCGTTTGCGCTACCAACGGCGGTCCTTTCTACGATGCCTACTCAGTGCTCAATGGGGTTGACAAAATCATCCCAGTGGATGTCTATGTGCCCGGTTGTCCCCCTACGCCAGAGCAACTTCTTTGGGGGGTGCGGTTGTTGCAGGAGAAAATCATGCGGGGCGAGCGAGCCCGCCCAGAGGAGTTGACGAGGGAGGCAATGGAAGCGATGATGGCGCAGTGGGAAGGTGAACGCCGATGAGAGGAGCCCCCCCAAAACCGTCCGTTCCTGTCAAGCCCTCTTTCCCCGCCGAATTGTGGGACACGGTGGTCAGCATCCTAAAAGGGATGGCTGTGACTATCCGCAATTTCGGGCGCGTCGTCTTCCTGCGGCAAGCCGTGACCATCACCGAAAAATGGGGGGCACGGAAAATTGCCCTTCGCTACCGAGGCACCATCGGGTTGACCATTGACCGAAGGACAGGAAAGGAAAACTGCATCGGCTGTCTCGCTTGCGAGCGCATTTGCCCTGACCACTGCATCCACATTGAGACCATTGACGAAAAGCCGGGGCACAAGGGCAAGTATCCCGTCGTATTCATCATTGACAACAACTTGTGCAGCGCTTGCGGGTTGTGTGTGGAAGTCTGTCCAGTGCCTGCTCTCATCCACACCCAAGTGTGGCAAGTGGGTGGTTACTCGCACCGCGATTTGGTTTTTGATAAGCAGCGACTTTTGGAAGTTGGCGAGTGGCAGCAGGAGATGTGGATTCGCATGGGCTTGGGCACTGTTGACCAAGTGACAGGCAAAAAGTCCATGCAGATGACTGACGAAGAGTGGCAAGCGGAGGAAGAGAAGAAGCGGGCAGCAGCGGCTGCCCGTGCCCAACGAGCGGCGGCTGCCCGAAGCGCTAGTGGCCACGGAAAAGGACACGCCACCAAATCCGAAGGGAACGAGGGGACGCCGCAAGGGTAGCAAAATCGCTTTCAACTTTGTTCCGTCCACGCCAAGGCTTCCCGCAAGGACAGGGAGAGGACTTTGGAGGCACCGTCTTCATCCAGCGTCACCCCATAAAGGTGGTCGGCGGCTTGAACGGTGATAGGGTTGTGGGTGATAACGATAAATTGCGTCCGCTCTGCAAATTCCCGCAAAAGCGCTACAAAGCGGTCAGTATTGCTGTCGTCCAGTGGAGCATCCACTTCGTCCAACAGCACAAAGGGAGCGGGGTTGATTTTCAGCAGGGCGAAGAGGAGGCACAAGCCAACAATGGCTTTCTCGCCCCCCGATAGCGCTAAAAGGTCTTGCTCCGCCTTGCCGGGCAACCGAACCTTGACCTGAACGCCGCTTTCCGAAAGGGTTTGTCCTTCCGTGAGCACCAATCGCCCTTCCCCACCGCGCCAAAAGTGCTGCACCATCTCGTTGAAGGTCTCGCTGATCTGTTCCAAAACTTCCTGAAAGCGTTGGCGGAATTGTTGCTCCAGCGCTTCTATGCCGCCCAATAGTTCTGTCCGCGCTGCTTCCAAGTCATCAATTTGCGCTTGAAGGAAATGGATGCGTTCGTTGAGGCGCTCGTATTCGTCCAAAACGCTCAACCGCACTTCGCCCAAAGCAGCCATCTCTTGCCGAAGGCGCTCCAACTCGTCCAAGGCTGTTTGCTTTTGTTCCAGCCCCTGCGCTGCTGCGTGAGCAACTTCCAAACAGACTTGAAATTCTTCCGTCAATCGTCGCTCAATTTCCGTCCGCTCCGCTTCTGCTTGGGTCAGGCGCACTTCGCACCGGTGCATTTCTTCCCTTTGCGCGGCTTGTTGAGCCTTTAACTTGTTCAAGCGCCGCTCCAGTTCTTCCCGTCGGTGCAGCAATTTTTGGCGCTCTTCCCGCCAGTTGCTCAACGCTGCCTCCACTTGCTCCCGCCGCTGCCGATATTCCGCCAATTGGCGCTCCAAGGCGGGGATGCGTTCGGCTAACTCTTGCAACTCTGCTTCCAAAGCGATTTCCTCTTGGGCGAAAGCAATGTCTTGCTGTTGCAATTCGCGTTGGGTTTCGGAGAGTTCGGCGAGGCGTTGTTGGAGGTTGTCGTGGCGGGTTTGCCAGGAAG
>JGI25066J35082_100085_pt1 | contig 11326 bp, 6 predicted proteins | sample Antgeofumaro1A2B_FD_35082 | JGI IMG/M metagenome (IMG submission 35082)
GATAAACATAGCTACAAAGGCTAATGCGTTGAGCAGCGCGGAATTGAAACGCACCTTGCCACCCCATACGGTGAAAATCCAGTTGAACACCTTCACAGCCGACGGCAGGGCAATCAAAATTGTGGCCACCATAAAAGTCGTACCCAAGGTCGGCACCATACCGCTTACGAACATGTGATGGCCCCAAACGATGAAGCCCAGAAACGCAATTCCCACGATAGAATAGACCATTGCTTTGTAACCGAATAACGGTTTGCGGACATGCGTAGAAATGATATCCGATACCATGCCCATCGCCGGCAGAATCATAATATACACAGCGGGATGAGAATAGAACCAGAAAAGATGTTGCCACATCAGTGGCTGCCCGCCGACATTGTGGCGGGCCACATTGTTGATGATCCAATTGGCTCTTATGTTGGATGGCACAAAGAACCCCGTCAATCCCAAATTGTCCAGCAGACCCAAAATGAGCGCCACGGTCAAAACGGGGAGTGCGAAAGCCTGCAAAATCGCCGTTATAAAGAGCGCCCAGGTAGTCATAGGTAGGCGGAAAAAGGTCATGCCGGGGGCACGGCAATTGATAATGGTGGTAATGTAGTTAATAGACCCCATCATCGAGGAAACGCCCACACACAACAGCGCCATATACCAGAGAGTTTGCCCCCAACGCGATCCAGGAGCTGCCTCGGTAACTACGCTCAACGGCGGATACGATGTCCATCCTGCCGCCGCTGCCCCGCCGTCGGCAAAGAAACTCAGCAGGATCAGTATAAACCCAGGCCACAGAACCCAGTAAGAAAACATATTGAGCATGGGAAAAGCCATATCGCGAAAGCCAATCTGTAAGGGAATCAGGAAATTGCCGAACCCGCCAGTCAAGAGAGGAATGATGACGAAAAATATCATAACACTGGCGTGCATCGTCACCATCATGGTATACGTTTCCGGCGGCATTTTGCCCGCGTTGCTTTGCCAGAATAGCTTCCCCAAAAGCGGAAACTCAGAATGGGGATAGGCCAGCTGATAGCGCACACCTGCTGCCAGCAAACCGCCTATGATCATGAAGAACAGACTGGAAAACAAGAACTGTAGCCCGATGATCTTGTGATCGGTCGAGAAGATATACTTGCGAACAAAACCCAACTCGTGCTCGTGGGCCGTGTCTTCGTGTGCCACATTGTGTGCCGTCATATGTGCACCTCGTCGCTTATTGTGACCGTTCCGCACTCACTCGGTCAACGTACCAAGGCCTGCTTGGTAGAAAGAAACTCGCGAGATTTTTCCTGGAGCCACTTCTCGAACTCTGCCTTTTCGTGGACGAACAATTTGGCGCGCATGCGATAATGCCCCCACCCGCACAACTCGGCACACACCCATTCGTAAGTGCCCGGCTTTTGTGCGTCGAACCATACAGGGATCAAATGCCCCGGTAGAGCGTCCTGTTTCACACGTGCTTTCGGTAGCCAAAAGCTGTGAATTACGTCGCGCGTCGTCAAATGGATGAGAATAGGCTCTCCTGCGGGCACGTGCAGTTCATTGATCAGTTCGAAACTCCGCATCACATCGGGATTGCGGGTATCCAGTTTATGCGGGCGGCCTGATTGTTCGTCCCACAGGGGGTAGCGTACCTGCCACATGAATTGGCTGGCCGTGACCAAGGCGTCGGGATCCTTGTTCGGTCTGTGGCTCGCATACTTGGCTTTGGCCCAAATGGGGATTTGATAGAGAGCGATGAAGATCAACATCGCCGCCGTCAACACCGTCCAGGTGAACTCCATCAGATTGTTGCCGTGGAAAAAACGAGCCTTAGGCGCGTCTTCGCCGCGTGCTCCCGCCAAGGCCACTACCAGCAATCCTTCAGTGAAAAGGAAGATGACGCCGGTAATCGCCAGAATGATGTAAAACAGCAAGTCGATTTCTTTGCCCAAGGTGGAGATATTCTCGGGCAGCCATGCCTTTTTCATCCAGGCGACGACAAATACCGCAGTCCCCAGCACGGGCACCAGGAGGAACAGGGAAATCCAGAACTTTTTCACTTCTGCCTCCTCACTGAACTTCGGCTACCTCGCTAGCATGCTCTGCAACGGCGCGACCCATCTCCAATCCGGCACACTGTTACCGCCGCAACGGCATGGACATGACGTATCCGACCACATGCCAGATTTCCTCGTCGCTCAGGGCAGCGCCTGGCATTCCCGTGCCCGGAATACCCACCTTGATGCGATAAAAGATATCCACAGGCCGGCTGCCGCCCCGATAGACCCCGTGTGTCAAATCACGGGGCACGATCAATTCGCCCCAGGCATCGCGCCGGTTGACATTGGTCGGCAGCTCGATGGCACTGGCGCGCCCGTCACGTCCGTGACATTCGACACAGGCGCCTTTGGTCGTGTACAGCTCTCGTCCGCGTTTCCAATCGGAAAGGACGCCTTCCTGGTAAAACTTGTACCACCCTCCGGGAGGCTCGGGAGCGTTGACCACCGTAGCCGAATTGCCGATCCAGGTGCGTGCGGCAGCTTCCAGCAACTCCCCGATGTCAGCCTCTTCACCGGCGCGCTTTGCAAGCACATATTGCCTTTCGACGATCCCACGCAAGCTCAGGTGAATCACATAGCTCACCAGGTATTCCAAGTCGTCGTCCGACAATATTCCGAAGGAGGGCATAGAGCTACCTGGAATTCCATTGACCAGTGTATGCTTGAGGTCCATTCTGGTGGGAGTAGTGCCTTGTTGATTGGTGCGGAATTTGAAGATGCCCAGCCGAAAATCGCGCGGCCGTGGCAAGAGAAATCTGCCGGTCGGGCCATTGCCATCGCCGTTGATGCCGTGGCAATAAAGGCAATAGCGCCGGTAGTAATGGCTGCCCCTGCTGAGGCGATGATCGTCCAATTTCAGTTCCGGGTTATTTTTGAGATCTTCACTCAATTTGACTGTTGGATTTCGCGGCGTGCCGAAATAGTCTTTCAAAGCCCCGGCGATTTCCTGCGCCAAAGCCGGATCCACATCGAGGGTTTCCCTTTCGTTGCTGGCGCTAAGAGTGTGGTAAGGTTGAAATTGGTACTCTAGAGATTCGGGATATTCATCGTTGCAGCCAGGCGCTATTGACAGCAGAAGCACGACCGCCAGCACACGCGTGTGCCGTGTCACTGTGCAGACCCTCCCAATAAAATGACCTTGAATGCTTCTGGACACCTAACGCACGTCAGTGCATCAACGATGCTTAGGCCGATGTTCTAGGCATTCCACAACACATGTCAAGCAACCGTCAGATGCGTTAACGGCGGTCATTGGTAGTGCAAGATTGATGCCACGAAATGACACGTAAGAGCCCGAGGAAGCGCCAATAGGCTTTTTTTCGCCTAAAGATGGCCCGAAATGGCTCTGTACAAAGCTTTTGCTATGGCCCGCAGCCGAGCAATACGGCAATTCTACCGACAAGCACCTGCGCTGGGGATATGGAAAATTGCCATTTTTAAGAAAAAGCCGACGAATCGTTTGCAAGTGTGAAAATCCAGCCTTTTACCCTGAGCCTTTGCTGGCTACGCTTTGACTCAGCCCAGGCAAAGGGCCCGGCTCGGCAATCTTTCGATACCCGAGCGATATGAGGACTTCCAGCACTTCGCTCCAAGTCGGAAAGGGACGACGATTGACACGCTTATACTGGTCCATTGCGCGCATAAATTCAATCTCTTCGGCCGTGTAATCGCGTTCGCATGTGGTTGGATCAACTTGTCTTCTGCGTTCGCCCTGACGGCGATCTTTGCCACTGCGTCTCTCGATGGCCACGGGAATGCTTTTTTTGCGTCTTTCTTCCTTGCGGCGTTCAGCAGTCCGACGATCTACGGTGGCAATGGCGTCCGACTCTTTTCTGCCCGACATCCTCATAACACCGCCCTTTCTGCTAAACGGGACCCTGACAAAACTGCGATCTGAAACTGACCCGATAAGGGGAACGCACGTAGGTCCAAGCCCAATTCCAAGACAAAGAGAGACCGAGCCAGACACGACGTATGATTCACAACCTATTACCAGATAAAGAGTTTTGCTGGACGGTCCATCCTTTCCCACCAGGACAGGTTGCCCCGATCGGAATATAGCTCACAAATTACCCCGGTCAAATAGACCGCCCAGTTTACTTTTCCAGATGATTTTCAGTAATTTTTCCAGATTTTTTTCTCAAGTTCAAATGTTGCTGGTGCCTGTTTGTGACGTTAAAAGGATCGTTCGGGACGAACCGGCGATCTGTGCTGGCGGTATGTACTGGGATTTTTGTGGCGAGTGACTGGTCCATGTGATAAAACGCCAATCGTAACGAAATGGAAGGTCCAGCTTTGGGCATGGAACTGGAGGGTAATGCAGATGGCGATTAATGCACCTTTGGGACGGAAATTGCGCATGGGACTGATCGGCGGGGGACAGGGAGCATTTATCGGACGTGTGCACGCCATAGCCGCGGTCATGGATCTACGTGCCGAGCTTGTCGCCGGCGCCTTATCTTCGGATCCGTCCAAAGCAAAGGCATCTGCGCCGGATTACGATATCAAACCGGAGCGTGCTTACGGGTCCTATCAAGAGATGCTGGAAAAGGAGCTCGCGTTGCCTGCGAGCGAGCGTATAGACTTCGTTACCATCGCCACGCCGAACCACATGCATTTCCCCATTGCGAAGGCGTTCGCTGAAGCTGGATTCAATGTGGTATGCGACAAGCCCATGACGCTCACTTTGCAAGAAGCCGAAGAATTGGCTCGGATCGTCGAGCGAGCAGGCGTCGTTTTTGCTTTGACGCACAATTACACCGGCAATCCACTGGTTAGGCAGGCGCGGGATATGGTCCGCTCCGGCGAACTGGGAGAAATCCAAGCCATCCGCGCCTTTTATATCCAGGGTTGGCTGCGCACGCGCTTGGAATTGCAGGGACAAAAACAAGCATCCTGGCGCACCGATCCAGCACGATCCGGTGCCGCAGGCTGCTTCGGCGACATCGGATCACATGCCTACAATTTGGGCCGCTTCATAACTGGATTGCTGCCCGACCGCATCTCGTGTCAACTCCGGATCTTCGAGCCAGGCCGTCAGTTAGACGATTACGGCACCGCTATGATTCAGTACCAAAACGGCGCCTTGGGAACTATCACGGCGTCGCAAATTACTCACGGGCGCGAAAACGATTTATGGATCGAAATTGACGGCACGAAAGCCTCCCTAGAATGGCACCAAGAAGACCCCAACAAGCTCTGGATCCGCAAGAACGGCGAGCCACACAAGCTGTATACGCGCGATCCTAATGCGCCCTATACCACGCCTGCTGCCAAGGCATCATGCCGGATACCATCGGGACACCCTGAGGGGTATTTGGAAGCTTTCGCCAATATTTATCGGGACGCTTACGACGACATGGTGCGGCGTATCAGCGGGCAGAAATGGGACCCGACGAACACTCCCTATCCGAACGTAGCCGACGGCGTTGACGGCATGAATTTCATCACACAGTGCGTGCAAAGCTCGCATCAAGGTGGTGCCTGGTTGTCGCTGCGTCATCCGCTTTGTCGCGCGTGATATCGCAATGCCGACGGTTGCAGCGCTGCCAGTGCCCTGAGGGCAAGCAGTCAAAAGGGGCGTGGCCGATGCACACGCCCCTATTTGTGCAATACCAGCTTGCTCATTTACGCGGGCCCAAGGCACGGTCAAGGCTTGGCGAAATGCTCGTCGCCAAGCTTTTCGTAGAGCTTCACCTCGACGATCTCGCCGTCTACCCAGGGCTTACCATCGCGCAGTATTTTCGTTTTGAATGGAATCTTTAGTCCTTGCACGTTGCGGTAATCGGAGAAGAAAACTTCTTGCTTCTGCTCCTCGCCGGTCATGTCGTTTTTGACCCGGTACTCGGCCTTGAGCAACAGATGCGAAGCAGGATCGAAAAACAGGTTCACGTCGGGGTGGTCTTTTTTGGCCACTCGTATGCCGACCGCAGGTTTATTGTCCACTTTGACGTCGCCGAGGCTGGACACCTCGATGTCCTTATCCTCGACAAAGCGAAGAGAAGTAACGTAATCGGCGTACATTTCTGCACGCGCGTTGTCTAGCTGGTCCTTGGTCATCTCCATGACTTGATCCATTACCCGGATCCAGCCCTTGTCTCCGTCCACCACGAAAACGAACGAAAACTTTTGGCCTTGGACCTCGCCTTCGAATGAGATGCGCTGACGTTTGGCAGCCACTCCGATGTACTCGGCGGTGTAGGCGACAGGCTGACCCAGTCCGTGGAATGTGCCTTTGCCTTTGGAGATGGTCGCCGGGTATTGCTGTATTTTTTGCAAGCCCCCGATGGCCGTTGCGGCTTTGCGCAGGAAGTCTCGCAGCTGCGCGTCGTCTGCGCGCCCAGGCACGTGCCACGCCGCCAGGCCGATACACACAGCGCCCAACGTAGCCCCTGTCCTCGACAAAATTGCCAGCATTTTTTCTTCCCCCTGGCAAACCCCGATAACGGTAGCCGCACCGTGCGGATACAACGCTAAAGACACTACAAAGCCTTCTTGCTGCCAGCAAGGACTGCGGATGTAGCGCACATTGGCACCACTCCCCCCCAGACTTATTCGTCTGGAGCAACTAATTATTGCAAAATGCGACACGACATGCAAGCAGACATCCGGAAAACCGAAATGCCGAGTTGCCAGCCCTACAGTCGCTACTGGTTTTCTGGTAGAATAAAAACGGCACCAGCAGCCAGGACGATGTGTGCCTAACTTTTCGCGGCCCATAAACGGAAGTAAGTCTCTGAGGAGTAACTGACAAAATGTCCGGCGGATCACCTGAGATACCCACGGCGCAACCCGTAGCTGCAGCATCGGCCGGCGCTTATACGTTCCCCGGCTATGCGTATCCGCCTAGGCGCGCATCTGCTTTGGGCACTGTGCTCAAGGTGTTCTTCGGATTGTTTTTTGCGCTTTCGCTCATCCTCAACGTGATTCTCGTGGTATTTGTGCTCATTCCCTTCCTAGGCTACTACGAAGGGCTGGGCGATCATGGTGGTGTGAGTGAAGTCTTCCATTCAGGTGACGAAGATGCTCGCGAAAAAATCGCTCTGGTGAATATAGACGGGCTTTTGGCAGAAGGGCTGACAACTTTTGCCTCGCGACAAATCAAGCAGGCGGCTAGGGATGAACACGTCAAGGCAGTGGTGGTGGTCATCAACAGTCCAGGGGGAACACTGACCGCCAGCGATCGGTTGTACAAGGAATTGTGCGATCTGCGCGATGGCAAATGGCCAGGGCAACAAGGTCCCAAGCCCCTGGTGGCAGCGCTCGAAAGCGTGGCTGCGTCTGGCGGCTATTACATCGCGGTACCTGCGCAGCTCATCCTTGCGCAGCCCACGACCATTACCGGATCCATCGGTGTCTATGCCAATTTCCTCGATCTGTCACGGGTGCCGGAAAAGTGGGGCATAGACATGGAAACGCTCAAGCGAGGCGAACTGAAAGGGATGTCCATGTTTCGGAAATTGGAGCCGGCCGAGCGCGAGCACCTGGAGCAGATCATCGAACATGCCTATACGCGTTTCATGGAGGTAGTCAACAAAGAACGTAAGGGGAAGCTTCAATATGGCTTACGCCAGCCGATTCCGAGCACACTGAAAAAACTGGCAGATGGCTCCGAGTATATCCGTAGGCTCGCCGACGGAGGCGTGTTCACAGCTGAACAGGCAAAGCAATTCGGCCTGGTGGACGGGATAGGCTACCTGGAAGATGCTATCGCTGCCGCCAAGTCTTCTGCCGCTTTGACCCGAGCCAAGGTCGTTAGCTACAAGCGTCCCTTCTCGCTGTGGGACGCTTTTTTGGATGCCAAAAGCGACGCGCCTGGGCATGTAGACCTGGGGCACGTGCCGGGCTTTACGGTTCAGCCTTGGTATTTGACGCCTGGATTCGAACTGAGCGGCGTCAAGATACCGCTGCGGAATTGAGCCTGCGGCCACAATGGGGCACGGCAAGACTTGCAACCTGGTAGCGCGTTATGTTATCTAATTAGTGGCGCTGCCTACCGGAAGATGCCGACCGGCAGAGGGTCGGCCTCGCCTTGTTGTGGCTGTAAGGTATTCCCCCCTTTGCAAAGACGCTTGCCGAAAGGACTCGAACCTGACTGAGTGAGGGTCAAGACCATGCATCCAAAGCGGGCCGCTTTCAGCTGGCTATGTGTCGCTGTGATAACGTGTGTTGCTTGGACCTGCGCGGTTTTTGCAGACGACAAAAAGCAAGCCTCTGCGCCGCCGGAAAAAATCAGCTATTACCGGCACATCCGACCTATTTTCCAGGCGCACTGTCAGGGGTGCCACCAGCCGGCCAAGGCTCGGGGCGATTATGTCATGACGGACTACGGGCGCATGGTGAAAGGCGGAGCCTCTGGGCAGCCTGCCATCGTGCCTGGAAAACCGGATCAAAGTTATTTGCTGGAAATGATCATCCCGGCTAACGGGAAGGCGAAGATGCCAGAGGGCAAACCTCCTTTGGCATCGCCCGATATCGAGTTGATCCGGACCTGGATTGCACAAGGGGCAGTGGACGATACGCCGACCAACGCCCGTCCGAGGTACGATCAGGACCACCCGCCGATCTACACGCGGCCTCCGGTCATTACTTCGCTCGATTACTCCCCGGACGGTAAACTTCTGGCAGTCGCTGGTTTCCACGAGGTGTTGCTCGTAGACAGCGACTCGGGCCAGCTGCTGGCGCGCTTGATCGGTCTATCCGAACGGATCCAGAGTGTACGCTTTTCGCCGGATGGCAAAAGCCTGGCAGTCAGCGGCGGACTACCGGCGCGCATGGGCGAAGTGCAAATCTGGGATGTCGAAAAGCGGCGGCTCAAGTTATCGGTTCCCGTCGGCTCGGACACGGTCTACGGAGTGAGCTGGTCGCCCAATGGAAAGCTGGTTTCTTTCGGTTGCTCCGACAATACGGTGCGCGTCATAGACGCGAGCAGTGGCGACCAAGTGCTTTATCAAGGCGCCCATAACGATTGGGTGCTCGATACCGTGTTTTCGGTAGACGGGTCGCACTTGGTTTCGGTCGGCCGAGACATGACCGCCAAGCTGACCGAAGTGGCGACCCAGCGATTCGTGGACAACATCACCTCGATCACGCCCGGAGCACTGCGCGGCGGCATCCAGTCGGTGGCCCGGCACCCCCAGCGGGACGAAATCGTCATCGGCGGGTCCGATGGGGAAGTCAAGGTGTATCGCATGCATCGCATCACAGCCCGCGTCATCGGCGACGACGCCAACCTGATCCGCAAAATGCCGCGCATGAAAGGGCGTGTCTTCAGTGTGGCAGTCAGCAAGGACGGCAAGCGCATTGCCGCCGGCAGCAGTCTCGACAACAGCGGCGAAGTGGACGTGTATAGTTACGAGTTCGATACTTCCATGCCCGACCACATCAAAGCCATCAATCAAAAAGTGGTGACCTCGCGTACGCCGCAGGAGCATGAAGCGCTGGAAAAGTACCACACCGACGGCGTCAAACGCATCGTGCGCGTGGAAATACCGGGAGCCGGCGTGTACGCCATTGCTTACCATCCCAAGCAGCCCTTGGTAGCAGCCGCCGGCGGCGACGGCGTGGTACGCATCGTCCATGCACAGACCGGGGCCATTGTCAAACAATTCAGCCCGGCCCCAGTACAGCAGCAAATAGCCGCGGATAAAAAAGCGCCGCCCAAACCGTTCCCGCTCCCCGAAGCCCCAGTCGGTACCGAGAAGTTGCCGGCACTGTCGAGCGTCGTGCGGTTGGAGGTTCTGCCTTCGACCATACACCTGAGCAGCCGCTTCGAGTACATACAGCTGGTGGTCACGGCCCACCTGGCGACAGGAGAAACGCGCGACGTCACGCGGCATGTGCGCTACGAGGCGCCGGCGTTTGTGCAGGTAGCACCTTTCGGCTTCGTGCGGCCCGCCGGTGACGGAAGCGGTACCCTGCGGATCCATCTGGGACATGTCGTAGCTTCGGTGCCCGTGAGTAGCACCGGTTTCGCCGCCGACTATCGCGTGGACTATATTCGCGACGTCATGCCCGTAATATCCCGACTGGGATGCAATGCGGGTACGTGCCACGGCGCCGCCAGCGGTAAGAACGGCTTCAAGCTGTCGCTGCGCGGGTACGATCCTGTTTTCGATGTCCGGTCTTTCACGGACGACACGGCGAGCCGGCGCGTGAATGTCGCTTCTCCCGAGGACAGTCTGATGTTGCTCAAGCCCACCGCCGGTGTGCCCCACGTCGGGGGACAGCTCACCAAACCGGGCGAGCCTTATTACGAAATCATTCGCGGATGGATCGCTGCCGGAGCCAAGCTCGATCCTGCCACGCCTCGCGTGGTGCGGATCGAGATCTTCCCCAAAGATCCCATCGTCCACCTGCCAGGCGATCGGCAACAGTTTCGTGTCCAGGCCCTTTACGCCGACGGGCGCGTGCGCGATGTGACCCGCGAGGCCTTCATCGAATCGGGCAACACCGAAATTGCCGAAGCCCATCCCGGAGGACTGCTCACGGGACTGCGCCGCGGCGAGGCACCGGTATTGGCGCGTTACGAAGGAAACTACACCGCTACCACCCTCACCGTCATGGGCGACCGCTCCGGATTTGCCTGGCACGACCCGCCCGCGTGGAACCGCATTGACGAATTGGTCGCCGCCAAATGGAAACGCATGAAAATCGTCGCCTCGGACTTGTGCTCCGACGCCGAATTCATCCGTCGTGTCCACCTGGACTTGACCGGGCTGCCGCCCACTCCGGAACAGGTCAAGGCTTTCCTGGCCGATCCTCGCGACGCCCGCATCAAACGGGCCGAGGTGGTGGACCGACTCGTAGGGAGCGAGGCATACCTGGACCACTGGGCCAACAAATGGGCAGACTTGTTGCAGGTAAACAGCAAATTCCTAGGCCGCGAAGGGGCACAGGCGTTCCGCGAATGGATCCGCAAAGAATTGGCAGCCAATACACCGTACGATCAGTTCGCTCGCAAAATCCTGACTGCTAGCGGCAGCAACCGTGAGAATCCCGCCGCCAGTTACTTCAAAATCGGCCGTGAGCCTGGTCTGTTATTGGAGAACACGACCCACCTCTTCCTCGGGCTGCGCTTCAATTGCAACAAATGCCACGACCATCCTTTCGAAAGATGGACCCAGGACAATTACTATCAAACTGCCGCCTTTTTCGCTCAGGTCCATCTCAAACCGGACCCGGCCAGCGGCGACCGCAAGGTAGGGGGAACCGATGTCGAAAGCCCCAAACCCCTCTTCGAGATCGTCGAAGACAGTGCCACCACCGAAGTGAAACATCTACGCACC
>JGI25066J35082_100086_pt1 | contig 11264 bp, 6 predicted proteins | sample Antgeofumaro1A2B_FD_35082 | JGI IMG/M metagenome (IMG submission 35082)
ACCTCACCGATTTTATAGTCCTGGTAGCCCCCGTCCTGCTGGAAAACCAGGTCCTCGGGCTGGTGGAAGTATTGCAGGAAGCCGATCGCAGTCCCGAGGCACAACGCGGATACCTCAAATTCCTCGTGCAAATGGCCGGGCACGTGACTACTTATTTGCGCAACCATCAGTTGCGGCAAATCACCGGCCAACAGCAACTCTGGCTGCAACTGGAAGCATACGCGCGGCTGATCCATAGTAGCCTCAAGACGCGACAGGTCGCCTATTACGTGGTCAACGAAGGCAAGAAACTGATCGAAGCCGATCGCGTAGCGGTGGGAAGCCGCTTGGGCAAGGCTGTGCGCGTGGATGCCGTCAGCGGCGTGGACGTCATAGAAAAGCGCAGCAGTCTGGTCGTCGCTATGCATCGGCTCATGGAGCAAGTCCTCGCTTGGGGCGAACGGCTTACTTATTCGGGCACCCGCGATGAGAGCGTCCCGCCTGCCGTGATAAATGCCTTGGATCAGTATTTGGCCGAAAGCGGCAGTAAAGTCTTGGTGGTCATGCCGCTGCCGGATGGTCGAGACGAAAAAGAGGCAGCCCCCAGACGACCTCGCACTGCCCTTTTGGCCGAGAGCTTCCAGCCCACCGCCTCGTTGGAATCCCTGCTGGCGCGTCTGGATGTGGTGGCGCGCCATGCAGGGCCAGCCATGTACAATGCCCTCGAATACGAGCGCATTCCGGCCCGCTGGATTTGGCTACCTCTGGCCAAGATCAAAGATGGACTACGCGGTAAAACGCTAGCCCAGGCGGGTGCGATCCTGGCAACTTGTGTCCTGCTTGCGCTCGCCTTGGTCTTTGTGCCTTATCCTCTCAAATTGTCGGCCAAAGGCCAACTGTTGCCGGAACAGCGGCAAATTGTTTATCCGCAGGTCGCGGGGCGTATCCTTCAGGTCAAAGTGACGCACGGCCAGCCTGTGCAGCGGGGCCAGGAGTTGCTGGTCTTGCATGATTTGGATCTAGAGCAAGAGATAGCCGGGCTCAATACGCGCATAGCCGGCCTGAAAAAGCAGTTGGATGTCTATGACGAACGCCTGGCCCAAGCAACGGCAGAGAGCGAAAGGCAACAACTGCGTGCCGAGCGCATCAAAATCGAACAGGAGCTGGAAATGGTGACCGTGCGTCGCGACCTCAAGCTCAAGCAAAGCGGGCGGGCCAGCGAAAGCCCGGTCCTAGCTCCCATTTCCGGCGTCGTGGTCACCTTCGATCTTTCCGAACTGGTCGGCAAAACGGTCAAGCCGGGCGAACGTCTCATGCAAGTGGCGCGCCTCGAAGGGCCCTGGTACGTCGAAATTCACATCCCAGAAAACCACGCCGGACAAGTGCGACGTGCCCTGGCCACTCTGGGCGAGCCCCTTCGTGTGGATTTTCTGCTCACCACCGATCCGGACCGCAAATACACCGGCTGGCTCTACCGCAACGGCTTGGCCGGGGAAGCCACTGTTCACGACAACGTTACCGTGGTCAAAGCGCGGGTGGAAATACCGGACGTCGGTCGTGATGTCCTCGACCGCACGCCGGTCGGCGCCGAATTGCGCGCCAAAATCCACTGTGGCCGGCACGCCCTCGGCTATGTCTGGTTTTACGAACTCTGGGAGTTCATTTACGAACGTCTCATCTTTTAGCCCCTGCGCCGACTTACTAAAGGAACTGGCGCACGGGGGCAGCGTCCTATTATCTGGCGGCAAGCAGCTATGTGGGTCACCTTGAGACACGTGCGAGGGTAACCTGATGTCACGCTGGGGGATGGTAGCGATCTTGGTATTGGGGGCGCTGGTAGCGTGGGCTTGGTATACAGATCGCTTGGCGTTTTCCGAGCCAGCGAGCCAGCCTACAGGCGCTTCGTCTCCCGCCGGCCGCACTGTCCAGGACAACCCCCAACTGCCACCTGCAGATATAGGCGCTCCGCTGCTATCGCCGTACGCGCCTATGCTACAAGCTCCTGCCAATCCGGCAGCTCGCCTGGCTTTGACCGATCCGGTCATCCTCCGGGGCTTTATGCTTTCTCCCGTCGAGGAACAAGAAGTTCCCAGTCGCGTTGATGGCGTTATCGAGGACATTCTCGTGGAGCTCAATCAACCAGTCACCAGGGATACGGTCCTGGCTCAGATTGACGACCGACAGGCGCGGTTGATGGAGAGCTATCAAAACCGCAAAGCCAACAGCACGATCGGTATCGAGCAGGCTGAAGCACAGGTACGGGTAGCTAAAGCTATCGTGGAGTCGGATATAGTGGCGGGTCAAGGCGCAGCCTATCTCGAAAGACGCGTGCGCGAATACCAGCATGAAAAGGCGCTCAAAGATCTGGCCAAAGCCAAAGAAGACAAAGAACTGGCTGCCCACGAATGGGAGAGAGCCAAGTTAGAACTCGAGTTGCACAAAGTCCGCAGCAGCGTGGACGGCATAGTAACTCGGATCTACAAGCGCAAAGGCGAGGCTGTGAGGCACTTGGAGCCGGTGTTCCGCGTGCAGAATTTAAGTCGTTTGCGCGCAGAAGGTTTCGCCGGCTTCGAAAAGGCCCACCTCTTGCGTCCGGGCTTGCATGTGCTGGTCGTCGCCGAGCGGGCTTTGGCACCCTCCCGCTTATTGCTCGGTCACCGCGGACCTGTACAGGTACTCTCCATACCCTCCGATGGGACTTTTCTCGCCTCGGCTGGTCAAGATGGCCGAGTCCTCCTCTGGGATTGGCGGCGTGGATACCAGGTGGCGGAATACGAAGTCGGTCCGGACGTATCGAGCCTGGCGATCCAGGTGCAGGCGACAGCAAACGGGGACCGGCAATATGTGCTAGCCGCCGGCAGCGCCATCTCCGACACTAAAGTGTGGGTGCTCAACAGACACGGCAAGTCCTTGCAAAATTTCGCTTTACAAGAACATGGCAGGCACACGGACGCTACTGCCCTGGCGCTCGCCCCTCAGGCAGACTACTTAGCCCTCGGCGATCAGCGCGGTCGTATCGGCATGTGGAAATTGACGCCTAAGCCTGTCCTGCTTTACCAGCTTCGAGGGTATGCGGGCGATACAGCCCACCGGGGCGAGGTTACCTGGCTTGCCTTTACTCCCGGTGGCCTTCTAGTTTCTGCGGGTCGTGATAATACCTTTTGCCTGTGGGAGTTGGGAACATCTCAGGGACGCTTGGTCTCGACACTGGGCCAGCGAAGCGGCTTGGTTTCCCAATTCTCTGTGCCCCATCGTAATCCCTGGCTCCTGCACGAGCGCAATGAACGGCTCGAAGTGGTGGCCATGGGTCGCGAGTGGCAGCCACTAGGCATCGTCCGCCGCGACGAAACGATGCCACCTTTCGAAGGGTTCGCGCTGCTGAGTCCCACAGGCCGGCTTCTGCTCACACGGTTGGGTGCGGGGCGTATCGTGTTGGCGACTACGCCTGCGACACCGCAAGAAGAGACCTTTTTGCGCGAGAGTTACGGACGCGGCTTCGATCGGCACAGCCCGCTGCTTCTTCTGCCCACCAGTCCATGGCTGGCAGGGGGCGGACTGACCACGTCACTGGTAACACCCGTGACCAGTGTCGGAGCGGCTCTCCACGTTCAGCCTCGTCTTTGGCCCCTGCATCCCGTTTCGGTGGGGCAACTGATTGTACCCGTAGGTGCTCAGTCAACCTGTGCCCTCTTTGCGCCTGACGAGTCCGTTGTCCTCATAGGTGCCTCGGACGGGTCCATTTGCTTGTGGCCGTTGCCGGCTTACAACTATGCAATGGCATTGCCCGAGGCAGTGATTACCTATGTTGGCCAAGGTTTCGAGAGCGGCACGGCAGGAGGACGTATCCAAGTACGCGCTGAGTTTTACAATCACGAGCCGCCTCAGTTCATGCCCGGTATGGGTGTCAGCCTTATTGTCTATCCCGAAGTGAAGTGATGCTCCGATGCAGAGGTTTGCACCCGGTAGTCAGCTGGCTGGACATAGCGTAACGACTCATGAGCATAGCAACCGATGTCCTGTCCGATCTCGAGCGGCGCAAGCGGGTGCGTATTGCGCTGCGTCCCGACTTGCATTACTCGAAACATGTATACGAAGGCCGCACGTACCATGTGGTCAAAGATCCGGTCAGTTTGCGCTACTATCGCTTCAAAGAGCAAGAGCGCTTTGTGTTGGACTTGATGGACGGCGAACATACGCTGGAAGAAATACAAAAGGCATATGAGCAGCGATTTCCGCCGGAGCGGCTGACCTTCGAAGAGTTGGAAAATTTTGTAATGCAACTGCTTATGGCCGGCTTGGCGGAGAATCAATCTCCTCGAGCAGGCCAGTTGCTTTACGAGCGTTACCGCAAACGCCGTCGCCAAACCATTCTCGGATCGCTCTTCAACATCCTCTATATTAAAATGCCGGTGTTCGACCCTGATCGTCTGTTAGATAAGCTGGTCAAGCCGCTGGGCTTTGTATTCACTGGCTGGTTCTTTGCCATTAGCGTGCTTTTTATGCTAGCCGCTCTGTTTTTGGTCGCCAGTCAGTGGCGTATCTTTCTGAGTAAATTGCCAGCCTATCATGCTTTCTTTTCCTTCACCACTCTGCTGTATCTGTGGGCTGCCCTTGGTCTTGTGAAGATCGTTCACGAGTTTGGACACGGCCTGAGTTGCAAGAAGTTCGGCGGCGAAGTTCACGAAATGGGCGTTTTGCTACTCGTCTTTTCTCCTTGTTTGTATTGCAACGTGACCGATGCGTGGACTCTGCCCAACAAGTGGCACCGCATAATAATCGGCGCCGCCGGTATTTATGTCGAGTTGATCATCGCTAGTCTAGCCACTTTTATTTGGTGGCACACCGACTCCGGCACCTTCGTCAATAATCTCTGTCTGAGCCTGATGTTCGTATGCAGTGTCAGCACGATAGTTTTCAATGCCAATCCTTTGATGCGCTTCGATGGATACTATGTGCTGGCGGACTGGCTGGAGATTCCGAATTTGCGCGAACGCGCCAATCGCTTTGTGCAGAATCTGTTCATGAAATATGGTCTGGGAATGGAATTGCCTCCCGAGCAGCCTATGCCTTTGTGGCGCAAAGGATTTTTCGTAACATACGCGGTCACCAGCTATATTTATCGGTGGTTCGTCACGTTCGCCATCCTCTACTTTATGTACACGTTTTTGCAACCTTACAAATTGGGTGTGCTCAGTTTTATGCTGGGCACGGCGGCGGTGGGAGTGATGGTAGGCTGGCCCGCTTATAAGCTGACTATCGCCTACCGCAAACGGGGGAGGCTACCCGATATGAAACGCTGGCGCGTTGCTGCCGTGAGTGCAGGTGTAGCAGCGCTTGTGGCCGCGGTCTTCGCGTTGCCGGTTCCAGTGAGGATTCGCTCGCTGGCGGTGGTGCAAGTCCTGCCAGAGGGGCAGAAAGCCATTGTCGTACCGCAGCTGGGTGGCTACTTGCAGGCACTGCATGTGCGCGATGGTCAAACCGTCAAAAGAGGAGACCTGATTGCCACGCTCGTCAATCCCGATTTGGACCTGCGTTGTCAAACCGGCCAGCGCGAACTAGCGTCGCGCGAAAGACAACTTGCTGCCCTCGATCAGCTGTTGCTGGGCGCCGGTCGCCTGGATGCGCGCATCCAGGCGGATATCCACAACGTGGTAACCGAAATGGATTTGGTCAAGCAAGAATTGGATGCCCTGCATACGTTGCGCGAGCAATTGATCTTGAGGGCACCTGAAGAAGGAGTCGTGTGCGGCATTCCTACGCCGGAAGAGGTGGGCAAGTGGTACGATCCGGGCACTGTCTTAGGACGTGTATGCCAGCTGTCAGCGCTGCGCGTCGTCTTTCCGGTCGAGTCACCCGATCGCAAATTACTCCGACCGGGTACTGGTGCCTCCATCCATATCCACGGCACAGGCTTTCGTCGCTATCGCGGGTTTATCCGCGACATATCGGCTATCGAAGCTCGGGAAATACCTCCGCAATTGTCCAATCGCAGCGGCGGGGAAGTGCCGACGCAGCCGGATCCCGAAAAGCCGCTAGTCAGCGAGAAGCCACAGCGCCAGTTGTTCTTGGTGTCCGTAGTGCTGAGCGATGCTGACGAAGCGGTCCATCCCGGTGTATTAGCGCGCGTCCGCGTGGATGTCGAACGGCACACCCTGTGGTGGCGACTGCAGCGTTATCTGGCTACCACGTTCAACTGGGGTTTATAACACCGCACTTCTTCCTCACTGTCCGGCAGCGGTCTGCTCATATCCGCCATGGCGCAGGAAATGCGCTGTACTGTACCTTGTCGTCAAGTGTGCTTTTCGAGTGCGCCAGTCGTTCGTTGTGGCTCATGCCGTCATGTCCGGCAAAAATGGTACAGCGAGCGCAATCGGCAAAGGGCTTTGGAATTANCGGCGTTTTTCTTCTTTGGCGCTGGCATAACTATCCGTTTTGACCTAGGTTTTAAGCGAAAAGGCCATTCGCGCAAGGAAGCTACTCTAGCGGGTCAGCAAACATCAGGTCAGCCNCCCCACGGGCAGACAACTATGAGCATGGGCATGATTGACCACAACGTACAACCGCGGACGTCTGTCAAGACCCCGAGTGTGCCACTGAATACAGGGGCTAGCTTTTATCCGCAGCAAAGCTCTCTAGGGGAGCCGTGGTTCTGCCCCAACACCGTGCAGATCTTGATCATGGACGATGAGCCGGCGGTTTGTCAGCTGATCACGACTCTCCTGGCCCGTCCGCAGTTCGAACTGGACGTACTCGGCGATCCCGAGCACATGGACGAAAAGCTCAAAGAACGCTCTTATCACTTGATTGTGACGGATATTCCCTTCGGGTTATATCCCGCGCGAACCGTGTTGCAACGTCTGGCCAGCGAGCAGCCGGAAGCCAGTATCATTGCCATGAGCGATAAACCGACGGTCGAGAACCTGATCCTGGCAGTGAAGCACCGGGTGTGCGACTTTTTGACCAAGCCCTTCGACGCCTCGGAATTGCAAGAGGCAGTACGCAAGTGTCTGGAAGACAAGGGGTTGATCCGGCTGTCGGAAGAAGCACTGCGCGAAGCACTAGGTGCCACGATTCGCGAGCGTCGAAAGGCACTGGGGCTCACCCTGGCACAGGTCGCCGCACGGACCAATATTTCCCTGGGATACTTGTCGCAAATCGAGCTAGGCAAAAACTCAGCCTCGATCGAAACACTCTATCGCATTTGTTTGGGTTTGGGCATCAAAATGTCGGAGCTTTTCCAGCGCATCAGGTCCTAACAGCAGGGATGGGACTACTCGCAGCAAAGCCGGCGGCGGAACGCACCCTTCTCTGCCGCCGGCAATTTTTGTCTGTACAGCAGTAACTTGTTAGACTGCTCCGCAAATACCAGAAATTTTACCTCTTGACTCGATGTATTGGGTTAAATAGCTTCACCTTTGCAAGGGATGTTCCGGTCTTGTCGCCGGCTGCTCTTTAGGCAAGAGAGCCGTGGCGCGGCCTTTTGGGAAAATGGCTGGTCTCACCGATGGACGCGTTTTTTTGCAAGAGGGGATAGAAGATGCGACTGACGCGCGCGACCAGTTATGCATTGCACGCCATGTTGCACCTGGCGTCGGTCAAGTCCGACGTGCCGTTGGCTTCGCACCAGATTGCGCAGGCGCGCAAGGTTCCGGAAAGATTTTTGCTCAAGGTAATGAAGCCCCTGGTGGCAGCTGGTTTATTGCACTCCGTCAAAGGGCCCCACGGCGGGTATCGCTTGGCTCGGCCTGCCAGCCAGATCACGCTGCTCGACATTGTCGAAGCGGTCGAAGGGCCGATTCGCGGTCAGCCTCCTTACAGTGCCTTGCCTGGCAACCACCAGCTCGAAAAACTCCTCGAGAACATATGCAACGAAGCCGCTGAGAAAACGCGCCAGTATTTGAAGTCGGTCAAGCTGACCGAGCTGTTGGAAAAATAAGCCTACTTTTGTGACGACGCAAGTCACGTTCTACCGAATCGGTCCCCGAGTAGCGTCGGCGACGATTTGATGACATCCGGCGACGCGATGTATCTAACGCCCAGTAGCGGTATTGGGAACACCAGAGGCCTGGGCAAAAAAATCAGCCGGCTCTAGCGGCTTGGGAAACTCTTTGAGGATATTGTCCACCATGGCATTATAATCTGCCGGCACACTGGAAAACCCACTGATGCGCCACAAGGTCAGTAGTTGCCTACCGAAGGCAGTCTCGTGGGCTTTGGACAATCGCTCCACGAATTGCTTGGTCAGTATCGGGTCTGCGCCGGCCGGCCGGTAAACGATAGCGGCGGTAGGAAAGACTGGGGATTCACAGAGAATACGCAAGCGCGCCGCCCGTCCCGGCTTATGACTGCGATATACTTCCCAAGAGACGCCGTCTANTACGGTCAAAGCCACCGTCCCTTCGTACACATAGTCCAATGCGTAATCCACGCGCGCGGTCGTAGGACCCGGTTGGAAGAAGCCTGTCGGGACATGCCCTTCGTCGGTAATAGCCTTGTGCAGGTAGAGAAAGCAATGGTTGAGGCTACGTGTCGGTAGGCAGCAGCGTTTGCCCTTGAGATCGCTCAGCTTGCGTGCAGGGTTGTCGTTGCGAACTATGACCAGCGCCTTGAGGTGGATGGTCTGATTGAAGGCCAAGGCCAACGGCTGCACGTCCGGCTGCTTTTCGCGCAGCCAGCCATACTCGACGCCGTGTAGGACTGCCAGTTGTACGTCGCCTCGCTGCAAGCGCTCGCCGACGTCGGCCACGTCGGGACTGATACAAAAATCCCCGCGGATGCCCGTTTGCGTGTACAGCAGCTCGCCGAAGGGTTGCGTCAGAGCCAGTAACGTTGCCGGATCCCGACCTCGAAAGAGGCTCTGGATCATGGCAATGCGTACTACCCCGATTTGACTGGTTCCTTTGGCCTGATGCGCCGGCAACGAAGGCGCAAGCAAGAAGAGTGCCAAGGACAATGAAACAGCCAGACACAACAACTTACGCATCAGAAAGGCTCCCGGAGGTAGCACGTCCTGTCGCTAGTCGGTTCCCACTCCCGAACAGCAGCATGACGGGCCGATGCCTCCACTTCCGGTACTATTTGCTATCCTCTTTTTCGACGGCGTCCCAAAAGCGGCCGCCANTGACACGATGGAGCGTGGCTTGGGCGATGGCATACCTATAAACGGCCTCGTTGTACTGGGCTTTGACCTGAGATTCGGCTAACTGGGCGATAAGCAATCGGTCCGTGGGCAATTGCTCAGCCCGATAAGCCCGGCGAGCTTCTTCGCCCTGTTTGATGGCTTGTTGGACCGTGGCCTTGAGCAACTCGACCTCGCGGCCGTGCTGTTGAAGGCGCAGACAGGTTTCTTCGACTTCCAACGTGATCAGGTTGCGGGCTTTTTCTGCGACCGCCTCGGCGCGGTCGGCTAGGCTCTCTGCGCGCGCCCGGCGCTGGTGCCACGAGCCGGCCAAAAAGGCGGGCATCTCCGGCCCGAGAGGACCTGGACGGTAATCGCCATTGATAACCGAGGCGGGAAGTATCTTGGCGTGGATGTCACCGGTCGCCGCGAAGGTACGCGCATTGGCGCTCAAGGTCAGGCCCTGTGCTTTGACCTCCAAACGCGCCAGATCGGCAGCGAGCAATGCTTGCACCAGCTCTGGACGGTGCTGGAGCGCCAACTCCACTGCTTTTGTGCACGATACCTTCACAGGTTTATAGGTGAGGCGATCATCGGCGACTTCGATAGGTTCCTGCGGGGCCAAGCCGATGGCTTCGCGCAGAGCGATCCGGGCACGAGCTTGTCCGGTGCGGGCCTCTTCCAGGCGAGCCGCAGCCAATGCTGTGTACATATCCAGGCGCTCCAGATCGCTGGTGGTCACTTCTTTGCTACCGGCCTTGACCAAGCCGCGTGCCGCCTCGCGCATCGCTTTGAAATTGGCTAGCGCTTCCTCCGCAACCCGCTCCTGCTCTTTTGCGAAAAGCACAGACAAATAGGTGCGGGTGACGGCGTTGATAGTTTCTAGCTCGGCCTGTTCCACTTGGGATTGAGCGATGGCCAAACCCAGTTCGGCCTGCTTGCGGCGGACATGGATTTGCGGGCCGGTCAAGAGGGCCAACAAGGAGTCCGCGGCGCGCTTTTGTTCCGAGGCAGCATCACGACTAGCCCGGGCACCGGCCAGAGCCGGTTGCTTTTCCAGCGCCAAGTGCACCGCCTCGTCCAGCCCTATTTTGCGAGCCGGTTCAGCGGCCTGGACGAATACAGGGGCACCTGCCAGTATCAAAACAATGGGCANGATCGAGGAGCACATTGGATGCCATACGACAGTCGAACGGGTCATGGTAGCCCTCCTAGCTCGGGAGATTGCCGCTTGTCGTCTGCGCCGCCCTCAGGGTGTACGCGGGCGTGCAAACGGTGGTGGCGGCTTTTTACTCGAAGCGGGGTCCTCTCTCGGCAATAACAGGCTGGATGCGCAAACGCACCCGACGCATCGCCTGCTGTCGCTGTCGGTAAGCTTTTTCGACTCGAAAGTAGGGCAGAGGTAAAAAAAACTTTCAAGTTTCAGGCACCGCGGCGGGGCCAAAGATGGGTTATCCGCTCCGTGCCGTAGCGAACGTCGGCACAAGCGTATCGGCCCAGCAAACCGCTTTAGACTCTTTGCAGCTCGACACGCACACGGCCCTCTGCCAGTTTGACTTCGGCACAGGCGGCTCCAGCGCCGAGAGGACGATCGGACCAGCGTGCCGTCAGCGTTTCGGCACTGATGTAGTCGCGGTGTTTTTCCACTGCGCGCACGATCTCTGGGCTGTCCGAGCCAAGATAGAGGACGATCCGATCCTCGAGCTGCAAGTTAGCCTGTTTGCGCAGGTTCTGGATATGCCGCACGAGANCGCGCGTGACGCCTTCTAACTTGAGTTCCGGCGTGATGGTCGTGTGCAGGGCGACGATGAGTCCTTTTTCTTCGAGTGCGGTCCAGCCCGGCACAGGGTGTAGCTCGAGGTCCACTTCGGACGGGGATACCGTAATCTGCTGCGCAGGGAGCGGGACTGTGACCGTTTGCCCAGCCCGCAGAGCTTGTGCAAGGTCGCTATTTTGCAAGGCACGGGCAACGTCTTCGAGGAGCGGTCCCACGCGCTGACCCAGTTCGGCAGCCTTGGGCTTGGCGATCAANCGGGCCACGCCTGATCCCACAGGATCTAGCCAGGTCACTTTCTTGACATTGAGCTCGTCGGCTATTTGCTCACGGAAGCGATCGAGCGCCCGGCGATCCTGGTCGCGACACGAGAAAAAACGCGCCTCGTTCAAC
>JGI25066J35082_100089_pt1 | contig 11134 bp, 9 predicted proteins | sample Antgeofumaro1A2B_FD_35082 | JGI IMG/M metagenome (IMG submission 35082)
CCCCCCCACTGACCGGCGGAACGAAGACCACCTCGTCCCCCGGCTTAAGCTCGTAGTCGGCCGGGACGTACTCCCGGTTCACCGCAAACTGCACCGCCCCCTCCAGGCCCGCCAGCACCGGCTGCTCGGCCACCAGGCGGGCCCAGACGTCCACCACCCGGGACCCCACCGGAATTTCCAGTTCCCGTTCGGCTTCCCCAAAGAGTTCGCGGAGCAGCGCAAAAAATTTGAGCCTAATATTTACCCGCTCCAACTGGCCGACACCCCCTTTCCGCTCGATTATATACCCCCAAGTTTTTACGGAACCGGGTCTTTCTCTTCGCTTCCAGGTGCCCCCAGAAACTCCCGAGCTTCCGCCACCAGGTAAAGCGAGCCGGTAACGCAGATTAAGTCCTCCGGCCCGGCCCGTCCTAGAAACTCGCCCAGGGCCGCCCCCACTTCGGGGAAAATCCTGGCAGCGTGGTCGAACCTGGCAAACTCCCGGGCCAGGACCTCCGGCGGTGCAGCCCGGGGGTGTCGGGAGCGGGTAACCCCGACGAAGTCGGCCAGGGGCGCCAGGGCACCCACAATGGCCCCAATGTCTTTATCCGCCGACGTCCCCAAAATCAAAAAGAGACGATTATATGTGAGGTCTCCCTTAAGGGTTCGGGCCAGGAACTCCGCCGACTCCCCGTTGTGGGCTCCGTCCACTACCACTGTTGGATTTCGGCGCAGGATTTCCACCCGCCCGGGCCAGCGAACCTGCTTAAGGCCCAGTCTTATCTCCTCCCGCCCCAGGTCGACCCGCTGCTGCGCCCGTAAAAGGTCGATGGTAGCCACCGCAACGGCGGCATTCTCCAGCTGGTGGGGCCCTAGCAGGGCTACCTCCAGGCCCCCGTAAGTCTCGAAGGGGGCGTGGACGGTCAAATTTTGGCGGCTGCCCGACCAGGACCAGTCGCGGTCAGCCAGCAGGAGGGTTGCCCCCAGTGCCCGGGCCCGCTCCTCGATAACCTTTACCGCCTCAGCTTCCTGGGGGGCGCACACCACCGGCACCCCCGTCTTGATAATGCCGGCCTTCTCGGCGGCGATCTGGGCCAGGGTTGAGCCTAGAATCTGGGTATGGTCGTAACTCAGGCTGGTTATAATGGCCACCTCGGGGGCGACCACGTTGGTGGCGTCCAGCCGCCCCCCAAGGCCCACCTCCACGACGGCCCACTCCGCCCCGACCCTGGCAAAATGGAGGAGGCCCAGGGCCGTGGCCAACTCGAAGGTTGTGAGCCGACCCAGCCCCTCGGCCTGTCCGTCTAGATCGGCCACAATGGACCGCAGCTGCGCCACCAGCCGGCTGAAGGTTACGGGGGAGATGGGCGACCCGTCGACCTGGATCCGCTCCCGAAACGTGTGCAGGTGGGGAGAAGTAAAAAGGCCGGTGGGGTAACGGGTCCAGAGGACCGAGGCGACCATCGCGGCCACCGAGCCCTTACCCTTAGTTCCGGCGATGTGGACGATTTTAAGCCGGTCCTGCGGCCAACCAAGACGCTTAAGCAGCTGGGTGGTGCGTTCCAGGCCCCGGCCCAAGGGGTCCAAGGAGCCCAGAAAGCCCCGTTCGTAATTGGCCCTGGAGTAGAGAAACTCCAGGGCAGCCCGGTAAGGGTCAGTCTCGGGGCCTAGCATTGGCCGCCGCCCACCATGTGGACCACCTCCACGTGGTCGCCCGCCCGAATCCGGGTCTTTTCCCACTCCTCCCGCAGGACCACTTCCCCGTTCAAGGCCACCGCGACCCCATCCGGGCGGACGCCTAGGTGGTCCAGGAGGTCAATGATGTTCATTTCCCGGGGAAGACCCCGAACCTGGCCGTTGATAATTACCTCGATCATGGTCGATTTACCCTCTTACCCTGGATGCGCCCCAGGCCGCCTGAAGGGCCGCCTTAAGCCGTCGGGCCGCCCCCTCGGGGTCGTCGGAATCCAGAACCGCCGAGATGACCGCCACTCCCACCGCCCCCGCCGCAAGTACCTCGGCGCAGTTGGCAGCCGTAATGCCGCCGATTCCCAGGACAGGAATTGGGCTTCGGCCGGCAAACTCCTTTACCCGTTCGGTCCCAGCGGCTGGCAGGCCAGGATGACTGGGGCTTGCAAAAACTGTCCCCACCAGCAGGTAGTCTAGAGCCGCCCAGTCCAAGCCGGCCGGGTCGTGGGCGGACCGCCCGAGGATCCGGTCCGGACCCAACAGTTGCCGGGCTGCCCTTGGGGGAAGGCCTTTTTCGGGAAGGTGAACCCCGTCGGCCCCGGCCGCCAGCGCCACGTCGACCCGGTCATTCACCAGCAACCTGGCCCGCCCCGCGACCACCTCCCGAAGGGCCTTAACCAGCCCGAGGAGGTCAGCCGCCGGCAGGTCCTTTTCCCGGACCTGAACCAGATCGACGCCCCCGGCCACCGCCCGGCCAACCGCCTCGGTTAGGGGCAGGCGGCTCCTTCGCCGGTCGGTGACCAGCATCAGCAGGGGTGGCTCACCCAGCCGGCCCAGGGTCATCTACCGCCACTGCACAACCCCTTCCAGGGGGCTGCTGGCCTCCGCGTAGGGGAGCTTGGGGATCCGGCCGGCAAGGAAGCCCTTGCGCCCCGCCTCAACCCCCAGCCGGAAGGCCTCGGCCATCAGGGGCGGGTTCTTGGCCTTGGCGATGGCAGTGTTTACCAGCACCGCGTCCGCCCCCAGCTCCATGGCCAGGGCGGCGTCTGAGGGGGCCCCCAGGCCGGCGTCGACCACCACCGGTACCTTCGCCTGCTCGATGATGATCTGGATCTGGCCGAAGTAGACGATGCCCTGTCCCGAGCCGATGGGGGCGGCCAGGGGCATAACCGTGGCGGTACCGATCTCTTCCAGCTTCTTGGCCAGAACCGGATCGTCATTAATGTAGGGCAGGACGACGAACCCTTCCCGCACCAGCACCCGGGCTGCCTGGAGAGTCTCCTCGGGGTCGGGCAGCAAGTACTTAGGATCGGGGATCACTTCCAACTTTATCCAGTTGTAACCCTCCAGGCCCCGGCATACCTCCCGGGCAAGCCGGGCCGTTTTGATGGCCTCCTCGGCGGTGCGGCAGCCGGCGGTGTTCGGGAGGATCATGTACTTGGACCAGTCGATGATGTCAAGCAGCGTCTTCTTTTTCGGGTTATCTAGGTCCAGCCGCCGGATTGCCACCGTAATGATCTCCGGTTTGCCCGCCTCGTAGGCCGCCAGCATCTCCTCTTCGGACCGGAACTTGCCGCTGCCCATCATCAGGCGGGACCGAAACTTGCGGTCGGCGATCACCAAGTAGTCGTCGTGGGGCTGGTCAACCATGATTCACACCTCGCTTTCTGCCGCCTGCCCGGGGAAACTCAAATGCTACTCCGCAAGGAAGCAACCACCGGCGGGTGGGCCCTCTGCTTCCCTACGCCGGCATTACCCGGATCAGGTTCCGAGGGTTGACGGCCCAACTGGACGCCGTCTCTCAGCCTTTTCGGCTCCCCTAGCAGAATCGGCCCAGTTTATTCGGCCGGGGCCGAAGCACCCGACCATCTTCATTTTAGTCTAGGCTTCTAAACTGTGTCAAAAATGCTCGGCTTAGTTTTGGTATCATTGAGGCGATGACCGGCACGCTCATCAACATCGCTACTGTCCTCCTGGGAGGCACCGCCGGGACCATCCTAGGGGCTCGCCTGCCCCAGCGAATTCGGGAAACGGTGATGCACGGCATCGGGCTTATGACTGTCTTCATCGGGCTCAGCATGGCCCTCAAAACCCAGCACCCCATAATCCTCCTGGGCAGCATCGTCCTGGGCGGCATCGTCGGGGAGCTTCTGGGTGTCGACCACAGCCTCCGGGTCCTGGGCGACCGTTTTGAGGGCCGTTTTGGGGCCTCTTTCGGGGGTAAATCGGCCCAGGCCGGCAACTTCAGCAAGGGCTTCGTTACCGCCAGCCTCATCTTCTGCGTCGGACCCATGACCATCCTCGGCTCCATTCAGGACGGCCTCACCGGAGATTACAGCCTNCTGGCCATCAAATCGGTTCTGGACGGCTTTACGGCCCTCGCCCTTTCGGCCACCTTCGGCATAGGGGTCGCCTTTGCCGCTGTCACCATCTTGGTCTACCAGGGGGCCCTGACCCTCGGGGCAGCCTGGGCCCGGGCGTTGCTTACCGAATCCATGGTTACCGAGATGAGCGCTGCCGGCGGCCTCATCATCCTGGGCATCGGCCTCACTATTTTGGAGCTTAAGCCCATCCGGGTTGCCAACTTTCTACCGGCCCTGGTCTTTGCGCCGGTGTTAGCGGCCCTTTTCGGCGGCCACGTCTGAGGGCTAACGCCGGCGGCGTAACCGCCGCTTAGCCCCTGCGTTATAGTATTGAGTAATCGACCGGAGGGGATGACTATCGGCGAGTGGCCGGTTCCGAGCCCGAAGCCGTACGCAACCTGGTGGAGCGGCTCAAGGGNGGTGATGCGGAGGCGGCGGCTTCCCTTTACCGCCTCTATGCCGACCCACTTTACCGCTACTTCCTCTACCAGATCCGGGACCCGGACCTGGCGGCCGACCTTACCTCGGAAGTCTTTCTCCGAATGCTAGAAAATATCGGCCGCTACAACCACCGGGGCGTGCCCTTCCGGGCCTGGCTGTTTAAGATCGCCCACAACCTGGTCATTGACCATTACCGGGAGCGGACCAAGTTCATTTCGGGAGAAGCAGACCTGCCAGAACCGGGGTCCGATGACCCGGAGCCGCCCGACCTGGACCGGTACCGGCTCTTCGCCGCCCTGAACCGGCTCACGGCCGAGCAGCGGCAGGTGGTTCTGCTCCGCTTTGTCGAAGATTTGGACATCAAGGAGGTGGCGGCAATCCTGGGCAAAACTGAGGGGTCCGTCAAGGCCCTGCAGCATCGGGCCATTACCGCCCTGCGCCGTCTGCTAGAGGGGGATCCCAATGGCCGGGCCTGACCTGGAGTCCGCATTTGACGACTGCGTGGAGGCCCTACGGGCCGGGGAATCCCTGGAGGAGTGCCTGAGCCGCTACCCTGAACACCGGGCCGACCTCGAGCCCCTTTTAAGGGTCGTCACCGAGGTCTGGTCCGTACCCCGTCCAGCCCTGAGCCCGGCCGCCGCCCGGGCCGGAGAAGCCCGCTTGCACCGTGCCCTAGCCGGCCGGCGTCGACCCCTCTACCGTCAGGTCAGTGTCGGCTGGTTGACGGCGGCCGCCCTGCTTTTAGTGGTTCTGCTCGGCCTTGGCAGCACNGTAGCGGCGGCCCAGGGCAACACCGAAGGCCCCCTTTCCGGACTGCGGGTTGCCGCCGAGCGGCTTCAACTGGCCATTGCCCGGAGCCCAGCCGAGCAGGCCGACGTCCAGCTGGCCGGCGTCGAGCGGCGGCTGGATTCCCTGGCAACTAAGGTGGCAAGTGGCAGCCCACCGCCTGATGGGGCCCTTCCCAGATTCGAAGAGGAGCTTAAGGCCGTCCTGGAAAAGGTCGACGAGCTTCCCCCGCCCGAAGCCGCCAGCCGGATTAATCGGGCCATTGGCCTCGTTGCCCGCCAGCGGGCAATCATTAAGGCGGTTGGAGACGACGAGTCTGACGCCAACCGGGCCGAGGAGCTGAGCCGGCGGGAGAAGGAGTTGACCGAAAAGCTTCGGCAGATCGCCGGGAAAGAAGGGCCGAAGGCAGGCCCCCCGGCTGGAACCCCGGCCCATAATCGGGGCCGGGTCCCCCAGCAAAACCCTTCCGAGCGCCCTGGGGGACCCGGCCACAGTCGCTAGCCCTCAGTTCCCCACCGGCGCCGGCCGGCCCAGGCCCGGGACAAGCTCGGCCAGGGGCACATACTCCAGACCGAAGGCGTCGGCCACCGCCGGATGGGTTATGTGCCCCCGGTAAATGTTCACCCCAAGGGCCAGAGCCGGGTCCTGCCGGACCGCCTCCTCAAGCCCAAGGTTTGCTAGCTTAAGAACGTAGGGCTGGGTGGCATTGGAAAGGGCGTAGGTCGAGGTGCGTGGCACGGCCCCCGGCATGTTCGGCACGCAGTAGTGGATGACCCCGTCGACCACGTAGACTGGGTCGCTGTGGGTGGTGGGCCTGGACGTCTCCACGCATCCGCCCTGATCCACCGCCACGTCGACGATCACCGAGCCCGGCTCCATGCTGGCCACCATCTCCCGGGTGACCAGCTTTGGGGCCCGGGCCCCAGGGATCAGCACTGCCCCGATGACGACCTCGGCTCCCTGAACGGCGTTGGCGATGTTGCGGTGGTTGGACATCAACGTTATCAGGTTCCCATGCAGGACCTCGCTCAAATACCGCAGCCGGTCCAGGTTGATGTCCACCAAAATCACCTGGGCGCCCATGCCCAGGGCGATCTGGGCGGCATTGGTGCCCACCGTTCCCGCCCCGATAACTACCACCCGGGACGGGTAAACCCCCGGCACACCCCCTAAAAGCTTGCCCCGACCGCCGCTGGGCTTTTCCAGGTAGTGGGCGGCCACCTGAATGGCCATCCGGCCGGCCACCTCACTCATGGGCGTAAGCAGGGGTAGCCGCCCGTCGGGCAGCTGNACCGTCTCGTAGGCGATGGCCACCACTCCGCTGCGCAGCAGGGCGAAAGTGAGCTCCTCGCTGGCGGCCAGATGCAGGTAGGTGAAGAGGAGCTGACCCGGCTGAAGCAGGGGATATTCCGAAGGCAGCGGCTCTTTGACCTTAACAATAAGTTCCGCCTGGCGCCAGACCTCGGCCGCTCCGGCAACGACTTCGGCGCCGGCCTGGGCATAGGCCTGGTCGCTGAAGCCGCTGCCCTCGCCAGCGCCGGCCTGAACCAATACCCGGTGGCCGGCCCGGGTCAGCATTTCCACCCCGGCCGGGGTCAGGCCCACCCGGTATTCCTGGTCCTTGATCTCTTTGGGCACACCGACAATCATTGTCTTACTCCCCTCCTCGGGCAGGCTGCCGTCATTGGCTCCGATTAATCATACCTTACGACGCCCCGACCCGCAACGCCGCCAGGTCTTACACTAAGATTGCCACCGGATGGCTCAGGCGGGAGTATCGCCAGGCCCTTACCGTGGGACCGGACGAGCCCGCAAGCCCGACGTCCTTTCCCGACCTGACGTTCGCCCTGGGCCAGGTCCCGGGCTAGCCCCGGTTCCCTTCCACCACGGTTACCTTGCCGAGGATGGCGTATTCGGCCGGCGGCCCCGACCAGCCCGCCACGGGCACGGGCCCGGATCCCGGACGGAAAAACCCGGCGATAAGGTCGTACTCGCCCGGCGGGGTATCCCAGGGCACCAGAATGCCGGCCCGGTCGGTGACGGTGGCACCTACGGCCCAGCCGGACGTGGGCAAAGCCCCAAACCCCGGCTGGGCGTGCCGGCCTAGAATCACCCGGCCGTCGGGGGCCAACAGGTGAACGAACCAGTCGTAGTCGCCGTTTACCGNCCGAACGGCCNTAAAGTCGAACTCCAGCCGGAAGGCCTCCCCCAACCCCACCCGGTCGGTCTCGGCCCCGAAAGCAACGAGCTCGACCCCATTTTCCCAAACGTAACCCGCCTGAACCCTGGGCAGGCTCCCGACCGGTGGCAGGTAGCCAAAAACCTCGTAACTTCCGACCCACCCGGCGGTGAACCGGTAAGCTCGGGTGTTAAGCCACAGCTCCAGGTCCCGTCCGGACTCCCCGGGCGGCAGGTGGGCACGGTCGACCACCAGCCAGATAACCTTTGACTCCGGGTGAGCGAGGACGGCCTCGAAGCCGGTCCGCTGCTCAGGCGAATACCAGTGGTGGACGAACCGACCCTTCACGAGCCCCAGCCAGTAGTGAATNTANAACTCATTGGAAACTGTAACCAGAGTAAATGGTTGGCCCGAACCCGTCACCCGGGTGGCTAGCCCCCGGGCCTCGGCCAGCGACAGGCCGGGAAAGTCCCGGGTGAGCCTGGCGCTCTGCCCGAGCAGGGCGACCGCGGCGAGGCCGAATACCCCCAAGCTTGCGGCCCCAACCAGAACCGGCTTTAAGCCCCTTAAGGCTGCCCATATCAGCCCGCCGGCCGTCACTACTCCCAGGCCGATAAGGCCCCCGAGGGTCAGGTCCCGAACCTCTGAGCCGTCACTGAGCCGGTGCCACCAGAGGAAGTCTACCTGGTCCGGTGCCCAATGGGTAAGCTGGTAGACGGCCGGCGACCGGTACCAGAGCCGAAGGTCGTACCAGGCAAGATTGGGGTCGGTGGCCCAGTCGAACTGGAGCACGGCCCGGTCCCAGGCTCCGGCCACCACCCCCAGCTGGATGGGCAGGCTCAGCAAAAACCCGACCGCCACCAGCATTTTAGGCCACGGGCCCCTGCCCTCGACCAGAGCGGCCACCGGTAGACAGAGCAGGGGCAATAGGGGAACCATGAAGCGGGGCCCCCAGGTGAGGCCCCCATACCAGGCCTCGTAGCCCCCGTAGACGAGAAGGGTGCCCAAGACCGTTCCTAGGGCCGCCAGGGCCGCCGGCCGACTGCGTCCCCACACCCCAACCCAGCCTGGGGCCGCCACGAGGGTCAGTGGCGAGAAGAAGAGCAGCCCCTTAGCCGGACTTAAGACTTGGCCGTACGTCCGGGCCGCCAGCTTCCCGGGGGAATAGTCCGGGAGGAAGCTTGCCAAACCATCCGGCCCAAACCGCCAGGCAGCAACGGCTACCGCCCCGGCGAAAGCGATGAGGCCACCAAAAACTAGACGCCTGACCCCAGCGGACTTGCCGCCTGGACCGAACAATAGAGCTGGGACCAGGAATGCCGGGACGGCCGCGGCCGCCGTTACCTTGACCACCGTGGCCCAGAACAGGCATAAAACCCAGGTGACGGCTAAGGTAGCCCGGCCAGAGCGCCCCCAGGCCAAAAAGGTGCCCAAGGCGGCAACCCAGGCCAGCCCCACTGCCGGCTCCCGCAGAAACNTCCGGGCATAGGGCCAGGCNATGGTTCCGAGGCCAAAGGCCAGGGCCGCTAGCAGTGACCCGACCGGCCNAAACCCCAGCCCCCGAGCCACCAGAAAGAGCCCGGCGCCGGTCAGGGCAGTCACCATCACGTTGAGAAGCATTACGCCTTGGATGAGGTTTNCCCCCGGCAGCCGCTGGGCCAGGCCATAAAGGGGAACGGCCATAAGCGCCTGGCCCGGCTCCACCCGGCCCACCGGGTTGTGGACCCGAGCAAACTCCAGCTGGGGAGTATCGGCCCGGCCAGTCTGAACCAGGCTTTCGGTTAGGGCGTAGCTGGCGAACTCATCAATGGAGGTGAATCGGCCGCCGAAAGTAAGCAGGTAAACTGCCCCCAAGAAGGCGAAGATGGCCGCGGCAACGCTCAGGTCGCGTCCCGGCGGGCGGCCAGGTTTAACCGAAGCTCCCGGACCCTGCACGCCCGCGATTTTAGCAAAAAGGCCCGAAACTTACGCCTAAAAGTCGCCGGGCCGCCGGATTCCTCGGCGGCCCGGCGTGTTTCCGTCGGCGCGGGCTAGCGCTCCACGATGTAAAGATAGTCGTACATCCGGACGAAGATGTTCCAGTTGGGGCGCCAATCGCCGTCCTTGGTCTTGGGCATCCCCTTGACCCAGGGCTTGAGGAGGCCAACACCCAGCGGGTAGTAGACGAAGACGAAGGCCGCATCCTCTAGCATAATCTCGTCGGCCCTCCAGTACATCTCCGCCCGCTTCTGCCGGTCGACGATGCCCTTGGCCTCACTTACCAGCTTGTCGTACTCCGCATTGGACCACTGGTGACGCTGACCACTGGCAAACTTCGAGTAGAAGACCTGGTACTGTTGGTTATTGGGGTCGGGATAATCCATATACCAGCGGATCCAGACAGTTTGGAGCTTGTGCTCCCAGAGCTGGCCCCGGAAGGCCCGCGGCTCCATCACCTCCAGCTCCGCGTTCATGTTGAGGTTTTCTTTGAGCATTTGGATGATGGCCTGGGCCGCGGCCTTGGGGGCATCGCCTTCCTCCCGCATGTAAATCTTTATCGGTGGCCAGTTGCGGCCGCCCTCATACGGGGTGCCCTGCAGGTACTTGATGGCATCTTTACCCTCGTATTTAACCAGGGGGTGGTCCTTGGTAACCTTCGGGTTGAAGCCCCACCAGCCCGGCGGGTTGAAGGTGTAGGCCGGACGACCAAGACCCTGCAGGACGGCATTGACGATGCGCTCCCGGTCGATGGCGTGGGCTACTGCCTGCCGGACGCGCTTGTCGTCCCAAGGCTTATACTTGACGCCCAGCTCCAGGTAGAAGGTGCCCACCAGGTCGAACTTGATGACCTCCTTGGAAAGCTTGGGATCCGCCTGAACCCGTCGCCACTCACCCAGGGGCACCCGCCAGTGCCAGTCGATCTCGTTGTTCTCATAGGCCAGTTGACTGGCAGCGGCCCCGATCACCGGAACGATTACCCGCTCGATTTTGATATCCTTAGCCTTCCAGTAGTAAGGGTTCTTGACCACCTCGTAGACCTTGTCGTGCTCCCACCGCACCAGCTTGAAGGGCCCATTGCTGACGACCTCGGGCACCTTGTTGGGGTCGGTCCAGTTGTCGCCGTACTTTTCGACGGACTTGCGGTGGGACGGCAGGGCGGCAATGTACGAGGTGAGGACCGGCCAGTAACCCCGGGGACCTTCCAGCTCACACACTAGGGTGTAGTCGTCCTTGGCCCGAACACCAATGGCGTTCACATCCTGAATTTTGCCTTGGTTGACGGCCTCAGCGTTCTTTAAATCATAAAGAAAGCCGGCGTAAGGGGCAGCGGTGCGGGGATCGAGCTGCCGCTTAAAGGACCACTCGAAATCATGGGCCGTTACCGGGTCGCCGTTGGACCAGCGGCTGTCCTTGCGCAGGTAAAAGGTCCAGACGGAGCCATCGGCGTTGGGCTCCCAGCGCTCGGCGATGTCAGGCTGAACGTCGAAGTTCGGGTCGAACATGGTGAGGCCGGCAAAGAGGTTGGCAAAGCCGCCACAGTAAAGGTCCTTGTTAAAGTCGTGGCTGGCCGGGTCCTGCTCGGTATTGGTCCGGAAAACCTGCTCTTTGGCCAGCTTCTCCCCCAGCTCCTCGGGCTTGGGCTGCTGGGGCTGTTGGGTCGGGGCGCAGGCGTAGCCGCCGGCGGCCGCGGCCGCCGCAACCACCGCCAAGAACTCTC
>JGI25066J35082_100090_pt1 | contig 11102 bp, 8 predicted proteins | sample Antgeofumaro1A2B_FD_35082 | JGI IMG/M metagenome (IMG submission 35082)
AAATTGCCGGCGGACAGTTTGCGCTTGGCGTCTTCGTATTCGTTGAAGCGCCTTTTGACCACGCGCATGCGCCGTTCCAAGCTCTCGGGCGTTTCCAGGGTCATTTCCATCAGGTCGCGCAATTCGGCTTCCCAGTTGACCACGTCTTCGCGATGAGCGGGATGATGCTGGTAGCGTTGGATTTGCTCTTTGATCTCGCGCATCCGTTGCAAGATCTGTTCCAGCTTCTTCATGAGGGTCTGGACTTTTTGGGTGCGCACACTGAGCTCTTCCACGAGGACGACGCACTTGCGCTGACGCAAGGCCAGTCGCCGGCGGATCTGATCGGCTTGGTCGCGAGGAAGACGAGGATTCATCAGGTGCCGGAAATCCTCGACATTCTGTGCCATCAAATGTTCCAGGGTACGCAGATTGTGCGGCATGCGCTGGAGGATCTGGTCTTTTTCGAGGTTCTCGGTGACGGAGATTTTCACCGTGCGATCGAAGGGGAGATCGCCTTGGTGGACGCGACGCAGGGTCTCGACCGCCTGGGCCAGGGCATAGCCGCATTCTAGCACTTTGCGCCGGAAGCGCTGGCGTGTGATCTCGATGCGACGCGCCAATTCGATCTCTTGATCGCGGCTCAGCAGGGCGATTTCGCCCATCTGGCTCAGGTACATGCGCACGGGATCGTCCAGGCCGCGCCCGGTGCCTTCTTCCTCGGCGAGAAAACTCAAGTCGAGGTCTTCGCCCAAGGCATCGCGATCCAAGTCGCCCTGGGTTTCCCGCGCCGCTGCATCGGCTTCGTCTATCAGCTCGATGCCGTGCTTCTCGAAAAGGACGAGCAATTGGTCCAGCTTCTCCGGGCTGACGAGATCCTCCGGCAGATGCTCATTGACCTGCGTAAAAGTGAGATACCCTTTCTGTTTGCCCAGATCGAGCAATGTTTTGAGGCCTTCATCCAGTTTCTCCATCCGCGCTCTCCTTGTCAGGTAAAGGTCCAGCGGAAGATGGATCGNTGCCAGAAGTCGGCTGGACGTCGCGTCGAGAAGCCACGGACGACTTGCCGCGTGCCAGGTTTTGCAGGCGGCGAAGGAGCTCGACTGGCACTGGTCCGCTTGCAGGAACAGCTCCCAGTCGCTCTTTGATGTCCTGACGATGCGGGCGCGTCTTGCGCTCCACCCAAGCATCGTGCACTTGTTGCCACCATTCGCCGCGACGCGGATGAGCCTGGGCCAGTGCCTCCAAACGCAAGAGNGCATCGGCCAGCGCCGGTCGATCCGCCAGTCGGGTCCGCACACTGTCCGTGGTAACCGTCTCTCCCCGGTCATAGAGAGCGTACAACTCTTGGAGCACACGTCGCAGACCGGGATGGCTCAAGTCGTCGGGCTGGATCAGTTGCCGTGCCTCGGCGATTCGGTCCGGCTCGACCAGCAACAAGGCGATCAGTTCCTTTTCTAAACGGGGAGCAGGACGCCGCGAAACAGCAGCAGCGGTCTTCTGGGCAGACGGTCGTGTGCGTCGGCGCCATGCATCGGCGAGCCAGCTCCACAACGCCTCCTCGCGGATGCCCGTTCGCGCTGCCAAACGGCCGATAAAAAGCTCGCGCCGCAGGGCCACCGATTGACCCACCAACGGAGGCGCCGCAGCGAGCACCTGCAAAATGCCTTCGACCGCTTGCCTTTTTTGCTCCAGTGTCGTCAGCCGCTCCGGCTGCCATACCTGTTTGAGTTTGCAGTCCAGCGCATCTTCAGCCTGCTGGAGCATCTGCTCGAACGCTTGCGCTCCTTGCTTCAGCAAGAAGTCACACGGGTCCAAACCTTCTGGAAGGNAGGCGATGTGCAGGTCAATTTCGTGACTGAAGAAAAGCTCGAGCGCTTGGTCCACGCCGCGACGACCGCCGGCATCGGCATCGAACACCAACACCACCCGCGGCGCATACCGTCGCAGCAAGCGCAAGTGCCGGGAGTTCAAGGCTGTGCCCAGTGTGGCCGCCACATGCAAAACTCCCAACTGATGGGCCATTAGCACATCGGTGTATCCCTCCACGATGGCCAGAAAGCCCTTGTCATGTATCGCGTCGCGAGCCCGGTCCAGCCCGAATAGGTGTTCGCTTTTGCTGAACAAAGGCGTGTCAGTAGAATTATAGTACTTGGGCGCCTCGTTCGCGCTGGGAGAGTCGGGCAAGATCCGACCGCCGAAGGCTACCGTCCGTCCCTTTACGTCGCGGATGGGAAAGATGACACGATCGCGAAAGCGGTCGTACCAGGAACCTTTTTCCCTGTTTGCGGCGACCAAGCCGAGTTGTTCCAGTAGGTCCAGGGGATACCCTTTGGCGCGGGCTTTGCGCACCAGCCAGTCCCGGTCCGGAGGCGCAAATCCTAGAACGAAATCGTCAACGGTCTTGTCTTGAATACCCCGCTGTCGCAGATACTGACGCGCTCGCTCGGCCTCACGTGCGTGCTTCAAATGAGAGTGGTATTGCTCTTCGGCCCACTTCATGATGTCGAACAACTGAAGTTTCAGACTGTTGTCCGACGAGCGCGAAGGCAAGGGTATGCGTGCCCGGCGTGCCAATAGCTCCAAGGCGCCGCGAAAATCGAGACGTTCGTACTCCTGGACAAAAGTGATCACGTCCCCAAATTTGCCGCAAGCCCAACAGCGAAAACGCTGCCGAGCCGGATCTACATCGAGAGATGGATTGTGGTCATCATGGAAGGGGCAAAGGCCTTTGTAAGTACGACCTTTACGGGTAAGGTTAATGTACTCGCCTATAACGTCTACGATGTCATTGGCTTGCTTGACCAAAGCCACCGGGTCGTCGGCTAACGTCATACAGCCATCCCAGCTATCGCCTGGGCACCCAGTTCTTGGACGGGGCTCCCACCCGGAGAGGCTTGGATCATCCGTGGTCCAACAGCTTGCAAGATTACAGCACTTCAAGCGCATTCCTTTGCGCCTGGGACCATAAAGAGGCGCTCTCGGGCCTACGCGGCTATCGTGACTTGCGACCGAGAGNACGCCACTGAAGCCCTTTCACTTCCGTGTGAACGGGCGATTCCCTCCACAACCCGATGACATTCAAGGGGTTACAGTAGCAACCCAGTGCGTCATCGGATGATGACGGCATTATAGGACACGTTCCCAGAAGGGTCAAGTTACGTTGTGGATCGTCTGGAGGCGAAAAACTCGGACAACAAGCTAGCGCAGCGCTCGGCGAGTACGCCTCCCAGCGTGCGCACCTGATGATTGAGACGTGGATCTGCAGTAAGTCGGTAGAGCGACTCGCAGGCGCCGGCTTTGGGATCGCGTGCGCCGTACACGAGGTATGGCAGACGTGCCTGTATGCAAGCGCCNGCACACATAGGACATGGCTCCAGCGTAACATATAAGACACACTGCTCTAGACGCCACGATCCGAGTGCGTGGGCTGCCTGGGTGATGGCGATCATTTCCGCGTGCGCAGTGGGATCCTGGAGACGCTCGCGCTGGTTGTGAGCGCGGGCGATGACGCCGCGTTCCAAAGAAACGATGACCGCGCCGACCGGCACCTCCTCCTCCGCGGCGGCGGCACGCGCTTCTTCCAGCGCCCATTCCATGTGCTGGACATGAAAAGGATGCTGACGGTCGTCCCAGTGGAGCAGCAGCAGCTCCAGCGAGTAACTCGGATCGAAAACGTGGCTCACTTGCGCTCTGCCGGAGGGGGCGGCGATCCTGGCAGCGGCTGACTNCTCTGTGCAGCCGGCGCTGCGATCGTCGTCTTTTGTTTTTTCTTCCACTCCTGCAATTCTAGCAAAACCGTTTCNACGCCTTTGTCAAGTTGGGCATCTACGCCTCGGGCAATGTCGTCGGGATGGGTATCTACGACGACATCGGGGATCACGCCGGTGTTTTCCAAATTGGTGCCGGAAACGGTGAAGACACCCAAACGCGGCACGCGGAACAAGGAGCCGTCAATAAGCCGTTCGTTTACGGTACCGATGACGTATCCGCCTGTGGGCGTGCCCACGAGCTTGCCCAGTCCCAAACTGCGGAAGGCATAAGGAAAAATCTCAGCGTCGCTGTACGAGCGATTGTTGCACAAGACGACGACAGGCCGAGTCCATTTGCGGTCGTGGGCGCGCAGCACTGCGCCCCGCCGACCGTCGCGCGACACAAAATAGGTATGCTCGCGGGCACCCAGATAGGCCAAGACCTGGTCGTGGGTGAATCCTCCGCCGTTGTAGCGTACGTCCAAAATGAGCGCCTCTTTGTCGAAATGGTCCGTGTACAGGGCGCGGACGAATTCATCCAGACTCTGTGTGTCCATGGCGCGCAAGTGGATATAACCGACCCGGCCGCCGGACAGCTCGGCGACACGTCGGGCGTTGGCCTCGCCCCAGCGCCGATACATCAGGTTGGCAATTTGGTTGCGCGCTGCAGCCCGGATCTCGACGCGACGACGCTCTTTTGAATCGCCTCGGGTGACTTGCAAGACCACCGTTTCGTTGACCTTGCCGTTGAGCACTTTGCTCACGTTGACCGACGGGGTAAGCTCCACATTGTCCATGGCTACTACGGTATCTCCCGGCTGCAAGCTGGCGCCAGCCCGATCTGCCGGTCCGTGGCGCAATATCTCTTTGATCTTGAGGCCTGGGCCGGTATGGGTCGGATCCCAGATGATGCCCAGATCGGCAGTTTCTTCTTCGGGAGTGCGGCCGCGACCGCTTATGCCGAGATGGGAGGCGTTCAATTCGCCGAGCATGAGGCTCACGAGATCGTAGAAATCCTCGTGCGTGGCGATGCTGCCGACCAGCGGGCGATACTTGTGACGGACCTTTTCCCAATCCACGCCGTGGTAGCGCGGATCGTAAAAATGCTCGCGCAGCTTACGCCAGCACTCGTCGAACATCTGGGCGAACTGGTCTTCGCGGTTGATCGTCATGCGAGCGGTGAACGTCAGTCGCGGTACGTTGGCGGCGTCCAGGGGTGCGGTTATAGTTCCTGGTCGCACGTAACGCAAGTTGCCGTCGCGGTCCAGGAAATAAAGGGTAGTGCCGGCGCGATTCCAGGTNAGGTTTCGTGGGGCCAGTCCGCCGCTGGTCAGCCGCGTCAGCTGGGCTCCGCTGAGATTGCTGATCCACAGATCGTCGTTACCCAGCACGTTAGAGCGAAAGGCGACCATCTGGCCGTCCGGACGAACCACTGCTTCCGATTCGTCACTGCTCAATGCCGTAACCCTTTGTGCACGCAAATGGATGTCTTCCAAATCCGGCCCAGTTTTGCTCGGCTCGGACAGCCGATCTATGCGTCGCATCGGTAAAACGAAGACATCCAAATCTTGGCGCCTTTGACTGACGAACGTCAGCAGACGACCGTCAGCCGTGAAGGACATGCTGAAGTTACGGGTGGCATAGCGTGTGATATTGCTCGCTTCCCCACCTTGCACGGGGACTAAATAGAGTTCACTGGCAAAATACTGATCCATACGCGAGTAGACCAGCCAGCGCGAATCAGGCGACCACTCGTATTCAATGACCTGAGGGTCGTTGACGACAGCCCGCAAGTCGCTGCCGTCGGGTTTCATGAGCCACAGCCGGCCGTCTCGGATGAAGGCAATCCACTTGCCGTCCGGAGAGTAGCTGACGGCTGCCTCCGATTCGGGCGTTTTGGTCAGCTGGGTAACTTTGAATTGGTGCGCTCGGACGAGTTCGCTATGCGCCGGATCGTCCGATTCCAAGGCGTAAATATCGTTCCAGCCCGAGCGGTCGGACACGAAGACGATGCGCTTCATGTCGGGGGACCAAGCGGGCTGACGGTCATGGGCCGGGTGGTGGGTCAGACGCCGTGCCGTGACGGGGCGGTCGCCGAGTGCGACCAAAAAGATTTCTCCGTGGATGACCAGCGCGGCATACTGCTCGTTGGGTGCGATGCGGTATTCGCTGATCTGCCCGGTAAAGGTGACCACCTGATCGGGGTTGGTCTTGTCGTCGGCACGGGCGGCAATAGGAATCGGACGGGGAGCGATGCTGCCCCGCGTGGAGCAAATCCACAGCTCCGGGCCACACTCGTAGACGATACACTCGCCGTTGCGACTGATCCTAGCGCGACGCACACCGTCGCCGCTATGTGCTGTCAACGGCTGAGGCTGGGATTTTCCGGCCAGATCCAGCTTGCAAATATTGCTGACCCCGTAGTGTTCGGTCACATAATACAGAGTCTGACCGTCCGGCGCCCACATAGGGCACTGGTCCAAGCCGTCGAAACTGGTCAATTGCTTATTGTTTCTACCGTCACGGTCGCAGATCCACAAATCTGTGTCCGATGAGCCGCGGTATCCCCGACGGTACCACAGTCCGGGGCCGCGCACATAGGCCAGGCGATCGCCGCGCGGACTGATAGCTCCTTCCCGGCCTTCGAAAAGGGTAATGCGTGTCTCGCGACCGCCTTCGACCGGGATCTGATACAACTCGTCCTGAGGCGGAAAATCCAGGCCTTTACGCGAGGTAAACAGGATGTATTTGCCGTCCGGTGACCAGTCGCTTACCCACTCGTTGGCCGAGTCGAACGTCAGTCGGCGTGGGCGTCCACCTTCTACAGGGATCACGAATAGATCGTAACTACCGTAACGATTGGAGCTAAAAGCAATCCATTTGCCGTCGGGGCTGAAAACCGGCCCTATGTCGTGCGCCGGGTGCGAAGTCAGCGGCCGGGCCACCCCGCCCACGCTGTCCACTATCCAAATGTCGCTCATATAGCTGAAGGCGACCAGTTTGCCGTCGGGCGATATGTCGGGACTGCGCGCGAACCGCACCGTCTCCTGTGCCAGGCCGATGGCACACGACACCAGGAGTATCCCCAGCATGTACGTTGCTTCGATCAATGCTGCACGCCTCATGATGCTCTCCTCGTACGACTCCACACCGATGAACTATTCGTAACCGAGCTTGTGGATAATATGGCCGTCTGTGCAATAGAGTTCCGGCGACCGTATACGCGGGGGAGGCTTTTGTGGGTGCCACAGGCCTCGAGTCACTGCACTGATGGAGGCCGGGGCCAACGCATTGGCCTAAGGATCGCCGATGCACTAAAGCAAGTTTAGGGAGCGAAGCTAGCGATTGCAAACCTGAAATGGCCGTCGAAGCCGCTCGGCGCTATCGGCTTCGGGAAGGCATACTCGCCAGCCCGAGCAGCCGGCGTAGACCCGTAGTCGCCGCCTCCACCACTTGCTCCGGCTTCATCTCCCAAAAGTGGGGATTGGGGGCCTCGACCGACACATAGCCCATGTAGCCGATTTTGGTCAAATGCTCGACAATGGGTCGGAGTCGAAAATCTCCTTCCCCTGGCAAAATGCGGCACCGGTCGGAAGCAAGTTCACGCAGGTCACCGGCCAGATCGCTCAGTTGCACATGGAAAAGCAGTGGCGCAGTCAGTAGTTCCAGATCCTCCGGCTTGCTGGCACCGACGTAGAAGTGAAACACATCCAGGTTGATCCCCAAGCATGGATGCTCGCACGAGGCTACCAACTCCAGTGCCGTGGCCAGGCAGTTGCACCAACGGGAGCGCCCTTGAAATTCGACTGCTAGACGCACGCCGAAGCTACTGGCCAACTCGGCGCTTTCGCAGAGCCTGTGACGCGCGTGATCGTAAGTCTTGACGTTCACGGCGGCTGGTTCGTCCAGTGCAATGATGAGCACCGGAATCCCCAAGGCCTGGCACAAACTGAGCCGACGCTGCAAATCAGCTAAGGAGGTATGGTACGCTTCGCCCGTAGTGAAACAGAGATTGCCGTGTAAAGCAGCCGCCGCTAGTTCGATCTGCTGCTCTTGAAGTATGCGCCGTGTCTCATCCAGACTGGTTTGCCGCAGGTGGTCTTCCAGTTTGGTAAGCCACACTTCCATGGCCTGGCACCCGGCTCGAGGCCAGGTAGCCAGATCCTGGGCAAAGCTACTGGACATGGTTAGCGTCTGACTGATGGCTGGACGCAACGGAATGGATTGTTCTTTGAATGTCATCTGCACTGTCAACCATCACCTGAGTACCATCCGCCGGTAGCCTACTTCGAGGACGGGCCAGGGGATGCAGTGAGCGCCCGAGGGGATGGCGTCCGATCGTTAGCTTGGAACGTTCCGGATGGCCCTCGGCGTCCACGGAGGCAAGCATAAGCGCCCAGGACCATAGCGGCAACGATCCAGGTGACAGCGCGTTGCGCCAAACTGGTCAGGGCGCCTTTGGCTTTGAGTGCGGGGTCCCACGCCTGGTAAAGACTGTTGAACACTCCTTCGTTTATGCCCAGATTGCCAGGCGTCAGAGGAACCGATTGGGCTACCGCGCCGATGGGAATGAAGACATAGTGCGCCTCCAGCGGCGGGGTCGGTCCTGGAACAGCACGTGCAGAAAAATAAAAGCTCAACACAAAACCCGCGTGCCCCACCATAGAAAGTGCTAGCGCCAGGATCACGGTGCGAAAATGCCAGCGATAAAGTTGACAGGCGCGCATCATCTCGACGAGGAAACCGCCCGCAAAGCGCAGCCGGCTGACCCATTTGGCGATCGGTTCGACAGGCACAGGTAGGAAAGCCAACGCCGCCAGACAGAGGCTAGCAAAGCCCGCCAGAAGCCAAACCATGATTACCAGGATCCGCAAAACCGTATGGTCATGGACCAGATGCCAAAACAAAACGCCGAGCAATGCTGCCAGCAAAAACAGTCCGAAGAGCCCCACGATTCGGTCCATGATCACTGTGGCCACGGCCAGCGTGCGGCGGGACTGGTCGCGAGCCAACATCCCCGCTTTGACGACGTCACCGGTCACCGATCCGGGTAGCACTTGGCTGAAAAGATAGCCCAAGAAACCCAACTTGAAGCCATGCCATGTCGAAAAGGGCAATTCCTGCGCCCGCACGAGCAGGCACCAGCGGTAAAACGTCAGCAACAGGCTCGGAAAATAAACGAGCACCGAGGCGGCCAACCATGGCCACTCGAACTGTTGGCTAATTATCTCGCTCAGTTCGTCTCGATACCACCAGAAAAGGCCGGCGATGAGCGCCAGACCGACAAACCACTTGACACAAAGACGTACCGTGCTGGCCACTTGACGTAAACCTTTCTCTCCTCGAGAGGGGTATCCTAGACCTGCGGCAGACGACAACATCCCGGGCCGCAAGGAGGCAGGTCGCCGGCTTCACAAACCATCGGCAAGGGAGCGTTGGATGAAACCCGAGGCGACGCAGGCCGACTGATCAGCCGGAGCACAGCCTCCGTACCACACGAGGGACATACCACTTTTTCTTCGCCCAGGATCAACTCCTCGAACTCTTGTCCACAATGCTCACAGCGATACTCGTACAGTGGCATAATCCGGCTGGTCCTCCCTCGATAATTGCAACCGGTCAGCGATACCTACGGCGTCGCAATTGTTCGGAAGCTCTGAGCAAAACTTCACGCTCTTGGTTCGTTAGACTGTCGAGTCCGTGCCGCGCCACTTTATCTAGGATGGCGTCTACCTCTTCGTCCAGGGCTGGACTCCGTGATTGCACCAGTAGGTGCTCATCCGGCCGGAAGATCCTCAATGGCGGGCGGCGCAGACGCCGCCAGCATGACAGCAGCTTATCTCCCATACGGGCAGGCAATTTGGTCAATCGTCCGCCCAGCCACCAATAAGCGACGGCAAATCCAGCACCTCCCAGGTGTGCCAGCACCGCCACATCGCGATGGCCGTGCAAGAAATATACTACATTGCCTACAACGTAAATGACTGCAAAAAGCCATAAGGGAATAGGCAAGACGAACATAAGCAAAATGATGCGGCGTGGATCCAAGATCGCCAGGAGAATGACCACACCGGTCACTGCTCCCGAGGCGCCCACCTGCATCGTATGGCCAGCGCCTGTCAGCAGGGCATGGGCACTCCACAACACATTGCCTGTCAACCCGGCGCACACATACAGCACGGCGAACTTGCCAGACCCGTAGCGTCTCTCTATATCAGGCCCGAAAAACCATAGAAACAGCATATTCCACACTACGTGCATCCAATGATGCGGATCGTGCAGGAATATGCCGGTGATCAGTCGCCAATATTCGTGGCGGTGATAAATCCGCTCCGGCTGCACGCTAAAAAGCCAGGTCAGCCAGCCCAGGCCCTGGGGTTCGCCGCCCGCGCTCAGTACCTGAAGCAGATAGACCGCCAGTGTGCCCAAAATAATCGCCAAGCTCACTCTACCGGATTCGGCCCCCAGATAAGCAGCGCTGGGCGGATCCCGCCGATAGTAGTCTCGATCATAAAGTCCCATATGCAGCCCCACGCGTTGCTATGGCCCCTTGAATTAAATTTTACAATAGCCTACGCGTGTTAACCAGAAATTGCCCAGACGAGCTTTTGCAACCCGGCGCGCCCGCCTGGATACCACCGCTGTCACAGGCAATGTCCTGCGGNAATCAGGAGCGGGCAAAGCCACACCGACAGGAAAATACTCCCTGGATGGCCAGGAGGAAGTTTTGGCTTGGGAGACGCGACCCATGAAAGCACTCAGCGTAGAGAAAATTGACCACTGCTCGGTGATTATCACCGATGTGGACCGTAGCCGGCATTTTTACTCGGGTATTCTCGGGCTCCAGGAGGTACCACGGCCTAAGACTTTCGATTTCGTCGTGTTATGGTACCAACTGGGCGATCAGCAAATCCATCTGCTTTTGAAAGACCGACCCGACACGCGCAGCCCGCGACATTTTGCCCTCCGCGTGGACGATGTCCAGGCCGCCAGAGATTATTTTCGCAGTTTAGGCGTCCCCATGGAAGAAACCGCGCCGATACCAGGCGCCGACCGCTTTTTTATCTACGACCCCGACGGCAATCGCATCGAGATTATCCAGTGGTTTAGGCCTTACGATCCGGCACGAGACGGTATCGAGCCCAAATAAAAAATCCGGGCGCGATGCGAGTTCAGCCCGGAGATTTACGCTGCCTGCAACAGGGAGGAAGCGCCCCGCTGGACTTTCGTAACTTGCTGTATCACAGAGGCTTATGACTTATGTGCTGCGTTGACTGGCGGAGCTGAACTACTTGTCCGGCTGTTGGGGCCAGCTAGAATGGAAGCGGGCGCCGGTCGCTACAAAACCAACAATCGAGAGGATCGGCAAAC
>JGI25066J35082_100094_pt1 | contig 10951 bp, 6 predicted proteins | sample Antgeofumaro1A2B_FD_35082 | JGI IMG/M metagenome (IMG submission 35082)
GCAGTCTATCGGGTGGTTGGAATAAGTCCACCTGCCGTTCGGGTTATGCAAGCGGTGCTTGGCAGTTTGCTGTGCATGCTCATCGCCTGGTGGGCAGCAGCGATTTGGGGCAAACGGGCAGGGCTATTTGCGGGCGTCGTGGCAGCCCTTTACTATCCCTTCCTCCAACTTCCCCTCTACTTGATGACCGAGAACCTCTACTTGCCGCTGTTTATGGCGGCGGCGATGATGACTTGGCGGTTGGGTGATTGGACAAACCGAAGGAATGAACTTGGAAGTCCGCTCCGACGACAGTCGGGCGCTCACCTCTGGGTGAAAGCCCTCTTAGCGGGTGTGCTGTGGGGTCTGGCTGTGTTGACGCGGGAAATTGCAAGGGGGGCTTTCTTCTTGGCACTGCTTTGGGCAATCGTGCGGACAAGGTGGCAGAAGACGTTTCTCTTGTTCGTCGCCACTTTGGTGGTCACTCTACCTTGGTCAATACGCAACCGCGCCGTGTTTAGGGCACCTTCTCAATCATCCGCACAAATCGTTCAGGTGCCCAAACAGCCGTTGTGGATGCGTCTTTTGCCTGGTGGATTGCTCTACATGTCTTTCGGTCCACCCGGAACCGAACCACGCATCTTGGGACATTGGAACTGGGGCAGTGATGTTCGGCGACCTGAGGAGCCTCCTAACCTGCCACAGACAGAGCGAGACCGTTGGCTAAAAGAGCAAGCCCTTGCTTACATCCGTGCCAACCCGACGGAGGCGATCGTTCAACGCATTCCCCGCAAGTTGGCGAACTTGCTTACACCCTTCTATGGCACCGCCAGTTTGCCCAACAAAGTGCTGACGACCTTTTGCTACTTGTTGCTCCTCGCCCTTAGCCTTCCTGCATGGTGGCAAGCCCTGCGCTCTCAAGACCTTGCGGAGCGGCGTTTGGCGGAATTGGTGCTGCTCATTGCTACTTTCACCTTTGTCTTCCATACCGTCTTCTACGGTGTCGTCCGCTACCGCTACCCCATTGATGCCCTGCTGTTGGTCTTTTCAGGGAAGAGCCTGAAGGACTTGGCAGGAAGGCTTTTTGTTTGCGGCTAACGCCGCTTCTGTCCAAGGGAGGGATTAGCCATGAAGACGCTCATTGTGATGCCGGCGCACAACGAAGCCCAGACTATCGGGGCAGTGCTTGCTCGCCTTCGGGCAGTTGTTCCTGATGCCGACATCCTCGTCATCAACGATGCCTCTACGGACGAAACGGCAAAAGTCGCTGAACAAGCAGGGGCGACAGTCCTCAACTTGCCCATCAACTTGGGCTACGGCGGCGCCGTGCAAACGGGCTTCAAGTATGCCAGCCGCAAAGGCTACGAGGCGGTCGTGTTGATGGATGCCGACGGGCAACACGACCCTGAGTGTGTTCCTGATTTGCTGACGGCATTGCAAGAGGCTGACTTCGTGTTGGGCTCTCGGTTCCTGGGCGATTGCCGTTACAAAGTCCCGCTGTCCCGCAGGATCGGGATGTGGCTGTTCGGGACGCTCGTCTCTACAACCCACACCCCCTCTACTTCCGACAAGCCGTTGAAAGCATCCTCAACCAAACCTTGCCCGATTGGGAACTGGTCATCGTGGAAGACCCATCTAAACGCTCAGCCGCCGAAATTTTGAGTGAGTTTAACGATCCCCGCATCCGACACCTCCGCAACCCGAAGCGGACTTCCTTCAGTGAGCAACTAAACCAAGGGCTTGCAGAAACCCGTGCGGATTTGATTGCCCGTGCGGACGGTGACGATATTTGCGAACCTGATCGGTTGGAAAAGCAGGTCGCCTTCATGCAAGCGCACCCTGAAGTCACCGTCCTGGGCACACAACTGGCAATCATCAATGGCGACGGAAAACTGCTTGGCTATCGCCGTTACCCGTGCGACCATGACTCTATCGTTGCCGCTCTGCGCCTTTTCAACCCCATTGCCCACCCCAGCGTCATGTTCCGACGGAAAGCCGCATTAAAAGCAGGGGGGTATCAGCGTCCTGAGTATCATCCCAATGAGGACTACGACCTATGGTGTCGGTTGGCAAAGCAAGGGGCTCGGTTTGCCAATTTGCCCGAAGCCTTGGTGCGTTACCGCATTCACTTTGAAAGTGTAACAAAAGGCACAAAGGTAAGGGCGGCTTTGCGCGGCACGATAGAAATCAAACGGTTTTATTGGTGCGACGAGATGGATTTTCGGGCGAAGGTTCGGTTGTGGGGGGAGCGGCTGTTATTGCTTTTACCGCCCCACTTTGTCGTTTGGCTGTTCCTGAAAACCCAAATCGTCCCCCCGCACAAGTTCGGGCCAGCCAAGAGCGGGGTTACGGGTTACGAATTACGCATTAACGCAGGTGATGACAGCGGATGGAGACGGCACAAGGGTTGAAGAATGAGCCGATGGAGACAGCGTTTCCGACTTCTCGGGGGGGCGGTTTTGCTCCTTGCCGCTCAGTTTCTTGCGTTAGTGGCGGGTTTCTTCGTTACGCTCGTTTTGACACGAGTGTTGTTGCCCGAGGCATATGGGCTTTATGCCGTTGCTGGTTCGGTGTTGGCGTGGATGGAAATTCTGGTGCTTGGTGGGTTCGGGGTCGCGTTGAGTAAGGCGGTGAGCGAAGGGGTTGTGGTGCCGACGACGGCGTGGCGATGGGTGTGGCGGTTTTACTTACCCTACTGCCTGCTGGTCTGGCTGAGTTACAACTTGGTGGCAATTGGCTTTGCTTTTTGGCTGCGGGATGAGCGGCTTATCAGGTTGCTTTGGGTTGCTGGCTTGGCGTTACCGTTCACGGGGCTTTGGGGGGCAGTGCGGGATTTGTTGATGGGCGTGCAGGCGTATGGGTTGCAGGCAACCGTTTTCGCCACTTACGCCCTTGGGCGAACGGTTTGGATCATTGGAGCGGCGTTGCTAACTCGCTCCGTCGCAGCGGTTCTGTTTGCCAATGCGTTGGGAGCCGTCACGGCTTTCGCAGTGGCAATGGGACTTTGGTGTTGGTGGTCGCAAGGGCGAACCTTCCCCGAGAGCGACCAACCAATTGTCTCACCTTTTGGGTTGGTCTTGCAAACGGGGTTGCCCGTGTTGCTGACAACGGTTTTCCATCAATTGGCGATGGGGATGGACTTGTGGTTGGTGAAGCGGTTGATAGCGGACGCACCAGCGGCAGGCTACTATGGGGCGGCTCGCCTCTTTGCTTTCGTCCCTTTCGCCATCGCTGCCGGCATTAGCAATGCGTTGTATCCGGCGTTGTGCCATGAGTTGGGCAAGGGGCGGCGAGAAAAAGCGACGGCGTTGACGAAGGAAGCGATGCGGGCATTGTTGGTGGCGTTGGTGCCTTTCTGTGCGGTTGTTTGGGCGACGGCACCTTCGTTGACTGCGCTCCTGTTTTCCACCCAGTTTCTCTGGGCGGCGGAACCGCTACGGTTCCTGACGGCCGCCATGTCGCTGTTCAGCGTGTTGGCAATTTATGGGACGGCGTTGGTGGCGGACAATCGGGCGGCGGTGAATTGGGGCATTGCGGTTTTGGCGTGTGGGCTTGCCTATGGGCTTTGCCACTGGCTCATCCCGTCGCAAGGCATCGTGGGGGCGGCGATGGCGATGGTGGCCGTTTGGACAGTAGGTGCCGGACTCACCGCCACCGCAACAGTTCGGCGATTGGGCTGGGTGATTCCGACGGCGACTTTAGTGCGGGTGAGCGTCGCTTCCTTTGGACTTTACTGGCTGGCTTCCCGATGGCATCTTGGAGGGCTCGCGTTGATTGGGGAATACTTGCTGCTTGGGACGCTTTATCTCGGCTTGCTGATCGCCTTGCGGGAGTTCACCCGAAGCGATTGGGTAACGCTGCAAACCGTCATTGTTGGGATTTGGGAAAATCTCCGACGATTGGTATGAGCAGGGAGCAGAGGGCAAAGGGAAGAGGGTAGGAGCGCCGTCAGGTGCGAACTTTTGTTTCTTTCTCGGCCAACGCCACTCCTGCAGTGGGAGCGTGGAGCAAAAAGCATGAAGCGAAGGGCAAAGAGTTATGGGTTACCCTTTACGCATTACGCTTCACCCTTCCTCTGGTTCGGTGGGGCGGACGGCGATGGTGACGCTGGTGACGCGGTCGTTGTCTTTGATGGGCACTAATTGTCGCCCGCGAGCGGCTCGCCCCATCCGTCGCACCCGCTCCACAGGGATGCGGAAGATGACCCCTTTAGCGGTCGCAATGAGCACCTCGTCGTCGGGCTGGACGACCTGAACGGCGACGAGGTCACCCGTCTGCTTCGTCACCCCCATCAAAATCAACCCCTTACCACCACGCCCCTGCGTTCGGATTTCCTTCAACGGCACCCGCTTGCCGTAACCGAACTCGGAGACGACGAACACGGAGTCGTCGCCTTGCTCCACCAAATCAAAGGTCACCACTTTGTCGTCCCCTTGCAAGGTAATCCCCCGAACGCCTTGGGCGGCTCGCCCCATCGGGCGCACCTCGTCCTCTTTGAACCGAATGACCATCCCCTTAACGGTTGCCAGCAAAACTTCCTTGTTGCCCTCTGTCCACTTGACGCCGCACAATTCGTCACCTTCCGACAAAGTGATGGCTTGCACCCCCTTCGCCAGCCGCGTGGTGAACTCGTTGAGGGGCGTCTTTTTGACTGTGCCGTTTCGGGTCGCCATGAACAAGTAGCCACCATCGTCAAATTGGGCGATCGGCACTACTGCCACGATTTGTTCGTCGCTTAAAAGTTGCAGCAATTGCCCCAAATGTGTCCCGCGTGCTTCGCGGCTGGCAGCAGGGACTTCGTATGCCCGCAGTTGATAGCAGCGCCCTTTGTTGCTGAAGAAGAGCAAGGTGTGACGAGTGGAGGCGATGACTAAATCGGCGAGGATATCTTGCTCTTTGCGGCTCAACCCGATAGTCGTTTTGCCCCGCCGCCGTTCCAGGTAGGCATCCAGCGGCAACCGCTTGATGTAACCGTCGCGGCTGATCGCGATGGCGATGTCTTGCTCCGCCAGCAACTCTTCCATCGGCACATCGGCATCTTCCGCTTGCGCCACGATGGCGGTTCGGCGCGGGTCAGCGAATTGGCGCTTTATCTCTTGCAACTCCTGCTTGAGGAGGAAGTCCACCTGACGGGGATTGCGCAAGATGGCTTGCAACTCTTCAATCCGCTTGATGAGGGCTTCATACTCATCCCGAAGGCGCTGTTGGTCAAGACGGGTCAATTGCCCCAGTTGCATGTTCAAGATAGCATCCGCTTGCTGTTCGGTCAACTGGAACTGGCGCATCAATCGCTCGCGGGCTTCTTTATAGCTCTCGCTGCGTCGGATGAGGGCAATGACTTCGTCAAGATGGCGGGCAACCAACCGCAAGCCTTCCAAAATGTGCGCTCGCGCTTTATCCCGTTGCAACTCAAAGCGAGTGCGTCTAGTGACCACTTGACGGCGATGGTCAAGGTAATGCTGCAAGATCTCCTTCAGCGATAAGATGCGCGGCTCGTGGTTAACCAATGCCAGCAGGATGATGCTGTAGTTAACCCGCAGGTTTGTGTGCTTGTAAAGTTGGGAAAGGACGGCACGGGGGTTGTAGTCGCGCTTTATTTCCACAACGATGCGCATGCCCGTTCGGTCCGTTTCGTCGTTAATGTCGGCAATGCCTTCCAGTTTTCGGTTTTGCACCAAGTTGGCAATTTGGACGATGAGTTGCTCCTTGCTGACGCGGTAGGGCAATTCGGTGATGACGATGGCTCTTTTCCCGCCTGGCAGGTTCTCAATGGTGGCGCGCCCTTGCACCACAATGGTGCCGCGCCCTGTTGTGTAGGCTTCCCGAATGCCGTCTTTGCCCACGATGATGCCACCTGTCGGGAAATCGGGACCTAGCAGAAAGCGCATCAGTTCGTCCACGCTGGCGTCGGGATGGTCAATGAGGAAGAGCAAAGCATCCACCACTTCCCCCAAATTGTGGGGCGGGATTTCTGTCGCCATCGCCACCGCAATGCCCGTCGCCCCATTGATGAGCAAGTTGGGCACTTTCGCCGGCAACACAACGGGTTCCATGTGCTTCTCATCGTAGTTTTTGCGCCAGTCAACCGTGTCCTTGTCAATGTCTTCCAGCATCGCCATCGCGATGGGAGCGAGGCGGCATTCTGTGTAACGCATCTGAGCCGGTGGGTCGCCATCAATACTTCCGAAGTTACCCTGACCGTCAATGAGGGGATAGCGCATGGTGAAGTCTTGCGCCATCCGAACGAGGGCTTCATAGATGGGCGCATCGCCGTGCGGGTGATACTTCTTCATGACTTCCCCAACCACTGCCGCACACTTTTCACGCGGGCGGTCAGGGAACATGTTCTGCTCATACATGGCGTAAAGGATGCGCCGTCCAACGGGTTTAAGCCCGTCCCGCACATCAGGCAGCGCCCGCGAAACAATTACGCTCATCGCATACCGAGTGTAGGAAGTCGCCAGTTCCCGCTCCAGCGAGATGGGCACTAATTCTCGTGCAAAAGTTGCTTCCGCCATGCGCATTTACCCCCTTTAGCCTTTGATTGGGCTTGACAAAAACTTTTCCCCGAAGCCGCAAAGAACCTCGGTGAGCATTATTGGTGGGCGCATAAAAGCATAAGGCATTCCCCAAAAGAAGGCAAGGGCAGGAAGCATANGGCAAAGGGCAGAGTAGGAGCACCGTCAGGCGCAAATTCCCAATTCCCCGTGCCTTCGCTTCACCGTTTCTCCATGTTCCCGTCGGAGTGGCGAATTGCTCCACTGGTGGGCACACTTTTTCGCCGGGTGAAAGGCAATGGAGCGACCGTTTGTGGTGAGCATTGACATCGGCACCTCTTCGCTGCGGGTGCTGGTTTTTGATGCCCGAGGATCCCTGTTGCCCGACATCGGCGCGCAAGTAAGTTACGAACCCCAAACGACTCCCGATGGCGGAGCCTTTTTGGATGCTGATTGGTTGCTGCAACAAACAGTGAAGGCTCTTTCGGCTGTTGGTGAGCAATTGGGCATAGGTGCTCGTCATGTCGCTGCGGTTGCCATGTGCACTGTTTGGCACAGTGTCTTGGGGGTTGACAAAAACGGCAATGCCATCACGCCCTTTCTGCTTTGGGCGGACAGCCGCTGTGTGCGGGAAGCGGAGGAACTCAAGCGGCGGATAGACGAGCGCACCTATCACGCCCGCACGGGTTGTTTCTTGCACACCAACTTCCTCCCCGCCAAGTTACTTTGGTTTCGCCGCCGATTTCCTGACATTGCAAGGCGTGTGTGGCGCTGGCTTAGTTTTGGTGAGTATCTGCCCTTGAAACTGCTGGGTGAAACTGCTTGCTCCATCTCAATGGCATCGGGCACAGGGTTGTTCAACCACGCAACCAACGATTGGGACGAAGAGACTTTGGGCACCATCGGCATCGCCTCTTACCAACTTTCCCCCATCACCGATTTTTCCCCTTTCCCGACCCCTTGTCCTGTGCCCCTTGTCCCCCGCCCTTTGCAAGAGGCGGTATGGTTTCCGGCTTTAGGCGATGGGGCATGTAGCAACATCGGAAGCGGAGCGGTCACGCCCGATACCGCTGCCCTGATGGTGGGCACAACTTCCGTCATGCGGGTAATGACGACCGATGAAAATATCAAACCTCCCTTTGGGTTGTGGCATTACCGCGCCGATAAGCGCCGCCATCTCATCGGGGGCGCGCAAAGCAACGGAGGTATTGTGCTTAAGTGGCTGATGGAAACACTGAAGTTGCCGGATGATTGGGAAAGTCAACTTGCCAGCATGGAGCCTGATGAACATGGCTTGACAATTTTGCCCTTCTTGCTGAGCGAACGGGCGCCAGAGTGGGATGCTTTAGTACCAAGCGCCCTTGTTGGCTTGCGACCACACCACACGCCTGTCCACTTATTGCGGGCTTTTATGGAAGCCGTTGCTTTGCGGATGGCGCTCATCCACGAATTGGTCAGGCAAGCCGTGCCGCAGTTGAAGCGGGTTATCGCAACCGGTGGGGCGCTGGTTCGCTCGCGGGTTTGGGCGCAAATTTTTGCCGACGCATTGGGACAACCGATTACGCTTTGTTTAGAGCCAGAGGCGTCGGCAAAAGGTGTGGCGTTGATGGCTTTGGAGGCATCGGGTATTCTGCGCTCCCTTTCGGATGCACCGACAAAGCTGGGCGAGACGATAGAGCCTGACCCGAAACGGGTCGGGCGCTACCGAGAAGCGTTAGAGCGGCAGCGGCGCCTTTACGAACAGGTGCGTCAATGGGTGGTGGCAAACGCTTGTTGCCCTTGACCCTCTTGCTCCTTCGCTGACTAACCCATCTGCAACGGGTCTACATCAATGGTGAGGGTGGTGCGGATGTCGGCATCCAAGAGGGATAAGGCTTTGTCAAGGACTTCGTGCAACTTCTTGCGGTCGCGGCTACGGAGCAACAGGTGATAACGCCATCGCCCTTGCAAGCGGGGGATGAGGCATTCGCTCGGTCCCAACACTTCCACCCCGATAGCATTTAATTGGGCGATGGCGCGCTTGCAGGCGATGCTCGCCAATTGGATCCGCTGGCGCGCCGCCTTCTGGTCAGGGTCGCTGGTGAGCACTTCAATCAAGTGGGCGTAAGGCGGGTAGGGTGGATGGCGACGGTTCTTAAGCTCGGTGATGAAGAAGCGGTGGTAATCTTGAGCGATTGCCAACTGGATGGCGTAGTGGTCGGGGAAGCGGGTCTGGATGAAAACGACGCCTTGCTTTTCGCCCCGTCCCGCTCGCCCTGCCACCTGCGTGAGGAGCCCAAAGCACTCTTCCGCTGCCCGATAGTGTGGGAACAGCAAAGCATGGTCGGCATTGAGGACGCCCACCACCGTCACTTTCGGGAAGTCCAAACCTTTCGTGACCATTTGCGTTCCGACCAAAACTTGGGCTTCACCGTTTCGGAAGGCATTGAGGATGCGGGCGTGTTCGCCACGACTGACCACCGCATCGCGGTCAAGGCGCAACACCCTCGCTTGCGGGAAAAGTCGCCTGACTTCCGACTCCACCCGCTCCGTGCCCGCCCCCTTCAACACCAACACGCTCCCACCGCACTTTTGACATCGTTCTTCGTATCGCTGCCGATGACCGCAGTGGTGACAGCGAAGTTCGCCTTGAGCGTGGTAAACGAGGGTGACAGCGCAGTGGAGGCATTGAGCAAAATAGTTGCACTGTTGACACATTGCCACCCGCGCAAAGCCTCTTCGGTTCAGGAACAAAATGACTTGCTCGCCATTCCGCAACGCTTCTGCCATCGCTTCAAGCAGCGGGTCGCTCAGCAATTCGGAGCGGCGGTGAGAAGCAACGCGTTCGTCAATAAGGCGGACTTCGGGGAGCGGTTTCCCTTCCACTCGCTGGGTTAACTTAAGCAGCGTCCATTGCCCTTTGAGGGCATGGTAATAACTGTCAAGGGAAGGGGTGGCGGTCCCGAAGACGACGACAGTGTTATTAAGCCTTGCTCGCATTAACGCCACTTCCCGGGCGTGGTAGCGGACGCCTTTCTCTTGCTTGTAGGAATGGTCATGCTCTTCGTCCACGATGATGACGCCGAGGTGCGGGATGGGGGCGAAAATGGCGGAGCGAGGACCGATGACGATAGGACATTCGCCCCACTTGACTTTTCGCCATTGCTCAAATCGGGTGCTGGGCAAAAGGGCACTGTGCCAAATAGCGACTTTGTCGCCAAACCGATAGCGGAAGATGCCCACCACTTGCGCCGTCAAGGCAATTTCAGGCACCAGCACAATCGCGCCTAAGCCCAATTGCAACGCTCGCTCCACAACTTTAAGGTAAACTTCNGTCTTCCCCGATGCCGTGACGCCGTGCAGGAGAAAGACGGGGGCTNNGGGTTGGGGACTGGCGGGAGAAGACGANNATGTAAGGTTCTCAAGGGCTTGTGTAATGGCGTCAACGGCGCGGCGTTGCTCGTCGGTGAGTTCCACAACGGGAGCGGTGAAGGCGAGGGCATCTGCCTCTAAGCTGCGGTCGGGGACAAACTTGAGTTCGTCCAAAAGACCCCGCCTTACGAGGCTCTGGATGGTGCTTCGCTCGTAGCCTTCGTCCGCAAGGTCTGCCACTAATTCAGCAAGCCCCTCCTCCAAGCGGTAAAGCACCATCAGTTGCTTGTCAGTGAGGCGGTGGCGGATTTTGGCAGTGGGGTCTGTCTCCAACTCCGAAAGCACTTGCGCGCCTTTTTCCGAGAGGCGAACGGCTTTTAACGGGCGCGGCGTTATGGGTTTGGCTTTGACATCGTAAACTTCGTCTACCACCCCTTTCCCCTTCAGTTCTGACAGCGCCCTTGCTAATTGTCTCGGGTTGGGTTCGCCCAGCGCTTCGGAAAGTTCGTCGTAACTGGCTTCACCCCCTAATCGTTGCAAGGCATCCACCACTTGCCTTTGCAGGGACGACAGTTTCACTGCCGGTGGGTGGGGATTGACAAGTTTGAAGAGGCGCTCCGCCGCTCGCTGCCAGCCGGATGGAATGACCAGTTGGAGGGCTTCGTCCAAGGAACAATGGTAATAGCGGGCGATGCGTTGTGCCAGTTGCCATAAGCGCTCGTCAAAAAGCGGTTCAGGCGACAGAACTTCCAGCACGGGCTTGATTTTCGCCCCTTCGGGGAGGGGAGGCGGCTGGTCGGTGATGGCGACGACATAGCCGACCACTTGCCGCTCCCGCAACGGGACAGCCACGCACGAACCCACTTGCACCTTTCCGTCCAGCGCTTCGGGAATAGCGTAGGTCAGGATGCTCCCAACGGCTGCCAGTTTGATGTCCACGCAGACTTGCGCATAGCCCATGGACGACGCACCCACGAAAAATGTAGCGCACCCGTCAGGGTAACATCCCTCGCTTCAGCAGAGTGGCTAAATAAGCCCCGACAAGCAACACGACCCCTGACGAAAAGAAAGCGCTGCCGACGGAAATGTTTCAATCCCACTATGGTGCGATTGCTACCTGGAAG
>JGI25066J35082_100096_pt1 | contig 10937 bp, 10 predicted proteins | sample Antgeofumaro1A2B_FD_35082 | JGI IMG/M metagenome (IMG submission 35082)
CCCCGCCGCCCCCGGTGGGTCACCCTACAGGCCGGACAGATGGGCACGGGGTTTTCGGCCACAGGACTTTCACCTCCCAGGGCTTTTTAGTTTGTATGGGCGGACGGCTATGCGTTCCGACAGCCTGCCCGATTACCGCCTGCCGGGTCATTTTGCGGACAATAAAACCAGGGTCGCCTAATTCACTTGCCCAGCACCTTGACAGCCTCGGCCGAGGCTTGCTATTAATATAATAGAGACTTTCAGAGCAGAACCGCAAATACTCGGCAGAAGGGGGTGAAGGGTGATGACCGTTGACCTGGGCCTCTTGATCCTGCGGGTAATTGTCGGGCTGCTCTTTATCGGCCACGGCGCCCAGAAGCTCTTCGGCTGGTTCGGCGGCCACGGCATCAAGGGTACCGGCGCCTGGTTTGAGTCCGTCGGCATTCGGCCCGGCGTTTTCTGGGCGACGGTCGCCGGCTTGGTCGAGTTCTTCGGTGGCCTGCTCTTCGCCCTCGGCCTGCTGGCGCCGGTCGGCTCGCTGGCTATCATAGCCTCGATGCTGACGGCCATTGTCAAGGTCCACTGGCCGAAGGTTTGGGTCACCGAGGGCGGCTTTGAGTACCCGCTGGTTAACGGCGCCGTCGCCTTCGTAGTCGGCCTGCTGGGGCCGGGCGCCTATGCCCTGGATGCCTACCTGGGCATCCGGCTGCCGATGCCGGAGACGTTCTGGGTCGGTCTTGTCGTGGTGCTTCTGGGCGTGATTGTGGCCTCGGTCTCCGGCGCACTCTTTGCGCCGACGGCTACCCGCCGGACGGCGTAAAAGGGCCCCGAATTTTCCACCGGCCGGGGTGGGAAACCCCGGCCGGTTTTTATTGACCCGCCCCGGAGCCCGGCATTAGAATGGGTCAGATGAATTGGCCTTTCCGGCCCATACAAACTAAAAAGCCCTGGGAGGTGAAAGTCCTGTGGCCGAAAACCCCGTGCCCATCTGTCCGGCCTGTAGGGTGACCCACCGGGGGCGGCGGGGGCGCGAGTCAGGCTGTCCGGTGGCCCGGGCGGCCGCCCTGCTGGGGGATACGTGGACTCTGCTTCTGGTCCACCTGCTTCAGGCCGGCCCCCGCCGCTTTGGGGAACTTCAGTCGGTCATTAAGATCAGCCCCCGGGTCCTTTCGGAGCGGCTGCGCAGGCTTCAGGAGGCCGGCCTAGTCAGCCGCAAGCTCTACCCGGAGATTCCGCCCCGGGTGGAATATGCCCTCACTCCGATGGGGTCGGCGGCCCTGAAGGTAATTGACGCCTTGGCCGAGTTCGGCGAAAAGTGGCTGCCCCGCCCCGAAGCCCTCAATCCCGCTTAAGGGAGGCCCGTTCCGCCGCGCCCAGGTACACCCCCAGGGTCAGGGCGGCCGTCCGCTCCCAGCTGAATTCCGCCGCCCGGGCCAGGGCCTTCCGGCCTAGCCGCTTTGCCAGGTTCCGGTCGGCCAGCACCCTGGAAATGGCCTGGGCCACCTCGGCGGGGTCCCGGGGGTTTACCAGGATAGCGGCCTCCCCGGCAACTTCGGCCGCGGCCGTGCCCGCCGAGGTTACCACCGGCCGGCCGCAGGCCATCGCCTCCAGCACCGGCAGGCCGAAGCCTTCCGCCAGGGTCGGGTAAACGAAGACCTCGGCGGCGTTTAAAAGCCCCACCAGTTCGGCATCCGAAACCGGACCCAGCCACCGAACTCGGTCGACCCCGGGCCCCGAGGGGTTCGGCCGGGGCAGGCGCGGGTCAACGTGGCCGCTTATCACCAGGCTCACCGACGGGTCGGCCACCAGGCTAAAGGCGGCCAGCAGGCCGGCCAGATTTTTGTGGGGCTTGTTGCTCCCGTGGTAAAGGCAGAACCTGCTCGGCAGAGCCTGCTGCTGCCGGAGATTCTCCACCTCCCCGGCCGGCAGGGGCCGAAACTCCGGCCCGACGCCCCCAGGCACCACCACCGGCTTCAGACCCGGAAAGTGCCTGGCCAGGGCGGCAGCCGTGGCCGCCGACGGGACGATTACAGCGTCGGAGAGGCGAACGGCCAGCCAGACCAGCATCCGGTATACCAGCCGCCAGGTTCGGGCTGGCATGCTTTCGGGGAGGCTAAGGGGAATCAGGTCGTAGATGGTCACCACCGACAGGGCGCCCCGGACCCAGGGGCGAAAATAGTGGGTGTAGTGGGCCACGTCGGGCCGAAGCCGCCGTTCCAGTCGGGCGAGGGCGGCCGGGGCGGCGGGGTGGAAAACCGGTGGCCCCTCCACCGGTTTTAACCGCCCCCCGGCAAAAAGTTCCTTTAGGTCGAAGCGGGTGTTTCGGGCCGCTGGGTCAACGACCAGCCAGATCTCCAGGTCCGGACCGCCCAGTTGGGCCAGGGCCCGGACCAGCCCGTAAACGTAGCGGCCGACCCCTGGGAAATGGTCCTGAACGTAGCGGCCGTCAACCAGGAGGCGCACCGAGTCGGGGACCCCCTCAGCGCAGGGGCCAGACGCACGGCTCCCAGAAGTAGCGGTTTGCCGCCTGAAGGTCGGGGCAGCTGGGCAAAACTAAACTTAACAGGGCATAAAAAATAAGGTAAACGGTGGCGGCAACCACGAGCCCGAGGACCAAAAGCCCAAGCAGGCCGCCGCCGGTCAGGTATGGGTGATTGTAGAGCCGGTCGTCCACCCGATTCGGAACGTTGGGGAAGTAAACGGGCCGGCTGCCCGTTGAATAACCTGTGGGCGGCAGGATCGAACCGTAGGGGTCCTTAGCCGTCGACCGGGACCGGAGCTGGCCGGTTCGGGTGCGTTCTAAGGTCATCTTGGTCGTCCCGTTTTGAGGTTTCACTAAATGATACCAAAGAAAGGGCGGCCCCAGGGGTTAGTCCCCTGGGGCCGCCCCGGCTCGGGCCCTTAAGGTCAGCGGGCCATGGTAAGCTGACCCCGTACCGCCCCATCGGGGTAGGGCCGGGTGTGGATGTTTACGTAGTAGTTGCCGGGGTTGGTGGCGATGTCGGTCAGCAGTTCGGTACTGATGCCGTCCACGCAACCCACCGACCTGCCGGTGGTCGGGTCCGGCAAGGGTACCACGACGGGTCCGGCAACATCCGGCCCGCCCCGGTGAATGTGGCTGGCGATGGGCGGGTCAATGCCCTGGACCGTCAGGTCAAAGCAGACCCGGCCCTGGTCGGGGTTAATGCTGATGACGGCCGAGCCGGAGCCCCGGGGGTCGCCCGGACCCGGCCGTTCGGCGGCACCCGTCAGGCTGGCCGTCAAGGTCACGCCCCCGGCCCACACAACGGGGCCCGTCCAGAAGCCGGCCGGGGAGTTATTGTAGAAGTGTATCCAGGCGTAGCTGGTGACCGGGCCGTCGCCCGTGACCCGCACAGTGAAAGTGTACGGCCCCACGATACGGCCGCCGGCGATCCCAACACGGTTGTTCCAGCCAATGTTGCCCTGTCCATCCAGGCCGCATTGGCGCCAGTCGGTCCGGTGGGTACCGTATTGGCAGAAGACTAAGGTGGAATTTTCGGGGAGCCGGGCCTTGACCTCGTAGCTGTAGGTGCGGGGACTGCGGTTCATCACCAGCATCACGAAGGTGGCCATGTCGCCCACCCGAGTACCCCGCATCTGGACGACCACAGGCGGCCACGGCTCAGGCTGGTCACTCACAGCGACCGGGGCCGGTCCGGCAGGCTCCTGCCGGAGGGCTTCGGCCGGACCGGCCTGGAAGATGCCGCCCGACAGGAGTAAGACCACACTGACTGCCACAAGGAGTCTGCGGAAACCCATAAAAACACCCCCTTAACCCGTTTTTCTTGCGGTGTTTAGACCCTGGAAGCCAGGGGCAGGTTATTCGGCGGATTCTCACCCCCTTTCTCCAGCCAGTAAGATGGGCATCGGTAGAACGCCCGCTTTATTGTAATTTATTATAACCAGACTGCCCCGATTGTCAAATTAGGTGGGAGATGTCAGTGGATGCCGCATGTAAGTTCAGAAACATTTGAGACCGCGGCCGGGCCGGCAGCCGAGACCTTGACTTAAAAAATACCAAGGGGCATCCTTCCGGAAACTTGACAGAGGTAACCCAGAGCACCGTTCGGCCCCGCCGGGCCGCCTTTGGCGGCCGCCCCCCTTGACTATCTTAAAGCCGAGCACCCGGAAAGGACGCCCCTTGTCCCAGATGTGTCGAATCTACACATCCACTTGACCGAAGGAAGGCGACGTTGTAAAATCCAATTGAGTAAACCCTACCCCCGGGGGTAGGGTTAAAAGGAGGACGGGGTGGACCCGCAGGTTCGGGCCGAGGCCATTAAGCGTCTGAATTACATCGAGGGTCACATCGCCGGCATTCGCCGGATGGTCGAGGAGGATAAATATTGCGTCGACATCCTCCGGCAGACCCTAGCCGTCCGTCGGGCTATCGAGCGCCTTGAGGGCCTCATCCTCGCCGGCCACCTCCGTAAATGCGTCGTCGAGGGCATCCGGGCCGGCGATTCTGACCGGATCACCTCGGAGCTTATCGAAATCTTCGCCTTGAATGTCCGGAGGGGAAACGGTGACGAGGGCTGATACGTCCCAAACGACCCAGATTATCGAGCTTACCATCCGGGGCATGACCTGCGCCTCCTGTGTGGCCCGGGTCGAGCGGGCCTTAAAGCGGGTCGAAGGGGTCAGGTCGGCCGCCGTAAACCTGGCCACCGAAAGGGCCACCGTCGAGGTCGGGCCGGGCCTCGACCTGCTCCGCCTCAAGGCGGCGGTGGAGGACGCCGGCTACGAGGTTGCTCCGGCCCAGGTCACCCTCCGGGTGACCGGCATGACCTGCGCCTCCTGTGTGGCCCGGGTCGAGCGGGCCCTAAAACGAGTACCCGGGGTCCTCGATGCCCGGGTCAACCTGGCGGCTGGGACGGCCGTCGTCGACTACCTGCCCGGGGCCGCAACTGTAGCCGATCTTAAGGGCGCGGTGGCGGCCGCCGGCTACGGGGCTGAGGAGCTCGGCCAGACCGGGGCCGAGGAGTTGGGCCGGGAGCAGGCGTCGGAACTTCGGGACCTTTTCCGCCGGTTTGTCTTCTCGGGGGCGGTGTCCCTGGTCACGCTCAGCCTGAGCTTGCTGGCCGCCCACACCCGCCACCACCTGGTGACGGGCATCGGCCCCGTCGACCGGGTGGTCGAGGCCCTCGCCTACCCGGTGGGTCTCCTTTTCGGGTCCAATCCCCTGGTCCTTAACCTCCTTTTGCTGGTGCTGGCGACCCCAGTTCAGTTCTGGGCCGGCTGGCGGTTCTACCGGGGGGCGTGGGGGGCCCTGCGGCACCGCACGGCCGACATGAACACCCTTATCGCTGTGGGGACCAGCGCCGCCTATCTTTACAGCGTCCTGGCCACCTTCTTCCCGGGCTGGTTTACCGCCGGCGGCTTTGTCCCGGACGTTTACTTTGACACCTCCGCCACCATCATCGCCCTAATCCTCCTCGGCCGATACCTGGAGCTCCGGGCCAGGGTGGAGACGTCAGCGGCCATTCGCAAGCTCATGAGCCTCCAGCCCCCGACCGCCCGGCGCCTTCGGGACGGCCTTGAAGAGGAGATACCCGTCGAGGCCGTCCGGGTGGGCGACCTCCTCCTGGTGCGGCCTGGCGAGCGAATACCCGTGGATGGGGTGGTCGTTGACGGCGCGTCGGCGGTGGACGAGTCGATGGTGACGGGCGAAAGCATGCCCGTCGAAAAAGAGCCTGGCGCCCGGGTCATCGGGGGCACCGTGAACCAGGCTGGGGCCCTGGTAATCCGCGCCACCGCTGTGGGCGAGGGCACCGTGCTGGCCCACATCATCCGGCTGGTGCGGGAAGCCCAGGGAAGCAAGGCCCCCATCCAGCGGCTGGTGGACCAGGTGGCCGCGGTGTTTGTGCCGGCCGTCATCGGGGTTGCGACCCTGACCTTCGTCCTTTGGCTCAGCTTCGGGCCCCAGCCGGCCTTTACCCCGGCCCTGCTGCGGGCCATTGCCGTGCTTATCATCGCCTGCCCCTGCGCCCTGGGCCTGGCCACTCCCACGGCCGTTATGGTCGGGACGGGGAAAGGGGCCGAGCTGGGCATCCTCATCCGCAATGCCGAGGCCCTGGAGCGGGCCCACCGGCTCACCACCGTCGTCCTGGATAAGACCGGAACCCTGACGGTGGGCCGGCCCGAGGTGGTAGCCGTTCGGCCCACCGACGGCCTGACCGAAGCCGAACTTTTGCGGCTGGCGGCGGCCGCCGAGCGCCGGAGCGAGCACCCCCTGGCCCAGGCCATCCGGCGCCGGGCCGAGGCCGAGGGGCTAGATCTGCCCGAGCCGGCCTCATTCCAGGCCCGCCCCGGCTGGGGGGTGGAGGCGGTGGTGGACGGCCGGCGGGTTCAGGTGGGGAGCGACCGGCTCCTGGGGAACGCCCTTCCCGACGGGCTGGGCCCCGAGTTCGCGGCGGCCCAGGCCCGGGGTCAGACGGTCGTTTTCGTGGCCGTGGACGGCCACCCGGCCGGGGTTCTGCTCCTGGCAGATACCCTTAAGCCGGGCGCCCGGGAGGCTGTGGCAGCCTTCCACCGGATGGGTCTTAAAGTGGTGATGGTCACCGGGGATAACCGGCGGACGGCCGAGGCCGTTGACGCCCAAGTGGGCATCGACCGGGTCTTTGCCGAGGTTCTGCCCGAGGAGAAGGCCCGGGTCGTCCGGCAGCTCCAGGCCGAGGGCCACCGGGTGGCCTTCGTGGGGGACGGGATAAACGACGCCCCGGCCCTGGCCGCGGCCGACGTGGGCATTGCTATCGGCACCGGCACCGACATCGCGATGGAGACGGCAGATATAATCCTGGTGGGAGGCGACCTGCGACTGGTGGCGGCGGCCATCGCCCTCTCCCGGGCAACGGTGCGCACCATTCGTCAGAATCTCTTCTGGGCCTTTATTTATAACGTCATCCTGATCCCGGTGGCCGCCGGGGTACTGGTTCCCTTCGGGGGGCCGGATCTCAACCCGATGCTGGCCGCCCTGGCGATGGCCTTCAGCTCCGTGTCAGTGGTGGGCAACTCCCTCCGGCTGGGGCGGTTCCACCCCCCACGGCCCTAACCGCCGCTGGCGGCAGCGATGGCGCTGTAGTCATCCAGGGGCATGGCCCGTTTGATCAGCTCGAGGTGTTCCAGGGCCAGTCCGGCTCCCACTGCCACACAGCTCAGGGGGTCGTCGGCCACGTAGCAGGGCACCCCTGTCTCTAGGGCGATGAGCCGGTCGATGTTACGCAGTAGGCTACCGCCCCCGGTCAGAACGATGCCCCGGTCCACCACGTCCGAGGCCAGCTCGGGCGGGGTGGCCTCCAGGACGGCCTTGACTGTGGTCACGATCTGCTGGAGGGGCTCGACGATGGCCTGGGCCACCTCGTTGGACGTTATCCTGATGGTCTGGGGCATCCCCGTAACCTGGTCGCGCCCCCGTACCTCCATAGCCAGCTGCTCCTCCGAGGGCAGGGCCGACCCAATCTTTATTTTGATCTCCTCGGCCGTCCGTTCCCCAATCACCAGGCCGTAACGCCGCTTGATATACGTGGCGATGGCCTCGTCCAGGTGGTTGCCCCCAACCCGGACCGAACGGGCGACCACGATCCCGTATAGGGAGATCACGGCCGCGTCGGTGGTGCCCCCGCCGATGTCCACCACCATATTGCCGGTGGGCTCCCCCACCGGGATTCCGGCCCCGATGGCTGCCGCCAAGGGCTCCGGTATCACGTAGGCCGGCCGCCGGGCACCGGCCTGTTCGGCGGCGTCCCGGACGGCCCGGTATTCCACGGAGGTAACCCCGGCCGGAACGCAGACCATCACCTCGGGCTTGAAAAGTCGCAGCCCGCCGGTGACCTTACCTATGAAGTAGCGAAGCATCGCCTCCGTTACCAAGTAGTCGGCGATCACCCCGTCCCGAAGGGGCCGAATCACCTGGATGGTGGCCGGGGTGCGCCCCAGCATCTGTTTGGCTTCATTGCCCACGGCCAGGATCCGGTTGTCGTGGATGGAGACGGCCACCACCGAGGGCTCGTTGATGACCACGCCCTTACCCTTGACGTAGACTAGGACGTTGACCGTGCCGAGGTCGATGCCGATTCGCCGGGTAAACATCTTCGCTAACCCATCCTTTCAATAGCTGCCCCGAGTTGCCTTAGTTTTATATCAAAATTTTCGTAGCCCCGGTCCAGGTGGTAAACGTTTCGGATGAGGGTTGAGCCCCGGGCCACCAGCCCGGCCAACACCAGGGCGGCCCCCGAGCGGATGTCCAAGGCGCTTACCTCGGCCCCGAAGAGGGGTATGGGTCCCCGGATCAGGGCCGTCTGTCCGCTCACCTCGATATCTGCCCCCATTTTCCGGAGCTCGTAAACGTAAAGCAGTCGGTTGTCATAGACCCGTTCGTGGACCACGCTTATTCCTTCCGCCTGGGTGAGGAGTACCCCCATCACCGACTGGAGGTCGGTGGCGAACCCCGGATACGGCACCGCCTGGACGTTCACCGCCCGCAGGGGCCGCCGGCCCCGGACCAGGATGTGGTCCTCCCGAGTTATCACCTCGGCCCCGACCTCCCGCAGCTTCCAGACGAGGGCGAACAGGTGCTCCGGGATGCAGTCTTCAATCACCACCTCCTCCCCCGCCAGGGCGGCGGCAATGGCGAAAGTCCCGGCCTCGATCCGGTCAGGGATGAGGCGCCAGCGGGTACCTTGGAGCCGGTCAACCCCCCGGACCCTGATGACGCTGGTTCCGGCCCCCCTTATCTCCGCCCCCATGGCATTCAGCATGGCCGCCAATTCCACCACCTCGGGCTCCTGGGCGGCATTCACGATGAGGGTCTCGCCCCGGGCCCGGACGGCGGCCATCAGCAAGTTTTCGGTGCCCGAGACGCTGGGGTAGTCCATGAAGACGGGTGCCCCCTCAAGACGGTCGGCCTCGCACTGGTAGATACTGTCCTGGAACGTGACCTGGGCGCCCAGGGCGTTAAAGCCGGCCAGGTGGACGTCGATGGGCCGCTGGCCGATGACGTCCCCCCCGGGGGCGCAGGAGGCGGCCCGCCCAAGCCGACCCAGCAGAGCCCCCACCACCAAAAAGCTTCCTCGCAGCCGCTGGACCAGCTGGGTTGGGGCGACGTAACCGGTCAAATTGGCGGCCCGGATGCGGAGGGTGTGCTCATCGACCCAGCCGACCTCGGCCCCTAGGGCGCGCAGGACGGCCGCCTGGACTTCCACGTCGTCAATGTGGGGGACGTTTTCCAAGTAAACGTCTTCCGGGGTGAGGAGGGCCGCAGCCATCAGGGGCAGGGCGGCGTTTTTGGCCCCGCTTATTCGGACCCTTCCCCCAAGGCAGGCCCCGCCGGTAATCAGTAGGGCGTCGCCTTTTTCCGTCGTCACACCCTAGGCGCCGGGCTCACCGGCGCTTCGCAACGGCCGCTCCCGGCGCCGGCGGCGCTCGGCCACCCGCAGCCTGACCAGCGCCCGCTGGAGGGCAGCCCTGGCCCGGGCCAGGTCCTCCTCGGTGACGGCCCGGCGCAGGCTCTCCTCGGCTCGCCGGCGCGCCGCCTCGGCCCGGGCGATGTCGATCTCTTCGGCCCGCTCGGCTGTGTCGGCCAGGACTACTACCTTATCGGGCATCACTTCCAGGAATCCGCCGCTTACGGCCATGGTCACCTCCTCCCCACCCCGGCGCACGACCAGCTCCCCGGGCTTGAGCATGGTCAGAAGTGGGGCGTGTCGGGGCAAAACCGTAAGCTCTCCCTCGACCCCGGGCAGGGTGACCGATTCGACGTCAGCGGCGTAAACTACCCGCTCCCCGGTTATGATTTCGAACCTGACCAGGTCGGCCATTCTGCCGAGACCTCCCTAACGGGCGGCCGCCAGCAGCCGCTCACCCTTCTCGGCCGCCTCCTCGATGGTTCCCACCATGTAAAAGGCGGCTTCAGGCAGGTGGTCCCACTTACCCTCCAGGATCTCCTTGAAGCCCCGGACCGTCTCCCGCACCGGGACATAGCGGCCTGGGGTGCCGGTGAAGACCTCGGCCACGAAGAAGGGCTGGGTAAGAAAGCGCTGAAGCCGCCGGGCCCGGTGGACCACCAGCTTATCTTCCTCACTTAACTCCTCAATCCCGAGGATGGCGATGATGTCCTGAAGCTCCTTGTAGCGTTGCAGGACCCGCTGCACCTCCCGGGCCACCGCGTAGTGCTCCTGGCCCACGACCCGGGGGTCCAGGGCCCGGGAAGTCGAGGCCAGGGGGTCCACCGCCGGGTAAAGGCCCTGCTCGGTGAGGGCTCGGTCTAGGATGACCACGGCATCCAGGTGGGCGAAGGTGGTGGCCACGCCCGGGTCGGCGAAGTCGTCGGCCGGGACGTAGATGGCCTGGAAGGAGGTGATGGAGCCCCGCTGGGTGGACGTGATCCGCTCCTGAAGCTCCCCCATCTCTGTGGCCAGGGTCGGCTGGTAGCCGACGGCCGAAGGCATCCGGCCTAGCAGGGCGGAAACCTCCATTCCGGCCAGGGTGTAGCGGTAGATGTTGTCGATGAAGAGCAGAACATCCTGGCCCTGCTCATCCCGGAAGTACTCGGCCATGGTTAGGCCGGTCAGGGCGACCCGCTGGCGTACGCCGGGGGGCTCGTTCATCTGCCCGAAGACCAGGACGGTCTTGTTTATGACCCCCGAGTGGCGCATCTCCAGCCAAAGGTCATTCCCCTCCCGGGTTCGCTCCCCGACGCCGGCGAAGACGGAGATGCCGCCGTGCTCGGCGGCGATGTTGCGGATGAGCTCCTGAATGATGACCGTCTTGCCCACCCCGGCCCCACCCAGGGCCCCGACTTTGCCGCCCCGGGTGAAGGGGCAGATCAGGTCGAAAACCTTAATTCCCGTCTCCAGGATCTGGCGGGTGGTTTCCTGCTCGACGAAGGGGGGGGGCCGGCCGGTGGATGGGGTAGCGCTTCTGGGCGTTGACTGGGC
>JGI25066J35082_100098_pt1 | contig 10916 bp, 10 predicted proteins | sample Antgeofumaro1A2B_FD_35082 | JGI IMG/M metagenome (IMG submission 35082)
ATGGACCGCAGGCAGTTGTTACCGGCACAGACTTGGATACTGTCGGCTTGCGCTACCAAATTGCAGGCGTGGAAGTGGAGGAGCCTGGCTCGGTTCTGCTACCGGCGGCGCAAACAGGCGCCATGTTGCGCGAATTGGAAGATTTGGAGCTGACGATCGCCGGTTCTGGCAAAGGTGTAAGCGTTTACGCAGGGGAGAGCGAGTTTGAGCTGCCGGGCGAGGACCCGGAGGCCTTCCCAGATATCGGCACCTTCAGTAGCGACCGGTATCATCAAGTGGCGGCGGACGTAGCTGGGCGATTGGCCGAGCGGACGGTATTCGCTGCTGCGGAGGAGAGTATGCGGTATGCGCTGACCGGCGTGCTTTGGCGTGCCGAGGGTCCGAAGATAACATTGGTGGCCACTGACGGTCGGCGGCTGGCGGTGGCCGAAGGCGAAGGGGAGGTGATAGGTGAGCACTCCACGGCTGGCTCTAGCCCCGTTGTCCCGACGCGCGCCATGCAGCTATTGGTGCGCACCCTGGCCGGAGGCGCTGACCCGCTGCAGGTCTACTTCGTCGAAAACGAGGCGTTCTTCCGTATCGGACGGCTGACCTTGATAGCGCGGCTAGTGGAAGGGAGGTTTCCGCCGTACCAGGAGGTGTTCCCGAAAAAGTGGACGACGCGAGTCCAGGTAGCTGCCGGGGCTTTGCACCGCGCTGTACGGCAGGCGGCGATATTTGCTGACCGCGAGCAGCAGGGGGTAACGCTACGCTTTGCAAAAAACAAGCTCGCCGTGACCGCCGCCGGTCGGGAGCGAGGCAGGGCACGCGTAGAGCTGCCGGTTCAGCTGGAGGGAAACAGCCTGGAGATAAGCTTCGACCCGCGCTTTTTCACGGACTTTTTGCGTGTGCTACCGGAAGATCAAGAGTTGGTGGCGGAAATGACGGAGCGAGAAAGCCCCGCGCTCTTTCGCGCTGGGGGCGACTACCAGTACCTGGTCATGCCGTTGAGTATCGCTGCATAGCCGCTCGGGCAAGAGAGACAGGCATGGAAAGCAGCTCGAGGCGAGACGGAGCAGAGCCTTTGGGCGACCTGTTGGCCCGACTCTTCGCTGCCCGCGGTTGGGGAGCGAAGTTGCAGAGACTGGCTCTGGATCAGGCCTGGCGCCGGGTGGCCGGGGACACAGTGGGCGAGCGGACCTGCGTGCTGCGTCTGAGCCGGGGCGTATTGACCGTCGGCGTTTCCGACCCGGTCCTGCTCCAGGAGTTGCGAGCGTTTCGCGGCAAGCACCTGCTGGCTGCGTTGCAGCGGGAAGTAGGGGCTGCCTGCGTGCGCCGTATCCAGTTCCGGCTGAGGTGAGTGTGGGTGTGTGGCCGGCGAGGGAAGGTTATGGCAAGTGAGTTGGTGAAAACTGACAAAGACGTGTCCATGGCGATGGACGGAGCAGTGGCAACGGCGCCGCCGAGCGCGCCTGAAGCTGCCGAGTACAGCGCTGAGCATATCCAGGTGCTGCGCAACGCCGAACACGTGCGGCAGAACCCGGGCATGTACATCGGCGACGTCGGTCCCCGCGGGCTCCACCACCTGGTCTACGAGCTGATCCACAACAGCGTAGACGAGGCTATGGCCGGGTACTGCCACACTATCCAGGTGCTGCTGCACGTGGATGGCAGTGTCACAGTGGCCGATGACGGGCGCGGCATACCGGTAGAGACGCATCCGACCGAGGGCCGTTCGACCTTAGAGGTGGTCATGACCCAGGTGGGTGCGGGGGGCAAGTTCGCGAAGGACAGCTACAAGGTTTCAGCAGGACTGCACGGGATCGGTGTGAAAGCCGTGACTGCTTTGAGCGAGTGGGCTCGGGCAGAGGTGCGACGCGACGGCTACATCTGGGAGCAGGAGTACGAGCGCGGCCGGCCGATTACCGACGTGCGCCGGATCGGCGTGTCGCAGCGCACCGGAACGCGCATCACCTTCCGGCCCGATCCGGAAATTTTTCCACAGATCCGCTTCGACTTCGAGACCCTGGAAAGTCGGCTACGCGAGCTGGCTTTTCTCAATAGCGGCTTGACCCTGGAAATCGTGGACGAACGCGAGCAGCGGCGCAGTTCCTTCCGCTACGACGGGGGCTTGAAAGAATTTGTGGCTTTCTTGGTGGCCAGCGAAGAAGTCAAGCCCCTGCACGAAGTGGTCTTCATGAAAAAGGAAGTGGACGGCGTCCAGGTGGAAGTAGCCTTGCAATACACCACCGGCGAGCAGGACCATCTGCTGTCGTACGTGAACAACGTGCACACGCCCGTGGGCGGCACCCATGTGGTGGGTTTCCGGTCGGCATTGACGCGCACCATCAAGCAATATGCCGCGCGCGAGGGATTGCTCAAAGAGGGGATCACACTCATCGGCGAGGATTTTCTGGAGGGCCTGATCGCCGTCGTCAGTGTGCGCATGCCCTACCCACAATTCGAAAGCCAAACGAAAATCCGGCTGAACAATCCGGAAGTGGAGGGGATCGTCGAGCGGGTGGTCAACGAGCAGTTGGGTTGGTTTCTCGAGGGTCACCCCCAAGATGCGCGGCGCATCGTCGAGCGGGTGGCACTGACCGCGGAAGCACGCGAGGCCGCAGCCCGCGCGCGCAAGCAGCTGCGTGAGCGCAAAAACATCCTCAGCGGCAACGGCTTGCCCGGAAAACTCATGGACTGCACCACCAAGGACCGCGACCACTCCGAGCTGTTTCTGGTCGAAGGGGATTCGGCCGGCGGATCCGCCGATAGCGGTCGCGACCGCATCTTCCAAGCGGTCCTACCCTTGCGCGGCAAAATCCTCAACGTCGAAAAGCGTCGCGAAAAGCTGCTCGACAACGAAGAGATCGTCAACATCATCTCGGCCGTCGGCGTGGACATCGGCGCCGAGGCCAACGCCGACGATCGGCGCTACGGCAAAATCATCCTCCTGACCGATGCCGACGTGGACGGCAGCCATATCCGCACGCTGTTGCTGACGTTCTTCTACCGGCAGATGCCGTGCTTGATCCGCGAGGGACACGTCTATCTGGCGCAGCCGCCGCTCTATCGCGTGGTGCACAAAAAGCAGGTGCGCTACGTGCAGACTGCCGAGGAGATGGACCGGGAGCTGATCGAACGCGGTTTGGCGGGCACTTCCCTGCGCGATGCCGGCAGTGGACGCGTATTCGGCAGCGAGCAGTTGCGCCGATTGGTGGAGATCCTCACGGGTTTGGAACAAGCCCTGCAGGTGCTGGAGCGGCGCGGGCTGGACCTGCCGACCCTGCGACGGCACGCCTGCGGTACGGCTTTGCCGCAGTATCGGGTCTACTGCGGCGGAGAGGAGAAATGGTTCGCTACCGCCGCCGAGCTGGACGCCTACCGCAGTGCCTGGGCAGCAGCCGCCGGCCCAGAAGGCCCGGAGTCGGCAGAAGTGAGCCTGGAAGTGCAGGAACTGTACGAAGTGCGTGCGCTCATGCGCGGTTTGGAGCGACTGGCCGAGCTGGGGTTGTCGGAGCAGGCACTGCTGCCCCCAGAAGCACCTGCCGGACGCACGCCCCCGCCCGCGTTTTATTTGCTGCGCGAACACCAGCAAGAGCCTCTCTGGCATTTGCGGCAACTCATCCCTGCCTTGCGCCGCTGGGGCGAGCACGGGTTGACGGTCACCCGCTTCAAGGGCCTGGGGGAGATGAATCCCGAAGAGCTGTGGGCTACGACCATGGATCCAGCGCGGCGCACCCTCTTGCGCGTCGAACTGGAAGACGCCGTCAAGGCGGACGAGCTGTTCCGCATCCTTATGGGCGACAAAGTGGAGCCGCGCCGCGAGTTCATCGAGCGCCATGCTCTGGAAGTGCGCAACCTCGACGTCTAGCGGCGCCGCAGCTAAAGCCCGCCACCGATGCTCCGCTTGCAGCGGCATACGTCGGAGCAGTCGGCTTCTCCCAAGGTGTGGCCTGGGCGTTTACTCCAAGCGATAGGGGCTGGCAGGGTTGTTTTCGTGACGGATTTCGTCTACCGGCTGGTTGCGCCCCGGGCCGCGATAGAGCCGGTTGGGACAGTTGACTACCAGGCCCGGCTCGCTGGCGATATTGCGGTAGGCATGGACCACGCCAGGGGGCACGATCACCATTCCAGGCCGAGAGGCTCCCAGCTCGAGGGTTTCCTGGAGCCCGTAACTGGCACTGTGGGCGCGGGCATCCCAGAGGTAAATGCGGAACAGACCCGGCCCGGGGAAACAGAAGTAATCGGTTTGCTCACGGTGTTCGTGAGGACCCCGCGTCACGCCGGGCAAGGTCCAGGATAAATAGGCCATGAGGGGATGCAGGTCCTGGGGCAGTTCGTCGCTGCGAAAGATTTCGGCCAGCGATCCGCGCGGATCGGTATGGATGTGCAGGACTCGCCAGTAGACGCCAGGGATGGTGCTTGCGTTCCAGTCTGGGTGCATGGTGGTGGCCTCAAAAGAGCGTGGGATGAGGACGCGGCGGGCGGGTGCGCGGGCGTGGGGCGCGCGATGCCTCAGCGCTGGCCAGAGCGTCCGACTCGTTGCGGCTCAGAGCCTGAAGCACTTGCTGAGCTCGCTGTACAACGGCCACGGGTAAGCCAGCCAAGCGGGCGACGTGCACGCCGTAGCTTTTGTCGCTCGGTCCCGGGACGACGCGGTGCAAGAACACGATGTCGCCGGCATGTTCGCGCACGGCGACATTGGCGTTGCGCACGCCGGGCAGCGCCTCGGCCAGTTTGGTCAGCTCGTGGTAGTGGGTAGCGAACAAAGCGCGGCAGCCGATGCGTTCGTGCAAGTACTCGGCAATGGCCCAGGCCAAGGCCAGTCCGTCGAAGGTGCTGGTGCCACGGCCGATTTCGTCGAGGATCACCAGACTCTGTGCGCTGGCATTGTTGAGGATGTTGGCGGCCTCGGTCATTTCCACCATGAAAGTACTCTGCCCGCGGGCGATGTCGTCGCTGGCGCCGATGCGCGTGAAGATCCGGTCGGCCAGGCCGATGCGGGCGCGGCGCGCCGGCACGAAGCTGCCCATCTGCGCCATGATGTGCAGGAGCGCGACCTGCCGGATATAGGTGGATTTGCCCGCCATGTTGGGGCCGGTCAAAATGAGCAAGGAGCCGTGGGCGCCGCCTAGGTGCAGGTCGTTGGGCACGAATACCCCGGGCGGCAGGGTTTGCTCCAGGACCGGATGGCGTGCCTCTTCGAGGTCGAGCACAGGCTCTTCGGTCAACTCGGGCCGCGTGTAGTGACGGCTTTCGGCCAACTCGGCGAGACCAGCGAGGACATCGAGATCGGCCAGTGCCTGGGCGGTGGTCATGAGCTGCGGGGCAAGCTGTTGGCAGTGCGTACGTAGCGTCTGGAACAATTCCAGCTCGAGGGCAGTCGCCCGCTCTTGGGCACGCACGATCTGGTCTTCGTAATGCCGCAGGTCGGGTGTGGTGAAGCGTTCGACGTTTTTCAAGGTCTGCCGACGCTCGTAGTCGGCGGGGACGCGCGCGGCGTGGGTATGGCTCACTTCCAAGTAGTAGCCGAAGACGCGATGGTAGCCGACCTTGAGCGAGGGGATGCCGGTGCGGGCCGCTTCGCGGGCCTGGTATTCGGCGAGCCAGGCGCGCGCGCCGCGCGCCAGTTGCCGCAGCTCGTCGAGTGCGGCATCGTATCCGTCGCGGATGATCCCGCCGTCGCGCCAGTAAGCTGGGGGTTGGTCTACCAGAGCGCTGCGGATTGTGCGCACCAGCTCGGCGCACGGGTCCAGCGCCTGGCACAGCCGGCCCAGAAGCGCCGAGCGCGCACCAGCTAGCTCGGAGCGCAACGCAGGTACCAAGGCCAGTGTATCGGCGATGGCCACACATTCGCGCGGGGAGATGCGGCCTGTGCTGGCGCGTGCCGTCAGCCGGGCTAGATCGTGGGCGCGGCGCAACAGATCGCGCACACGCTGTCGGCAGGTGCGCTGGACGAGCAGTTCTTCCACGGCATCCAGGCGCTCGCCGATACGGGTCAGGTCGCGCAGCGGGGCCACGAGCCATTCCAGCAGTCGGCGCGCACCCAGGGGGGTCACCGTCCGATCCAGCGCCCACCACAGCGAGCCCTCGCGCTTGCCTTCGCGTGCCGTGCGCACCAGTTCAAGACTGCGCCGGGTGGTCTCGTCGAGGACCAAGATGTCTTCGGCCTGCCAGGGCACCAACCGGTGCACGTGGGGCAGATCGCTTTTGAGCGTGTCGCGCACGTACTGGACGAGCGCTCCGGCTGCCCGCAGGCAGGGACTGCCGTCGCGAAAGCCGAAGCCGGCCAACGTCTGCACCTGGAAGTGCTGGCACAGCACATCCTGGGCCGTGTGCGTACTGAAGTGCCAATCGGGCCGGCGCGTTAGGGCCATCCGCGGGCACAGTTGCCTCAAGGGGACCAGCAGTTCGTCGGCGACGCTCTCTGGGCAGAGGCACTCGGCCGGTTCGAGACGCACGACCTGTTCCAGCCAGCCGGCACGGTCGCAGTCGGTCGCTAGGAAGCGTCCCAGGGTCAGCTCCACCCAGGCCACGCCGCACCCGTCGCGGTGCAGGTACAGCGCCACCAGATGGTTGGGCCGCAAGGGATCGAGCAGGGCTTCTTCGGTGACAGTGCCAGGCGTGACGATGCGCACCACGTCGCGATGGACCAGTTTTTTACCTGGGCCTGGCTCTTCCAACTGTTCGCAGATGGCGACGCGCAAGCCGGCGTCCAGCAGCTTGCGCAAGTAGACGTCCAGGGCATGGTGCGGGATACCGGCCATGGGTACGACCTTGTCGCGACTGGTGAGTTTGATGTGCAGGACGCGCGCTGCTTTTTCGGCGTCCTCGTAGAACAGCTCGTAGAAGTCGCCGACGCGGAACAAAAGCAAACAATCGGCGTGCCGTTGGCGCAGCGCCTGGTATTGTTGCATGATCGGTGTGAGGTTCATGGTGCGTGGCGCTAGCGCGATCCGTTCCGTCGCCGACACATGACCAGGATATTGCCTTTATCCAGGAAATGGACGGCGTGCATGTAATGCCGCATGAGCATCAAGCCGCGGCCACAGGGACGCTCGAGGTTTTCCGGCACAGTCGGGTCGGGCACTTCGTCCGGGTTGAAGCCTTCGCCCTCGTCGCGGATACGCACGAAAAACACATCGTCCATGACCAGATAGGAGACGTGCACCTTTTTGTGACGCTGGAAGCGATTGCCATGTTTGATGGCGTTGACCAGGGCTTCTTCCAGCGCCAGTTTGACAGCGAACAGGTCCCGTTCCGTAAATTGGTGTCGTGCCAGGACATCGAGGATTTCCTGCTGCACGTTGTGCGCTTCTTGCAGGTCGCTGGCAATAACGACCTCCTGCGGAAACGGGATGTCCTTGACCTGGTCGGGTATCATGGATCCCCTCGGGCGCTCGGTGCCGCTCCAAGAGTCAAGCCACCGCTGGTCCTCCCGTGACAGCTTGCCTATGGGCAACTGGGCACGCCGGTGCACCTCCATGTCCTTGCGAGGTACTAGCCAGCGGCTGCGTCGCAAGCGTGGGCGCTCAAAACGATTGCAGCGCCTCTTGTTCGTCTTCGTAGATATTGAAGATCTGGTTCAGTTTCGTGATCTTGAACACCTCGTAAATTTGCGGGTCTATGCAGCACAGCGCCAGACGTCCCTGGGCCTGCTGGATTTTTTTATGCAGGGTGATCAGCTTACCCAGCGCGGCGCTGGACAAATACTCGACATTGCCGAAATCGAGCAGCAGTCGCTTTTTGCCCTGGTCGTCCACCAAGCTGAACAACTGCTCCCCGATAGCCTGGATGTTTTGTTCGTCGAGGATTTTGCGGTCCGTGAATTTGACCACCGTCACGTCGCCTATGTCTTCTACTTCCAAACGCCGGCGACGAGGTGCGCTCGACATGTTCCCGCCTCCCTAGTCGTTGTTTGCTGGCACGCGCCCACGCGGTTTCTGGCTCAGGGTACGCATCCTTGTGCCGTTTTCAAGTCCCAATGGCATCATGATAGACTAGTTAGGTGCGTGGGTCAAGCAAGGACCGGTGCCAGAACCGCAGGGATGTCTGCGGCACCTGTGCCGATCGGCGATGGCTGTACCTGACTGGAGCGCACCTGGTTTGCCGCAGGGGGCGTCGGATCGGTCGGTGTGCGCCGGCTGCTCGGCCTGCGGGGCTTAGGACGACGTGGCCCAAGGCGGGGGGCGCTTGTCCAAAAAGGCCCGCAAGCCCTCGCGGCACTCGATCGTCAGCCGCGCCGCGGCACTGCCCCAGACCGTCTCTTCGCGGGGCACCCGAGCTGCCAGACGCTGCAGCAGCGCTTTGGTGCTGGCCAGAGCCTGGGGTGCTGCCTGGGCCAGCTGTCGCGCCCATTCGTAGGCCAGCGCCGAAGGATCGTCGGCGACCTCGTTGATCAAGCCGATGCGCCAGGCGGTCCAAGCATCCACCAGCTCGCCGCGCAGGAGCAAGTCGCGGGCGGCACGTTCGCCCACGTGCCGGAGCAGGTGCGGCATGACTATAGCGGCGACCAGCCCGCGACGCACCTCCGGATATCCGAAACGCGCCTCCTGCGAAGCAACCGCCAGGTCGCAGACGCTCACTAGCCCTGCCCCTCCGGCGACCGCAGGGCCTTGCACCACGGCAATCGTCGGCTTGGGCAAGGTATAGACGAGCTCGTACAGATCCGACAGTCGTTGCGCGTCCCGGGCGATCGCTGCCTCGGCGTCGGCCAAGTCCAGGCAGGCGGCCAATTCGGCCAGATCCATGCCGGCACAGAACGCCGGACCGTTGGCAGTCAGTATCACCACGCGACTGGCGTCGGCGCGCGCCTCGGAGAACGCCTCGTGCAGTGCCGCGATCAAGTCGCGACTCAGTGCGTTACGCTTGTCCGGCCGATTGAGGCGCAGGATCAGGGCCGGAGGTTTGCGCTCCCGTTCAACCAAAGGCATCGGCTCGCTCCTGAGATGCAGCGCCGCTCCCGCGCACCATCAGAGGCCAATGTGCCGGGCAGGGGATCGGCATCTGCAATAGGGCCAGTGCCAGGGTCTTTCCCTGACTGTCTATGCGCGGCGAGCGACTGGCTCCGCCGGCCAACACGTGATAGAGGACGAAATTCAGACCGCGTACGTTGGCCGCCTCGTAGCGTGCTACGCGCCGCACCCCCAATGGGGCGAAGTAGTCGCGCACCCGCTCGGCAGTCAGCCAGTGCCGCAGCCACTCGTACCCGATATCGGTGTAAGCCAGTACGGCAATGTTGGCATGGTCGCCTTTGTCCCCGCTGCGGGCGTGGGCAATGTCGGCCAAGATCCCGGTCTGTGCCTGCGACACGGCGGCTCCCTTCGCGCTCCGAGTCCGGCTCGCAGCTCCCCTAACTATCTTGGCGTCTCGGTGCAACGATGTCCATACGCGTAGGCGCGCAGTGGTGCCTTGCGGCACCGGCAGAGCAGGCAGCACGTATCCTGGAACCACGCTCGGGGCTTGTCGGAGCCGCTCTTGACCGCCTGACGCTCGGCGTGCTATAAGGGAGGGCCGGCGACGGTGCGTGTGCCGCCGAGGGGCGGCTCTTTCTTCGGGAAGGGAGGCCTGAAGCCATGCAGGTCGTGATCCTGTGCGGTGGACAAGGAGTGCGCATCCGCGACCAGTTCGAGGCGCTCCCCAAGCCGCTGATCCCGGTGGGGCCCAGACCGATCGTCTGGCACATCATGAAGTACTATGCGCACTTCGGATTCCGCGAGTTCATTTTGTGCCTGGGGTATCGGCGGCAGATGTTCGTGGATTATTTTGTGCATTATCGCTGGCAGGCAGGCGACATCACCGTGGACTTGGGCCGGCCCGGACATGTGGAGTGCCACGGGGCGGCGAGCGAAGATTGGCGCGTGACCCTCGCCGATACCGGGTTGCATACGCCGACGGGAGGACGGCTCCGGCGCATAGCCGCGTATGTGCGCGGCCAGACCTTTTTGGCCACCTACGGCGACGGCCTGGCTACGGTAGACCTGCACGAATTGATCGCTTTCCATCAGCGCCAGGGCCGGCTGGCGACGGTGACGGCGGTGCATCCCGGAGGCCGTTTCGGAGAAATGGAAATCGAGGCCGACCGCGTCGTCCGCTTCGCCGAAAAGCCGCAAACTTCGGCCGGATGGATCAATGGCGGCTTTTTTGTCTTCGAGCGCGAATTCCTGGCCCGCTATCTGGACACGGACGACTGCGTGCTCGAGGCAGACGCCCTGACGCGTTGCGCTCGCGATGGCCAGTTGGCTGCCTATCGGCACGAGGGGTTTTGGCAATGCATGGACACGGCGCGCGAGCACCAGCTTTTGGAAGAGCTGTGGCAGCAAGGGATGGCCCCGTGGAAGATTTGGCTTGATCCGGAAGACCTGGCCGCCTGGCGTACGCCGCGGCGCACCACGCGGTCCACCGGCGCGCCCAAGGCATGAGCCGAGGAGGGCGCTATGCAGGTGCACACTTGTCGCCATTGCCGACATCGGGGCCTGGTGACGTTGCTCGATCTCGGGGAGCAGCCGCTGGCCAATCGCTTCCTTACTGCCGACCAGCTGGCTGTGCCGGAGCCGCGCTATCCCTTGCGCTTGGCCATGTGTCCGCAATGCAGCTTGGTGCAGCTCGACGAAGAGGTGCCCCGGCAGGAGCTTTTCGATGAATATGTGTACGTGACCGGCACCTCGGCCACGTCGCGGCAGCATATCGCCTGGCTGGTGCGCGAGCTGGTCCGGCACTATCGGCTCGGACGTGCCGATCTGGTGGTGGAGGCAGGCAGCAACGACGGCACGTTGTTGGCAGAAATGCAGCGGTGCGGAGTGTCGGTGTTGGGCGTCGAGCCGGCACGCAATCTCGCCGAGGATATCCGGAGGTGCGTCGCGGGCTGGTCGCCGCTATAGTCATGCCGCACCTGCTCCGGCACGTGGGCGAACGTGCCGCCCGCGACTTGCTCCTGC
>JGI25066J35082_100099_pt1 | contig 10852 bp, 7 predicted proteins | sample Antgeofumaro1A2B_FD_35082 | JGI IMG/M metagenome (IMG submission 35082)
CGGGTGGGAGTGGGTCTGGTAGGTCTGGGAGTGCTCCTGGTCATGGCGCGTGTTTGTGCACGTATGCGCGCGACGCAATCCGCTACCGGCATTCTTTATGTCGGCGTCGTGTTTGCGTGTATCGGAGAGCTGGCGGACTTGGTTTTGTCGCCGATTTAGGAAACCCTGCGGGGATCGCGGGGCTTGGTCGGGTCTAAACCATATGGCAGAGGCAGGCATCGAAGATAAGGGCCGCAGGGTGCCGAGTGTGCGCTGGGAATGCCCGCAGTGTGGCGCCTGGCCGGAAACGGAGCAGGTATCCGGTGCGTGGCGCTGCCAACGCTGCGGTCAGGAACTGACGCCGCAGCCGGCTGCCGATAGCGCGCCCATTTGTTTGCGCTGCGGCAACGCCGAACTCTATGTGCAAAAAGATTTTTCCCATGCGCTCGGGCTGGGGATTTTGGCGACCGCCTGCGGTCTGTCGGTGGTCACGTTCGCACTGGACTGGATCGTGACTACATGGGCCATCCTCATCGGCTCGGCCCTGGTAGATGCCCTGCTGTACCTGATGGTGGGCGATGTGGTCCTGTGCTATCGCTGTGGAACGCAATTCCGCAATATAAGCCGGTATGCTGGGGTAAAACCGTTTGACCTGGCGACGGCCGAAAGGTATCGTCGAGAGAAGCTCCGCCGGGAGCTGCATCGTCCGCAGGTGGAATGAAGCCTTGTTCGGTATAAAGTCGCGGCCCGCCGATCCGGAAAAGATAGTGTACGACTTGGGAAGCGTCGTCCGGGGGGAGCTCCGCACCGATCCGGTGACGCGCAGTTTGTACAGCACCGATGCCAGTCTGTTTCAGGTGGTACCCGTCGGGGTTTTTTATCCGCGCGACGAAGAGGATGTCGTGCGCGTGGTGCGCTACGCGGCGGAGAACGAACTGGTTCTGCTAGGGCGTGGAGCCGGGTCGGGTCTGGCCGGGGAATCGCTGGGGACTGGGCTGGTAATAGATTTCAGCCGGCACTTGCATCGGATCGTGGAGATCGGCGAGGACTATGTGCGGGTGCAGCCTGGGGTGGTACTGAGCCGACTGGACCGGGAGTTAGCGCGGCGCGGGCGGTGGTTCGCTCCCGATCCTGCCAGTGCAGCGCAATGTACGCTGGGAGGTATGCTCGCTACCAACGCCTCGGGGTGCCGTGCGCTCAAGTACGGCTACACGCGCGACCACGTGTTGGGCGTGCGCAGTGTTTTTGCCGACGGCACGGTAGCCGAGTGCGGACTGGAGCCGATACCTGGAGGGGATGAGCCGAGCCGTGGCAAAGAAGCGCTGGTACGCGGACTGGTGCGAATTCTGGAACAGTACCGAGCGGAAATCGGCGCCGAGAGCCGCCGCACACCTTTCAATCGCTGCGGCTATTTATTGCACGACGTGCTCAGCGAGCAGGGGCTGGCTCTGGCACGGTTCCTGACGGGGAGCGAGGGAACGCTGGCCCTGTTTACCGAAGCAACCTTGCGGACATTGCCGCGGCCCCTGGAAACGGCTCTGCTGCTGTGCGGCTTCGGCAGCGCCGATGCGGCGACGGAAGCAGTGCTGGATATTCTGCGCTGGGATCCGTCAACGTGCGAGCTGATGGATCGGCGGCTGGTGAGTTTGACGCAGCGTGCCCAAAGCCATCGTGTCGCGGTGCACAGCGACGTCGAGGCCGTGCTGCTCGTCGAAATCCAAGGGTATCAGCCGGGGCAGGCGCGAACGGCCGCCGCAGAGCTTTACGCGCATCTGCACAAGCAGTCTTCCGTCCTGCAAGTGCAGCTCACCTACGACGAGATGGAACAAAAGCAGTTGTGGCAGCTGCGAGACCAGGCTCTGCCGGTACTTTTCCGGTTACAAGGGGCCGAGACGCCGGTGCCGTATATCGAAGACCTAGGCGTGCCGGTGGCCAAGCTGGGCGAGGCCCTGCGTTGTCTCCAGGACCTGCTCCAGCGACACGAAACCACAGCGACGTTTTTGGTGCACGCCGGCGCCGGGCAAATCCATATGCGTCCCTTTGTGGATCTGGCGCATGCCGACAGTCGTCGGCGCTTGTTCGCGCTAGCCGAGGAAGTGTACGCTATGGTGCTCGATTGGGGAGGCACCATCAGCACGCAACATGGGGTGGGTCTGGCGCGCACGCCGTGGGTCGAACGACAATATGGGCGTCTGTATCGAGCCTTTCGCGACATCAAGGATTTGTTCGACCCCAAAAGACTCCTGAACCCTGGCAAGATCGTGGCCGAGGGCTCGCCGCAGCCGGAACAAATGCTGCGGCAAATCTGGCGCCAGCAGGAACTGCGTCCCTTGTCGTTGCCGTTGTATTCGGTAGCCGCCGAGGCATGTGGCAAGTGCAACGGCTGTGCCGACTGCCGAATCGTCGAGCCGGATCGGCGCATGTGCCCGCTGTTCCGGCTCGGCCCGCTGGAAGAAGCGACGCCGCGCAGTAAAGCCAATCTGCTGCGCAGTCTTCTCGACGGCACTTTGGAAGCGGCGGCGCTAGAAAGCGACGAGGCGCGTACCGTCCTGGAGTTGTGCTTCCAGTGTCGTTTATGCGCCCAGGAGTGCCCAGCCCGCGTGCCCATTCCCCAGATGGTCCTAGGTCTCAAGGCTGCTTTGGTCGCCGAGAACGGTTTGCCGTGGCGCAAACGATTGCTGGCCATGCTGGACGGCGTAGTAGCAACGGCCGCGCGCATGCCGCGATCGGTCAACGCTTTACTGCGCACGCCTTGGACGCGCTGGCTGCTGGAACTGGCCACCGGGTTGTCTCGATCCCGGCCTATTCCGCGGCTGGCACAAGTGCCTTTCTGTCGGCGCCATCCCGAGTTGCAGCTCCCCGATACCGGTCGCGACTCGGCCGACGTGTCTGGCCCACAACCCCAAGTGGACAAGGTGGTTTATTTCGTAGATACGTGGGCCAACTATGCCTGCACCGACGTTGCCGAAGCGACGCTGGCACTCTTGCAGCATGCCGGTTTGCGCGTGGCAGTACCGCCGGAGCAACGAGGCTGCGGCTTTTCAGCACTGATGGAAGGCGACGTCGGCAGAGCGCGCGAGCTGGCCGAACACAACGTGCACGTGCTCAAAGAGTATGTGCACAAAGGGTATTGGATCGTGTGCTCCGAGCCGGCAGCCGCTATGACCCTGGTGCACGACTATCCGCATCTGGTGCCCGATGACGGCGCACTGGTCGCCGAGCGCACGCTGGAATTGACGGCGCTGCTTGCCGCGCTGCACCGTGCAGGCCGGCTGCCGACGCCTTCACGACCGCTAGAATTACTGCTGGCCTACCATATCCCTTGCCATCTTTTGTCCCTGGGCCAAGGCGTGCACAGTGCCCAACTGCTCGCGTTGATTCCCCATCTGAAAGTTCGTACAATCGCCACTGGCTGTTCCGGTATGGGCTGGCATTATGGATTGGCCGCCCGACACGTGCGTGCGTCGCTGCACATGGGGGCTGTACTGGGGCAGCACCTGCAAGCCGATGATGTGTCCCTGGCTGCGAGCGAATGCACCATGTGCCGCGTGCAAATGGACCATTTGGCACGTAAGCCGACCGTGCACCCCGTCCAGGTGCTGGCTTGGGCTTACGGACTGCAAAGGCCTGTGATCGAGTAAATTTGTGGGACGACGATCCGGGCGTCAGTCAGCATGCAAGTGCGGGTGTTGTTCTTCGCTCGGGCGCGCGAGCTGGCCGAGACCGATTGCCTTGTACTGGAGTTGCCGGCGGGAGCGTCTCTGAGCAGTGTGCGCGAAAGCTTGGCTAGCCGTTGCCCGCGCCTGGCGTCTTTCTTGGGGCAATGCCTTTTTGCCGTCAATAAAGACTTTGCCTCGGACTGCAAACCGCTTCAGCCAGGCGACGAGATCGCCGTTTTGCCTCCGGTGAGTGGCGGCTGACTCGGTACGATGCCCTGGACCGTAGGCTGGCACAATGCCCCAAGCGCACAAGGGGCGTTGCGGCGAACTTATCGGATCGGCCACGGCGTGGGAGTGTACGAGGTGATCCGCATCCAGACGGAGCCCATTGACGTCAACGCGTTACTGACATCGGCACACCACGATGCTTCTGGCGCTACAGTGCTCTTTCTGGGAACGGTCCGGCGCTGGACCGCAGGTGCCCAGACCGAGCGCGTGCTTTACGAAGCCTTCGCGCCCATGGCCGAAAGCGCGCTGGCACACATCGAAAGCGATATGCGCCGGATCTGGCCTGTGCTGGCGTGCCATATCGTGCATCGGCTGGGCGCTTTGCAACCGGGCGAAATCAGCGTGGCCGTCGTGGTCAGTTGCCCCCATCGCAGTCAGGCTTTCGAGGCGTGCCGCTACGCCATCGAGCGGCTCAAGCAAGTGGTTCCGATCTGGAAAAAGGAGACCTGGACCGACGGACGCGAAGAATGGATTCACCCAGGCGCCTGTAGCTCGCCGGACGCGCATAGGCACGAAGCACCCAGGCACCTCGCCCCGGGCGGTACGTCATGAGCGAACAACTGGTGGATCGCTTCGGACGCGTACATACCAATCTGCGCATCAGCGTTACCGACCGCTGCAACCTGCGCTGCATTTATTGCATGCCCGAGGAAGTGGTCTTCCTCGACCGTGAGGAGCTGTTGACTTTCGAAGAAATAGCGCGACTGGTGCGCATAGGCACTGGACTAGGCATAGACAAGGTGCGTCTGACCGGCGGCGAACCGCTGCTGCGCCGGCATCTGCCGCGGCTCGTACAGCTGCTGGCGGCCATCCCGCAAATCCGCGATATCGGCCTGACCACCAACGGCCTGCTGCTGGAACAACTCGCCGAGCCGTTGTACCAGGCAGGGTTGCGGCGCATCAATATCAGTTTGGACACTCTCGATCCCGGTGTCTTTCGCTATCTGGCGCGGCGCGACGGTCTGGACCGAGTATTGGCGGGCATCGAAGCCGCCCGGCGTGTAGGCTTTGCCCCTATCAAAATCAACGCCGTGAGCATCCGCGGCATCACGGAAAAGGAAGTCATCCCGCTGGCGCATTTCGCCCGCGAAAAGAATCTGGAGCTGCGCTTTATCGAATACATGCCCATCGGTGCCGACCGGTGGGAACGGCAAAAGGTCTACTTTGCCGCCGAGATCGTGGCCCAGCTGGAAAAAGCTTTTGGGCCCCTGGAGCCCCTGACGTCGGACCCCAGCAGCCCGGCGCTGGAATATGCCTATGCCGACGGCGGGCGCGTGGGCATCATCGCCAGCATTTCGCGCCCGTTTTGCCATCACTGCAACAGACTGCGCTTGACCGCCGACGGCAAATTGCGACACTGCTTGTTCGCTCTGGAGGAAACGGACCTGAAAACGCTCCTGCGCGGCGGTGCCGACGACGGCACGCTGCGCCGTGCGTTCGTGGACTGTGTCGCCGGCAAGTGGGAAGGGCACGAAATCAACACGGCACGCTTCATCAAGCCGCCGCGCACCATGCATACCATAGGCGGTTGACCCGCCTGGACGGCAAGCGCTATGACCAGAACGACTATCGTTTCCGGCCCCGCGTTTTCCGAAGAAGAGCAGCGTCAGCGGGACGAAGCGCTGCGCCCGCGCCTGCTCAGCGAAGTCATCGGCCAAAAGGCAGTGGTCGAAAGATTGCGCATCGCCGTCAATGCCTGCCGCAAATTCGGGGAGCCGCTGTCGCACATCCTGTTCGACGGCCCTCCTGGCTTGGGCAAAACGACTTTCGCCAAGGTATTGCCCAACGAACTCGGCGTCCCCTTGCAAGCCACCAGCGGACCGGCACTGAGCCGTCCGGCAGACCTCATGCCCTACCTGACCAACGCCGCGGAAGGCTCCATCTTGTTCATTGACGAAATCCACCGGCTGCCTCGTCCGGTCGAGGAGTTTCTTTATTCGGCTATGGAAGATTTTCGCGTCGAAATCGTGCTCGGCGAAGGATTGCACGCCAGGACCCTGTCGGTCCCGCTGCGGCGCTTTACCCTCATCGGCGCCACGACCCGCAGTGGCCTATTGACCGGGCCCATGCGCGACCGCTTCAAAATGCACGAGCATCTCGATTTTTATTCGGTGGACGAGCTGGCGCAAATCATCACCATCAATGCCCGCAAACTCCAGGTGACGCTGGAGCCCGGGGCGGCCCAGGAGCTGGCTGAGCGCAGTCGCGGCACCCCGCGCATCGCCAATACGCGGCTGTGGTGGGCGCGCTGTTTCGCAGCCAGCGAAGCCGATGGCCGCATCACCTTGTCGGTCGCCCGCCGAGCCCTGGAAATGGCCGAAGTGGACCGGTGCGGCCTCGACCGACAAGACCGCCGCTACTTGGAAGTGCTCGTGGACCTGTTCGGCGGCGGTCCGGCAGGGCTCGATGCTCTCGCCGCCACACTCAATTTGCCTCAGGATACCTTGAGCGACCAGATCGAGCCGTATTTGCTGCGCGAACAGTACATCGTGCGCACTTCCCGTGGCCGTCTGGCCACCCCGCGCGCCTTTTCTCACCTGGGCAAAGTGCCGCCCCGCACTGGAGAATTGTTCGCCTGAGGCGGCAGCCGCTTTCCGTTTGCGTTCCCATCTGCCAGGCGGTAGAATGAGCCTTGTGTAACTCTCCATGCGTCACAGGATAACTGAGCGCTGGCAGTTCGCTCATGCCGAACACCTGGGTACAACCTCCTAGCGATTGGCCACACCTGCGCGAGTTCGTGGAAAAGGAATTGACCAGCGACTGGCGCAGCGGATTTGGCAAGGAGCAAAGCCCGAGTTTGTCGCAAATTCTAGACGTCCTTCTGCAGCTTGCTCATGTCCCAGCCGAATGCATTCCCAACTTGCTCAGCGAACGCCATCGGGAAAACTACGATGCTCTGGGACCGAACTTGTGTGCCGCAGTCGGACAATGGCAAAACGGTTCCCGTCAGGAGCGGCGTTCGGCCCTGCAGACCGCCATAACGAGTTGCGAACCGCTGTTCAAAAAACTGCTCGCCCTGGTTGACCCGCAAACCTGGAACGATTTGCCGCAAAAAACTCGCGACCACAAAACCGGCAACCTCAGGAGGCCAACGCTGCCGGATTACCTCATCGCATTGGGACTGGTTCCCGAGGATATTGTCCGACTAGACCCGAGCAAGTTCGCCGGCCGACCAGGTTTTGTAGAAAGTTTTNCCCGCATGTACCGATTGCGGAACGACTTCGCCCACCAGCAGCCGGAGTTGCCCGACCTGGAAACCGTGCAAGGGCTGCACCATGTGTTTTGTGCGTTGGCGTATGCGGTGCACAAACATCGCCGGCTGCTGGAGGCCGTCCTGTTCTGCCTTGCCCGAAGTGACCATCTGCACCGAGTCGGCGAAAAGTTCCGCAAATGGCGCGAGCGGGCCATCTGGCTGTCAGCCAGCGAGAACCCGGACGAGCGCCCCATTGACATCTTCGCCACCGAAGAACTCTACAGCGACTCCACTGGGCAATTCCGCGACGCGGATGAAGATGAAGATTGGGATGCCGAACAGTCCCTGCCCGAAGCAGAAGATAACGACGGCACGGCCAGCGACAACGACGAGCGCGCCGAAGATGAAGACAACGACGGCACAGCCAGCGACAACGGGGAGGACGCCGAGGATTTGGAAGAAGATGAGGATGTCTATCAACCCCGGCGGGGTTCGGTGCGGGAGTTATTGGGGCAGATTCGCCGCATGGTGCTGATGGGCGATCCCGGCGCCGGCAAGACGACCACGCTGCAGTACTACGCGCACGACTTGGCCGAATCGCTGCTGCAAGACCCGCGGCAAGACCTTCCCTGTCCGCTTTATCTGGAGCTGCGGCGTTGCGATGAGGATAGGCCGATCTGGGATTTGCTAGAGCGGGAAAGCGGCCTGGCTCGGGCGCAACTGCGTCAGGAGTTTGCTCGTGGTCGCTGGCTGGTGCTTCTGGATGGTCTCAACGAGGTGCGGACAACGTATCAGGAAGCGGTCAAACGCGACATCGAGGAGATGCTACGGGAATGTCCGCAGGTGCGGGTGGTGATAACGACTCGGCCGGGTGTGGAGACGCATCGTTTCCGGATGCCGACTTTTCGGCTCGATGTGTTATCCGACAGCCAGATGGAGGAGTTACTCCGCAAGCATTGTGCCACGGACGCGCCGCGGGCGGCGCGGTTCATCCGGGCATTACGCAAGCATCCGAAGCTGTGGGCATGGGGGCGCAATCCGCTGCATTTGTACATGCTGGCTCGGGTGTTGGAACGGGCCAAAGGCGAACTGCCTCCCAACCGCGGCCAGCTCATGCGTTTGTTCGTCCAGGCTTTGCTCCAGCGCGAGGCGGAGAAGGGGCCGCAGACGGAACTGGACACGAAAGTGTATCTGCTGGGCGAGGTGGCTTACGAAACACGCCGGCACGGCAAAGTTGCCTTTTCGCGCGAGGAGTTTTTGCGTCTGGTCGGTGTGGCGGCCCAGCAGTTGTATTTTCAGGTGGACGCCCTGAAGTTCCTCCACGAGGTGCAGGACAATCATCTGATAGAGCTAGCGGACGAGGACAGGGAGGAGCTGGCGTTCGCGCATGAGTTGTATCAGGAATATTTTGCGGCGGAGGGGTTGAAGCGGCGGTATGCGCAGGACACTAAAGTCGTGGAGCCGCTAGTGAACGACCCGCTGTGGCAGGAGCCGCTGGCGTTGCTGTATGGGCTTTTGGAGAAGCGGGATACTTTGTTCCAGCAGGTGCGGCAGACGAATCCGGCGTTGGCGGCGGAGGCGGTGACCAGCGAAGTGGAGCCGGAGCCGGCGCGTTTGGCCGACGTGCGTGCCGATGTGGAACGCATCCTGGCCAAACCGAACGCCACTGGCGAAGAACTCCGCCGCGCCTTCCAGGCCCTCCTCACCCTTAATGACCACGACAGCATCGTGAACTTTCTGAGTGTGTTACCTATTGCTAGGAGACAGGAAGTTACGTCGCAGAGTCTGGCACCGGCATTGCTGGCTTCGCGCGATGCGTTGGACTACTTCGTGACTCTGATGGAACGGCTCGCTGGGGTACCGACAGTTGTGAGCTCGTTGGGCGCAGCGATCAGCAGCGCCAATCTTCAGCCGACCCGTGGTCAGGCAAACAAACTCAAACAGCTTTGGGAGAAACTCCTACCCCAACATGCCACTCACAGGTGGTTTCGGCTGTTCAGCCTCTGGTGTTACGAAGCTGGCATCGTGAGCAACAAGATCATCGCAACAGTAGTGCAGAAGATGCTCGAGGCCAAGCAGTGGGACCAGGCGGCACGCTGGGTGAAAGAATTCCGTCTGCTCCATTTCTGGGTCGGGATAGGGGAGGCTCATCCCCAGCTCGTTTATCTCCTCCGCGACCTCGGGGTCCTGACAGGGGTAGCTCAGCAGATGCTCAACGCTAAGAAGTGGCGCCAGGCGGCACGCTGGGTCGAGCGATTCGACCTACACGATCCCGAGCTCCTGATAGCCGTCGCGCAACAGATGCTCGAGGCCGAACAGTGGTTCGAGGCGGCACGCTGGGTCCAGGAATTCGGTCTGCAGGATCAGTTCCCGCCCAGCGACCTCGTTCAGAAACTACTCGAGGCCAAGCAGTGGGACCAGGCGGCATACTGGGTGCGAAAGTTCCAATTGGGCGATCGCAATCTGCTGTAGGAGCTACTACGCGGGCTGGTTGATGTCAAGCAGTTTACGCTGGCAGCGCAGTTGGTGCTCCAGTTTGGACTACAGGATGTGGTTTCGCCGCACGAGCTGGTCCGAGCGATGCGGCAGGCCGGCTGGCATAAGGCGGCCGACAAATGGGCACGCCGGTTCGGTCTCCTACGGTAATCGGCTGCGCCCGAAGCCAGTTGACAGTATGTGCGATTACAGATCGGTCCCGCGATGCACGTCGTGAGTTTCGCGCTCGGCGCTCCTCTGGCAAATGAGCATTGCAGGCCGTAAACTTAGCTGCATACCTTGACTGTCGCCGTGCGGGCGATGCACAGGGGCAAATTAGTCTGCAGCATTGGCGTTCGACTTGCGGACGAGCCAGCTGGTCCGGCTGCGGTGTTGGACGCTGTGCCGCGCCGACGGTCGAGCGCTGGAGTCGGTCGGTTCGCTGACGCGAGGGGCGACTATGAACAGGCGGCTCGTGAATCCAGTGGTGCCGTTGCTTTTACCGTTGGTCGCTGGATGGGCTGTGGGTGCGGTCCAGACCGGTCCAAGGGCCGTGCCGGACAGTCCCGTTCCTGCCAGGGAAGCGGGTCGCTGGCTGCATTTGTTTCCCGGGCTCAAAGCGGAATTGGTCGCCTGTGAGCCACAGATCGAAAGCCCGGTCGCCATGGCGTTCGACGAGCGGGGCAGACTGTGGGTAGTGGAAATGCGCGACTATCCATATCCGCCCAAGGACAAGCCGCCTCTGGGACGCATCAAGCTCCTGGAAGACAGCGACGGCGACGGTTTTTACGAGAAGGCCACGGTTTTTGCCGAACAGTTGCTTTTTGCCAACGGCATTTTACCCTGGCGCGGCGGCGTCTTGGTCACGTGCGCGCCCTATGTGCTGTACCTGCGGGACACCGACGGCGATGGCCGTGCCGACAGCGTGGAGAAGCTTTTCGAAGGGTTCGCGACCGAGAATCCGCAGCTGCGCGTCAGTCACCCCAAGCTGGGACCGGACGGCTGGGTGTATCTGGCCAACGGCTTGCGCGGTGGGCGCATACGCCGTGTGGGCAAAACGGATGCGCCGGTGGTGGACATCGGCGGGCGTGATTTTCGTTTCGATCCGCTGCAGCCCGACCGTTACGGTGCCGTCTCCGGAATGGGGCAATATGGCAACGCCTTCGACGACTGGGGCCATCGCTTTGTCTGCGACAATCGGCATCATATCCGGCATGTGGTGATGGACGAGCGCTATTTCGTGCGCAATCCGCTAGTG
>JGI25066J35082_100100_pt1 | contig 10814 bp, 11 predicted proteins | sample Antgeofumaro1A2B_FD_35082 | JGI IMG/M metagenome (IMG submission 35082)
TGGCGCAGTTCCAGATAGTTCTCGATGATGCCGTTGTGCACCACCGCCACCTTGCCCGTGCAATCGGTATGTGGATGGGCGTTATCATGTGAGGGCTTGCCTTCACACTATACCACGAGGACTACGGCGATACGGCGCGCTTTCAGTCTCTGCTCTTGCCTTACATTCGCGATAGACGCATTCTGCGTTGCCCGCTGGATACCTACAAACGCGGAGCGGCGTGGTGGGGTTCGGACAGGGGGGACCGGGGGATCGAAACCAGTTACGAGTATTACCGTCCCTTTACCGACCAGTATTTACTGCAACTTTACCAGGCAGACCCCAATCACGGCATAGCAGTGTGTGTGTTGCACGGCAAACGCCACCCCAGGGAACAGGGACCTTTAGCGAATCTCGACTATGTGGGCAAAGTGTTACGTCTCCGGATAGATGGCTCTGTGTCTGTTGGCAATGCGCCGGTGCTTTGTTTCAAGAACAAGAAGGAACAGGGTGAGATGCGGCATCCATGGTACCTTTACACTGACATCCGCCCCATTCCGCAGGAGGTGCTGAACACCGACCCTGCCCTGCGAAACGCAGAGGTACGCGAGTGTGAGTAGTGGGAGGGACGAGTGAAAAAAGCCACCGTCATTTTCAGGGACATCATGGCACGCTACGCTCCGAACCACGGCATCGCCATCTGTGTTAAGGAGAAACCAGAGGAGGAGATCCCGGACTTCACAAATCGCGTCACGGATGGTTGGACTATACCGACCTCCGCCCCATTCCGCAGGAGGTGCTGGATGCCGGTCCTGTGCTCGAAGGACAGGTGGTCTATCCCTGCGAGGGAGTGGGGAGTAATCGCTTTTGTGCGGAGCGAGCCAACAGTTCTCGTCCCTACGGCGTGGGGGCGGTATTCAGGGGAACTACTGCCCCATTGGCTTACTGTGTGTTTGCATACGGGCACCAGGGAGCGGTTCCGCGCATCTGCCAGCGTGCACCCTGGCCGTTGCCTCTGCCGTAGCCAAATCCCTTACCGCCACGACTCCCCTGCATAATGTCCTGCAAGAGCGTACGGTTGCTGATCTGCAGTTGATGCAACTGCTCGCGCAGGGCGTTGATCTCCACCTGTCCGCCTGCTTGGCATCAATAGCCGCCTTGTCCGCTTTGCTCGCCTGCATCTGCGCCAGCTCGAACTGCTTCTGCCGAATCTGCTCAGCAGAGCCTTCACCTGCTCTACGAACTGCTTCTGCTGGGGGTCGGTGGGGTTCACGCGCGTCTACCATCCGCCCGCGTTAGGGTTGGGCTGGGTGTAGCCGTAAGGACAGGGTTGCCCCTTCGCCCCGTAACCGCGTCCGGCACGAGGCAGTGCGCCAGCCCCGGCGCCATCGTCCAGACCACCAGCAGGGGCACCCCCACCACGAGCGTCCATGCGCGTTTCATCGTCGTCACCTCCTGAAAGGTTTTCCATCCGATAAGACGGGGGAACATGTGTCCAGATTCCATCCTCTGCGGGCCGAAGCAGATACCGAGCCGAGACCCTTCGCTTGCGCTCAGGGTGACGCAAATAGGAAGCAGAGCCGAATGCCACCTCCCCACCTGCGGGGAGGTGATTCGCTATCCAACAAACAACAAAACACCAGCACCCATGAAACGGGTATCATAGAATTGCCTGCCGTTTACCGAAAATAGAAAGAGAAAGAGTACACGAGGAGGTGCGCACCCCTATGTGCGGCATTACCGGGTATATCGGTCCACGCAACGGTATCGAACTGGCGATAGACCAGCTCCATCGGCTGGAGTATCGCGGCTACGACAGTGCAGGTATCGCCTTTCCCCAGAACGGCGGACTGCGGGTCATCAAGAGCGAGGGTAAAATCGCGCGGATAGAGAGCCTGCTGGAAGGTGAGAAGACGGCGGCGTTTACCGCAGTGGCGCACACCCGCTGGGCAACGCATGGCAAGCCCTCACATGATAACGCCCATCCACATACCGATTGCACGGGCAAGGTGGCGGTGGTGCACAACGGCATCATCGAGAACTATCTGGAACTGCGCCACGCCCTGCAGGAACGCGGGCACGCCTTCTCATCCGAAACCGACACCGAGGTCATCGCTCACCTCATCGAGGAACAGTTAGAGCACGACCTTGCGGAGGCAGTGCGCAAGGTGCTCCCGCAACTGCGCGGCTCGTACGCGATAGCGGTGTTGTCTACGGTGGACCGCGAGAAGATAGTGGTCGCACGTAAAGATTCGCCGCTGATTATCGGGCTGGGGGAGGGTGAGAACTTTGTGGCATCGGACATCCCCGCCGTGATGCGCTACACCCGCCGCGTCATCGTGCTGGAAGATGGTGAGATGGCAGTGGTCACGCGCCACAGCGTGCAGGTGATGCGTGCGGATGGAGCGCCCGTTACCCGCGAGCCGATGGAGGTCACCTGGGACGAGTCGTCGGCGGAGAAAGGTGGCTATCCGCATTTCATGCTGAAAGAGATTCACGAGGAACCCCGCACCCTGAGCGATACCCTGCGCGGCAGAGTGTCGCAGGATGGATTGGTGGCGTTTTCCGACCTGAGCCTCTCTGCCGAGACTCTGCGCGGTTTCCGACGCATCCTGATCACCGCCTGTGGAACCGCCTTGCACGCGGGCATGGTGGGTAAACTGTTCTTTGAGCGACTACTGCGTCGTCCGGTGGACATCTGGTTCGCCTCCGAGTTCCGCTATGGCGACCCCATTGTGGGCGAGGACACGCTGGCGATCATCATCAGCCAGTCGGGCGAGACGGCGGATACCCTAGCCGCACTACGGGCGTGCAAGGAGCATGGCGCCACCACGCTGGGCATTGTGAACGTGGTGGGTAGCAGTATCGCCCGCGAAGCGCACCATGTGCTGTATACCTATGCCGGACCCGAAATCTGCGTGGCGTCCACTAAAGCATATATCACCCAGCTGNCAGTGCTGTACCTGTTGGGTATCTACCTTGCGCAGGTGGAGGGAAGGTTGAGCGACGAGGATGCGCGGGCGATGGTGCGCGAGGTGCAATTCCTGTCCGACAAGGTGGAGCAGGTGTTAAAAGGGGAGGAGCAGATTATCGAGCTGGCGAAACGTCTGGCACCGTCGCCCTGCTTCTTCTATCTGGGGCGCGGATATGATTACGCGGTGTCGCTGGAAGCCGCGTTGAAGCTGAAGGAGATCAGCTATATCCACGCGGAGGCGTATCCTGCGGGTGAAATGAAGCACGGACCGTTGGCGNTGGTAGAGCCGGGTGTGACGGTGGTCGCCTTCGCCACCCAGCCGAACACCTTCGAGAAGATGGTGAGCAACATGAAGGAGGTGAAGGCACGCGAGGGCTTCGTGCTANCGGTTGCTCCCGAAGGGCATGAGCAGATTCTCCGTCAGGTAGCTGATGACCTGATTGTGCTTCCGCCTGTGCATCCGGCGTTCGCGCCGNTGGTCAGCATCGTGCCCATGCAACTGCTGGCATATTACATCGCGCGGGAGCGGGGTTGTGAGATCGACCAGCCGCGCAATCTGGCAAAGAGTGTGACGGTGGAGTAAGAAGGACCTCAGGTTCCTGAGCAATCAGTGACGGGTGGTCGTTCAGGAAGGTGCTACCATTCTTCCGGGAAGAGCGCAAACCCCTCTTCCCGGGCTGCTCTCTATAGCTCGCGGTCATAGGTCACCATCGTTACGTTCGTTTGCAAAATGTCTCGTCAAGTGGCAGCGGCGGCTAGGTGAATCGCATCATAACCACGCAAGCCCCTCGTCCACGCGAAAGAAGCCGCTTGTTCTACCAGACCTTCTGTGACGGGGATACGTATCAGGCTTGTCCACTCCCTATTGAACAGAGAGACTGCATGCTCGGCGCCCTCCTACAAGACGTATCCCATACGAGCTGCTCTCGCTATCGCCGCGACGATCTCCGCACGGCTAATTGTCGTTGTGGCTGATGTATGTGCATCGCGAAGGAGCCTGTTCACCTGTTCAGAACCCATCTCCGCGATATAGTATTTAACCAGAGCACTAGCATCAAGGTAGAGAATCACCGCCGGTCCTCCACCAGAATCTGAGCAACACTGGCGCCCTCGCGTACGCTGGCAACCGGTGGGTGAATCGGTATCTTGTGTCCGCTCCATAGCACCTGTTCAGTCTCACACAGCAGGCGCACTCTTTCCCCCACGCTGTGGTCAGGGGGTACCATACGTCCCACGACTACACCTCGTCGGGTGATAACTACCGATTCGCCGCGCCGAACCATTTGCAGGTAGTAACCGAGGCGATTCTTGAACTCGCGCACTGAGACCGTTTGCTCTGCCATACGGATCTCTCGCTCCTCATCACAGGGTAATCCCATTATACTCCAAGGCGGCTTCTTGATGCATCTTATAAACGCAAGCGGTGCACGACCTCCACCTGTCCTTTGCCGCCCGCCTGTACTTTCAGGGGGATGCGCCACTGCAGTTGCTTGAAGTAGCACAACGCCTCTTTGCCGCTCTGGCAGTAGTACAGGTCTACGGAAACAAACAGTTCTGCATCCCGTGCCACCTGAAGCGGTAGGCGAACAGGCAGGGATGCAATGGCGATGCCTTTGTCGGGTAGGCTGGTCACCGAGGAGGCGGGGGTGGCGCGCACCGTCAGGCGGGAGGTCGCTAGTGGGTTCAGCTTGTAGCCCTCTGGCAAGGCGAGGTTCAACACCAGCTCCACCTTGCCGGGCTGGACCGTTTGGGGTTCTGTGGTAACCTCGTCGGGGCGAAGTAGGGCGGTAGGCGGACGCATGCGCTCCAGCCCGCGAATGAGCAACGTTTGCACTCGGCGCGTCTTCAGGTCGGCGATGCGGATGGCGTGGTTGTTCGTATCGGCGATGTACAGTTTGCCTCCGGCGACGCTCACTCCACCCGGTTCGTCGAAGGTGGGGCGGTCGCCGTCGCGCATTCCAGCAGTGCCGTCGCCAAGAAAGGTTTCGATGCGTCCGGTGACGAGGTCGTAACGCTTGATCTTGTTGTTGTAAGTGTCGGCAATGTAGAGAGAGCCGTCGTGATACACCACGCCCAACGGGTGCTGGAGCCGGGCACGCCTGCCTTCGCCAACGATATCGCCGAAGTCAAACAGGTCTCCGCCCACCAGCGTCTCCACGCGCCCGTTGGGGTTCAGGTCAGCGGAACGGATGGAACTGCTCTCGCTGTCGGCGAAGTAGAGCCGTTTGCCATCGGTAGTGATACCAGACGGTTGCGCCAACGCCGACTGAAGCAGACCGCTGTCGAAGCGTGCCTCGCGCCCACTGCCCGCGTAGGGCTCCACCACGCCCCTGGTGATGTCCAGCCTCCATAACTGGTGGATGCCCGCCATGGCGATGTACAGCGCGTCGCCCACCAGCACCACGTCCCACGGCGAACTGAGGTCGGTCTCACCTGCCTTGCCGCCCTCAGGCCAAAACCGTGCCTGTCGACCGGTGCCTGCGACCGTGCTGACGGTGCGCTTGGCGAAATCTATCAGGCGAATGGCGTGGTTTTCCGTGTCGGCGACGTAAAGGCGTTTGCCGTCGTACGCCATGCCCTGTGGATGCCGAAACTGCGCGGTTTCAAAACTGCCGTCCTTCAGACCCTCCTCGCCACTGCCGATGACCTCCTTCAGCGTGCCATCTTTCAGCGAGACCACCACGATGCGGTTGTGCCCGGAGTCGGCGATAAAAAGTAGTCCACTACGCGCATCTGCCAGCACTTTGCCCGGAAACTCGAGGATACCGCGTGGCGTTTTCTCGCGTTCCAATTTCAGCTTCAGAGGCGTGCGGTCGATCTCCCCACGTGGGTCGTGGAGCCGTATCAGCTCCTGAATAGCGCGGTCGAACGGTTCGTAGATGCCCTCACCCGACATAGCGCCCACCACCTTGCCCGTGGGGTCTATCAGTACGACCGTTGGCCAGGCGCGCACGCTGTAAAACGTCCAGAGCACCATATCGCGGTCGTTCACCACGGGGTGCTCGATGCGATAGCGCAGGATAGCCTGACGGATGTTCTCGCTCTCCTTCTCGGTGGTGAACTTGGCAGAGTGCACACCGATGACCACCAGCTCGTTGGGGTATTTTTGCTCTAGTCGCTTCAGGTCGGGGATGATGTGCATGCAGTTGATACAGCAATAGGTCCAGAAGTCGAGCATCACGATTTTGCCCCGCAGGTCTTTCAGGCGCATGGGGCGGTCGGTATTCAGCCATTCGAGCCCCTCCGGAAACTCCGGGGCGTTGACGGCAGGTTGGCTTACCGGCATCTGAGCATTCTCCTGTGGTATTTGGTGGTGCAGTTGTGGCAGGGCAAGCAGACCCATACCTGCTATCACCGCCAGCCACAACAGCGGTTTCAATCTGATGGCGTCCATCCGGTTCATACTTCTAGTACCGTTAAATAAACGGGGAAAGTTCCCTGCAGAGGTTACGCCCGCAAGCGTGCGCCGATGCCCTCCAGCGCCTGCACAATCTGCTGGACGATGCCATCCACCTCCTCATCGGTGAGGGTGCGCTCGGGACTGCGGAAGGTCAGCGACAGGGCGAGACTGCGTGTGCCTTCGGGGATGCGCTCGCCGCGATACACATCGAACAACCGAACGCTCTCCAGCAGTGTACCGCCCGCCTGTCGAACGGTCTGTTCCACCTGCTGGTATGGCACCTCCTCGGCGGCGACAACCGCCAGATCGCGCAGGACCGCGGGGTATTTGGGCAAAGGCACGTAGCGCACGCGCTGGGTCGCCAGCGACCACAGCGTGTACACATCGAACTCGCCAGCCAACACCGTGCGTCGGGTGATGTCCAGTTGCTCCAGGATGTGCGGGTGCAGTTCGCCAAAGAGGCCCACCTCGCGCTCACCGACAAGCACCTTCGCACTCCGCCCGGGGTGGAAGCGGGGGTCTGATGCGGAAACGTACTGCGCCTCTTCGATGCCCACCGTCTCCAGCAGGATGTGCACGATGCCCTTTGCGGTGAAGAAATCCGCCGCGGGGTAGCGGGCATCCCAGCCGGGCGGGAACACCGAGCCGGTGACGGCGAAACCCGCTTTCAGCCGCTCGTCGTAGTCGCCGTCAAGCACGGTGAAGACTTTGCCGACCTCGAAGAGGAAGATTTCCGTCTGCCGTCGCGCCAGGTTGTGCACAACCACGTCCATCAGCGAGGGGATCAGCGAGTTGCGCAGGCTACTAAGCTCCTCGCTGGCGGCGTTGCGCACGCGTACGAGGGGACGGGTTGGGTCATCTAGCGGTCCGGGCGCGCGCAGGGTATGCGTGTGCACCTCGATCAAGCCTGCCCGCACGAACGCCTCTTGCAGAGGGCGAATGAGCCGGGTGTCGGGGCTGTCACTGCCCCGATGCGTGTGTCCGAAGGGCAGGCGTTCGGGGATGTTCTCGTAGCCGTAAACCCGCCCGACCTCCTCCGCCAGGTCCTCCTCGATGTTCAGGTCAGGGCGGAAGGTGGGCACGGTGACATGGATCACGCCATCGCGTAGTTCGGCATTCAGCTGGAGGCGGCGCAGGCAGTCTGTCATGGTGTGGGTATCCAGATCCATCCCCAGCAGGAGATTGCATCGGTCGGGGCGCAGGGTAACCACGCGCTCGCGCGCGGGGCGGGGATACACATCCACCACGCCGGGCACCGGCTCGCCCGCGCCGATTTGCTCAAGCAGTTCACACGCTCTATCCAGCGCACAAACCACCCCGCCCGGGTCCACCACGCGCTCGAAGCGATAGGAGGCTTCGGTAGATAACTGCAGTCTCCGTGCGGTGCGCCGGATGGAGGTGGGGTTAAAATGTGCCGATTCCAGCAGGACGTTGCGTGTGTTTGGGGTGACCTCCGTTTCGGCACCACCCATCACCCCCGCCACAGCTACCGGATGGGTGGCATCGCAGATCATCAGCATCTCGGGCTGAAGCGCGCGCTCGACACCGTCCAGCGTAACGATTTTCTCGCCCGGCTTGGCGCGGCGCACCACGATATGCCCGTTGGGCAGGAGGTCCAGGTCAAAGGCGTGTAGCGGTTGCCCCAGCTCCAGCATCACGTAGTTGGTCACGTCTACCACGTTGTTGATAGGGCGCATTCCCGCGGCGATGAGGCGTTTCTGCATCCAGTCGGGTGATGGGGCGATATGCACCTGCCGCACCACTCGCGCCGCATAGCGCGGACACAGGTCATCGTCGATAATTTCAACCGTCGCATAGCGGACGGCGTCACCGGGCTCGGTGGAGCGGGCTGATGGCATGGGATGGTGCAGGGGCAGACCGTATAGCGCCGCCACCTCGCGCGCCACGCCGACCATCGACAGGCAATCGCCTCGGTTTGGCGTGACCTTGACGTTCAGTACCGGCTCGCCCTCGTCGTGCTCAATCGCCTCTACTTCCAGCCCCGCCATGGTCAGGCGGTGCGCTAGCTCCTCAGGCTCTGCCTGCACCGGCACGTACTCTTTTAACCATTCTATCGGCACGCGCATCAGTTACGCCCCATACCTTTGCAGGAAACGTAGGTCGTTCTCTAGGAAAAGCCGCAGGTCATCGATTTGGTACTGTATCATCGGGATGCGCTCAATGCCCAGCCCGAAAGCGAAACCTGTCCACTGCTCGGGGTCAATGCTGTGCGCCCGCAGGATGTTGGGATGGATCAGCCCTGCACCGCCCAGTTCCAGCCATCCGCCCTGCCAGTAGATGGCATAGTCCACCCCCGGCTCCACGAAGGGGAAGAAGTCGGGACGGAAGCGCACTTGCACGTCTTCCCCGAACATCTGCCGCGCGAACGCCGCCAGCACCCCTTTCAGATCCGCCATACTGATGCCCTTGTCCACTATGAAAGCATCCACCTGGTGAAAGGTGTGGTGGTGGGTGGCGTCTACCGTCTCGTTACGGAAGCACCGTCCGATGACCGCGATGCGGAAGGGCGGCTTGCGCTTCTCCATAACACGCCCCTGCACGCTGGTGGTTTGGGTGCGCAGGAGGCGCGTATCGGAGATGTAGAAGGACATCTGTTCGTCCATGGCGGGGTGGTCGTCGGGATAGTTGAGTGCGGCGAAGTTGTAGCGATAGTCGTCCAGTTCAGGGCTGTCCACGAACTCGAAACCGAGCCCAATCAGCGCGGCGCGCACTCGTTCCATCGTTTGGGTGAGCGGGTGCTTCAGCCCTACGCGCAGGGGGCGTGGGGGCAGGGTGATATCGACCCGCTCGGCGCGCAGGCGTTCTTCGCGTTCACGCTGTCCTAGTTCGAGCCTGCGCTGTTCCACCTGCTGTTGCAGTTGGGCTTTGACCGTGTTCAGCAGTTGTCCGAAACGCGGTCGCTGTTCGGGGGGCAGGGTTGGCAAGGCGCGTAGCAGTTCGGTCACCAGTCCCTTGCGCCCTAGGTAACGGGTTTCCATCCCCTCCAGCTCCGCGGTGGTACTGGCGGACAGGATAGCCCGTGTTGCTTCCTCTAACAGCGCATGGACACGCTCTTCCAACGCTACCCCACCGTGGATAGTGTGGCATGTTGTCGGGCGATGGCTACCAGCTCGCGGAAGGCAGAGGGCTGGTTGACCGCCATATCCGCCATCACCTTGCGGTCGAGGGCGACTCCTGCCTTCGCCAGCCCTTCGATGAAGCGGCTGTATGTCAGCCCTTCGGCACGGCAGGCGGCGGAGATTCGGGTGATCCACAGTCGGCGGAACTGCCGCTTACGCGCGCGCCGGTCGCGATAGGCGTATTGCAGGCTTTTCATTACCTGCTCGTTGGCGCGACGGAAGACGTTCTTCTTCCGTCCCCAGTAGCCCTCTGCACGCTCGATAATCTTTTGATGCCGTTTGCGGGTTATCGTGCCGCGTTTAACACGAGGCATAACTCCTTACTCCCCCTTTGTTTAGATTCCCAGCAGGCGCTTCATGCGCCAGCGACTGCCTTTATCGACCTCTTTTTCGATCTCTAGGCGGCGTTTGCGAGAGCCACTTTTATGCAGGAACATGTGGCTGTTGCCAGCGTTGCGGCAGATCAATCGCCCTTTGCCGCTGAGGGCGAACCGCTTCGCCGCGGTTTTATGCGTCTTCATCTTCTGTTTAGGCATGTGACCATCTCCTTGCCAGAGTACTGCGTGAAAAATGGGGGAGTATTCCCCCATCTTGCATGATGTGACACCGGTCTGCTCGCTACTTGCCTTTCGGTTTCGGAGCTAGGACCATCGTCATGGTGCGTCCCTCTAGGGTAGGTGGTCTCTCCACCACGCCCACCTCCGCACAGCCGTTGACGAAGAACTCCATCACCTTTTGCCCCATTTCGGGACGGGTGATCTCCCGGCTGCGGAACAGCACCGTGATTTTGACTTTGTCGCCCTCTTTTAAGAACCTGACGCAATTATTCAGCTTGAAGTCTAGGTCGTGATCGTCCGTTCCGGGGCGTACCCGGATGGCTTTCACTTCCGTGACGTGCTGTTTTTTCTGTGCTTCCTTCTCCCGTTTCGCCTGTTGGTACTTGAACTTCCCGTAGTCCATGATGCGACACACGGGAGGGTTAGCCTGAGGGGCGACCTCGATCAGGTCTAAACCGCGTTCCTGCGCGATTTGCAGTGCTTCGCGGGTGGGCAAAATGCCCAGTTGCACGCCGTTCTCGTCCACGACGCGCACCTCGCGTGCTCGGATGCGCTCGTTGATCCGCAGATCCGTTCTGATGTTTCCTCACCTCAGACCAAGTTTTGCGCAAACCAACGCAATAAATTGTATCGGCAAAGGGCGCGAATTGTCAAGGGGGCGGAAGTCCTGAGTAATGGAGATCCTACCACTATCTTTTTCCTCACCCTCGTTATTGTATCAGCACCTCCTTCTCCTCGGCGTTCGCTGCGACAAATCTTAGGAG
>JGI25066J35082_100104_pt1 | contig 10690 bp, 8 predicted proteins | sample Antgeofumaro1A2B_FD_35082 | JGI IMG/M metagenome (IMG submission 35082)
GGAGCCACCGTCATCAGAACCTGCGCCAGTACGTCTACCTTCTGGGCGACGGTGTCCAGCTGGGTAGTGTCTATCGCCGACTGCGTGATGTTATCGGTGCTCACCCGCTCCGGCACGGAATCCACAGCGTACGTGCCGCGGGTGGATGTGGGTATCTATCGCCTTCGGCTGGCGGTTTACACCAGCGAAACCCCTTCCGGCACGCCTGTCGCTACGGGCGACATCACCGTGCGAGTCGTGCAGGACACCCCGCAACGCATCAATGTCGCCACAGGTGGTACTCCGACCGCCCTCGCCATCCTGCCGAACCCGGTCAACCTCACGCCTGGGCAGATATTGCCCCTCTCCGTGCTGGGAGTAGACGCTCAGGGACGGTACCTGTTATTGCCCTCTAGCGCCTCCGTGCAGTGGAGTGTGAGCGACACAAGCGTGGTCAACCTCGGCTCCGACGGAATCGCCCGCGCACTCGCCCCGGGTAGCGTGACCGCAACCGCGCGGGTGGACAGTTTGGCATTGCAGACCAGCATCACCATCGGCGTGCAGACCGTCACCCGAGAATGGACGATTCTGGTGTTTATGAACGCGGCGAACAACCTGGAACCTGATAGCGTGGATGATATGAACGAAATGGAACAGCTCGGCTCCACCGCGGACGTGAACATCGTGGTGCAGTGGAAGCGCATCGCGGGCTACGACAGCAGTAACGGTGACTGGAGAACCACACGCCGCTATTACGTCACGAAAGACAACGATACGGCAACGGTCAACTCGAACCTGCTCGTGGACATGGGACCCGGGGTGGATATGGGCAGTGCCTCCACCCTGCGCGAGTTCCTGCAGTGGGGTGTGCGTAGTTTCCCCGCCCGCAAGTACATGGTGGTCATCTGGAACCATGGCGCAGGCTGGCGGGCTTACCGCGACAGGCTCAACGTGCTGGCTCGCGGTGTTTCCTACGATGACAACACGGGCAACAACATCCGCATCTGGGAGCTGCCCATCGCGCTGAGCGCAGGCGTGAAGTGGAACATCGTCGCCTTCGATGCCTCGCTGATGCAGATGCTGGAGGTCGCTTACGAGATACGCAACCTCGCCGATTATATCGTGGGCTCGGAGGAAAGCCCTCCCGCGGCTGGCTATCCGTACCATCGCATTCTCGCGCCGGTCATCTCGAACCCGAGCATCTCGGCGCGTGACCTCGCCGCGCAAATCGTCACGCAGACCATCAACTACTACAACCCCGAAAGCACCGATAACATCACGCAGTCGGCGATAGACACTACCCAGCTGGACACCGTCGCCCAGAAGGTAGACGTACTGGCGCAGGTTCTGATGACGGTGGCTCCGGGCAACGGGGCCGCAGTTGCCTCTGCCCGCGACAACGCTCAGGCTTACGCGGAGTATTCCTACAAGGACTTGTGGGATTACGCCGAGCAGTTACGTGCCCGCCTGCCCGCATCGCAGGAGCTGACCTCCGCCATCAACGGCGTGCAGGACGCACTACGGCAGGCGGTGATCGCCGAAGCGCATAGCAACCGTCGGGTGAACCGCTCGCATGGGTTGTCCATCTATGTCCCCCGCCCCAGCGAATTCGAGACGCGCTACAACCTGCTGGCTTTTGCGCGTGCAACGCACTGGGACGAGTGGCTACAGGCACAGCCCAACTGAGGAGGAAACGCGATGCCTACCGAAATCATCACGCTGGATGGGCACATTATCGACTCGCTGACCCTGTCGAAAGTGCTGGACATTCTGGTATCGGCGGGGGTGGACTACGAAATCCGCCGCTTCGAGATCGGCAGAACGCATGACGAGACCAGCCACGCCGAGATACTGGTGCGCGCCCCCGACGAAGAGACCCTCCAGCGCGCCCTGCACGAGGTTCAGCAACACGGTGCGATCATCTCGCAGGAGAACGCCGAACTGCAACCCGCCCCGCAAGACGGCGTGTTTCCCGACGGTTTCTACTCTACCACGAACCTCGAAACCTTTGTGCGCATCGAGGGCAACTGGGTCCCGGTCGAGCGCATCGAGATGGACTGCGGCATCCGCGTAACCCCAACCGATTCGGGTTGGCGGGCGGAGTGCGTGCCTCTGCATCGAGCACGCAAGGGCGACCTGTTCGTCGTGGGTACCGCCGGCGTGCGGGTGACCCCGATGCCGCGCCGCGGAGCGGAGAGCGTCTTCCACTTCATGGGTAGTGAAGTCTCTATTGAGAAGCCCAAAACCCGCATCGTGCAGGCGGTTGCTCGTACCATCCGGGATACGAAGGCGCGCGGACAGAAGGTGCTGTTTGTGGGCGGACCTGCCATCGTGCATACGGGTGCTGCGCCCTTCCTGGAGCGCATCATCCGCGCGGGATGGATAGATGTATTGTTTGCCGGCAACGCCCTCGCTACCCACGATATCGAGTACGCCCTGTACGGCACCTCCCTGGGCATCGCGCTAGATACCGGCACCCCCGAAACGCACGGGCACGAACACCACTTGCGGGCGATCAATACCATCCGGGCACTCGGCGGTATCCGACAGGCGGTGGAGAAAGGCGTGCTCAAAGGAGGCATCATGCACGCCTGTGTGGTGGCGCGGGTGCATTACGTGCTGGCGGGAAGCATCCGCGACGACGGTCCCCTGCCCGACGTGATCACCGATGTGATGCAGGCACAGGACGCCATGCGCGAGGCTATTCAGGGCGTGGGGCTTGCGCTGATGGTCGCTACAACCTTACACTCTATCGCCACAGGCAATCTGCTACCCGCCTCGGTGACCACTTTCTGCGTGGACGCCGACGCCGACACCGTCATCAAGCTCACCGACCGAGGCTCGCACCAGGCGTTCGGTATTGTTACCGACTGCGCTTTCTTCCTGAAAGAGCTAGCAGAGCAGCTTTGTGGAGAGGGATAGACGATGCCGCGCCTGCTCATGTGTCCACCCGACCACTACGCCCTGCGCTATGAGATTAACGCTTGGATGCATCTAGAGAACCAGCCGGACCTTGCCCTCGCGCGTCACCAGTGGCAAAGGCTTTACGAACAGGTACGCCAGCTGGCGCAAGTGGAGCTGGTATCCCCTGCCCCTGAATGTCCCGATATGGTCTTTACCGCCAATGCAGGGCTGGTCGTACGCGAGGGGGAGGTCCTGCTCAGCAGGTTCCGCCATGCCGAACGCCGGGTAGAAGAGCCGCACTTCCGTCGCTGGTTCGAGGAGCACGGTTATATCGTGCACATCATGCCGGACGACTGCCCCTTCGAAGGAGAAGGCGACATCCTGCGCGCGGGGGAACGATATCTCGGCGGATACCGCAAACGCACCCAAATCTGCGCCCATCGCGTCGCCTCAGAGTACCTCGGGCACGAAGTGCTCTCGCTCGAGCTGGTGGACGACCGCTGGTACCATCTGGATACCGCCCTGTTCGTGCTGGACGAGCGCACGGTGGTCTATTATCCCGGCGCGTTCGATTCCTACGCCCGCCGCGTCATCGAAGAGCATTTTGACACCCTGCACGTGGTGGAAGAAGAAGCCATGCACTTCGCCTGCAACAGCGTGGTCATCGGTCAGACGGTGTTGATGCCCGAGGGTTGCCCACTGATCACGGCACTGATCGAGCGACGCGGATACCGGGTGATTCCCATACCGATGAGTGAGTTTATCAAAAGCGGTGGCGCGTGCAAATGCCTAGCGATGTTTCTGGAGTAGCACGATGAGCCATTACGTCAAAATCGGCAGTCTATCGGGGGTGGACGCCTTCCTGGCAACCCTGCACGCTCTTCACCTGTCTATCCCTTGCGATCGCGAGGTGCTCTCCGGAGACGCCTCTCCCCTCGCCCAGCCGCTCTATGTGGATGGACTAACCATCGGCAATCGATTCGCGGTGCAACCCATGGAAGGCTGGGATGGCACACTGGATGGGAGACCGTCTGAACTGACCTTCCGCCGGTGGAGGCGCTTCGGAAGCAGTGGAGCCAAGTTGATCTGGGGCGGGGAGGCGGTCGCCGTTCAGTACGATGGTAGAGCGAACCCTAACCAGCTCCTATTGAACGAATCCACCCGCGACGACCTCGCTCGCCTGCGCGACGCGCTGGTGGAAGAGCACCGAAAAACGTGTGCTACGACGGACGGCTTGGTGATCGGTCTGCAGATGACCCACTCGGGTCGGTACAGCCGCCCCAACGATAAGCCGGAGCCGCGCATCCTCTACCGCCACCCTATTTTGGACAGACGCCTGAACCTCCCTGAGGATTACCCGGTGTTGACCGACAGCGAGCTCCGGCGAATCATCGATGCGTTTATCCGGTCGGCGAAGCTCGCGTGGCAAGTCGGCTTCGATTTCGTGGACATCAAGCACTGTCACGGCTATCTGGGACACGAGTTCCTCAGCGCGCATACGCGCGAGGGCGACTATGGCGGCAGTTTCGAGAACCGCACCCGATTCCTGCGTGAGGTGGTGCAGGGCATCCGCGCCGAAGCTCCGGGCTTGCGTATCGGGATGCGCCTGTCCGCTTTCGATATGATACCCTTCCGTCCCGACCCGGCAACCTCCCAACCGGGCAAGCCGGGTATCGGCGTGCCCGAACCGTTCGAGCACCTGATTCCCTATCGCTGGGGGTTCGGCGTCAACCCCAACAACCCGCTGGAGCCTGACCTCACCGAAACCGTCGCCTTCCTGAAACTGCTGGACGAGCTGGGCATCCACCTGGTCAACCTGTCTGCTGGTAGCCCCTACTACAACCCGCACATCCAGCGTCCCGCCCTCTACCCGCCATCCGACGGCTATCAGCCACCCGAAGACCCCTTAGTTGGAGTAGCACGGCAGATGCAGGCAGTGTGCACTCTAAAGGCACAGTTCCCCACCTTGGCTTTCGTGGGCACAGCGTATACCTATCTGCAGGAGTATATCCCCCACGTCGCGCAAGCGGCGGTGCGAGATGGCTGGACCGACCTAGTGGGACTGGGGCGCATGATGCTGGCATATCCCGACCTGCCGCGGGACGTGCTGGAGGGAAGACCTCTGCAAACCAAGCGCCTTTGCCGCACCTTCAGCGACTGCACCACTGCCCCGCGCAACGGACTGCCGTCCGGCTGTTACCCGCTGGACGAGCTCTACAAACGCTCGCCGCTGGCGCAGAGGTTGAAAACGGTGAAACGGCAAGGCTGATCTTTCGGCACTGGCAAATCTGGGGTTACACTCTTTACCGTCAGTATGCTTCCCGGTTTTTGGCGTACCCCGCAGGCTTCGCAGGCTGGTTTCGCAACCGCCTATGGAACCTATCCCATGCAAGCGAACGAACGACACTCCACGGGCCAGCCCGTCATCATAACCATCGCAGGGAAGCGAGGTGTAGAGCAGATGTCTTCGGTGGTAGCGGTATGTGTGGCGATCGCCACGATTGCATTGGTGATACTCATGCTACGTGAAGGCGCATACCTCTAACTTGGCTGGCGAAGGACACCAGAGGCATCGGAGAGGAGGGATGCCGAAGCGGTTCATCTGCGCGTGCAGGGCGGGTACCCCCGCCCTGCTTTTATCTGTTGCCCCGCCACCGGGATGCAACGCTTACGCGTTCTCGCTTCACCCCTCCAGCGCCAGCCGGACGAACATCTGCACTCCGAACGTTATCGCCGAATCGGGGAAGTCGAAACAGGCGGTGTGCAGGTCGGCGGTATCCCCTAGCCCCAGGAAAAACATCGCCGACGGAACCGCCTGCGCAAAGTAAGCGAAGTCCTCCGCACCCATCAGCGCTTCCTCCAGCCAGACCACTCGCTCGCGCCCCAAAACCTGCTCCGCCACCTGCGCGATGCGCTCTGCCACCTGCGGGTGGTTCACCGTGACCGGCGCGCCCGTGTGCCACTCGAAACGGCTCTGTACGTGCCACAGACGTGTCTCTGCCTCCACGATCTCACGTATCCGCTGAGCCATGTGACGGCGGGACTCCTCCCGCAGACAGCGCACGGTGCCCGCCAAGTGAGCCTCCTGCGGCAGAACGTTATAGGCGTTGCCCGCGTGAAACCGCGTCACACTCAGCACGATAGGGTTCCCCGGTGAAGACTCGCGCCCAACGATGCCGTGCAGCGCCTGCACCAGATGCGCTCCTGCTAGAACTGGGTCATCGGTGAGATGAGGCAGTGCCGCATGACCGCCCCTGCCCGTCAGCCAGATGTCGAACGTGTCCGCCGAAGCCATGATCGCCCCGGCGCGGATACCAATACTGCCCAGCGGTAGACCCGGACGTCCGTGCAAGGCAACCACCCACCTAGGGGGAGCCTCCTCCAGCACGCCTTCCTCCAGCATCGCCTTTGCACCCGACACACTCTCTTCGGAGGGCTGAAAGAAAAATCGCACCGTTCCCCGCAGGCGATGCCTCTGCTCTGCCAGAACACCTGCTGTCCCCAGCAAAATAGTAGTATGCCCGTCATGACCGCAGGCGTGCATCTTGCCCACATGGCGTGAGCGATAGGGCAGGTCGTTCTGCTCCTCGATGGGCAGAGCATCCATGTCCGCGCGAAAGGCGACACACCCTCCCTCACCCTGCTCGCCGCGCAAGGTGCCCACAACGCCTGTCCTCGCCACGCCGGTGCGTACCTCGATGCCGTGCCCCGTCAACCATTCGGCGACCCTCTGCGCCGTACGGTGCTCCTCGAAACCCAGCTCGGGGTGAGCGTGTAGGTCATGGCGCAGGACAACGAGCTCCGGTTTCAGCCGTTCAATGCTTTCGATGATTGCGTCCATATGCCCAACCAGTCCCTATCATTGGAAGGTCTACATCCTTTCACTGTCATTCCGAACCGCCCTTCCCGTCATTCCGAACCGCCCTCTCCGTCATTCTGAGCGAAGCGAAGAATCCCAACCGAGATGCAGAACTGCGTTCAGCATGACAAAGACGAGATGCTTCCCTAGCGTTCAGCAGGACGTCATGGACGCTCAGCATGACAAGTGGTTGACCCATTCTTCGGCACACCCGCGCCAGAACCCTGCATGTCCCCTAAAACCGTTTGCACCGCTAAAGAGAGCCGAACGCCCATCTTCGCCAGAAGCAAGCCGCGTGTGACAACGATGCATATCCCATATCCCGCACACAGTTGATGCATCTGTGAATGAGGTCATAGCCCTCCATAGTGAATCACAACTCCTCGATGTTTACCTCGTCCAACGTGGCAACCACCCAATCCGCCCCTGCCTGGCGCAGAAGGCGGGCTTCTCCTTGTCGTGCTACGCCGATACACCGCATCCCGCCGCGCTTTGCTGCTCTCACTCCGGCAGGGGCGTCTTCCACGACGAGGCATCGATCTAGGGGTACGCCAAGCTGTTCGCAAGCGGTGAGGAATATCTCCGGGTGAGGCTTGCCGTGCGCAAAATCGCGCCCGCACACGTTGACGTCGAAGAGGTCTATCAGACGCGTGCGCGCGGTGATAAATGGGTAATGCAGGGAATGCTCCCGGCAGAACGGCTCCAACAGCACCTGTTCCAGCATCCGATTGGCGTTTTTCGATGAGGAAGCCGCGGCGAGCCGCAATCCCCTCTCCTTCAGCGCGAGCGCGAACCGCAAGCCGTCCTCAAACGCTTGGAACGCCCCCTGCTCTATCAGCTCTCTAATGCGCTTCTGTTTCATCTCGCACAGGCGTAAGGTGCGACTGCCATCGGGGTCGGGAATCTCAAAGTAGCGCAACAGTGCCTTTGCCCCTTCGCGGCGCGGCTTGCCCGCAACGACCCGCTGGTAGACTTCGGTGGTATACCGACCCGGCGCATAGCGGGTAGAGTCTGCGATATCCACCCATTCCGTGCGAAGCAGTTGCTTCAGCGTGTCACCCCAGGCACGCTCGTGGGGAGAGTCCACCAGCACACCGTCGATGTCAAAGATAACCGCTTCCGTCATGCACCACGCCCCCCGTACTTCTCGGCACAAAAGTTACCCGCCGGACGGAACGGGGGCTCCCTCCTTCCCGCTCTTCGGGCGCAACGAGGGAAACAAGGCAAGCAGGATGATCCACAGGCTCGCCGCCGCAGGCATCGCCAGAAGCATCCCCCAGATACCGAACAGCTTCGCGCCCACAATTAACGCGAAGATGCTGGCAATCGGGTGAAGCCCCACCGAGCCCCCCACAATGCGCGGAACCAGCAGCTGGTCAAACAGGGTGTTGACCACCACTGCAGTGCCCACCACCAGCAGGGTATATTTCCACGAGAGCGCAGGCACCGCAAACAGCCACAACACCTGCCCTTCCCCACCGAAAAACGCCACCAGCCCGGAGGTTAGCGCAATCAGCAGTGCGCCCACGTACGGAACCAGATACAGCAAACCCGCCAGCGTGCCCAGCACTACGCTGTAGCGCAGTCCCAACAAGGTGAAGACAATCGCCATGGTGATTCCGTAAAGGACGGCGACCGTTGCCAGTCCCCTCAGATAGCCTGTCCACACCACACCCAGCGCATGCAGTAGCGCCACTATCGCAGGATAGGAACCTTCCGGAATCATGCCCAGCACCCTCTGCCGGATGCGTGGCAGGTCTACCATCGCGAAGAAGGTGATGATGGGGATAAGGATCAGCCAGAGGAGCTTGCCCAACAGCGCGGTCACATAGTTCAGCAGGTTGCTCATCCAGGTGGTTACCTGCGCGTTGATCTGCTCCGAGTAGCGGTCAATCAGCGCTTGCGGGTCTTCCGGCAGGTTCAGACGTTGAAGCAGGTCATGATGGCGACGCAGATAGGGCTGAAGTTCCTCTTGGAACCAGTCATTTGCACTGCGGATATAGCCAGGCAAATCCCTGATGAGTCCTTGCATCTGCCCCACGATCAGCGGAACCACATACAGCAGAACCGCAACCACCAGCAGGATAAAGGCGATGAAGACCAGTAGTGTTGCTATCAGACGCGAATAGCCCCGCTTTTCCAGCGTGCGCAGTTGTCCATCCAGCAAGCCGGCGATGGCAAAGGCGATAATGAAGGGCAGAAGCACATCCGAAACGTAGTACAGCGCCGCCCCGATAACCGCTATAACAGCCAGCCCCACCCAGGGGCGTAACCTCGCGGGTAACAGCGATGGCAGGTCTGCCTGGGTTTGTGTAAACAGAGCAGTGACATCGCCCGCCCGACCCCCGGGCGGGCGATTCGGTTCACCCGTTTCGCTACGCTTGCGCTTGCTCCGGGGCATGTTCTCCTGCCTCGGTGGGCTCACCACCGGCAGCCTTCTGGCGTATCGTGGTGGCTACCGTCTCCAGAGCAGGCTTGATGCGATGCGTGAGGTCCGCCACGCTCTCTTTCAGCTTCTCGATCGCTTTCGCTAGGTCCTCACGGGTCTCGGCGCCCGCCTTCGGCGCGAGCAGTAACCCGACCACAGCTCCCACAATCGCGCCGATGCCGATGCCAGCAAGAACGCTCAACAACACACTGCGATCCTCATTGTCCGACATGGCTCTCTCCTCCTCTCTGTTCTTCTAGCGGTTCCCCAACGGGGGGTTCCTCCGTGTTTTTTGACCCCTCAGATGGCGCCGGCGTTTCGGTCGGTTGCGCGCCTTTCAGCACCGCGAACCCCTTCTTCAACGCCTCGATCCACACCGAAGGACGGGACGCGGGCGACGAAGCCACCGACTTCACCGCCTTCGCCACCTTCTGGGGATGCGTGACCACATCCACAATCGATAACACGCGCTCGATACGCTCGACCTTCTCCACCAGGCTCTGCGATACCTTGATGACATGCCTGACGCTCACCAGTGCCTCGCGTAACGCAGGTATCACGTCGTTACTTAACGTGGTGCCGGTCTCTTGCACCGCAGGCACAAGTGCGGTGCGCGTCTCGTTAAGAATGGTATCGGTGGACTCCAGAACCTGCTGAAGCTGGTTAATCGCCGGAGGCAATCCCTGAAGCGCGGGCACTGCTTGTGCACGCAACTCCACCAATGTGCGCTCGGCTTCGGTCACCGTGCGCCGCAAGCGAATCACCACAGGAATCAACAGCGCCAGCACCACGATCCCCAACACAAGCAGTATCACAATGCCCACTTGAATCAAACCTTCCATGCCAACCCCTCCAGCCGCCGGGATATGGTTCCCCCACCGATTACGATGTCGCCTCGGTAGAACACCGCGCACTGCCCCGGTGTGATCGCCCGCTGAGGCGACTCGAACTCTACTTCCACACCGCTCTCATCTTCTGTGGGGAAGATGGTCGCAGGTGCCTCAGGCATATTGTAACGAATCCGCGCCTCGACTGCAAGTGGCTTCGTCAACCGCTCCACCGCGATCCAGTTAACCCCTTCCACCAGGAACCGCCGACAGTAGAGGTACTGCTCTGCACCGACCACCACCACATTGTTTGCCACGTCGATGTCCACCACGTAAAGCGGTTCTCGGTGTCCCGAAAGCCCCAGCCCACGCCGCTGTCCGATGGTGAAGAAGGCGATGCCGGGATGCGTGCCCAGCACCCTGCCGTGCACGTCGCGAATCTCGCCCGGCTGTATGGTGTTCGGCACACGCCTTAGCAGGAACTCGCGGTACCCACCCGCCTCTACCACGAAGCAGATCTCCTGGCTGTCTGGCTTGTCGGCGACGGGCAAGCCCAGCTCCCTCGCCAGCGCGCGCGTCTCGGTCTTGCTGGGAAGTTCGCCCAGCGGAAACAGCGTGCGCGATAACTGCACCTGTGTCATCGGAAACAGCACGTAGGACTGATCCTTCTCCCGGCTTACCGCCGCGGACGCA
>JGI25066J35082_100105_pt1 | contig 10613 bp, 5 predicted proteins | sample Antgeofumaro1A2B_FD_35082 | JGI IMG/M metagenome (IMG submission 35082)
TGAACTCCTCTCTGGTGACCGCTGTGGTGCTGGCAGGCGGTAAGAGTAAGCCCGACCTGCTCGCGGCGACGGGTGTGCCCCATCGCGCGCTCTTGCAGATAGAGGGCGAAACCATGCTGGCGCGAGTGGTGCGTGCCCTGCAGGAAAGCGCGTGGGTGAGTGACATCTATGTGGTCGGCGATATCCCTCCACCGGATGGCTGTCACTCCCTGCCGGACATGGGCGACTTTGTGGAGAACGTCCTGCAGGCGACCGCCGCGGTGCCAGACGCGCAGTATCTGCTCTATGCCACCGCCGACACCCCTTTCCTCACATCGCAGGCGGTTGCGGATTTCGTCAGCCGTGCTCTGCAATCGGGTGCGGAGATGTGCTATCCGATCATTCCACTGGAGCGGTGTGCACAGAGGTTTCCCAGCATGCCGCGCACCGCACTGAGCCTGCGAGAGGGCACGTTTACTGGAGGCAACCTCCTGCTCGTGCGTGCGGGTGTGGTGCGCCGGCAAGCCGACCTCCTGCGCCAAGCGTTCAGGGCACGCAAGTCCGTATGGGCGTTGGCGAAGATATTGGGTGCTGGCATCATCGTGCGTGTGCTACTGGCGAAGCTGGTCTCTCCACGGTTACTCTCCATTGCCCACATCAAGCGCAGGGTTCAGCAGTTGATGGGTGCGACGGCGCAGGAGATCGTGACCGAATACGTCGAGATTGGCGTGGATATCGATAAGCTCGAACACCTGCAGGTGCTGGTGGAGTCGGGGTATCGTGTGGGGTAACGGAAGCGGTTATGGAACTGCTTGCCCTCTTCGAACACGCCCTGCGCACCGATGCCCTTGTTGAACCGGGGCAAAGAGTGCTGGTCGCTTTTTCTGGGGGAGCGGACTCCACCGCCCTCCTGCACTTGTTCTGCGCGATCCGCCAGAAGTGGTCGCTGGAGGTCAACGCGGCGCACCTGAATCACGCCCTGCGTGGGGAGCACAGCGACGCCGATGAGGCGCATTGTCGGCAGGTGTGTGCCGAGTGGCATGTGCCCTTCTTCGCGCGCAGGGTGGAGGTTCTGCAAGTGGCGCAACGCCGGCGCATCAGCCTGGAGATGGCAGGACGCGAGGCGCGCTATGCGTTTTTGCAGGAGGTCGCTGAGGCTATCGAGGCGGACGTCATTGCGCTGGGACATACCCGCGACGACCAAGTGGAGACCGTTCTGCTGAACCTGGTGCGCGGCGCGGGCACGGCGGGACTGGCGGGGATGCCTGTGCGCCGGGGCAGGTTCATTCGCCCCTTGCTCCTGATCAGCCGCCAGCAGATCCAACAGTATTGCGCCCAGCACGGACTGACCTATGTGGAGGATGTTTCCAACCTAGACCCGCGCTTCAGCCGCAACCGTGTTCGCCACCGGGTGCTTCCCGAGTTGCGCCACCTTAACCCGCGCGTGGATTCGGCAATTGAGCGGTTGTCGCTGGTGGTGCGGGACGAGGAGCGTTGGTGGCACGAGTATCTGCGCGCGCTGGAGCCTGAGTTTACCTTAAGCCGACAGGAAAACGAATGGCGGGTGTCGCTGGAATGGCTGAGCCGACAGCCTGATGCCATCCAGAGGCGGGTGATACGCCACGTCGTGAGGGGACTAGCTCCGGAGGGTGCAGAGATGGAGTTCGAGCAGGTAGAACGCCTGCGCGAAGCTGTGAAGCACGGTCAGCGGGCGGGAGTTACCTTGCAAGGTGGCACTCTGCACGTCGCGGTAGGGCAAAGTGCGCTCCGAGCCTGGTTGAAACCTGAGCCGTTCACGCTCTCGTATGAAATAGTGGTGCAGGTACCTGGTGAAACACCCATCCCTTCCGCTGGCGTGACCCTGTTTGCGCAGTATTCGACGTTACCCGAGGTTGCGCAGTGGCGTCAAGATAATTGGGAAGTGTGGTGCGATGCATCCCGAATTGGGGGCAAGCTGGTGGCGCGCGGTTGGCGACGCGGCGACCGCATCCAGCCTCTGGGGCTATCGGGGCATCGTAAACTCTCCGATATTTTCATTGACAGGAAGATACCCGCCCATCGGCGTCGGCAGATACCTGTTGTGTGCGATGAAGAGGGTATCGTGTGGGTGGTAGGGGTATGCCTAGCGGAGCGGGTGCGTTGTACGCCCCAAACACGGCAAACCCTCCACCTGCATGCACAGCCTCGTGGGGGGTGGTAAGGGATTCAATACACAGATTTCGATATGGTATAATACCAACGTTAGCGGCGCGATACAGCACATGCGCTGGAGGAGGAAGACTTGAACCGCAGTCTGCGTAATGTCTTAGTACTGGTCCTGCTGGGCTTAGCCTTCTATCTGGTCGTGCGCGGAGGGCCGTTCCGTGCGTTCGACTCGCCCCAAGAGGTAAAGTATAAGCGTTTGCTGGACCTGCTGGATGAGGACCGCGTCCTGCAGGGGGAGTTCGACAAGGACACCTTCCAGTTCCAGACCGACGACGGTTCGCGCTACTACGTCATCTTGCCCGATACGCCCGAATCGCGTACCGACCTGCATCGCAAGCTGGAGCAGAAGCGGGTGAACTTCACCTTCCGCCGTTCGGTCTTCTCGGACGCTCTGCAGGGACTATTGCCCATGGTTCTGCCGCTGGTGCTGGTGGTGTTCTTCTGGTTCTTGATCCTACGCCAGATGCAGGCGGGCAGTAATCAGGCGCTTTCGTTTGGGCGCAGTCGTGCCAAGCGGGCTTCCGAAAGCGTGCCCAGAGTGACCTTTGACGACGTGGCGGGCATCGAGGAAGCCAAAGAGGAGCTCCAGGAGATCGTGGAGTTCCTAAAGAACCCGAAGAAGTTCCAGGCATTAGGCGCGAAAATCCCCAAGGGCGTCCTGTTGTTGGGACCGCCCGGCTGTGGCAAGACCCTGCTGGCGCGCGCCATCGCGGGAGAGGCGGGCGTACCCTTCTTCCACATCAGCGGCTCGGACTTCGTGGAGATGTTCGTGGGCGTGGGAGCATCGCGCGTGCGCGACCTGTTCGACACCGCCAAAGCCAACCGCCCGTGCCTGGTGTTTATCGACGAGATCGATGCCGTGGGGCGTCAGCGCGGCGCGGGATTAGGCGGCGGTCACGATGAGCGCGAGCAGACGCTGAACCAGCTGCTGGTGGAGATGGACGGATTTGACCCCAACACGGGCGTGATCCTGCTGGCAGCCACCAACCGCCCCGACGTGTTGGATCCCGCCCTGTTGCGTCCGGGGCGTTTTGACCGCCGTATCGTGGTCGATACCCCCGACGTCAACGGGCGGCGCGACATCTTCAAGGTGCACCTGAAGGGCAAGCCCCTCGCCGAGGACGTGGACCCCGAGGTGCTAGCGCGGCGCACACCGGGCTTCACTGGCGCAGACATCGCCAACCTCGTCAACGAGGCGGCACTGCTAGCGGCGCGGCGCGACAAACAGCGCATCGATATGTCCGATTTCGAAGACGCCATCGAGCGCGTCATCGCCGGCCCCGAGCGGCGCAGTAAGCTCATCAGCGAGAAAGAGCGCGAGATGGTAGCATTCCACGAGGTCGGGCATGCCATCGTGGGTGAACTACTACCCAATGCCGACCCGGTGCAGAAAGTCACCATTCTGCCGCGTGGGCGTGCGCTGGGCTACACGCTCCAGCTGCCCGAGCGCGACCGTTATCTGCTGACGCGGGCGCAATTGCTGGATGAAATCACTTCCTTGCTGGGAGGGCGCGCGGCAGAGAAACTCGTGTATAACGAGGCGACCACGGGCGCGAACAACGACCTCGAACGCGCTACCGAGATCGCCCGCGCGATGGTCTGCGAATACGGCATGAGCGAGAAACTGGGCAACTTGACCTTCGGTAGAAGGCATGGGAACCCCTTCCTGGGACGCGACATCATGGAGGACCGCAACTATAGCGAAGAGGTGGCCTACGCCATCGACCAGGAAGTGCGGGCGATTATCGACGAGTGCTTCCGTCGTGCCGTGGATATTCTCTCCACGAACCGCGACAAGATGAAGGAGATTGTGCAGGTGCTTCTGCAGAAGGAGACCATCGAGCGCGAGGAGTTCCTTGCCCTGATGGAGGGCGCACAACCTGCCGAAGCGATCAGCACATGGGACAGCTCACCTCCTGAAGCGCGCGGCGAAGAGGCAGAAGAAACGCCCGGTCAGTCGGAAGCGGTACCGCGTGCCCCGGTCACCAAGCGGTTCCGCACGGAACCGGGCATCGCATGAGTGCTCTGGGGGTTACTCATCTGGAAGGGGCAGACATCCTGCCCCTTCTCGTATAGACACCGTGGGAGGGGCAACAATGCGTTATTCCGCGACAAACGGTGGGCATTCGGACCTCTGGCAGCGCGTGCTATACGTGCTGTTAGGGGCAGGCTGTGTGGTGCTGTGTTATCTGGCAGGGGCATACTGGATCGGTCCCTGGCTGCACCGGTGGAGAGGGGAACAGTCGGCGGCGTCGGCGCCACCTGTGCCGGTTGCTACTACCACACCTCCCGCGACGCCAGCACCCTTCTCGCCGGTGACCCCTAAGCTGGCTGGCGTGCAGATCCGTGAGCGCGACCCCAGCACCCTATCCGATACGATTCGGGTGATACCGTCCGGCGAAGCGGCGCCGCCTGAGGAGCATACGCAGACCGAGGAACCTCAGCCGCCCACCACTCTGGAGGAGCAACCGTCCGCACCTCCGCCTCCGACCAACCTGTGGGCGCCACAGCCGCCGCCTTCTCGCCCGACCAACGAGCCTTCCACGCCGCAGGGGGGCGTTCAGGTGCCCGAGCCTTTGAACGGGGAAACCGCAGGCACGGCGTCCAGCCCCGATGTGCTGTACCGGGTGCGTCTGCCGGAGAGCTTTCACAGCCGCGAGCAAGCCGATGTGCTCCTGCGCTCTGTCACCGACAAGGGATTGCCCGGCGCGATAGTGACCGATACCGTTGGCGGACGCAAGGTGTTTCGTGTGCAGTTGGGGGTGTATCGCAACAGGTCCAGCGCAGAGAAACTAGCGGACCAGGCGCGCCGCGTGGGAATCTCGGCTGAGGTGAGCGCACCGTCGCCATGAGCACGCTCCTGAACCAGTATCGCACCTATCCCATCATGGAGGAACCCCGTCGTATGCGAAGAGGCTTGCGCCATGTACTCGCCGTCGTTCTGGTCATCTTCTTGCTGACCGCGCCAGCGTTGTGTTCTCCTGCGATCATCCGGGTGCGCGAGATCAAGCCCGGCATGAAGGGCTATGGGCTGACCGTCTTTCGCGGCACGCAGATCGAGCGCTTCGAGGTGGAAGTGCTCGGCGTTCTGCCCAAAGCGAATGTGGGACACGACCTGATATTCATTAAGATGGTCGGTGGTCCGCTCAACTCACGGGGCGTGAACATCGCCGCCGGAATGAGCGGTAGTCCCATCTATTTGAACGGCAGGCTTGCTGGCGCGGTGTCCATGACCTTCTGGGGGTTCCCCAAAGAGCCGCAGTGTCTGGTGACACCGATTGAGGACATGCTGGAAGCCCTCGACCCCCGCCTGCCCAAGGAGCCAGCGGGCATGATGCGCGCGCAGGCAGAGCCTCAGACGGTCACCTTCGGCGGCAAACGAATCGTGATCGCGCCGGACAGCGCGCCTCCCGCTGGCGAGAACGAACTAGTGTTCACGCGCCCGCCCGTGCCGGTGATGGTCAGTGGTCTATCTTCGCGCGGGGTTCAGCGGCTGAACGCCCTTTTACAACCGTATAACCTGTACGCCATGCCTGGTCCTGGTCGTGCTGAAGGGTTAGCGAAGCGGATGCCTCCCTTACAGCCGGGCGCGGCGGTAGGGGTTGCGCTGGTCGCCGGCGACGTAGACGTGAGCGCGATCGGCACAGTTACCTATCGCGATGACGACCGGGTGCTGATCTTTGGGCATCCGCTGATGGGCATCGGCGCGATCGAAGCTCCGTTGACCACGGCTTATGTGTTCGATGTGGTGCCCAGTTATTCGCGCTCGGTGAAGATCGCTGCGCCAGTCAGCGTGGTGGGCACGGCCACACAGGACAGGCTGTTCTCAGTGGCGGGAGAGTTGAACAAACGCCCCACAATGGTGCCCGTTACCGTCGATGTGGAGGACCGGACGACCGGCCGCAAGCGCAAGTTTCAAGCTCAAGTGGTTCGGCATCCTCTGCTGACCGGTCAGCTGGTGTCGCTGGTGGCTTATGAGACGCTGTCGCAGATACGCGGCACGCCGGGCGATTCCCTCGCCTGGGTTCAGACGAGCGTCGTGGCGGACGAGGTGGGAACCATCACCCGCGAAAACATGGTGTTCGACGACGTGGACATCGCCAGCAGTGCCACTTCCGACCTAGACAACCTGATGAATATCCTGACGGCGAACCCCTTCTACCCAGTGGCGATCAAGAGTGTCAGCCTGCGCGTGCGCATCGAGAGCAAACGGCAGACGGCGACCATCGAACGGGTGTTCGTGCGCAAGGGGAGTTACGAACCGGGTGAGACCGTAGACCTGGGCGTGGTGTTGAAACCCTATCGGGGACAACCGGTGACGCGCAGTGTGAGCCTAGTACTGCCCCAGAGCCTGCGTAGTGGACGGTACACCCTGCAAGTGCGCGGCGGCTTGGCGCCGTCCTTGACCATTCTGCCCGGTCTGGTCATTCGCACCGGTGCGCCCGAACAAGCACCTCCTACCAGCCTTCAGCAGATGGTCAACCGCTTCCTAGAGCGTGAGCGCAACAACGAACTGGTGGTACGCCTCCTTCTGCCCACGTCCACGGTGAACATCGGCGGAGAGCGGTTCAGCCAGATGCCTCCCACGATGGGCGCGTTGATGCGCTCGGGCAAGAGCAGTGCCCTGCGTCTAGAGCGCGATGAAGTGAAGCTGGTGATACCAACCGAGTGGGTGTTAAGCGGCACTCAAACCTTGGTGCTGAACGTTCAGCGACGCGATTCCTCCGAAACACACCCCGCCGAGTCATCTACGCCACCTAGCGAGCCTTTGCCTCCCGAAGGGGTGCCTCCGGGAGTGCCCCCTGGAGTGCCTGCGATGGTGGACGGCGAGATGTGGGAGGCAGAGGCGCACACCTTCGCGAGGGCGATACTCCCAGTGCAGACCAAAGCGCAACCCACTCGCCCCTCGCCGTCCGACGCCAAGCCTTCCACGCCACCCGCTCAGGCTCGCGAAAGCGCAGAGAAGGAAGAAAAACCGGTCGCCCGCGCGCCACAGGTGTGGACGCAGACCGAGCAAGCCGATTTCGCCAAGGGCTTCTTCGACCGCACCACCGCTACCTCGGAGGGTGATGTGCGTCTGTCGCTGACCCTTTCTCGTGCGGTAGATACCGGCAAGCCGTTTGTGTGGAGCCTCACGCCGGCGAAGGATGGCTCTCTGCTCGTCTGCACGGGGCATGAGGGAGAGGTTCTTCGCTTGACCCCCGACGGCAAACTGTCCACCTGGTGCCGACTGCCGGAGATGGAAGTGCACTGGCTGATCCCCGACGGCGATGGCTGGCTGGCTGGCACATCCCCTCGCGGGCGCATCTATCGCATCTCTGCTGACGGAAAGTTTCAACAGGTGGCACAGCTGGAACAAAACTATCCGGTGTGCGCGGTGCGCGATTCAAGCGGCGCTGTGCTGGTCGGCACGGGCGGTAGCGCGGGCGTGGTGTATCGCTTGCGCGGTGAACAGGTAGAGACTGTTTTGCAGACTGGTCAGAACCACGTTACCGCCCTGGCGACCTCTGCGGACGGCACCGTGTACGTAGGCACTGGGGACAACGCCATGTTGTGGCGCATCTTGCCCGACGGTTCCGCTCAGGCGGTGCGTGATTTGGGGCAGGGAGCGGTGTCTGCGCTGTCGGTGTGTGCAGACGGCTCGCTACTGGTTGCGTTGTACGGTCGCTCGCAGGTGGTGCGGTTGTATCCCGATGGGCGTATCCGAACGCTTATCGAGCGCAGTGTAAACCCTCTGCTTGCCTTCATTCCTGCGCCCGATGGCAGTGTGTTCGCCTGCGGCAGTAGCGTGCTCTATCAGATATTCCCCGATAACCGGGTGAACCTGGTGGAGAACCGGCTGGATGTGGACTTCGCGGCTGGCGCATGGTGGCAGAACGCGCTGTGGCTGGGCACGGCGAACGGGGGAGAGATCTACACCGCCAAACTGGACGGTGGGGAAGGCGTATACACCTCGCCGGTACACGATGCCCGCTTCCCCGCGCAGTGGGGCGCGCTCTACTGGATAGCGGAAACGCCAGAGGGGACTTCGGTGGAGATCAGCACGCGCAGTGGCAACGTGCCCGAGCCCGATGCCAGCTGGAGCAGTTGGAGCAGTGCGCTGGCCGCTCCCGGCGAACGCATCACCAGCCCGCCGGGGCGATATGTGCAGTATCGGGCAGTATTGCGCACGCGTGACCCGCAGGTCAGCCCGCGCCTGCTGTCGGTGTCGCTCTACTATCGCACGCAGAACCAGCCGCCTCGGGTGACTCTGCAATCGCCGAAGGGGGGTGCGGTGTTGTCTGGGGAAGTGTCTGTACAATGGCAAGCGGAAGACCCCGACAAAGACGCCCTGCGTTACACCGTGTACTACCGCGCGGAGGGCGAGCGCGAGTGGCACGAGATTTCCACCGCGGGCAAGAGTGAGGCCGCTTCTTCTTCACGCCTGCTCCACCATCTGCTGGAACACCTGCTGGCGCACGCCGATAGCGTCCATGGGGTCCGTCCGAAGCGCAGACTGCTGGCGGGTGCGCTCCTCTACCAGCATCTCGTACTGCTGGCGGCTGATGGGCTCGCCATCTACCATCGCCACGTTTTGCCGTGCCTGGGCGCTGCCCGGGGGACCGCCTGTGGGCACCGCCGCGAAGTAGGTAATCAAGCCGGCAGCGATGACGAACACGAACACCAGCGATACCGCCTGTAGCCTTTTGGCGAACCCTGTTCGGATGTTGCGCAGAGAAAGTAGGTCATCATCCTCTCTTCGCGTGCGCTTTGGCACGTCGTTCCGTCTTGCCATCTTGCATCTACTCCTCAATCCATTGTCTAAGTGCTTGCAGACACAGGCGCGAAGCCCGCTCGGCATCGCCGTCTATGCGCATGTGGGTCTCCAGAGAGACCCAGCCTGTGTAGCCGTCGCGGCGCAGGGAAGCAAACTGCCCCGCGTAATCGATAACGCCTTCGCCGACCACCACAAAGCGCACCTTGCCGTCCTCCAGCACGCCGTCTTTGACGTGCACATGCACCACCATCTGACGTACCGCTTCGTAGCCGTCGGGATAGGGCGTCTCGCCAGCGCACAGCGCGTTGCCCGGATCCCAGCAGACCCGCAGATTCGGCGAATGGATCGCCTGCACCACGCGCGCCGCCTCCGCGCCCGTACCGATGTAGCAGGAGTGCTCGTTCTCCAGAGCTAGAATAACGCCTTCCTGCTCCGCCAGCTTCACCGGCTCTGCGAAGGCGTCGATAATGCGTTTCTCGATCTCCGGCGTCAAATCGCCACGCTTCCAGAACGAGAACACCCGGATAACCGGCGTCTCGAAGAAGTGCGCCAGGTCAATACATCGGTACAGCATGTCCATCTGCTCGCTGAGGTCGCGCGGTGTCGCGAGGTGCATGGCACCGCGCGCTTCCGTGTCCTCCTCGAACAGGTCGCACTTGTAAAAGGGCGAGGCGATGCTCACCACCTGGATACCGTTCGCGTCCAGCAGCTTTTTGGCGCGTCTGGCGGTCGCGTCGTCGATATCGGCGATGTTGACGTTCCACAAGGCGCGCAGTTCCGCCCCGCGCACCCGATACTCCTGCATTACCTGTACCGCATGTTCCAGGTCCTGCGAGATTTCGTCGGTAATCACCGAGAGCTTCATGAGTCTACCTCCGACCGCCTATTTGATGGTGACCTTTTTCTGCCACGTGGTGCTCAAGCCCGCCGCGTTATAGGCTTTAACAGTGATCTGATGCTCACCCTTCGGCAGTTTGTCGGAGCGGAAACGGAACGTCTCCAGCGGGCTGTCGAACACGCCATCTCCCGCCTCGGCGGAAAGCCAATCACCCGTGTCGATGCGCACCTGCACCGCGGTCACCGGCACTAATTTCTGTAGAACGAAGCCGGATACCTGCACCGTTCCATCCGCTTCCACTCGCACTCCGTCCTGCGAGGGCACCACCACGACCGGCTTGCTGTTGCACACGATGACCGGCTCCGAAGTCGCCTCGGCAGACAGCGCGTTAGTTGCGTTAGAGGGGCGGTCGGAAGCCACTACGCGCAGACGATACACCCCGTCCTTCAGCGATTTCGTATCCCACTTGCGCGAGGTTGCGGCAGCTGAGGGGGCGGACGGCGCAGGCTCTGTTGTTTCGGAGGGTTTGGCTTGTGTCCGCGCCTGTTCCTGCATGGCGGCACGCACCTGCGGCAGGTCGCGCTCTGCGTTCGCCAGAATCTGCGCCTTCACCTCCGCCGGAATGTCCGGGTCACTGTCCACCTGTTGACGCAGGTCTGCCATCATCTCCTCTACGCTGGGGATGTTGTCCTCGCTGGGGGTCTGTCGGCTCGCGCTAGCTTGCGGCGCAGGACGTGAAGAAGAAGCGGCCTCACTCTTGCCCGCGGTGGAAATCTCGTGCCACTCGCGCTCGCCCTCCGCGCGGTAGTACACGGTGTAACGCAGGGCGTCTTT